>Ga0209552_1000556_pt1 | contig 12084 bp, 8 predicted proteins | sample LauGreFaBDMM15SD_2_FD_188214 | JGI IMG/M metagenome (GOLD analysis project Ga0209552, IMG submission 188214) | Freshwater lake microbial communities from Lake Michigan, USA - Fa13.BD.MM15.SD (SPAdes) (version 2) | ecosystem: Environmental > Aquatic > Freshwater > Lake | place: Lake Michigan, USA... | reverse complement strand
GGCGGATACTTCGCGGGATTCTCTGGCGCTCCTGATTCAAGTCTCTGGTATCCATCAGGTCTGGCTAATGCACTTGCTGGAAAAGATCTAGATGTAAGAAACGCTGAAATGCTTATTAGCGTTAATTCAAGAGGATCATGGAATCGCAGAGGTGATGGCGCACCCACCACTCGTGAATATGATCTTAAGTCGGTATTTATTCATGAAATCGGGCATGGACTTGGATTCTTATCCAACGACTCATACGACTCTTATCTTGGATTCGGTTCTATTGAACAACCGACTCCATTTGATGCCTATGCACAGACTGCAGATGGAAGACGTTTAGCTGATTTACCATCACCATCTTTAGAGCTAGGTAAAGCACTTCGATCGAGCCTTGTCTGGTCCGGAGCACAAGGTATTACTGCCAATGGCGGAGTGAAACCAATTCTTTACACACCAAGCACATATGAAGATGGATCTTCTGTAAGTCACTTAGATGAGAAAACGTATGCAGATAACGCACTCGATCGAGTAATGACTCCAAATCTTGAAGCAGGTGAGGTCTTTCTTGGTCCTGGACCACTTCTCTTAGCGATGATGGCAGATATGCGCGCAAAACCTCCTGTCGGTATCGCAGCAGAATTACCTACATCTGTACGTAATGCAGAAGCTGTAATTGCAGATAGCGCAGCTATTGTGAAGTGGGATCCCCCAACTAATTTACGTACCTCTCAAGTCACTGCCTACACTGTAAAAAATCTTAAAACTGGCGGTGAGAAAAGTAGTACAACAAGCCCAGTTGTTATGGGTGGACTCAAAAATGGAACTGCCTATACCTTCTCTATTACCGCCAACAACTCACTTGGATCATCAACTGCCATTGTGACTGAGCCGGTATCGCCACAGGCGGCGTGGAAGTCAACAATTATCGATCCTAATGTTGAGCCGGCACATATTTCAACAGCTACTTGGAACAAAAAGCCAGTCATCGTTTATTCGAATGGCATTAACGGCGTTCTCAAGATGTCTATCTGGAATGGTCTGACCTGGCGCAGAACAACCATTGATGGCGCAGGTGGCACAAACCGCACACCACATGGAATCACTAGCCCCATCTCACTCTGCATCAGCGGAAGTGGTACATCTCAAAAACTCCACATGTTCTATGCCGATAGCGTCGATAAAGATCTTCGCTATGCAGTTTATGACGGCAAGAAAGTTACAGTTGAAATCGTCGACGGTAACGGCCCTGAAATTAATAAGTATGAAGATCTAAATCGCGTGCGCACTGCTAGTGATGTCAGTGTCTCAAATGCATGTGTTGTCACTCCAGCAGGAATTCAAGTTTTCTACCGCGATGAGTCTCAAGGCGTTCTACTTGGTGCCTATAAGTTAAATACAAGCAGTAAGTGGCTCTATGAGCAGCTGGATGGAGATCGAAAGACAGATGGTCGAACAACGGGCGATGTCGCATTTCACTTAGCCGCTGGCTTCGATGGAAAGAAAACCTACGTTCTCTATGATTCTGTCTTGGTAATCAACCAGAAGAAAGAGGCGACATCCGGTGCAATCCGTCTATCCACTCGCACAGATATCGACCCAGCTAAGTGGGAGTATCGAACGCTAGAGGAATCCTCAGATCCACTAGCAATGACAGGTTATGACGTTGCACTCTCTGTTACTACCAAGGGCGCATTTGCTATGTGGCTAGGCGCATCTTCGGTGACGATTCCAAAGCCGAACCAACTGCGCACAGCAGTAATCACGACAACGTTAAATGTGAATAGTTTCGATACCTCAAAGTTTGGAACTCCCAATCGTTGGATCCGAACAAATGGCACCATGGCGCTCTTTAATTGTGAGGATCGCCTCTGTTCAATTGATTTTGCCAGCAGAAAAATCGCACTCATTACGCGCGGCACTGTTGCGAATGGGGTGAGCGGCAAATGGTTAACCGTTGATGGCAAGAGCGTTGTGGTTGCCCACATTGATGGCAACCTTGCATTTGCAAGACCTTAGCCTTTAAAAATCCCAGTCTGACTCACAACTATCAAACCTACTGAGGGAATATGCGCCATCGCCGTTGCACTCTTTACTTGTGATGATTTGAGCGCTTGGGTAATCACACCTTTGCTATCGAATCGAATAATAATCGGTGTTGCCGTACTTGGTTTCCACCCAGTCACACCAGGAATCGACGACGTCGAATTAAAGAGTGCGTAATGATTTCCATTAGCTGCAACGGCCGCTAATTGGGCACCTTGTGATGGAAGACGTAGCGTCCATGTAGGCGTAAAGCTCGAATTGAATTTAGTAAACGCACTCTCATTCTTTCCACTTACTTTTACATCGCCCACAATAAAATAAGATGATGTTGCGCTCTGCCAAGAGCGGGTTGCTCGATTAGCTGAACTCCGAACGACGCTGGTAAGAGCACCACTCGTACTTACCTTTGCCAAGATTCCATCACGAACTCCGACAAGTTTCTTACCACTTAGGGTTTCACTACTTGCACCATAAATCTGTGCGCTGCCATCGGGGTTGCGAAGAATTGAAGCAAATGAACTCTTTGCAGTACCAATAATTTTTGCTGTTGAAAATTTTCCACTCAGAGTTGAAGTGATGAGAACTGTCCCAGCGCCACGATCTCCGATAAGTGAGATTCCGCTACTGGAATATGAAATTGCCGTTATCAATAGTGGTGCTGTTGCGCTTTCGGAGTAAGTACCGATGAGAGCACCCGTAGAAGATATCTTCCATAAGGTAACGCTATTTAATTCACTTCGTAGTACGGGTACTTGTTCAACAACAACCCCATCAACATTGACTGGGTTGCTCGTTGCGCTCTGACTCTCAACAACATCGACCGCTGAAGTGAGCCCTGCCAGCCATGTATTGCCCTCTTTATCTGAGGTTGCCGCCATAGCAATCTGATCGGAGGCGCCCTCTATAACAAGCTTCCACTTATCGGCACCTGTGAAATCCAGTGAAGTAACCAGTACTTTCTTCTCTGCGTTAGAAAAAATCGTTATTCCTTGGTTGGAAATTGCAACACCCTCATGCTCAGCGATAGGCGCAACTTTTGTTATTTCACTTGCTGCAATTGATTTAGGCGCAGCACCGGCTACTTGTGAAGAAAGTAAGAGTGCCGCAATCACGGCTACAGCAAAGCGTTTCATATTACGCCAATTCTTGAGAGCGAGCGTGTGCAGCTTTCATTGCACGAGCAACAATTTCAGAGAGATGATCATTGCTAAATGAGGCAAGAGCAGCCGCGGTGGTGCCGTTGGGGCTGGTGACTTTCTCGCGCAAAGTTGTTGGTGAGTCACCGGAGTGTTCAAGGAGCGCGGCAGAGCCAACAATTGTTTGGATCGTCAGCGTTGTTGCATCTTGACGCGAAAGCCCCAAGGCAATTGCACCTTCAACCATCGCTTCAACAAAGGCGAAGAAGTAGGCAGGCCCTGATCCACTGGTTGCCGTGATCGCATCTTGTAGTGACTCATCTACTTCGACAGCCTTACCTGCAGCAGCCAAAAGGGATGCAACAAATGCACGATGCTCTTGGGTAACCGCGCTACCAAATGAATATCCAGCTGCTCCAAGACCAACTGATGTCGGAGTATTTGGCATGATGCGGACGATCGGCTGTGAATCGCTCAAATTCTCTTGGATAAATCCGATCTTCTTGCCGGCAACAAAACTTAAAATTAAAGCTTTCTTATTGATGTGGGGCTTGATCTCAACTAGGAGCCCTTGCATATCTTGTGGCTTAACAACTACAAGAATGAGATCACTAGTTGAGACTGCGCTGTGAAGGCCTTCAATGGTGATTGCATACTTGCTCACTAATTCACTGCATCGGTCTAGACGCTTTTCAACAATAGAAATTGCTGATGGGCTAACCCCAGAGCCAATGAGGGCTGCGATAAGAGCTTCGCCCATGACACCGGCACCGAGAACTGCGACCTTCTGTTGATTAGCCATAGCCAAAGAGTACGCGTAGGCTCTGCGACTATGTCTGAAGTTAAACCAGGTTTTGCCCGCGACTGGGTCGAGTTTGCAGATCCTAATGATGATTTAGAGATCTTCAAATGTGATCTCACCTGGCTCACCTCAAATTGGACCTGCATCTACGGCGATGGTTGCCAAGGTGTCTTTAAAGACCGTCCTAATGACGGATGTTGCACAGAAGGTGCGATGTACTCAGATGAAGATGATGAGAAGCGCGTTCAACTCGCCGCCCAACACCTCACACCACAAATGTGGCAATTTTATGATGAAGCTCGTCCCAAGAAAGCTGGCGGTGAGCTTCGAATCACAGATTTAGACGAAGATAACGAACGAAAGACTCGCACAGTAAATGATGCGTGCATATTCTTAAACCGTAAAGGTCACGAGGCTCCTGGATTCACCGGATCATTTGGATGTGTGCTTCATCATTTAGCTCAAAATGAAAATCGTCACTTCGTTGAAACAAAGCCAGATGTATGTTGGCAATTACCTTTACGTCGCAGTTTTGAAACGCGCGAAGTTGGTGAGCGCGAATATTCAGTTACCGTTATTGGTGAGTACGAGCGCCTAGGTTGGGGCGATGGTGGAGATGATTTCGATTGGTACTGCACCAGTAATACTGAAGCTCACATAGGTAGTGAGCCTGTCTACATCTCTAACCGCGCAGAGCTCGCCGCTTTGATGGGCCAAGATGCATATGACATTCTGGCTAAGCATTGCGATACCCGTGTGCAGGGTATTAAAGATGCTCAGGCACGCAACCTGCCTCTCTTTGTCATTCAGCACCCAGCAACACTTCAAGCCGGCAAGTAGCGCAGGCGTCGCACCCGTCACACCTTTGCTTTAGGCTCACCTCATGGTCAAGGTCGAGAAGGATCCATTCCGCTGCAGCGAGTGCGGTTGGACATCCCAAAAATGGGTAGGGCGTTGTGGTGAATGCCAGGCGTGGGGTTGTGTCGAAGAGATTGCAGCACCTAAGAAACTCTCACTTGTTGCAGGGAAAGTCTCACATGCGGCAACTCCGATCGGAGATGTTGATCTCTCAATGGCCCGTGCACGCGAAACTGGCGTCAGTGAACTCGATCGAGTTCTCGGCGGAGGGTTAGTACCAGGTGCAGCCATTTTGCTTGCAGGTGAACCCGGTGTTGGAAAGTCCACTCTCTTGCTCTCTGTTGCAGCACAAACTGCAGCGAAAGGTATGAGCGCGCTCTATATCAGCGGTGAAGAGTCAGCCTCCCAAGTTCGCCTTCGCGCAGAGCGAATTAACGCGGTCGATCCACAATTATTTTTAGCATCAGAGACAGATCTGGGTGCAGTCATTGCACATATCGATGCAGTAAAGCCAGCGTTGCTGATCATCGATAGCGTTCAAACTATTGGAAGCTCGGCAGCAGATGGATCACCTGGTGGAGTAACACAGGTACGCGAAGTTGCTGGTGCACTTATTCGTATCTGTAAAGATCGTGACATTACTTTATTACTCGTTGGACATGTGACTAAAGATGGATCTATTGCTGGTCCGCGACTTCTCGAGCATATTGTCGATGTTGTTCTGCAATTTGAGGGGGAGCGTCATTCCCGCCTTCGACTTATCCGCGCAATCAAGAATCGCTTTGGTGCCAGTGATGAAGTGGGCTGCTTTGATTTAAGTGATACCGGCATCGAATCAGTGATTGATCCCACCGGTCTCTTTACCTCTCGACACACTGAACCTGTACCTGGCACATGTGTAACTGTCACTCTTGAAGGTCGTCGCCCACTTTTAGCTGAAATTCAGGCGTTGGTCAGCGCAGGACGCGAAAGTGATTTCGGAAATGCACGTCGGGTAACAAGTGGTTTAGATTCTGCGCGCACATCGATGACTTTGGCTGTTCTTGAACTTCGCGCAGGTGTTCGTGTGGGCGGGCGCGATGTATATGCCGCAACAGTGGGTGGCATGAAAATGTCAGAGCCTGCCGCTGATTTAGCACTTGCGCTAGCGGTAGCCTCGGCTGCAAAGGGTTTAGCGCTGCCTCCAGATTTAGTTGCGATCGGTGAAGTTGGTTTAGCTGGTGAGATTCGTAAGGTGAGCGGTGTTTCACGACGTTTAGCTGAGGCCTATCGACTTGGATTTAAGAAAGCTCTTGTTCCAACTGGAAGTGATGTAAAGATCGATGGCATGGAGATCTTTGAAATATCTCGACTTGATCAAGCTCTAAAGAGGGTTGCGATCACTGGGGAATGAGCTCTCTCCACCAACCAGTTCTCGTCTGGTATAAAAAGAATAAACGCGATCTTCCGTGGCGCGATTCAGATGCATGGGGCGTTTTAGTCAGCGAAATTATGTTGCAACAAACTCCTGTTGCACGCGTACTCCCTATTTATATCGAGTGGATGAAGCGTTGGCCGACTCCTGCTGCCCTTGCTGCTACAACACCGGCGCAGGTGATTACTGCCTGGGGGCGTCTGGGATATCCAAGGCGTGCGCTGCGACTTCACGAATGTGCAAAGGTAATATCAACGCAGTACAAGGGGCGAATTCCAGATACAGAATCTGAGTTGCGCGAGCTACCTGGCATCGGCGATTACACAAGTGCAGCGATCATTGCCTTCGCTTTTGAGGGGCGTTCGCTTGTACTTGATATCAATATTCGTAGAGTCTTTGCTCGCGTGATCGATGGAGTTGAAGTACCTACTGCCGCACCCACAAAATCTGAAAGGCAAGAGCGCGAAAAGCTAATTCCCTCCAAAAATCCACATGTGTGGGCTGCTGCCACCATGGAACTTGGCGCGCTGATTTGCACAGCAAAGAATCCAAAGTGTGGCCAATGTCCACTGGCTGATCAATGTATCTGGCGAAGTCTTGATTACCCACTTTCAGATCAACCAAAACGAACTCAGAGCTGGCATGGAACTGATCGACAATGTCGCGGGGTGATTGTGCAAGCACTTCGTGAAAATCCTGCCTTAAGCAAGAAGGAGATCATGCAACTCTGGGATGTTCCCTCACAAGTTGAGAAAGCTCTACTGACCTTGCTTGAAGATGGCTTAGTTGTCGCACAAAAGCGAGAACGATTTTCTCTTCCACAGAGCTGATTTAAAGGTAAAATCTCCAAATGGATCATGAGGCAGGACTGCGCGCAGTATTAGGCGAGAACGCTTCACTCATCACAGATCCGCAAGTCACGCTCTCGTACTCAAAAGATCAAGCACCATTTGCCGCACACGAAGCTGCTGCGATTGTTTTGCTTGCTAAGTCAACGGAGGAAGTCGCAAAGGCAGTTGCTTATGCCAATACACATAACATTCCGGTCGTTCCGCGAGGAGCTGGAAGTGGCCTATCAGGTGGAGCCAATGCAACATCATCGTCGCTTGTCATCTCACTCGAGAAGATGAATAAGATCATTGAGCTTGATACAACTAATCTTATTGCCAGGGTCGAAGCTGGTGTGATTAATCTCGATTTAGATAAGGCGGCAGAAGAATATGGCCTTGCCTATCTCCCAGATCCTGCAAGCCGTGATTGGTCAACAATCGGTGGAAATGCGGCAACAAATGCTGGCGGTATGTGTTGTGTGAAGTATGGCGTTACCTCCGCCCATGTTCGCGCACTAACTGTTGTGATGGCAGATGGCCAAGTCATCAACTTGGGAAGTGCAACAAAAAAAGCTGTTACAACTCTTGATCTCACGCGTTTAATGATTGGCTCTGAAGGAACGCTAGGAATTATTACAGAGCTCGTAGTTGGACTCGCAGTGCGACCTGATACACCGGCCACAATCATTGCAACTTTTCCCAACATTAAGAACGCTGCTGCTGCAGCTGCAGCACTGTTGAGATTTAAACCTTCAATGCTTGAAATTATCGATCAGACAACATTGAAAGCCGTCGAGGCTTGGCATCCTCTGGGATTTGAAGTTGCAGGTTCAGTACTTCTGATGCAACTTGATGAAGATCAAGAGCGAGCAGATGAGGTACTCGCACTCTGCAAGAGTTTTGAGATGATCGATGGCGCGGCATCTACTGAAGCAGCCGATGCCGTTGAATTTATCCGAGTACGTAAACTTGCATACCCTGCACTTGAAAGGCTAGGTGCCACACTTCTTGATGATGTTGCGGTCCCGATTTCAAAGATTGCCGAGCTTGTCGAACGTGTTGAAGGGCTTGCTACTAAATACAACCTGACTATTGGAATCTTCGGCCATGCCGGTGATGGAAATATGCATCCCACAATCGTTCATGATCATGGTGATCTCGATGCCGAAAAACGTGCGATCGCAGCCTTTGGAGAGATCGTTGAGATTGCACAGAGCCTTGGCGGAACCGCTTCAGGTGAACATGGCATCGGCTCAATAAAGCAGAGCTTTGCAGCCAATGAACTCTCCCCAGCAGTGATCGAGTTACAACGTTCGATCAAGAAAGCATTTGATCCTAAGGGGATTCTCAACCCTGGGAAGAAGCTCCCATAGCCTCAGAAGAGGGGAGTTGCCGTAGATTTTGAGTGGTAAACCCCTCAAATCACCCCCTCATATCACCCCGATTAGTGCAAGATTCAGGGATGGATATCAGCAAGCTCGTCATTCCAGAGGTGCCGATTCCTGCCAGGATTCTCGACAACAAAACTGCTGGTAAGAAAAAGCAGAGCAAGAGCTCAACTTCTGGCAAAACTACAAGAAAAAAAGCAGTCAGCAAAAGCGCAGCGAAACGAAAGGCAAAGTAATTAACTTTACGCGGTAGGTGCTTCTGCAAGATCCTCTGGAGAGTCAGGCATTGTTGCCTTTGGAGCTCCAGTAAATGTAAATGTGGCATCAGGGCCATCACCATCAACATCTACAACAATGATCTCGCCAGCTTTGAGTTCACCAAAGAGAATGCGCTCAGAGAGTGAATCTTCAATCTCGCGCTGGATAACTCGACGCAATGGACGTGCACCAAGAAGTGGATCGTAACCACGAGCAGCCAAGAGATCCTTAGCACCTTGCGTAAGTTCGATTCCCATATCTTTTGCCTTCAAGCGATCATCAAGATTTACAATCATGAGATCAACTATGGAGATAATCTGCTCTTTTGTGAGCTGGTGGAAGACGATGACATCATCGATACGGTTAAGAAATTCTGGGCGGAAGTGTGACTTGAGTTCATCGCTCACTTTTGCCTTCATGCGCTCGTAATTGGTGAGGTCATCACCAGAGTTTGCAAAGCCAAGTCCCTGACCCTTTGAAATATCACGAGTTCCAAGGTTTGTGGTCATGATGATGACAGTGTTCTTGAAATCTACAGTGCGACCTTGTGAATCTGTCAGGCGACCATCTTCGAGAACCTGAAGAAGTGAGTTGAAGATATCTGGGTGGGCTTTTTCTACCTCATCAAAGAGAACAACTGAGAATGGACGGCGACGTACCTTCTCTGTGAGCTGACCACCTTCGTCATAGCCGACGAACCCTGGAGGTGCTCCAAAGAGGCGTGAGGCTGTATGGCGCTCAGAATATTCAGACATATCTAGCTGAATGAGTGCGCTCTCATCTCCAAAGAGGAATGAGGCAAGTGTGCGTGAGAGTTCAGTCTTTCCAACTCCTGATGGGCCGGCGAAGATAAATGAACCGCCAGGGCGCTTTGGATCTTTAAGTCCAGCGCGTGTACGGCGAATTGCTTGTGAGAGCGCCTTGATCGCTTGATCTTGGCCAATCACGCGGCGATGGAGTTCATCTTCCATACGAAGAAGTCGTGCAGTCTCTTCTTCGGTAAGTTTGAAGACAGGAATTCCTGTAGATGCTGAGAGAACTTGAGCAATCAACTCTTCATCAACTTCGGTGACCTTATCTAGATCGGTCGCCTTCCAATTCTTCTCTGCTGCAGTGCGCTCTTCGATAAGAGATTTCTCTTTATCGCGTAGAGCTGCTGCGCCTTCAAAATCTTGGCCATCAATTGCAGATTCTTTCGCCTTACGAGCTGCTGCTATCTTCTCATCGAATTCGCGGAGTTCGGCAGGTGCTGTCATGCGCTTAATGCGAAGGCGTGATCCCGCCTCATCGATAAGGTCGATCGCCTTATCTGGTAGGAAGCGATCAGAAACATAACGATCCGCCATATTTGCAGCAGCTGCAAGTGCACCATCTGTAATAGATACACGGTGATGGGTTTCGTAACGATCGCGAAGACCCCTCAAAATTTCAATGGTGTGAGCAACGGATGGCTCTTTCACCTGAATTGGTTGGAAGCGACGCTCAAGAGCTGCATCCTTCTCAACGTGCTTGCGATACTCATCAAGAGTTGTTGCACCGATTGTCTGGAGCTCACCGCGAGCAAGCATTGGCTTCAAGATACTTGCCGCATCGATCGCACCTTCGGCAGCGCCTGCGCCAACAAGTGTGTGAATTTCATCGATAAAGAGAATGATGTCACCACGTGTTTTGATCTCTTTGAGTACCTTCTTGAGGCGCTCTTCAAAATCTCCACGGTAGCGAGAGCCAGCTACAAGTGCACCCAGATCAAGTGAGTAGACCTGCTTATCTTTAAGAGTTTCAGGTACATCATTCTTTGCAATTGCTTGCGCTAGACCTTCAACGACTGCAGTCTTTCCAACGCCTGGTTCACCGATAAGAACTGGATTATTTTTTGTACGACGTGAAAGAACTTGCATGACGCGCTCAATTTCAATTTCTCGACCAATGACAGGATCAAGCTTTCCTTCACGCGCTGCCGCTGTGAGATTGCGTCCGAATTGATCGAGTACCAAAGATGTCGCCGGGGTTCCTTCTGCAGGTCCACCCTGTGTGACCGCTTCTTTACCTTGGTATCCGGAGAGAAGTTGAATTACTTGCTGACGTACGCGATTGAGATCTGCGCCAAGCTTTACCAATACTTGTGCTGCAACGCCTTCGCCTTCACGAATAAGTCCAAGGAGAATGTGTTCTGTACCAATGTAATTATGTCCAAGTTGAAGTGCTTCACGGAGTGAGAGTTCGAGAACTTTCTTTGCACGTGGAGTAAATGGAATATGTCCTGATGGAGCTTGCTGGCCTTGTCCAATGATCTCTTCAACTTGTGCACGAACTGCTTCGAGTGAGATTCCAAGGGACTCCAGACCCTTTGCAGCAACGCCTTCACCTTCGTGAATGAGACCGAGAAGAATGTGTTCAGTACCGATGTAATTATGATTGAGCATACGTGCTTCTTCTTGAGCCAAGACAACTACTCGTCGGGCTCGATCGGTAAAGCGCTCAAACATCGGTGGGCCTCTTTCTATGATTCTCTGCTGGATACCTACTGGCTAGCCTATAACTTCGCCCGTCTACGGCGCGAGGTGAAGATAGCGACAGAGTTAGAACCCCAGATCTGGGGGCGATATTCCCACAAAGGGACTCCATCTAGCCCTAAAAATAGGGCTGAACGGCTAGAGAACCTTGAGCATCCGGGTATTGCCGAGGGTATTGGGCTTGACCGACTCGAGATCGAGGAATTCGGCGACACCTGTGTCATAAGAACGTAAAAGCTCTGAGTAGACATCTGGATCGACAGGAGTTCCATGAATTTCTTGAAAACCATGGCGGCCGAAAAATTGAGTTTCAAAGGTGAGGCAGAAGATTCGTTGAACTCCGACGACACGCGCACGTTCAATAATTGTTTCAAGAATTTTATGTCCCACACCTTGACCTTTAAGACGATCAAGAACTGCAACTGTACGAACTTCAGCAAGATCTTCCCAGAGTACGTGAAGTGCTCCACAACCAACGAGATCATCACCTTCAACTGCAACTGTAAATTCCTGAACATCTTCATAGAGCATCACTGTCTCTTTATTGAGAAGACGTCCACCGAGTGTGTATGTATCAATGAGGGCGCGGATACCTGGAATATCTTTTGTGCGAGCTGGGCGAATTTCAATAGACACTAATCAACCTCAGGCTTAACAAGTGGGAACAAAATTGTTTCGCGAATTCCAAGTCCTGTAAGTGCCATCAACAATCGATCAACGCCCATGCCCATTCCACCCATCGGAGGCATACCAAACTCCATTGCACGCAAGAAATCTTCATCGAGTTGCATTGCTTCGAGATCACCGTTTGCACCAAGTGCTGCTTGCTCTAGTAAACGCTCGCGCTGAATCAC
>Ga0209552_1000553_pt1 | contig 12105 bp, 11 predicted proteins | sample LauGreFaBDMM15SD_2_FD_188214 | JGI IMG/M metagenome (GOLD analysis project Ga0209552, IMG submission 188214) | Freshwater lake microbial communities from Lake Michigan, USA - Fa13.BD.MM15.SD (SPAdes) (version 2) | ecosystem: Environmental > Aquatic > Freshwater > Lake | place: Lake Michigan, USA... | reverse complement strand
CGATTTTCAAGACCAACCTGGAGGCGGCCCATGCGATTGCCCGCCAATTGCGGCTGCGCAATTTGGGAGGTATCGTGATTGCTGACTTCATCGACATGGTGCGCGAAGACCACCGCACCCAGGTGCTGGATGCTTTACGCCAGCAACTGCAACGCGACCGGGTCAAGACCACATTAGGTGGTTTCTCGCAGCTGGGTTTGGTGGAGATGACACGCAAGCGTACCCGGGATTCGCTGGCGCATATGCTGTGTGAGCCCTGCGCTGAATGCCAGGGCAAAGGCACCGTGAAAACCGTGCGCACCGTGGCCTACGACATTTTTCGCGAAATCCTGCGCGAGGCGCGCCAGTTCAATCCGCGCGAGTTCCGCATCGTGGCTTCTCCTAAGGTGATTGAGCTGTTTCTGGACGAGGAGCGCCAGCACCTGGAAGGCCTGAGCAGCTTTATCGGAAAGCCGATTTCCCTGCACAGTGAGGCCGGTGTGGCGCAGGAAAAGTACGACATTGTGTTGTTGTGAGGCTGTCTTGCAACGACTTCGCATTGCGTTTTTGACCAAGAATTTCGATGTTAAAGCCGGAGGCGCTGAGCGGTACGCGGTGGCATTGGCGGAACAACTGTCTGAACGCCATGATGTTCACGTTCTTTCGCAAACGGTAGGCGCAGTGCTTCCAGGTGTCAGTTACCACCCGGTCCGATGGGCTGTTCGGCGTCCCCGCTGGATCAACCAATTGCTGTTCGCGTATGCGACCTGGCGCATGACGCGCCAAGGTTATGACGTGGTTCATTCGCATGAAAATGTGTGGCATGGGCAGGTGCAGACCCTGCATGTCCTGCCGATGCGCTATACCTTGCTCCGAGCGAAGGTGGGTTTGAAGCGGCTGTGGAAATTGCTCGGGATGGTGAGTAGCCCCAGGCTGCTGGCGCACCTGGGCCTAGAGCGCTCCCGGTTTCAAGATGATGGGCGCGCCTACGTGGCCGTTTCTGAAACCTTGCGCTCGATCGTGGCGCAGACATACACGGGGTCTGAACGCGCAATGCACGTTATTCCGCCCGGTATTGCGGAGGTTGCGGGTGCGGCATCAGCGCAGGAGCGCTTGGCTGCGCGGGCAGCATTGGGTTTGCCCTTGCAAGGACGGTGTCTGTTGCTGGTAGGAAATGACCTCCGGAAAAAAGGTCTGGCGTGCGTGATCCAGGCCCTGGCCCTTTTGTCGGATCCAAGGACCTTTGTCGGGGTGGTCGGGCATGTTGGGCAGCGCGCTGTCTGGGATGGCATGGCCCGGGACCTGGGCGTAGGGTCGCAGTTACACTTTTTGGGCATGCGGGAGGATGTCAGTCTGGCCTACATTGCGGCCAACATATTGGTCCATCCCACTTTGGAAGACACTTATGCGATGGTTGTTCTGGAGGCCATGTCGCATGCGCTGCCGGTGATCGTGAGCCAAGCAGCCTACTGCGGCATTTCTGCTGAATTGACGCACGGCTTGAATGCCTTTTTGTTGCAGGATCCGCATGACGTAAACGCCTTGGCGCAGGCGGTCAGCCAACTGCAAGACTCCCCCGATTTGCAACAGCGGCTCGCACTGAACGGCGTTGAATTTGCGGCCCATCGTACCTGGGCTAGTGTGGCACTACAGCACGAGCGCCTGTATGCCGATTTGCGGGGGATAGCAGCATGAGTCGCTCGCGCATCCCGATACTGATGTACCACCAGATTGACGCGGCCCCCCCCAAGGGTACGCCGCTGCGCGGTTTGGTGGTGAGCCCAGGTACTTTTTCCCGGCACATGTCGCTCATGCACTTTTTGGGCTACACCGGTCTTTCGATGGGCGCGTTGATGCCTTATTTGAGAGGCGAGAAGACGGGCAAAGTGTTTGGGATCACCTTCGACGACGGGTATGAGAACAACTTTCACAACGCGCTTCCGGTTTTGCGCCGGCTCCGATTCAGTGCCACGTGTTATGCGGTGGCAGCGCGCCTCGGGCAATCCAATATCTGGGACATCGACGAAGGGGTCGGGCAGGTTTCTTTGATGGATACAGCCCAATTGCAGTCCTGGATTGACGCCGGTCAGGAAGTCGGCTCGCACACCAGCCACCATATTGATTTGACGGCCTGCAATCCGCAGCACCTAGAGCCTGAGATTGCTGGGTCTCGCCGCTTGCTGGAGGCGGTTTTGCGCCAGCCCGGCGGCGTGCAGCATTTTTGTTATCCCTACGGGCGATTCGGTGCGGCCAGCTTGGATCACACGGCCCAAGCTGCTTATGTCAGCGCTACGACTACGCAGCGTGGCCGGGCAACGGTTCCCCTTCAGGGTGGTGCACTCACGCTGCCCCGTGTGCTGGTCAGCCGGTCAACCACCTGGGTCCATCTGCTCTTGAAGTGCTTCACGGCTTACGAGGACCGCCGGGGCCAGCGTCTGGTTTCAGTCCCGCTGCCAAGCACAGCGCCAGCGTCACACACAGATAGTCACCAATCAGCGCGTCATACAGGGCGCAGTTGAACAGGCAGGCAATAACTGTGGCGAGTAGGGCGGATTGGGTCGCGCGCCTTGGCGCGGCCTCCATGCGCAGGCTGAGCTGGAAGATGGAGGCCAGTATCCCCAGTAGGAGCACGATGCCGCCCAAGCCCAGTTCGACACCCCAAAGCAAAAATTCCTGGTGAGGGTTGCCATCGGTCGGATTTTCATTCGGACGCCCAGCGGCACTTTGAGCTGCGTCGTACTGCTGCCCCCAGCTACCAGCACCGGTTCCCGTAACCGGATGCTCCCGAATGCTCACCAGCGCCGAGCGCCAGGCTTCCAAGCGAAACCCAATAGAGGTGGGTCTGGCGTCCCCTTGCGCATAGGCGCGGGCCTCAGCCCAAGATGCGTCGAATCGGTCGTACACCGGCTTTGAAAAAACCAACAGTGCCGCCATGAAAATCACCGGTGTGCATAGGGCTGCCAGCCGCAGGCGGCTGGGTAATAGCCACATCACCCACAAAGAAACCATCGCTAATCCGACAAGCTGCCCGGTGCGACCGGGGAGTAAAAAAAATACACATCCCAGAGCAGCTAAACACGCAGGAATCACCCCGAAGCGCTGCCAACCGGTTGCCAAATTGGCACGTCCGTGCCACAAAATCGCAGCGAGCACGCTGGCCATGATGGATTGATCCAGATAGCTGGAAAAAACCGCAAATTGGTTGCCCTTGTTTCCATCTAGGGCGGTTTGCCAGGGAAGGGATATTCCCGCAAATAAGGCCCACGACGAAGCCAGCACGAACAGCTGTCCCAGCACAAAAGCACGCAAGGTCCAATGGGCTTCTTTTTTGGTTTCCACCATGAAGTAGATGAGGGGAATGAGCAAGAGTGTGCTGTGGCGGCTAATGGACTTCCACATCAAGGCGTCGGATGCCTGCGTCCACAAGCCGCTCGCCAGCATCGCCAAACAACTGACATAGATCCACGTGTTGAGAGACGGACGCCGTGTGCGCCAACGCAAGGGTCTTGGATTGCAGCCCCAGAAAATGGCGATGCCTACAATTACCAACAGGATCTTGGATGCGCTGACAAAGCCTATGGGCAAGGACACCGAAACCGCCAATGCCCCAATGGTCATTCGGCGCAGCGTTGTGAGCGACTTGGTTTCCAAAAACTTCCCGGCTATTTGGCGACGGGTGGTGCACCAGAGGACGCATCCCAGTGCGGTCCTTGCTGGATTTCATAGGCCTTCAGGTACCGGTAAAAAGTCCCTTCAAAATTCCCCAGTGCAATCACAAATCCGGCCCATCCGTCCAAAAATCCGGCTTTGAAAAAATAGTGCTTCACAAACGCCCATACCCCGTGCGCGAGCGCCCCGCCCATACTGATTTTCTTGTGCGCGATTTTTTGTGCGCCCAGCGTGGAGTAGCGGTTGGCCTTGTGCAGCAATTCGCCCATGTCTTTGAACGGAAACTGCCAGATGGCGTTGTGCAGCGTACCCAGAGGACGGCTCGTGTTCAGCACCCATCCTTCGTGCACAGGTTGCGCGTCATAGCGCAGCGCGCCTTGGCGAAACAACTGCGGCTGGCGGAAGTTGGGATACCAGCCGGAGTGCCGGATCCAGCGGCCCATAAAAAAGTTCCGGCGAGGCACCCAATAAGCATCAGCGGCGTCTGGTTGTTGGGTGATGGCGCGGATCTCGGCGGCCACCTCTGGCGTGCAGCGTTCATCGGCGTCCAGGCTGAATATCCAGGGGTGTGTGCAGGCATCGAGCGCATGGTTGCGTAAATCGCCAAACCCGGTGAACTTGACCTGCACCACGCGCGCGCCCAGGCTTGCCGCAATTTCGGCAGTTCCGTCGGTGCTCCAGGAATCCACCACAACCACTTCGTCGGCCCACAATGCGCTTTCCACGGTAGCGCGCACTTTCTCAGCTTCGTTGTAAGCGATGATGTAAACCGATACGCGTGACATGGGTGGTAGGATGAAAATCCATGGGAGTCTATTCCAACATGTCTGCCAAGCATCTGATTTCCGTGGTCCTGACCACTTACAACCGCAGCGACGCCTTGGCTGTTGTGCTGAGAGCTTTACAGCGACAGACCGATACGAACTTCGAGGTGGTTATCGCTGACGACGGCTCACAACCCACGCACCGGGCCCGTATTCAGGATGCAGCGCAGGGATGTTCCTTTGCTTTGGCGCATGTCTGGCACCCGGATGTGGGGTTTACCGTGGCGCGCGCCCGCAACCTCGGGGTGACCCAGAGCCGTGGCAGCTACCTGGTCTTGTTGGATGGCGATTGCGTTCCGGATTTGGATTTCATTGCGCAGCACCGGCGTTTGATGCAAAGCGCTTGCTTGGTCAACGGCAGCCGCTGTTTGCTGTCGCAGCAATTTACACAGCATGTGCTCGCTGGTTCCATCGACGTTGTGGGGATGTCGTGGGCCTATTGGCTAAAACAATGGCGTAAGGGACGTGCGAGTAAAATATTGCCTTTGTTGCGTGCACCGGATTGGGGCGTGCGTATCGAATCAGATTTTCGCTGGCATGGCATAAGAAGTTGCAATATGGGTTTGTGGCGTTCGGATTTCGAGCGGGTGAACGGCTTTGACAGTTCTTTCCAGGGCTGGGGCCATGAGGATGCGGATCTGGTTTTGCGGTTGTTCCATGCCGGGGTCCGCAGGAAAAACGGGTTTTTTGCGACCGAGGTGTTCCATCTTTGGCACGAGGAGGCCAGCCGGGATCGGGCCTCCGCCAACGAGGGCACGGTGCGCCAGCGGATGCAAAGCGACATCGTTCGGGCCCCATTGGGTTTGCAGGAGTGCCGCGCTGTCGAGGATTTTGAAACTGTGACTTTTGCGAATTGGTGATGTTGAGATTTATGAAAAATTGGTTGATTGCAGTTTGCTGCCTACTCTGCGTAACCGTGGGACATGCCCAGTTTCGTGTGGAAGTGTCTGGGGTTGGCACCACCCAGATTCCGGTGGCTGTCACGCCTTTTCGCGGCAATGACGTCAGCGTTCAAAAGATTGCCGCCATCGTCCAGGCCGATTTGGAGCGCAGCGGCATATTCCGAAGTATCGATTTGGCAGGCGCGCCGCCGACCGACGAGACAACCGGCCTGTCAGATCCATCTTTTTGGCGTAAAAAGGGCGCGGATGCCCTGGTCAGCGGCAGCGTGACCCGGCTGCCGGATGGACGGATGGATGTGCGCTTTCGCTTATGGGACGTGGCCCGTAACGAGAACATGGGCGGAGTAGGCTACTCGGTCGCGCCTGCGGACATGCGCATGGCGGCGCACAAAATCGCAGACTACGTCTACGAAAAGCTCACAGGGGAAAAGTCGGTTTTTTCGACCCGAATTGCTTATGTGACCAAAAACGGCACGGTGTACACGCTTTGGGTGGCTGACGCCGATGGCGAAAACGCAAGCTTCGCCTTGCGCAGTAACGAGCCCATTATTTCGCCGGCCTGGTCGCCAACGGGCAGCCAACTGGCCTACGTCTCATTTGAAGCCCGAAAGCCGTCGGTGTACGTGCATGATGTCGAGACCGCAAAGCGCCGCTTGGTGGCTAACTTCAAGGGCTCCAACAGTGCGCCGACCTGGTCGCCCGATGGCCGCACGCTGGCCGTGACCCTCAGCCGGGATAACGGCTCGCAGATTTTCCTGCTGGACGCGATGACCCCCGGCGCTGAGCCGCGCCGCATCACTACCTCCTCCGCGATCGATACCGAACCCACCTTTTCAAGCGATGGGAAAACGATTTATTTCGTCAGTGACCGCGGCGGTACGCCGCAAATTTACAAAATGGGCGCTACCGGTGCCAATGTGGAGCGGGTCACATTTTCGGGCAACTACAACATTTCCCCCACCGTGAGCCCGGACGGAAAGTTGCTGGCTTTTGTTTCGCGCGTGAGCGGAGCCTTCAAAGTTCATGTCTTGGACCTGGCCAGCGGGAGTGCCACGGCAATCACCGATACTTCTGCAGATGAGAAGCCAAGCTTTTCACCCAATGGCCGTCAGTTGCTCTATGCATCCGAACAACAAGGCAAAGAGGCTTTGATGATGGCAACTGTTGACGGTAAGGTCAAGAGTCGTTTGCTTGGATCGGATGGGGACATCCGGCAGCCGCATTGGGGCCCGGCGTTTCGGTGAGATATAGCCTCGCACGTGATGCGGCCGATAGATTTTTTTATTTTTTTAGGAGTGCGTTATGAAGTTTTTGTTGATCTCGGTCGTCTTGGCCCTTGCTTTGGTTGCGTGTAAATCACCGGTGAAATTGGATTCGGCCACGGTGGAAGACCGCCAGGCCGCTGGGGCTGTGGCTGAAAAAAGCCCAACCCCTATTTTGGGTAATAGCTTGCTGAAGGATGCTGCCAGCAGCGCGCGCAACGTCGCAGCTTTGGATCTGTCCGCGAAAGACGCGAACGCCCGTGCGGTGGGTGCGGCTGGTGTGTCGGGCCAGGCAGCGGCTGACGCCGCCAGCGCCGCCGCAGCCGCGAAACTCGCTGCTGCAGCTGCGGCCGAGGCTTCTGGATCGGCTGCCGCTAAGGCTGCTGCTGCTGCAGCCTCAGCTGCGGCACTTGCTATGCGGGAACGTATCGTCTATTTCGACTTCGACAGTTTTGTCATCCGCGCTGAAGCCCGCCCCGTCATTGAGGCCCACGGTCGTCGTTTGCGCGCAGATGCCAAGTTGCGCGTAGCGCTAGAAGGCCATACCGACGATCGCGGCGGACGCGAATACAACCTGGGCCTGGGACAAAAGCGTGCCGATGCAGTGCGAAAGGCCTTGTCCTTGATGGGTGTCGCAGACAGCCAGATGGAGGCGGTGAGCTTTGGCAAAGAGAAGCCAGCAGTTCCGGGCAATACTGAAGCGGCCATGCAGGAAAACCGCCGTGTTGAGATCAACTACCGCTGAGCGATAAGCAGCTATGTTGGCGCGATATTTAGGAAGCCTGCCGGTTCTGCGCTTGGGGCGCCTAGCGCTGGCGGCATGTCTGTCCTTTGGTGCGATTGGCATCGCGCAGTCCCAAGGCTTTGGCATACCGGGCGTTGACAATGAGGCGCGAAATGCAATTTTGAGAGAACGCCAACGTATCGAATCGCTGCGCATCGACTTTGACAAATTGCGAGGTGATGCCCAGGTTTTCCGCACCGAGGGCGAGGCCATTCGGCGCGAGGCGGATATTCTGCGCCGCGATGTGAATGCGGTGCAGGCTAACTTGGACTTGATGCTTCGCAAGATCGACGCAAAAATTGATGATGGAATCAAGCCAGTGTCTGAGTCGTTGCAGCGCGGCGTAGATGAGCTTCAGGTTTTGAAAAATGCCCAGCTGGATTTGCTCACCCAACTTGAAGAGGCCCGCAAAGAGGTGCGCGAACTGCGCGGTCAAGTAGAGGAGTCCAGGGCGCTCCAGGGCAATCAGCGTGGGCAGATGGAGGAAACACGGACACTTGCCACCCGCCAAGATGAACAGCAACGCACGCTGTTGGAAGAGCAGCGAAAAACCCGCGAGATGCAACGTGCCATGGAAGAGCGGCTCAATGGTTTGCCCATGTTGGTGTCGGAGGACGGCGCCAGTTTTTACGCCCAGACCGCCGAAAAAAAGGAGTTTGATAACGCCAAGGCGGTTTTCAAACGCGCCAACTACCAGGGCGCGCGCAAGCAATTTGATGAGTTTCTTCTGCGTTATCCCCATGGTGGCTATGCCCCGGCAGCCCGCTTTTGGAAAGGTAACGCCGAGTTTTTGCAAGGAGACTACAAGGCTGCGCTGATCACGCTGAGACCGCTGCAGATGGCCGAGCCCAACTACCAGAAAACACCCGAAGCCATGCTGGCGATTGCGAACTGCTACAGCGAACTCAAAGATCCGCAAGCGGCCCGCAAGACTTTGGAAGAGCTGGTTGAGCAATACGAGCGAACCGAGGCCGCCAGCGTAGCCCGCGACAGACTCTCCAAATTGCAATAGGTTTGGATAAGGCAGCCGACGATCTGGCCCGCCGTTTTGGCGGCGTAGATCGCCTTTACGGTGTGGATGGGGGCAGCAGATTGCGCGCTGCCCACGTCTGCGTGGTCGGCATTGGTGGTGTGGGGTCGTGGGCCGCCGAGGCCCTAGCCCGAACGGGCATTGGGCGTATCACCCTGATTGATATGGACCACGTCGCAGAGTCCAATGTCAATCGCCAAATCCAGGCCACAAGCGACACCTTGGGCATGGCAAAAATTCACGCTATGCAGCAGCGTATTGCGTCCATTCATCCCGCATGCCAGGTGACTCTGATAGACGCATTTGTCGAGCCCGAAAACTGGCCCGCAATTCTTCCCGAAGGCGTAGACGGCGTGATCGACGCCTGTGACCAGATGCGGTCCAAAGTGGCTATGGCCGCCTGGGCCTTGGTAAACCGGCGCTTTTTCATCACGGTAGGTGCAGCGGGCGGAAAGCGAAAGGCCGAAGCGCTCACCATCGCCGATCTCAGTGCCTGCACCCATGATCCGTTGATGGCCGAATTGCGCTACCAGTTGCGCAAACACCATGGCGCTGCGAAAGCGGGCAAAAACATCGGCCTGCCGTGCGTCTACAGCCCCGAGCCCATGCACATACCCGTTGCGCAGCCAAACACCCCGAGCGATGCTTCCCGCGCGGTTACCGGCTTGAACTGCAGCGGCTATGGTTCATTGGTGACGGTGACAGCGAGTTGTGGCTTGGCGGCTGCGGGTTGGATGCTGAATAAATTGTCCGGGAACAGCGAATAATCAAAAATGTCCTCGCTATAATCGCGGGCTGGTTTACAGACTTCGAAAGAAGCCTGTGGGGACGTTAGCTCAGTTGGTAGAGCAGCGGACTTTTAATCCGTTTGTCGTGGGTTCGACCCCCGCACGTCCCACCATTCAATCCAATTAAATCAAGCACTTACAGCAATGTAGGTGCTTTTTTTTATGGCTACACACCGCTTACACACCGACCCCCTTTTTTAAGGGTGCTTTTTAGCCCCAAAAACACGTGTTTTTCTGGCGGTGTGCTTAGGTGGATAAATAGGCCTATGACCCGTCCCCTGTAGAGTTGGGAAAATGGTATTTCCCGAGGCTCGGGTCTGTTTATGAAACCCGGGGCTGTTCACCAAACTCTTTACCCAGGCTAATTTTTAACTATCAAAACTGTTCGGTCATCCCAGTACTCGTCCACGGTGCTGCACTTGATGTGGGGGTGGGAACCCGTTTTGTATGGGTCTTGAGATTCGATTTCTGCCCATTTTTGCTCCCAACTTTTGACCTTCGTTTCTGCACCCGGTGCCATGTAGCCATCCGTGAAAAACTCCAAGGTATGAATCGATGACCTTGGTCGATCAAAAATAAACACATCGGGTCCTTGAACCTCATCCCCATTCAGGACGCCGAAGCCCAAGCAATGTTTTTTTTCATTCATATAGGGTGGTTGACCCAGTCCAATGCCCGCGGCCAGCAGTGCGTGAATTTCACGGTGTGCGTCTACGGGTAGTTCTCCGCGCAGGGCTTGGGTAAGCTCGTCGACCAAGTTATCCAGTTCGGTTTTGTTGAGGACATGAATGAGCCCATGGGCGATTGAGCGACGGGTCTGCAATTCGAGCGCGATCCAATCTTCCTCGTCCCTCTTTTTTTGCAGGGCATTTTTCATTAATATGACGCGCGCAGCCGTAAAGATGTGGTCAATGGGCTTGTGCATTTGAATCACTTCGACGCCGTTGATACGCACACCAGAATCGCCCACCAATAAAAACTGCAATTTGTCACCATCATCCAACGCCAAGGCCGCAGTGGTTGCGGCGTCTCCCGTGGCGCACGCGTTCGCGTGCAAATCGTGGGCCAGTTGCACCGACATGCGATGTAGCAAGTGGTGGGCATTGAATTCTTGAGGGATGACCGTTTGCACGTAGGACTGCGCAAACTTGGCGCATTGCCAGGCGGCAAATCGGCCAGGGCTGAGCCCGTTGATCAATTTCCCGTTGAATGAAGTGGCGCCATCGAAGACACCATACAGGCGCCCGTCTTCAAACACCATGACATCGTCTGGAAGAGCCTGGCCCGATTTAACTTTGCTGATCGAAATGGCTTCGAGTTGTCTAAAGCGCATCCGAAGCCTCTTTTGGGGTACGAATCATGCGCTCTTGTAAACATGGGGCCGCGCAGGATCAATATCAGCAAACAACATGGACAGGCCAATACTGATGGAGGTGATGGCAATCAATAAGCCGGAGTAAGCCGCTGCAACACCAAAGTCTCCTCCCATGGCTTGCTGGTAGGCCGCAATGGGCAAAGTCTTGGTAGCGCCGGTGTACAAAACGATGGAGGCGGATAGTTCATTGAAAATTTCTAGCCAGGCTAAAACCGCACCGGCAAAAATTCCGGGCTGCATCAAAGGCAGCATGATCCGCCGGAATGTACCCAGAGGTTTTGCACCCAAACTACTGGATGCATCCTCTAGGGCCATGTCGATTTGATGGACGATGCTGGCCGATGATCGGCTCACGTACGGCAAACGGCGGACAAGGTAGATGATCACGATGATGGTCGATGTTCCGGTGAGGAGCAGGGGTGGTGTGTTGAACACTTGGACAAACCCGATGCCCAAAACAGTACCTGGAACAATGAAAGGGACCATCAGCAAAAAGTCCAAACAACGGCTGCTGAGGTATTTTTGCCGAGTTAGTACATACCCAAATACCGCACCAAAAACAGTGGCCAGTACCAGTGCGATTCCGGCGAAAACCAAGCTATTGGTCAGCGCATTCCCCATCATTGCAAATGCTTTGGTGTAGTTGTCCAGTGTTAAAACCGGCTGAAAAACAGCGCCTCGAATTTCGAGGAACGATGAGGCCAGTACCACCATGATCGGAGCATTGGCGGTGATAACAATGCCCAAAGCGGTTCCGGCCAAGATCAGCTGGGTCGCCTTGCTGGGTTTTTTGAGGCCAATGGGCTGCGATCCATCATTAAAAACGCGGTTGGCTCGGTTAAGCCACTGGCCGAAGCCGACCACGATACCAGCCATGGTGACCAATACGACGGAAGTGACTGCAGCCATACCGGGTTCTTCCCCGATCTCACTCAAAAAAAGGTTGTAAGCCAGTGTGGCGAGCACTTGAAAGCGCTCTCCTTCGCCCAATAGATTCGGCAATCCAAAATCCGCCAGCACGGCTAAAAAGACCAGCATGGCCGAGGTGATCACTGCGGGGCGCAGCAGAGGTAATGTGACCGTCAAGAAGACACCGATCGGTTTGCGACCCAGCAAACCAGCAGCCTCTTCGACGCTCTGATCGAGCTGCCTCATCGCCCCACCCACAATCCAAAAAACAATGGGGTATAGGCTCAATGTGCTGGCGATAATGATGCCGGTAGGGCCGTAAATTGTGTGGAGCTCGATGCCCCAACTCAGCCCCCACTGCGTGATGATTCCTCCGCGTCCCATCAACATAATCCATGCATACGCACCAATGAAAGGTGGGGACATCATGGAGAGTAAAACCAGGATCTTTAGGAACGGTTTTCCTGGAAATTCAAACCGAGAAAACATATACGCCAGCGGGATACCCATCAAAAGGGTCATGGCGGTAGTTCCAGAGGCGATCCACAAACTGTTGTATGCGGCCCGCATGAAATAGTTGGAT
>Ga0209552_1000552_pt1 | contig 12111 bp, 11 predicted proteins | sample LauGreFaBDMM15SD_2_FD_188214 | JGI IMG/M metagenome (GOLD analysis project Ga0209552, IMG submission 188214) | Freshwater lake microbial communities from Lake Michigan, USA - Fa13.BD.MM15.SD (SPAdes) (version 2) | ecosystem: Environmental > Aquatic > Freshwater > Lake | place: Lake Michigan, USA... | reverse complement strand
GTGGCTGACGATGGCAGTCGGTTTCCACTGCGCCAGGTCCACTGGCGTTTCTGTTGTGTAGTTCTCGCCGACAGCCTGGACCAATAACCAGGGGCAAGTCTCCAACTGCCAGGGGCTGGCCAGCTTCACCTGACCGTACCAGCGCAGAGCGGCGATTTCGTGGCGGTCCAGGCCCACGGTTTGAGCGCACTGGCCCTGCGGAACGCTGCGCGCAACCTGTATGGCCAGTGCCTTGTAGCTTTGGGCAAAGTCCAGCAGCGGCATCCATAGCGTGGCCAGCAAAAGCCAGCACAGCGTTGCACCCCCGGCCGGCAACACCAGCGTCTTCCAAATAGCGGTGCGGTGGCGGCCACCACGCCAGTGCACCAGCGCCGCCCACGCGCCGCTGACCGCCAGGGCGAGGACCAACTCCCACCAGACGATCCGGGGAATATAGGCTGGTAACAGGCGCGCGACATTGGCCGCGGGTGCCGCGGGAACGCCCGTATGCATGGCGACCCAGACCACCCAGATGATGATGCCGGACACGGAGAAAAACAGGACCGCAAACCAATCCATCAGCGCGGACATCTGCCGATTCATGGTGACCAGCGAAAAAGCCGCCAGCGCCGCAAGGGGCGGAAGCGCCAGCAGCAAGGTGGTGTCCGCGTTGTCAAAGCGCAGGCTTGCTAAGCAGATCGTCACCACACAGTACAAGGGCCAGGCCAGGTGGCGGTTGTTGCTCCAGTCCAGCAAATGGCGGCGCCAGCTCCAAAGCGCCCAGGCACTGATCGGCCAGGCTGGCCACATGAACCAGACCAGCATTTGCGCGTAGCCGTCCCAACGAACCTGCGCCAGAGAAAACGGATAACCGGGCGATTGCCATAGTCCCCAGGCATGGGCCATAAAGCCAGAAGCCACAGTACACGCCAGAACCGGCAAAAGCCCCGGGTTGTCGCGTTGTGGCGCATCGTCTTCGGTGTCTGCGCGTGCCTGTCGCCATTCCAAAAGGGCACCCCCAAGGCCGAGCATGATGGCCAGCTCAGGCGCTCCGCAAAGGGTCAGGCCCAGTACGCCAGCGCCCGCTGCAACGGTGCCCTGCGCATGTCGATAGGGCCGTAAGCAATAGCCAAGGAACAGCAGAGCGGCACAAGCCAACTGGGCTACGGCCGGTGTCGCTTCATGGCCCAGTTTGGCCAGCCCCAGACAGGCTATCAGGGCGAGCAGCCCGCCGTCGGCAAGCGCTCGGGCGTAGTCCTTGGGAGCGGCTTCGCCCCCGAAAGCAAAGCGCACCGGTTGGGCCGCGCGAGCGCGCGCCAGGTAGTAGGTGCCATACCAGGTGCAAGCCAGTGCCAGCACCAGCATGGCCATAAAAGGAAGGCGCACTGCCATGTCCGGATGCACTGCGGGGGCCAGCAACTTCAAACTCGCGGCGCCCAGCCAATAGGGCAACAAGCCCGGGTATTCGGTTGGCCCGCCCGCCAAAGTCGGGTTCAGCCAGCTGCTGTGCCCGTAGGCGATTTCGCCCATGTGCGCGACGGCGACCACATCGTCGTTGCGCCAGGCATCCCGTCCCACAAATCCGGCCAAGACATAGACGGTACACACCAGCAACAGCACAGAGCGAGCGAGCCTGCGCACGCCGTCCTGGGAAACAAGTGCCGGGCTGGTGGGGCTCATGGTTGAAAGTGGAGGTACAAGCGAAAAGAAAAAAAGGCAACGCGGAAAACCGGGTTGCCTTCTGTGGCGAGGGGTTGCCCATCCAGTGTGGACGGACACATGCCACTGCCGTAGCGTTTACTTGGCGGCCGTTTTCCCAAACCGGTTGCGGAAACGCTCCACGCGGCCGCCCATGTTGTCTACCGACTTCTGGGTACCAGTGTAGAAGGGATGCGACTCGCTGGAGGTATCCAATTTGTACAAGGGCAACTCGCGCCCGTCGTCCATTTTGATCATCTCTTTGGTATTCGCGCAGGACCGGGTCACGAACTTGAAGTTGTTGGACAGGTCGAGGAAACAGACCTCGCGGTAGTTGGGGTGAATGCCGTCTTTCATTGATTGCTCCATCGCTTGCGTTAGCCGCACCGGGCCCTCGGGCAGAAACTGCCCAATCCAAAGTCCGTTGTACTTAGCGCGAAAAGTCCGAGATTATAGGTGCTTGGTTTGTATGCGCAGCCGGGCCGCTTTAGCCGCCGCGACGCATCATGTCAAAAAATTCGCTGTTGGTTTTGGTGGCACGCATTTGCTTGAGGACCATCTCCATGGACTCCACCTCGTCCATGCTGTACAAAAATTGCCGCAGGATCCGGGTTTTTTGCAAAATCTCGGGCTGCAATAAGAGTTCTTCGCGGCGGGTTCCGCTGCGGTTGAGCTGAATGGATGGGAAAACACGCTTCTCGTACAGGCGCCGATCCAGGTGGATTTCCGAATTGCCGGTGCCTTTGAATTCTTCAAAAATCACCTCGTCCATGCGGCTGCCGGTGTCGATCAGGGCGGTGGCAATGATGGTCAGGGAGCCACCTTCCTCCACGTTACGCGCCGCGCCCAGGAAGCGCTTGGGCCGCTGCAGCGCGTTGGCATCGACGCCGCCGGTCAGGACCTTGCCGCTGGACGGAACCACGTTGTTATAGGCCCGCGCCAGGCGGGTAATGGAGTCCAAAAGGATCACCACGTCTTTCTTCAGCTCGACCAGCCGCTTGGCGCGCTCAATGACCATTTCAGCGACGTGCACGTGGCGGGCAGCGGGCTCATCGAAGGTTGATGCGATCACCTCGCCCTTGACGGTGCGTTGCATTTCGGTGACCTCTTCAGGCCGCTCGTCCACCAGCAGCACCATCATGTGGATGTCGGGGTAGTTGGCCGAAATGGCGTGGGCAATGTGCTGCATCATCACGGTCTTGCCGCTTTTCGGCGGTGCCACCAGCAAGGCGCGCTGGCCTTTGCCGATGGGCGCAATGATGTCAATCACACGTCCGGTGATGTTTTCCTCGGACTTGCTGTCGCGCTCCAGACGCATCTGCTCTTTCGGGAACAAGGGCGTCAAGTTCTCAAACATCACCTTGTGCTTGTTGCCTTCGGGTGAGTCGCCGTTGACCTTGTCTAGTTTGTTCAAAGCAAAGTAGCGCTCGCCGTCTTTGGGCGTGCGGACCTCGCCTTCAACCATGTCCCCAGTGTGCAGGTTGAAACGGCGCACCTGGCTGGGGCTGATGTAGATGTCATCGGTGGAGGCGGTGTAGCTGCTGTCGGGGCTGCGCAAAAACCCGAACCCATCGGGAAGAATTTCTAAGACACCATCGGCAATGATTTGTTCGCCGGTGCGGGCGCGCTTTTTGATGATGGCGAACATCAACTCCTGCTTGCGCATACGCCCAGTGTTTTCAATTTCCAGCGCTTCGGCTTGGAGTAGCACTTCAGATACGTGTAGCGCCTTGAGTTCGTTCAGATGCATGAGAGTTGTCCCGCGTTGGGGGTTGCCGAAAAATCGGGGTGGAGAAGGGTGGGGGATTGTTGGTGCGCAAACAAAACCGCTGTTGCGCAAACCACTTTGACATTACCCAGGAGGGCATTGTGGGTTGGTTTCGGTGAATTATGACAGTAATTTTTGATTTGTCGGTACAAACACTAGCTTGATTCTGTGGTGTTTCGGATATGGTCGCGCCTCAAACAACAACGGAGTTCCAATTGCAGCCGACGCAGGACACACCATCTCCACACCGTTCGCCTTCCTCCGTTCCGCTCTTGCACGCCTTGACGCACTATGTGATTCCGGCCATCTACAAGGAAAAGCTGGAGGGCGTTCTCGCTCAGCCCGTGCTGAGCCAAACGGACATTGCTGACTTGGCCAAGTCGGCTATGGCAGCGGACCCAGCAGCTGCACTGGCGCTGGTTAACCGGTGGTTAGTGCAAGGTTTGCCTTTGGATGCCATCTATGTCCAGGGTGTTAGCGGCGCGGCGCAATTGCTGGGCCAGTGGTGGGACGAAGACCGGGTTTCCTTTGTCGACGTGACCTTGGGTGCCAACCGACTGCAAGACTTGATCTTCAACGGCTACCGGTATTTAACGGGTGAAAATAAAAGCAGTGCCCCCATGCACAATTTCACTATTTTGTTGGCCAAGCCGGCCGCTTCCCAGCATTCTCTGGGGTTGATGGTCGTCAGTGAAATTTTCAGACGCCACCATTGGCGGGTTTACAGCGACTCCCAATCCACGCCGGAAGCATTGGAGCGGACGCTGGCCGGTGAGTGGGTTGATGTGCTGGGCATTAGCGTGGCCTATGAGCAGCATATTCCTGCGGTGGCGCAGTCGGTCATCGTGTCGCGCCGGCACAGCGTTAACAAACATTTGTGCGTCATGGTGGGCGGTCCGCAAGTCGCATTACGCCAACGCTTGGCGCAAGAGGTGGGGGCGGACATTGCCTGCGCGGATGCCACCTCGGCCACTGCCTTGGCCTACCAGTTTGTGGACCGGGTCCGGTGTCAAACCGGCGCCGCTGACAGCAGCCACTAACTTCGTTTACGGCAGGACCAGATGGTGGCCGAATTTGGTGGCCAAAAACTGCTCCCCGCTTTCCAGGATTTCATAGCGGAATGCTTCGGCCGTGGGCGAGAGCACCTTGGACAAGGTGTGAACCATATTCCACACGCGAAATACTGGCGTTGACTGCACGTCCAGGATCGCAATCTGTCCGTGATCCAGTTCCGAGCCGATGGTGTGCAGTGACACAAATCCCAACCCCAGACCGGCCATTACCGCCTGCTTGAGCGTTTCATTGCTGTTGACCTGCATTTGCAGGCGCGGCTCCACCCGGTGGTCGGTAAAAAACTTCTGCATCGCGATCCGTGTGCCGGAACCTTGCTCCCGCACAATGAATTCGTAAGGCCGCAGGTCATCCGCCGTGAGTTTTTCGCGCTCTACCAGGGGGTGGTCGCTAGCGGCCACAAACACCAGGGGATGCGCTGCAAAAGGCTCGGCGCGGGTTTGCAATTCGGTGGGGGGTTGCCCCATCACTGCGATATCGACTTCGTTGTTTTGCAGCATCTTAATGAGTTGCTCGCGGTTGCCGGTGCACACGCGGATATCGACACCCGCACGCCGTGCCCGGAAATCTGACAGCATGCGCATCATGAAGTACTCGGCGGTGCTGACCATGCCTACGGTGAGCAGGCCGATCTCCGCCCGCTGCAGGCGTGCGCTCGCATCTTCCGCATCTTTCAGCAACGCCAGAATTTTGCGGGCGTAAACCACCATGTATTCGCCGGTGGTCGTCAGGCTGACTTTTTTGCCGCTGCGATCGAACAAGGGCATGCCGACTTGCGACTCCAGTTCTTTGATCTGCATGGTCACCGCAGGCGGCGTCAGGTGCAAATTTTCTGCGGCACGGACAAAACTCAACTGGCGAGCCACTTCATTAAAAACCCGCAGTTGTCGGAAGGTGGCATTTTTCATGGAGGCGACCTTTGGTTAAGTAAAAGCTGAATTGAGAAGTAAATAAAAAAGACTTTACCTTATTTCGTAGCGTCTCTACATTTGGCTATCCCCATTTCACACAAGGAGCACAACGATGAGTGATAGCAGTAAAGACGCCGCAATTACCGACGGCAAAAAGCGCTACAGCGCCGGCGTATTGAGATACAAACAAATGGGCTACTGGGATCCCCACTACGTGCCCAAAGAGACCGACTTGATCGCCATGTTCCGCATGACACCGCAAGAAGGCGTCGACTCCGAAGAGTGCGCAGCAGCCGTGGCCGGCGAATCTTCCACCGCAACCTGGACCGTGGTATGGACCGACCGCCTGACCGCTTGCGACCTCTACCGCGCCAAGGCCTACCGCGTCGATGCCGTGCCCAACACAGGTCCCGGCACCAAGACAGAGCAGCAGTACTTCGCCTACATCGCGTATGACATCGACCTGTTCGAAGGCGGCTCGATCGCCAACCTCACTGCGTCGATCATCGGCAACGTCTTCGGCTTTAAAGCGGTGAAGGCGCTGCGCTTGGAAGACATGCGCATCCCCGTCGCCTACCTGAAAACCTTCCAAGGTCCTGCGACCGGCGTCGTCGTCGAGCGCGAGCGCCTTGACAAATTTGGCCGCCCGCTGCTGGGTGCCACCACCAAGCCTAAGCTTGGCCTGTCGGGCCGTAACTATGGCCGCGTGGTGTACGAGGGCCTCAAGGGCGGCCTCGATTTCATGAAGGACGACGAGAACATCAACTCGCAGCCCTTTATGCACTGGCGGGATCGTTTCCTGTACTGCATGGAAGCCGTCAACAAAGCCAGCGCGGCCACCGGTGAGGTCAAAGGCCACTACCTGAACGTTACCGCCGGCACCATGGAAGAAATGTACGCCCGTGCCGAATTTGCCAAGAGCCTGGGCAGCGTGATCATCATGATCGACCTGGTGATCGGCTACACGGCAATCCAGAGCATGGCCTTGTGGGCGCGTAAGAACGACATGATTCTGCACCTGCACCGCGCTGGTAACAGCACCTACTCGCGCCAGAAGAACCACGGCATGAACTTCCGCGTCATCTGCAAATGGATGCGCATGGCGGGTGTGGACCACATCCACGCCGGCACAGTGGTTGGCAAGTTGGAAGGCGACCCGATGATGATCCGGGGCTTCTACGACACGCTGCTCGACACGCACACGCCGATGCAGCTCGAAAAGGGTCTGTTTTTCGAGCAAGACTGGGCATCGCTCAACAAGGTCATGCCCGTGGCCTCCGGCGGTATCCATGCCGGCCAAATGCACCAGTTGCTGACCTACCTCGGCGACGACGTGGTGCTGCAGTTTGGCGGCGGCACGATTGGCCACCCCATGGGCATCCAGGCCGGAGCCACAGCCAATCGCGTCGCGCTCGAAGCCATGGTGCTGGCGCGCAATGAAGGCCGCGACATCTGGAACGAAGGTCCGCAGATCCTGCTGGACGCCGCAAAGTGGTGCTCGCCGCTCAAGGCCGCCATCGACACCTGGGGCGACATCAGCTTCAATTACGAATCCACCGACACCGCCGACTTCGCCGTCACGCCGACGGCTTCCATTTAAGGAGATCCTCATCATGATGACCAATCACGGCAATCGCCTCACACAGGGCCAGTTTTCCTACCTGCCCGACCTCACAGACCAGCAGATCAGCGCACAGATCGAGTACGCGCTTGGCAAAAACTGGGCGCTCGGCGTTGAATACACCGACGACCCGCATCCTCGCAATACGTACTGGGAGATGTACGGCAACCCGATGTTTGACTTGAAGGACGCGTCAGCCATCTTGACGGAGATCAATGCCTGCCGCAAGACGTTTCCGAATCACTACGTTCGCGTGACGGCCTTCGATTCGACACAAGGCGTTGAGTCGGTGCAAATGTCTTACATCGTCAACCGGCCCAAGACCGAACCCGGCTTCGGCCTGACCAGGCAGGAGATCGGCGGGCGTCAGATCCAGTACACCGTTCACAGCTATGCCACCGACAAGCCCGAAGGCGAGCGGTACTAAGCCCGCTCAGACTGCGATACAGCCATGAGCAACTCCTCCACCCCTGGCGTGCGCGCGGCCACGCCTGCGGCAGCAGAAACTGCGGATACGCCGGCGGTGGCCTTGGGCCAAGCGCGCAGCGTGGGTGAGGTTTTGGCGCAGTCGCAGGTGGAGGAGGTCATCGCCGAGCTGGACCGTGATTTGGTGGGGCTGGCCCCGGTCAAGACCCGCATCCGCGACATTGCGGCTTTGCTGGTGATTGACAAGCTGCGCATCAATCTGGGTCTGGTCAGCGAGGCGCCGAGCTTGCACATGAACTTTGTGGGTAACCCCGGCACCGGCAAAACCTCGGTGGCCATGCGCATGGCGCAAATCCTGCACCGCCTGGGCTATGTCCGCAAGGGCCACCTCGTAGCCGTGACCCGCGACGATTTGGTGGGCCAGTACATCGGCCACACTGCGCCCAAAACCAAAGAAGTGCTGAAGAAAGCCATGGGTGGCGTGCTCTTTATTGACGAAGCCTATTACCTGTACCGCCCGGAAAACGAACGCGACTACGGGCAGGAGGCTATCGAAATATTGCTGCAAGTTATGGAAAACCAGCGCGATGACCTGGTGGTGATTTTGGCGGGCTACAAAGACCGGATGGATACCTTCTTCGAATCCAACCCCGGCATGAGTTCCCGCGTCGCCCATCACCTGGACTTTCCGGACTATTCGGTTGACGAGTTGCTGCAGATTTCGCAAAAAATGCTAATCCAGCAAAACTACGTTTTTGCGCCGGGTGCGGACACCGTGTTCCAGCGTTACCTGGGCCTGCGGGTGCACCAACCGCACTTTGCCAACGCCCGCAGCGTGCGCAATGCGTTAGACCGGGCGCGCCTGCGCCAGGCCAGCCGGCTGTTTGCCGACCGCGACCGACAGCTCACCGCCGATGATTTACGCACCCTGGATGGCTCCGACTTCGCCGCCAGTCGGGTCTTTCAGCAAGCAGACGTCCGCCCGGATGCATAAAACGGTCGACCTGATCTGATGCTCAAAGCGCTGATATTTGATGTGGACGGCACGCTGGCTGACACCGAAATGGCCCATTTGGCCGCTTTCAACCACGCGTTTCGCGAGTGTGCGCTCGATTGGCATTGGAGTGTGGAGACCTACACCGAACTGCTGGCGGTATCAGGCGGGCGTGAACGTCTGACGCACTTCTGGAAAACCAGCAAACCGGATACCCGCGCTATTGACGGCGGCGCGATCGAAGACCTGATTGAACGCTTGCATCTGGTCAAGACCGCCGCCTACGAGAAAGCGGTGCAAGACGGTCAGGTCGCCATGCGTCCGGGTGTGCTTGCGCTCATCGACGCGGCGGCGCAAGCCGGTCTGCAATTGGCGATTGCCACCACCACCTCGCCTGTCAACATCAGCGCTTTGCTGCGCCGCGCCATTGGAGAAGATTGGCGCAAACTGTTCGAGGTGGTCGAAGATGCGTCCACCGCACACCTGAAAAAACCCCATCCCATGGTCTACCTGCAAACCTTGCAGCGCTTGCGCTTGTCGGCCGAAGATTGCATCGCCTTTGAGGATTCGCAAAATGGACTGATTGCCGCCCGCGCTGCGGGCTTGGCCACGGTCATCACCCGCAACAGCTTTACCATGGACCATGATTTCCATGGGGCCCGGGTCATTCTGGACAGCCTGGCCACCACGGACCTCGCTGCCATTCGAAACTTGCACGAAAAACGCTAAAAATGAATAGGGAGTACCACGATGCCAACCAAAAACCGCAGCACGCTGACGCAGTTCCTGATCGAGGAGCGGCGCAAGCATCCAGATGCCAGCGGTGATCTCAACGCCCTGATCCTGAATGTGGCGATGGCCTGTAAAGCCATCGCCAAGGCGGTGGCTTTTGGTGATTTGGGTGATGTCTTGGGCGATCATGTGGCTGGCGGCGGTGCCGCTCACCAGGCCAGCGTCAATGTGCAGGGCGAGACCCAGAAGAAGCTCGATGTGCTGAGCAACGATTTGTTCATCCGCATGAACGAATGGTCCGGCCATCTGGCCGGTATGGCGTCCGAGGAGATGGAAATGCCCATCGATATCCCGGCGCGATTTCCCCGCGGCAAGTACCTGCTGGTCTTTGACCCGCTGGATGGTTCATCCAATATCGACGTCAACGTCACCGTCGGCAGCATATTTGGCGTTTTCCGTCGCCCCGGTGCTCCCGGCGCGGCTGATACCCCACCCTCTGGCGCCGATTACCTGCAACCGGGAAGCGCGCAGGTGGCAGCGGGGTACGCCTTGTACGGGCCGACGACCATGTTGGTGTTATCGGTAGGCACCGGTGTCTTCGGCTTCACCCTGGACCCGACGCTGGGTGAATTCATGCTCACCCACCCGAACATCCGTGTGCCCGAGCAGACGCAGGAGTTCGCGATCAACGCGTCCAACAGCCGCTTCTGGGAAGCACCGGTGCGCCGCTATGTGGACGAATGCCTAGCCGGCAAAACCGGGCCGCGTGGCAAAGATTTCAATATGCGTTGGATTGCCAGCATGGTCGCGGAGGCGCACCGCATCATGATGCGTGGCGGGGTTTTCATGTACCCGCGTGACACCAAAGACCCGACCAAGGCCGGTCGGCTGCGCCTGATGTACGAGGCCAACCCGATTGGCTTTTTGATGGAACAGGCCGGCGGGCGCGCCAGCACAGGTGAGTTCCCGATTCTGGGGATTCAACCCCGCGAATTGCACCAGCGCATCGGTTTGGTGTTCGGCTCCAAAGCCGAAGTCGAGCGCATCGAGGACTACCACCGCAACCCGGCCGCCGTCAAAGACAGCAGCCCTCTGTTTGCCGCGCGCAGCCTGTTTCTCAGCGATACGCCCTAGCCGCAGCGGCCCGCGAACGCTTCCCTTTTTGCTATTTTTCGCGCTAATTACAGGAGCCCGATTCCATGTCCGAACGCCATCCCATCATCGCCATTACCGGGTCATCCGGCGCCGGAACCACCACGGTTTCCCGTACCTTTGAGAACATATTCCGCCGTGAAGGCGTCAAATCCGCCATCGTCGAGGGCGACAGCTTTCACCGCTACGACCGCCAGGAAATGAAGAAACGCCTGACCCAGGCGGAGAAAGATGGCAATAACCATTTCAGCCACTTTGGCTCTGAGAACAACCTCTTTGGTGAAATTGAAGACTTGTTTCGCAACTATTCGCAAAAGGGGACAGGCCGGGCCCGCAAATACCTGCACAACGCCGAGGAAGCCGAGCCCTTTAAGCAAGAGCCCGGCACCTTCACCCCGTGGGAAGATTTGCCTGAGGGCACCGACATCCTGTTTTATGAGGGCTTGCATGGCGCCGTCGTGACGCCTGAGCACAACATCGCCCAGTACCCGGACCTGCGCGTCGGCGTGGTCCCGGTGATTAATCTGGAGTGGATCCAAAAGCTGTGGCGCGACCAGCACAAGCGGGGCTACAGCACCGAGGCGGTGACCGACACGATTCTGCGCCGCATGCCTGACTATGTGCATTACATCGTGCCGCAGTTTGCCCACACGCATGTGAACTTCCAGCGCGTGCCCATGGTCGACACCTCCAACCCCTTCATCGCGCGTGACATTCCGTCGGCCGACGAGAGCATGGTGGTGATCCGCTTCGCCAACCCCAAGGGCATTGATTTCCAGTACCTGCTCAGCATGATCCACGACTCTTGGATGAGCCGCGCCAACACCATCGTCGTGCCCGGCGGCAAGATGGAAATTGCCATGCAGCTGATCTTCACGCCTTTCGTCTGGCGCATGATGGATCGGCGCAAGCGCGCCCTCGGAGGCTGAACATGGCAGCACCCGCGCAAGCCCTGCGTTTGGTGATGTTCGATCTGGACGGCACCTTGATCGACACCGCACCGGAGATCGCCGACGCGGTCAATGACACCTTGGCCCAATGCGGCCTGCCCCTGGTGAGCCAGCAGCAGGTCCGGGATTGGATTGGCCACGGCACCCGCACCCTGTTGATCGCAGCGCTGGCCAGTGTGCAGGGGCGCACCGTGCAAGAGATTGGCGCAGACCCGGATCTGCCGCGCATCGCCGGCATTTTTGATGGCCACTACCAAAACCGCTGCGGCAGCAGCAGCCAGCCCTACCCCCATGTGGTCGAGGTCCTCGATAGCCTGCGCGCCCACGGCGTGCATCTGGCGGTGGTCACCAACAAGGAGGGCCGGTATACAGACACCGTGCTGCGCGCGCACCAGTTCGACAAGCGATTTGATCTGGTCATCAGCGGCGACACCCTGGCAACGAAAAAGCCCGACCCTGCCGGTATTGCGCACTGCCTGGCGCACTGCGCAGTTACGGCCTCGCAGGCTTTGTTTGTCGGTGATTCATCCATTGATGCGGCTACGGCCCGCAACGCCGGCGTGCCGGTCTGGCTGCTGCCGTATGGCTACAACATGGGTCAAGCCATTGAGGCTTGCGGGCCGGACCGGGTGATCCCCGATATGCGGGCGCTGCTGGCCCTTTTCTGATTATTTGTGTATCTACTTATTTAGGAGTCTCCATGGCCTTGGTATCCCTTCGTCAGGTTTTAGACCATGCCGCCGAAAACGGCTACGGCGTGCCCGCATTCAACGTCAACAACCTGGAGCAGGTGCAGTCCATCATGGAAG
>Ga0209552_1000550_pt1 | contig 12125 bp, 10 predicted proteins | sample LauGreFaBDMM15SD_2_FD_188214 | JGI IMG/M metagenome (GOLD analysis project Ga0209552, IMG submission 188214) | Freshwater lake microbial communities from Lake Michigan, USA - Fa13.BD.MM15.SD (SPAdes) (version 2) | ecosystem: Environmental > Aquatic > Freshwater > Lake | place: Lake Michigan, USA... | reverse complement strand
GCATAAAATTATCAACATCATTACTAAACCGTCTAAGGAAAGACTATGTCTAGAATAAAAATATCCGATGAGGAACTTGAAGTCTTACAGTCACTACGAAGTCACCGAAAACTTCACCGCCAAAAAGTTATTTTAAAAACCAATCCAAAGAAGCAAAGCCCTACACTGGGGCAGTTTATTTCTGATGGGGTAGCCAAAACTGTTGGCTCTTGGACCTTTATCATCATTCAAAGCCTTTGTATCATTGCATGGATCATTTTTAATACTCATAATGGCTCCTCGGCTTGGGATGCTTATCCATTTATCTGATTAAATTGAGTCTTATCTTTCCAGGCAGCCTATACTGCGCCCGCCATCATGATGAGCCAAAACCGCCAATCAGAAATCGATCGACAAAAAGCTCATGATGATTTTGAAATTAATGTCAAAGCCGAATTAGAAATAGAAATGCTTCATCAAAAAATAGACCTGATGAGAGAACAAGAATTACTATTTTTAACAGAGGCGATTAAAGAACTCAGTATCAAGCTTGACCGCTATCAGCCATCTTGAGAGAAATTGAGTAAATAGGTGCATCAGCAGTTTTTTTACTCAATTTTTGGCCAAAGTGTTTTTCAATTAATCGGGAGTAGCGCCTGTCTCTTTCACAACTCTGCCCCATCTTTGTGTCTCATTACTTAAAAACTCTCTCGCAGCTTCGGGCGATTTACTCGTTACCACTATCGCTCCTTGCTTTTCTAGTTTCTCTTTAACCTCAGGAAGCATCAATGTATTAATCGTTGCGGTATATAACTTATTTACAATATCACGCGGTGTTCCAGCTGGGACAGCCAATATCTGCCATGAACCACCCGTCAAATCTTTAAAACCTGCTTCAGAAATGGTTGGGACATTAGGTAACTCAGGCATCCGGCTTGGGCTCGTAATAGCAAGTCCTTTTAACCGACCAGATTTAATAAATTCTTGGGCTGAAGACAATGTTACAAACATCATTTGAGTCTCCCCTCCAACCATTCCAACAGCTGCAGGACCAGCTCCCCCCTTATAGGGCACATGAACCAATTTAGTCCCAGTAAGTCCCATAAAACGCTCCGCTTGCAAACGATTGGCACTGCCAGAACCTGGTGAAGCAAAATTAAATTTACCTGGGTTAGCTTTTAAATAAGTAACTAGTTCAGCTACAGTATTTGGGGGGAAAGAGGCGGTCGTTACAAGCGCGCTTGGAACATCAACTACCTCGGTTAAGGAAATGAAATCCCTTAATGGGTTTACCTTAATATTTGGATATAAGGCAGGGTTAATCGCCATCGTGCCAATATTACCAAGAAACAATGTATAGCCATCTGGCGCAGATTTTGCAGCCAATTCCATGCCAATGTTGCCTGAGGCACCAGGCTTGTTTTCAATAATCAATGGCTGACCAAGTAAATCCCCAAATTTCGTCTGCAAAATTCTACCAACCAAATCTGAAGCGCCACCTGGTGAGAATGGGATGATCATTTTGATCGGTTTATTCGGGTAATCTTGAGCCTGTGAATAACCCGGCAATCCACACAAAGAAAAAACAACCAATAAATTAAATACAAAACCCAATACACTGTTTATCTGAACATTCATCAAAAACCTCTTTAAAGTTCTAATACTTTATTGAAAATAATAGCCTAGGAGTTATAAATCGACTTCAGACTTGTTTACGTCAAATTGATAAATGTCCTGCTCTGGAGTAATTGGTAATTGAATCGGCTTCTTTAACCTTGCAGATAAATCAAAGGCTTTTGTCATCATCAAGTTCAAATGAGCCTCCGCCGCTGTAGCAGCAGGCGTTGGCAAATTCAAGCTAACACGGTTAAGCCATGATTCTGTCTCTTCACGCATCGGTCCTCGCAGTTCTCCCAAGGCCATATCACCAGGCGGATAACTTCCCATAAAATCTACCCGTCTCGATTGATCCGGTGCATACCCCTCACCCTGCGACTTAGACGTCGCTAAGACAATATCTCGGTGCGTATCATCAATCGTCAAAACACCTTCAGTACCTACAATACCGACATCTAAACTATAAACCGCACCTGGCCATACCACTGGTAATGCCCAAGAAATCGTAGCTTGATAAATAGTGCCATCAGAAAAAGTAATTACTCCCGAAGTGGCATCAATACCCTTCCATTCAGGACCCAAGGCTTTATCAATCGAGCGCGCATAAATTTCAACCGGCGTCTTGCCCGCCATCATCCACATCACAATATCTAATGCATGCGTTCCCGAAATCACCATCGGTGAAATTTTATGCGGGTGGTCTGTTCTCTTATAGTTATCAATTGCAACTAAACGGTTCATAAAAGCTCGAGAAGTTACCAAGGTAATATCTCCTAGCTGACCACTTGCTACTTTTTCTTTGGCTGCTAACCATCTTCTACGAAAACGCTGCGTATAACCAACTACTGCATCAACGCCGGCTTTTTGAATAGCGGCCAAAACACGTGCTGAGTCACCCAGATCAGTCGCTAGTGGTTTTTCGATCATCAAGGAGTGTTTTCGTTCAGCAGCTAAAAGAATTGGATCAACGTGTAAGTGCTCATCAGTGGCAACAATCGTTGCATTGACCTCAGGACGATTTAATAATTCACGATAATCAGCCGTTACAAAATCTGCTTTGAGCTTATCACCAATGAGCTTGGCTCTTTCAGGATTTTTTTCGGCAATCCCAATCCAGCCAACCTGCGCATGGCGAGCAGCAACTTCTCCACGAAATAAGCCAACTCTTCCAGCCCCGACAATCGCTAATCCAATATTTTTTGCTTGACGATCACGCATGGGTTAGCCATTCACAGCATGTAACTGTTGAGCAGGCAATGGTAAATATACCGGCTCTCCCGTTTCAGCTGATAAATCGGCAGCCATATAAACTTCCATCACCTGCCGAGCCTGCTCACCAGTAACTAGCACATCACGATCAAGTGCTACAGCCTCTAAAAAATGAACAGTCTCTGATGCCATCGGACCAGCGTACACGTGATCTACTTGTTCGCCTGGCATGGTCGACATCGGCAATTGCATACCGTTTTTGACAGTATTTAGCACAACGTCTTTATGACTATCGTCAACTAATAAGGCGCCATCACTGCCAATGAATTCGATCCAAGTCGTCGAAAAATTTGGATATCCTGGTGGCAAACTCCATCCTCCACCCACCACAAAAGTTAAACCATTATCCATCGTCACCATAATCCACTGAGTGTCCGGAATGTCCGCTCCTGTTGACTCACGCATCGCACCATAATTGACTTGGGAATAAATTTTCACTGGCTTGGCTGGCTCTAAACACCAGAACACAAAGTCCAAATCATGAGTAGCCTCCATCGCTGCCGGTGACAACTTCACTCTTCCAACAATCTTCTTACCCAAACTGCGCGTTATATGGCGGCTCACTAAAATACTGACTGGTTTACCAATCATGCCATCTTTAATCGCCTTTTTGACATATGCAAATTTCGGATTAAAACGCTGCGAATAACCAATTGTAAATTTAAGCTTCTTTTGTTTTGCTAAAGCAATTAACTCATCTGCCTCTTCTAGTGCTATTGCAATAGGCTTTTCTAAGAAAACATGCTTACCAGCAATGAGGGCGTCACGTGCCATTGGAAAATGCGTTGTTTCTGGCGTGGCAGAAATAATAATCGCATCAATATCATCGATTTTTAATAATTCTTTGTAGTCAGTGGTCGCTGTTTTGGCACCAATTTTGTCAGCCATTTCCTTCAAACGAATCTCGTTCGTCTCTGAAATGTGAATATCTTTAACCAGTGGATTATTTCGGGCAGTTTCTGTACGTATGCCACCACACCAGCCAGTACCAATTACACCTATATTGATTTGCTTCATATCATCTCCGTTTTAACAAATTTTTGATTAGTCTAAATATCAACCATAATATATTACAACAATTTGCTTAGTTTTTTAACTAATTCATCGAGGTAAATACATTTTTTTACTTTTCGGAACCCGTCTTGATATAAAACCTCCAAAAAACTAAGGTCATTATTTAGGGTTTATATCCATCTTAATCTTTATTTATTCAGGTGGAGCATTGCATCAACCTTCACGCATTGGCACTAATACTTCTACTCCACCCATATAGGGCACTAATGCACTAGGTATGCGGATGCTACTATCAATTTGCTGAAAATTCTCTAACAGTGCGACTAAACACCGCCCGACTGCCAAGCCCGAACCATTTAGAGTATGGATTAATTCTGGCTTAGACTGGCCCACCTTGTAACGAGCCTGCATTCTCCTGGCCTGAAAATCCCACATCGTCGAACATGAACTGATTTCTCGATAGGTGTTCTGAGATGGTATCCAGGCTTCTAAGTCATAAGTTTTTGCACTACCAAAACCCATATCCCCTGAACACAATAAAACTCTTCGATAAGGGATCTCTAAACCTTCTAAAACCGCTTCAGCATGGGCCGTTAATTGCTCTAATGCCTCTAATGAATCTTTTGGCTCGACAAATTGTACTAATTCAACTTTCTCGAATTGATGTTGCCGAATAATACCCCGAACATCGCGCCCGTAACTACCTGCCTCAGACCGAAAGCACGGGGTATGCGCAACCAATCGGATTGGTAACTGATCTAAAGAATAAATCATGTCCCTGGCCATATTCGTAACCGGCACTTCTGCAGTTGGAATGAGATAAAAGTTCTCAGTCTGAGATTCAGTTTCATGACCGTCCTCGTCACTACTCATCTTCCGTGGAACCCGAAATAAATCAGCTTCAAATTTTGGTAATTGACCTGTACCACGCATACTGTCAGCATTGACAATGAGGGGTACATTAATTTCCTCGTAACCATGCCTAGTCGTGTGCAAATCCAGCATGTATTGTGCTAAAGCCCGATGTAACCTAGCAATATTGCCGCGCCCAACTGCAAACCTAGAACCAGTTATTTTAATCGCTGACTCAAAATCCAACCCGTGTAGTGCACCTAAATCCACGTGGTCTTTTAATTCAAAATCAAATACAGGAATCTCACCCCAGCGCTTTATTTCTTGGTTATCGTGCTCATCCTTACCCACCGGTACCGAGTCATGAGGAATATTAGGTATGCCTAAAATAAACTGTTGAAGATCACTTTGCAACTGACCTAACTGCGCGGCACTCGTAACGAGTTCTTCATTAACTCCTACCGAATCAGCCATCTCCTGAGTGACCTCCTCACCCTTCGATTTTTTCATACCAATTGCTTTGGATAGTTGATTTCTCCGAGCTTGTAACTCTTCTGTGCGAGCTTGCAATTGCTTGCGAGAATTTTCCAACAGGTTATATGCCGTTTGATCCAGATTAAACCCACGAGTTGCTAGACGCTGCGCAATTAAATGTATATCTTTTCGAAGCAGTTGTTGATCAATCATCGTATTTCATATCCAAATCATCATAGTCAATTAGTTATTACTTTGTATCACTGTAACTTTAAAACTTCCGCTCCCGAGGGTACTTTAAAAATAAATTGGCTTGGCAAAATCGGAATATTGGTTTTTAAATTACTAAAACTAAGTAGAATAATATTACCAAACTGATCTCTTAACTCCATCGCTATTGGTAAATTACCGGCCATCCCAATACCTATTTTGGTATAAGGCATATCCTCTGCACTGTCCTTACTATTTTTGGGAATTAACTCTACCCAAAATAAATTACCGCGCTCTCCCGTATTATTTAATTCAAAATACTCTTCCAAGGCTGTGTTGCCAAACAAGATAGCCGCAGGACTAGCCGCTAAGGCAAGATTCGCCTTGCGATAAGTTACTTGATTCAAATCCTTATCCCACATCATCAACTGCTTCCCATCTGCAATCATGACTTGCTCGAAGGGCTTTAATGTGTTCCATGAAAATCTGCCAGGTCTTGAAAATACAAAAGTGCCCTGTTGTTGCCGAACTACGCGGGGCTTTACATCACTACCTGAGGATAAGCTGACCTGTTGCTGTAAAAAATCACCGGAAGCTGACTTAGTATTTTTAGTAAAGGATCGCAATTGCTCTACCGCATCGTTAGCATAAGTAGTTTGCCCTATCCCAAGCGTACTTATAATTAAAAGCCCTAAAAGATAGGGTCTGAGCATATTCGTCCGAGCAACGAACAAATTCAACTGATTACATCGCAATCTAACGCTCATGATTGGGTCCTAAAATTTCACGCGTTCCTGAACCAGACATTTTCGAAACCAAACCAGCGCGTTCCATGTCCTCTAAAAGACGAGCCGCGCGGTTGTAGCCAATTCTTAAATGACGCTGCACAAACGAAATAGACGCACGCTTATTCTCAAGCACAATTGCAACCGCCTGATCATACAGTGGATCCGCCTCGCCACCATCGTTTGTCGTACCCTGCGCGCCATCCTCCCCTGAGGAGTCTAATATGGCATCAATGTAATTTGGGCTACTGCGCTCTTTAAGCCAATCCACAACGCGTTGGACCTCCTCATCGGAAACAAATGCGCCATGCAAGCGAAGCGGCTGGCCTGTTCCAGGGGGCATATACAACATGTCGCCCATGCCCAGCAATGTCTCAGCACCTTGTTGATCTAATATAGTTCTACTATCAATCCGACTACTCACCTGAAAAGATAGTCGCGTCGGTATATTCGCTTTAATTAAGCCAGTAATTACATCAACGCTTGGTCGCTGAGTAGCCAATACAAGATGAATGCCAGCGGCGCGCGCTTTTTGAGCAATCCGCGCAATCAACTCCTCTAATTTCTTGCCAACTACCATCATTAAATCAGCTAATTCGTCAATCACAATCACAATCATCGGCGCTTTTTGAAGTGGCTCAGGATCTTCTGGGGTCAAACTGAAGGGATTATATAAATGGGTGCCAGCTTCGTGTGCTTCAGCAATTTTTTTATTAAAACCTGCTAAATTACGGACACCAAATTTACTCATCAACTTATACCGCCGATCCATTTCTTTGACAGCCCATTGTAAGGCATTGGCAGCCTCTCGCATGTCGGTAACAACGGGTGTTAGTAAGTGGGGAATATCCTCATACATCGCCATCTCAAGCATCTTCGGATCAATGAGTATTAAGCGAACATCTTCAGGCTTAGCTTTATACAACAGCGATAAAATCATGGCGTTAATACCAACTGACTTACCAGATCCTGTCGTCCCAGCAACTAAGCAATGGGGCATTTTGGCTAAATCTGCCACCATCGGCTGACCCGAAATATCTTTTCCTAGAGCTAATGTCAATAATGAAGAGTTGCGATTATAAATCTCTGAACTTAAAATTTCCGATAAGCTAATCATCTGCCGTTTCGGATTAGGCACCTCCAACCCCATGCAAGTCTTTCCAGGAATAGTCTCAACCACACGCAATGCCTGCGTACCTAAGGCTCGGTTTAAGTCTTTACTCAAGTTGACTATTTGACTCCCCTTAACACCAATCGCAGGTTCAATCTCATAACGCGTAATAATTGGGCCCGGATAAGCCGCAATCACCTTCGCCTCGACGCCAAAGTCTTTTAACTTTCGCTCAATTAAACGAGATGTGAATTCCAGTGTATCTGCCGATATACTTTCAACCGATGCCGGCGCAGCGTCTAATAAAGATAATGGCGGTAATGCAGCGCCAGATAAGTCATCGAATAAGATTGTTTGTTTTTCACGCTCAACCCGATCACTCTTCTGTATTACAGACTCCTGCCTAACAATCTGAATAGGCTCCACCGTATCAAACTTATCTAACTCCTCTTCGACATGCTCTTCACGCTCAAATGCCGCAATTTCTCCAATCCGTCGATCAACAACACTTTCTTGTCGATTACGAATTTTTAAATAAAACACTTCGGCCCAGCGACCAATTTGCTCAGAAAAATTTAGCCAAGAAAAATGAAAAAATAAAGAAATCCCCGCAAAGAAAATACATAATAAAAATAGGGTTGATCCCGTAAAACCCAAAAGGGTTTGTAGTGGATCACCAATCATCTCTCCCAAAACACCACCGGGAAGGTTGGGTAGCGCCATTTGTAGGGTATGTAATCGAATTGACTCTAGAGAAACACTCGAACATAAAACCATTAGAAAGCCTAGCCACCGAACCCAGATAGAGTCCTTGGCAAATTCCAGTCCAACTTGCAAATCATCATTTGACCGAACCACGCTTTTCCAACCCTGCGCAACATGCCTAGCAAATAAAATAACCCACCAATATGCAGAAGCTCCAAAAATAAATAGCATGAGGTCTGCGAGGTATGCTCCAAGCCGTCCCCCAATGTTTTTTACGAGCCCCCCAGAGTTGTTAGACCAAGCCGGATCATTCGGCGCGTACGTCACTAAAATACAAAAAAGGCCTATACAAGAGGCAAGCGCTAAAAACCATCGAATTTCTATTAAAAGTTCCGAAAATCGAGCGGCCTTTTTGGATAAAAGAGGACTATCAGGCCCTTGATTGATCAACGGTTTTTTTCGTTTCAATGAACTTGGTACGGTATTTTCACCCATGAATGTATTGTAAACCCGCTCCTTGCGATTGAATCGACTTTATTCATGACGATTTATCCACAATCAGATTTTTCTTCTTTATAATTTAGTATGAACGAAAATAATGTAAAACATGCAAAAGTCCTGATCTTAGGTTCTGGGCCGGCCGGCTATTCCGCAGCAGTTTACGCTGCTCGCGCCAATCTAAACCCCGTGCTCATTACTGGTATGGCTCAAGGTGGACAATTAATGACCACCACGGATGTCGAAAATTGGCCCGCTGACCCTCTTGGTGTGCAAGGCCCAGATTTAATGCAACGCTTTTTAGAGCATGCTGAGCGCTTTCATACTGAAATCATTTTTGACCAAATCCATACTGCCAAGTTACAAGAAAAACCAATTCGCTTAGTTGGCGATTTTGGCACCTATACATGCGATGCACTCATTATTTCCACTGGCGCTTCTGCGCAATACCTCGGAATACCCTCTGAAGAAAAATTTATGGGTAAAGGTGTGTCAGCTTGTGCAACTTGCGATGGGTTTTTCTATAAAAACCAAGATGTTTGTGTCATCGGAGGTGGCAACACTGCAGTCGAAGAAGCCCTCTACCTCACCGGAATTACCAAAAAAGTCACAATCATTCATCGCCGCGATAAATTTAGAGCTGAGCCGATTCTGATTGACCGTCTCATGGCTAAAGTCTCTGAGGGTAAAGTGGAAATCAAATGGCATAGTCAAGTCGATGAAGTACTGGGAGATCATACCGGGATGACCGGTATCCGAATTATTAAATCCGACGGGACTAAAGAGGAAATATCCGCCCAAGGAATGTTTGTCGCTATCGGCCACAAACCGAATACCGATATTTTTAATGACCAACTCACTATGGTCAATGGCTATATCCAAACGCTGAGCGGTACTGCGGGTAATGCAACGAGTACAAATATTACCGGTGTATTTGCTGCTGGCGATGTGCAAGATCACATCTACCGCCAAGCTATTACCAGTGCCGGAACCGGTTGCATGGCAGCACTGGATGCGCAGCGTTATCTCGAAACTTTAGAATAAAACAGCGTATTTCGAAATCCGCTAAAAAAAGCAAAAAGCCAAGGAACATATTCCTTGGCTTTTTTACTTCAACCCATCAAAATTAATCAGTTATTTAGCCATCGGTAGCAGCGGCACAATTAACAAAGCAACAATATTAATAATCTTAATCAACGGATTCACTGCCGGACCAGCAGTGTCTTTATAAGGGTCACCCACTGTATCGCCAGTTACTGCAGCCTTGTGTGCTTCAGACCCCTTACCGCCATGATTGCCATCTTCAATATACTTCTTGGCATTGTCCCAAGCACCGCCGCCTGTACACATGGAGATCGCCACAAATAAGCCAGTCACAATCGTACCCATGAGTAAGCCGCCAAGCGCTGCCGGGCCAAGAAACATACCTACCAAAATAGGGACAACCACCGGCAATAAAGACGGTACGATCATCTCCTTAATCGCTGCTGAAGTCAGCATATCAACCGCACGACCATACTCCGGCTTAGCAGTTCCTTCCATAATTCCTTTGATATCCCTAAACTGTCGGCGTACTTCTTCAACTACTGCTCCAGCACTTCGCCCAACAGCTTCCATCGCCATCGCACCAAATAAATAAGGGATTAATCCACCAATAAATAAGCCAATAATGACCAAATGATTCGATAAATCAAAACTGACCTTCTGACCAACCGCTTCTAAAGCATGGGTATAGTCTGCAAACAAAACTAATGCCGCTAGGCCAGCAGAACCAATCGCATAACCTTTTGTCACTGCCTTCGTAGTATTACCAACAGCATCTAATGGATCCGTAATATTGCGCACCGATTCAGGCATCTCAGCCATCTCAGCAATTCCACCAGCATTATCAGTAATCGGGCCATAAGCATCTAAGGCCACAACAATTCCCGCCATCGATAACATCGAAGTAGCAGCAATTGCAATCCCATAAATACCAGCCAAATCAAAGGAGCAGTAAATTGCAGCACAAACAAATAAAACCGGCCAAGCGGTTGATTTCATCGAAATACCTAAGCCAGCAATGATGTTGGTGCCATGACCCTTTGTCGAGGCTTCCGCAACGTGCTGCACAGGAGCATAGTTCGTGCCCGTGTAGTACTCAGTAATCCAAACCAATAATGCCGTTAATAAAAGTCCAACAACCGTCGCACCAAATAACCTCATCTGACTACCAGCCATTCCTAAAACATCATCAGGAATCAACCACTGCGTAGCAAAGTAAAAGCCGACTAAGGATAATAGCCCTGCAATAATTAAGCCTTTATATAATGCAGGCATCACATTTTTCATGCCTGGCGTGGCTTTGACAAAATAGCAGCCAACGATCGATGCCAAAATCGATAACCCACCAAGAACTAAGGGATATGCTACTGCAATAGCCCCGGCAGATTGGATAGTTAGGGCTCCTAAAACCATCGTGGCAATTAAAGTCACGGCGTAGGTTTCAAATAAGTCCGCAGCCATACCAGCGCAGTCACCGACGTTGTCGCCCACATTATCGGCAATCACTGCCGGATTACGTGGATCATCCTCCGGAATGCCAGCTTCGACTTTACCAACTAAGTCTGCCCCTACATCTGCACCCTTGGTAAAAATACCACCACCCAAGCGCGCAAAAATAGAAATTAAGGAAGAACCAAAAGCAAATCCGATGAGGGGATGTAGTACCTCCGATAAGCTCTTCCCAACGCCTTGCATACTCAAAAATAAATAAAAGCCACCGACCCCTAAAATGCCCAAACCAACCACGAGCATTCCAGTAATGGCGCCACCTTTAAAAGCCACATCGAGCGCCTCACTCATTCCAACCGTGGCTGCCTGCGCGGTCCGCACGTTCGCACGCACAGAAACATTCATGCCAATAAAACCGCAGGCTCCAGAGAGCAAAGCGCCAACTACAAAGCCTAAAGCAGTAGTGAAATCCAAGAAAAGAGCAATTAAGATAGCTAGAATCACACCCACAATAGCAATCGTGGTGTACTGCCTCGATAAATAAGCTGCAGCACCTTGCTGAATCGCCCCAGCAATTTCTTGCATCCTAGCATTCCCAGGGTCTTGCGCCAAAATCCAACTGCGGGTAACTAAACCGTAAACAACGGCGACTACGCCGCAAAATAAGGCAAAGTAAATGCCTGTTTGTATTGATGTCATACTAAATTCTCCTATTTTTATATTAAAGCTTCCACCCATAAGGCTCAGGCATGCCGACTCTTGATCGGGGGAATTTTCTAACCCATATTAATTGCTGTAGTAGCTACTATTGCTGCAAGTATTGCACAGGATGCGTATAATGAATTGGCCGATGTTAATTCGGCGATCGGATTCCAAGACATGCCGAAGAGCCCTGGCCTGCGTGAGGGATTGCCTCCTGGCCGCTAAATTTATTGTGCTGCTCTAGAAGAATGAAGCGCACCACACTTTTGATAAGTGCCCTTTGTATGCTCATTTTGGCGAATATACTCATGATGTCCTACGCATCCCCGGCATTCCTCCCCAGTTCTGAGGGATTTACGGCGTATATGAAGGAGAAGCAGGCTGAGGCAGAGAAGAAGGAAGAAGCGTTTAGAAAC
>Ga0209552_1000549_pt1 | contig 12150 bp, 9 predicted proteins | sample LauGreFaBDMM15SD_2_FD_188214 | JGI IMG/M metagenome (GOLD analysis project Ga0209552, IMG submission 188214) | Freshwater lake microbial communities from Lake Michigan, USA - Fa13.BD.MM15.SD (SPAdes) (version 2) | ecosystem: Environmental > Aquatic > Freshwater > Lake | place: Lake Michigan, USA... | reverse complement strand
GGCCATGGCAGACCCTTACCTGGCACCCGGGGTATTGGGACATAAAAACTTCACGTCTTCGGCCATAGCCTTAGCCATTCCGGCCGCCTGGTACCTCTGGGGACGAAGCCAGAACAGCGCTAAGAACCTAGCCATGGCAATAGGAATTCTGGCTTTGCTGGCCATTGTACTGCTGCGCACCCGTAGCATCTGGATTGGGGCGGCCCTTTGGCTCCTTTTTAGCTTGGCACGAAACCTCCGCTCCTGGAAGCCCCTTTTGGGCGCCACGCTTCTTGGTCTGGTGCTTATTGCAGCTGTGGTTTCTCGGCCAAAAATCCGCGAGTCCTTGATGGACCCCACCAACCTTCGCATCCGTGAAGTGTTTTGGGACCACTCCCTAGCAATGATCCAGGCCGCACCTTGGACGGGTGTGGGCGCCGGACAATGGCGAATCCACTTTCCGGGATACGGCCTTCAGGGCATGAATCCGTCGGTGGCAGAGGGGATTACCGCCGAAGTTCGTCCCCACAACGACGCACTTTGGATTGCCTCCGAGCAGGGCCTGCCTGGCCTGGCAGCATGGCTGCTGCTTTGGGGCGGACTCGCTATTTCTTGGCTCAAGAACCGCCGAGAGGAAGGAGCCGACTTCGTGGCCGGTCTTGGACTTATCGTATTGACTTACAGTATGTTTGAGTTTCCCCTAGAGCGAGCAGCCGTTTGGATTCCGTTTATGTTTGCCCTTGGCATGCTTCAACCAAGCCGCTTGAGCGAGGCAAGGAGGCCGAGCCGACCAAACCTTTGGATTGGGAGCATCGCCATGGCCGCACTGGCCATTGCCTACCTAAGCGCTTCGAGAGAAGGGCTGTCGTCCGAACAGGACCAGCAAGAATTGCTTGCTTTAAACGAGCGTCAGGACGCACTGCGATTGCTGCCCGCGGCAATTCAAAGCCTCGACGATTGGACCGAACTCGACCGCTTTGGCAATCCATCGCCCTACTTTGCAGGCATGTCTTCGATGGTTCTCGAAGCCCAAAGGGGACCGATTACCGCAACAAGCTTTGCCCAGGCCAGGTCCTACTTCGAGCAATCTTTGGAGCTGCATCCTAACCACGTGGTTACCTGGTACCAATTGGGCAACCTCTACCGATACCAAGGCAATGCCCTTGAGGCGGAATTAACCTACCGAAAATTGCTCCAGCGATCGCCACGGCATCCCGGTGGCCAAATGCACTTGGCTCATGCGCTGCTGGCCCAAAACCGAGCTGAAGAAGCAGCCTCCGTGCTCTTTTCTGCCTTCGGCAGCGAGGCCTACTATCAGCAAGCGGACTACCGAAACGCCGCAATTCAGGCCCTTCGGCTATGCCCCGATGCGGTCAAGCACCGCGACGTGAACAAAATACTAAGGCTTCGAGCAGGCCTCGACGACCAAGCGCTCTTTGAGGCATTTTTAGCCGAGAAAATGAAGTTTTTGCGCTAGGCCAACTGAAGGCTAACCGGGCAATGGTCGCTGCCGTACACCTCGTTGTGGATTTCGGTCGATGCAACTCGGTCCATAAGACGGCGCGAAACCAAATGGTAGTCGAGGCGCCAACCGATGTTTTTGGCGCGGCCTCCGCTCCGCATACTCCACCACGAATACCTAACCACTCCCGGATTTTGCTCGCGCCAGGAATCTACAAAGCCGGAATCCAGCAAGAGCTGAAGTCCGTCTATCTCGCTTTGGGTATAGCCCGGAGTCCGGTTGTAGTTTGGCTGCGGATGGCTCAGGTCAATGGGTTGGTGCGCCACATTTAAATCACCACAGAGCACCACCGGCTTTTTGACGTCAAGCCCCTTAAGGTAGCCAGCTAGGTCGCGGTCCCAGCGAGCCCGCTGCGGAATCCGCGACAAGTCACCCTTGGAATTAGGAACATAGGTCGTTACCACATAGAGGTCCTGAAACTCTGCCGTGATGACCCTCCCCTCCCCTTCGTGCTCCTCCACTCCGATGCCGTAGGAGACGCTGATCGGCTTGATTTTGCTAATGATAGCCGTACCCGAATAGCCCTTTTTATCGGCCTCGTGCGCGACGACGTGGTAGCCGAGTCCGTCCAAGACCTCTTTGGCCTGATCCACCGTGCACTTAATCTCCTGAAAACCCATTACGTCTGGGTTGAGTCCGCGCACAATCTCGTGCAATCCTTTGCCAGCAACCGCCCGAAGGCCGTTTACATTCCAAGAAATAATGTTCATTGGCCGAAGGTACATTACCTTCCCGCTATGCTCCGAGGCTCGATCCTGCTTTTGGCTGCCGTGCTCGCGTCGGGCTGCAGCGCACCCCAAATAGGGTGGTTTGCGCTCGAGCAAAATCCCAGCCAGATCATGGTTTTGGAACTGTACCGAAGCCGCGGAGCCTCTAGCTTCGTCCAGAGCTACCCCGGACTGGTAAACCGCGTCGAGATGGACCGCAGAGGCAACCTCCTGCGCCATGAATTGACCGCAGGGAGCCAGGTACTAAGCTCAAGGAGAGAAGGTTTTGAGCTGATTTTGCCTGCAGGTCAGGTCCCTAGCCCCGACAGCCTCTACCACTTGAGCGCCCTTGCTGCCCTCCCCCTGCTCCTGCCAAAAATTCAAAGCCTCCCTTTGGGCTCGTCTGCTCAGGTTAGCGCGAGTACGGCACCCTCGGGTGACCTTGTTTCGGTGGAATGGCTCTGTACTGCACGAAGCAAAAGAGAACGGCGCTACCTGGCCCGCTATGAAGCCACCACGGCAGACCTGAGGTACGCGAAACGACGAGGCCGATGGGCCCTTCAGTCGGGCGAATACCGTGATCGTGAATACGTGCAGCGCTGGAATAGGATTCCGCGCCGCTAAGCCTCTTACATGTTGCGGCGGTACTGACCGCCCACTTCAAACATCGCCTCGGTAATGGATCCCAAAGAGCAAACTTTCGCAGCCTCCATGATGGCATCAAACATGGGCTCGTTGGTTAATGCCGCGTGACTTATGCGGTCCAAAGCCTGGGCGGATTCGACCTGACGGACTGCCTGAATCTGCTCAGCCCTGGCAATCTGCCGTTCTTTTTCGTCAACCTCAGCACGGATTACCTCGCCTGGAATCAAGGTAGGCGAACCCTTGCTGCTCAAGAAGGTATTTACGCCAATAATGGGGAATTCCCCGGTGTGCTTGAGCATCTCGTAGTGCATCGACTCCTCCTGAATCTTACCGCGCTGGTACATGGTCTCCATCGCTCCGAGTACGCCTCCGCGCTCGTTAATGCGGTCAAATTCAAGAAGAACTGCGTCTTCGACTAAGTCAGTCAACTCTTCGATAATAAAGGAACCCTGAATCGGATTCTCGTTTTTGGCCAAACCAAGTTCCTTGTTGATAATTAACTGAATAGCCATCGCACGGCGCACGCTTTCTTCGGTCGGAGTCGTGATCGCCTCGTCATAGGCATTGGTGTGCAGCGAGTTGCAGTTATCGTAGATGGCATAAAGGGCTTGGAGCGTGGTTCGAATGTCGTTAAAATCAATCTCCTGAGCGTGCAAGGACCTGCCCGAGGTCTGAATGTGGTACTTAAGCATTTGCGCCCTAGAATCCGCTCCATACTTGTTCTTTAGGGCCTTAGCCCAAATTCGGCGGGCTACGCGTCCGATTACGGCGTACTCCGGGTCGATTCCGTTGCTAAAGAAAAAGCTAAGGTTAGGACCAAAGGCGTTGATGTCCATGCCACGGCTGAGGTAGTACTCCACGTAGGTAAATCCGTTGGCCAGGGTGAATGCAAGCTGAGAAATCGGGTTAGCACCCGCTTCGGCAATATGGTATCCACTGATCGACACCGAATAAAAATTCCGCACCCTTCGGTCTATGAAGTAGGACTGCACGTCACCCATTAAGCGAAGCGCAAATTCGGTGCTAAAAATGCAGGTATTTTGTGCTTGATCTTCCTTGAGAATGTCGGCCTGAACCGTTCCTCGCACCTGATTGAGGGCCTCATCCTTGATGGCAGCATAAGCCTTTGCCGGCAATACTTCGTCGCCCGAAATACCGAGGAGCATGAGGCCTAGTCCGTCGTTGCCCTCGGGCAAAACGCCGTGGTAGCGCGGACGCACTTGACCCTTGGCTTCGTACTTGGCCTGCAGAACTTTCTCTACGTCAGACTCCAAGCCATGGACCTTAATGTACTTCTCGCACTGCTGGTCGATCGCGGCATTCAAAAAGAACGCAAGCACCATCGGAGCAGGTCCGTTAATGGTCATGGACACCGAGGTGGCGGGGTCGCAAAGATCAAATCCGCTGTACAAGCGCTTTGCGTCGTCGAGGCAGCAGACCGAAACCCCAGCGTTGCCGAGCTTTCCATAAATATCTGGGCGGCGACCCGGGTCGCGTCCATAAAGAGTTACCGAATCAAAAGCCGTCGAAAGTCGTTTGGCGGGCATGCCCAAAGACACATAGTGAAACCGCTTATTGGTCCGCTCTGGACCGCCCTCGCCGGCAAACATGCGCGTTGGATCCTCGCCTTGGCGCTTGAACGGGTACAATCCTGCCGTGTAGGGGAAGATGCCCGGAACATTCTCCTGGAGCTGCCAGCGAAGAATATCACCCCAGCTGCGGTAGGATGGCGTTACGACCTTGGGGATCTCCGAGTTCGAAAGGGACTTCGTGTGGGTAGGCAGCTTAATGTCCTTGCCCCGAACCCGATAGACGTACTCGGGATTTTTGTAGCGTTGGCGAAGGGCATTCCAACCTTCGATTAGGGCCCAATTGTGCGGATCCAAATCCCGCTTGCGCAATTCCTTGGCCTCTACCATTCCAGCCACCAATCGATCCCGGTCTACAATCGTCGTACGAAGCAATTCCGACTCGGCTCGGCCCAAGCTATAAAGAGCATCAGCGACCTCGGCCTGCTGCTGAACCCATGCATTGTACCCGCGTATGCCCTCTGAAATCTCGCTCAAATAGCGGGTTCTGTGGGGCGGAATCACAAAGAGTTTCTCGCCGGGTTCCCGGGCAGACTCTGAAGTGATTACCCACTTTGAATCCTTGGTTTTAAGGCGCAAGGCCTCCACGATGGCCGCAAAAAGCAAGTTGGTTCCCGGGTCGTTAAACTGGCTGGCCATGGTGCCAAAAACGGGCATTGCGTCTAAGGGATCGTCCCAGCGGAGGTGGTTTCGTTGGTACTGTTTTTTAACGTCGCGGAGCGCGTCGAGGGCTCCGCGCTTGTCGAATTTGTTTAGGGCAATCAAGTCGGCAAAATCGAGCATATCAATTTTCTCGAGCTGCGTGGCTGCACCATAATCCGGGGTCATCACATAAAGCGAGACGTCGCTGTGGTCCATGATTTCGGTGTCTGACTGACCGATTCCACTGGTTTCTAGTATAATAAGGTCGTATTTGGCCGCCTTAAGCACGGTTAATGCATCGCTGACATGCTTGCTCAGCGCAAGGTTGCTCTGGCGTGTAGCAAGAGAACGCATGTACACGTTGTCGTGGTTGATGGCGTTCATCCTAATCCGGTCGCCGAGCAGGGCACCTCCGGTCTTGCGCTTGGACGGATCCACACTCACCAAACCAATTTTAAGGCCCGGAAAATAGCGAAGCACGCGGCGTACTAGCTCGTCAACCATGGAACTTTTGCCGGAACCACCCGTACCCGTGATGCCCAGAACCGGTGCCTGATTCAGGGCTGCCAGGGCCTCGACCTCAGCCCTTAACGTTTCATATACCTTGGGGGCGTTTTCTGCGGCAGAAATCATGCGTGCCACCGAGCGAGGCCGCTGAATTTTAACTCCTTCGAGGGCGTCTTCAACCTGACTTCCGATGGCGAAATCACAGCGCTCTAGAAGGTCGTTAATCATGCCCTGAAGGCCCATGGTCCTGCCGTCGTCGGGATGATAGATCCGCGTAATTCCGTAGGCCTGAAGCTCCTGAATTTCACTGGGCAAAATAGTTCCGCCGCCGCCGCCAAAAATTTTTATGTGACCCGCTCCGCGTTCCTCTAGCAAGTCGTGCATGAATTTGAAGTACTCCAAATGCCCGCCTTGGTAGGAGGTCATTGCAATGGCATTGGCGTCTTCTTGTATGGCGGTCTCTACGACCTCCTGAGCACTGCGGTCGTGGCCCAAATGAATGACTTCGGCCCCTGACGACTGAAGGATTCGTCGCATAATGTTTATGCTTGCGTCATGACCGTCAAAAAGCGATGCCGCCGTGACAATTCGAATTGGATGCTTGGGCTTATAGGGTTGGGAATCCACCATAAAAGCAAAGATACCGCGCAGACAGCGACCCCTACTGCCGGATTGCTCGGTTGAGCAGATCCGGAAAGGTCCGCCAATCCCGAAACTCAAGGTCAGGAATTGCCTGCGCGTCGGGCGCAATCGCATCCTCAGCGTGAAACCATGCCGTGCGCATGCCTACTGCCTGCCCCCCAAGCACATCCCGGAGTAAGGAATCTCCGATCATCCATGACTCCTGCGGCTGAGCGCCCGCTTCTCGAAGTGCCGCAGTAAAAATTCCTGCACTGGGCTTGTAGGAGCCCGCACGGTCCGAAGTCATGCGTACAGTGAAGAACTGGCTAAATCCCAGGGCAGCTACCTTGCGATCTTGGGGTTCAGAAACTCCATTGGTGATAAGATGCAGATGGTGGCCACCGCGGCTAAGTTCCTTAAGTGCTTCTGCAGCACCGTCGTAACCCTGCCCAAGGTCGGGCAATCGCTTCTTGAGTCGGGATTCGCAGTCTTTGACAAGCTCTCTAAGGTTTTTGGGAGACCCCTGAGCTACGCCCATTTCGCCAAATAAGAGCGCAAACCGACGCGCTCTAACGTATTCTACTCCGAGGTTATGGTCTTGAATGTGGTCCCACAGACGGTCGTTTATGGCCAAATAGCACTGTGCAAATTGTGCAGAGGTCCCCAAGGAATTCCATCCTAACTCCGCGTGGAGCTCTTTAAAAAACACCTCGTGGTTGCCCTCATGATGCCAAAGAGTGCGATCAAGATCAAAAAAAAGATGGGCCATGGCGCAAAGGTCGATGCGCAGGCTAGAGGAATGTCAAAAAAGTTAACCTTCTGCTCACGGATGTGGCCCTTGTTTGGTCTATTTTTGGGGCTTAATTAAAACGTATGACGCCTCGTACCATTCTTTATCTCCGCGTAGCCTTAGGGGTCATCGCAGTTTTATTTGCCTTTCGCATTTTCCAAATCATCATGGAGCCCATTGATTTCCAAAAAATTAAGGATCGACGCTACGAGGCGGTAATCATGCAGCTTGAGCAGCTTCGGGAGGCACAGCTCGCCTTCAAAGATGAATACGGTATGTATGCTACAGAAGTTACTACCCTGGTAGACTTCATTAAAAATGCAGAAGTTACCATCGTAGAGCGCAAGGATTCCTCGTTCATGCAGTTCAACAAGGTCTACCAAATTGACATGAACAAAGACACCATCATCTATCGCGTGATCGGAAGCGCCCCCGCTCTAACCAAACTCCGCAGTCAAAGAGAAGATTTGTTTCCCGAGGATCTTAATTTAGACGACTTGCTCACCATCAAATACAGCCAAGATTCCACCTTTAAGATGGGGACTGCAGTGATTGAAAAAAATGGAATTAAAGTCCCCGTATTTCAAATCAAGGCAAGCAATGCTGCGATATTCAGCGAATCCTACAGCAAGTACGAAAACTACATAAAGCGATTAAAAAACAGTGATTTAATCGTTGGTTCGCTCACCGAGCCGACCCTGAGCGGCAACTGGAATTAATTGCTTTGACTCCAAAGGTTTGGGTCGAACCCTCTAGCGGACTCCAATGGCATGATGAGTCGTTCTGCATGCTTATTCCAAAAAATCTTGCCGACTCGGACTGGCGCATTGTAGATCCTCAAGGAAGTTCCTGGTTTCGAAGTCCCCTAGACGAGCGCTACCATTTGATCTATCGCTTTTCTGAAAGCCCAGAGGGAGCGCAACCCCTAAGTCTTTTTAACCTTCGCAGGTGGCTGAGCAGCCGTCCCACCGGCCGAGTAGTTCGGGCGCAGTGGTGGAACAACCGTTTAGAGCTCGCCGCCTTAGACGGAACCCTAATTAAGGCCCATGCGGTCCATCGTGCCCCAAGTGCCGAGGATGCCGCCTACTTTGCCTTGCTCCTGTTTGACCAGCTTGACTGGGCGGGAAGTACGGTACCGCTGTTTTGGGAAGGGCAAGGAAGCGAAGACGTCCAGCAGTGGACGCAGCATTTTATTGCCCACTGGCACAGCCGTTCCCTTGAGGGTGTCTTGGGACTCGCATCGTGAGAATAATCCGAGGCTCCCACCGCGCCAAAATACTGCGAGCTCCATCAAGCCTCCCCGTGAGGCCTACTACCGACATGGCCAAAGAAGGCCTGTTCAACATTCTAGAGAACCACGTTACTTGGAGCGAAGTACGGGCCCTTGACCTCTTTGCCGGTACCGGAAACCTCAGCTACGAAATGGCCAGCCGCGGATGCCCTGACGTTACCTCTGTGGATAGCTACCGAGACTGCGTCCGCTACATTCAAAAAACTGCCGAACAGCTTCAGCTTCCTATTCGTACGGTGGGCGAAGATGCCATGCGCTTTGTGCAGCGCAATCCCAGCCGCTGGAACGTCATCCTAGCAGACCCGCCCTACGACTTTGCCCACTACCCTACGCTGGTCGACCTGGCCATTGCTCGCCTTACTGAAGACGGAATACTAGTGGTCGAGCACAGTGCCGCCACTGATTTTAAGGATCATCCGAACTTCACTGAGGTGCGACGCTACGGCAGCGTACACTTTAGCTTTTTTGCAGCGCCTTAAGCCAGGCAGCTACAGCCCGACTTCGGTGGCTGATGAGGCTTTTTTCGCGTTCCTGCAGCTCGGCAAAGGTTCGACCGTCACCCTCTGACGGAACAAAAAGTGAATCGTAGCCAAAACCCTGACTGCCCCGCTCTTCTTTGGTGATTTCGCCTTCAACCTGGCCCAAATACAGGGAGGTACCCTCCTGGGTGGTCCAGGCCAAAACAGTTTTAAATCGAGCTTTGCGCTCTGCCGAATCCCGCATTTGCTCGAGGAGCATGGCTCGATTGTCGGAATCTGATTTTTGAGGACCTGCGAAGTAGGCGCTGTGAACCCCAGGCAGACCATCTAAAAAATCAACTTCAAGTCCGCTGTCGTCCGCAAGGCTGGGCAGGCCGCATGCTCGCCACAGAAACTCAGCCTTTTGCTGGGCATTCTCATACAAAGTCGACCCCTCCTCAGGAAGTTCTTCTGCAATACCTATATCCGAGGCGGTTAGCAACTCCCAATGATCAGGAAGCACCGACCTTAGTTCGCGAATCTTGTGTGGATTCTGGCTTGCAAGCACCAATTTCACTTGGTACTATCTAAGATTTGATCCTGCTCGGTGTTGGTGCGAAGACCTTCAGGAACCGAAGCGCGCACAATCTGAGCAAGGGCATCCACCATTCCTGTTTTGCGGTTGCCCGGCAGGGTCAAAAGGGCAACCTGCCTAACGGGTCGAGGTTCCGCAATAGGCTTGACCCGTTTTTGGCGAACCGCAGAGAGTTCGTCAATGGCCAACTGGGGCAAAAGCGTCATTCCTAAACCCTCGTCAGCAAGGCGCACCAAGGTTTCAAACTGCCCTACCTTGACCGTAATGCGTTCGTTGGGACGCTCTACTCCGCAAAGCTTAAGAACTTGGTCCCTAAAGCAATGCCCCTCTGGAAGAAGCAGAATCTGTTCCATTTTGAGCTCCGAGGAGGTCAAAAATAAATCCCGAGACTTGGCATGACCCTCGGGCAAGTAGGCAAAAAGCGGCTCGCGGTATAGGGCCTCTTGCACAAAGTGATTCGGTGAAATCGGAACCGCCAATATAGCGGCGTCCAGCATGCCTGAGTCAAGCTTCTCCAGCAACTGGTCCGTCCTGGCCTCTTCAATTTCTAACTTAAGGTTGGCAAATCGCCGGAGCAGTTCTGGGGCAAAACGCGGAATTAGGTAGGGTGCAATGGTAGAAATTATACCCAGGCGAAGCCTACCCTCCAGCGGCATGTGAAAGTGACGGCTAGCCTCAAGAAGGCTTTGAGCCGAGTGCATCGTTCGTTGGGCATGAGTCAAAACCTGAACTCCCAAAGGAGTCAGCTGAATAGGTTGGCTCCTGCGATCCACCAAACTTCCATTGACGAGCTCTTCTAATTTTTGAATTTGAGCAGACAATGTTGGTTGCGAAACACCACAGGCCTTGGCAGCCCTACCAAAATGACAGTGCTCCGCTAGGGCCTCAAAGTACTGCAGCTGAATTAGGGTAATTGCCATGGAGCGTTCCATCGTTCCCACCGAAGATAGGGCACATTAACAGCCCCGAAACCTTGGTAAAAACGGGCTAGACCCTCCGCTGAAGTTCCCTCAAAGTCGAGAATTTTCCAACGACCAACGGCCATCGTGATGAACTCATTAATGAGCCAAGTCATGGAGTTACTCTCACGTCCCTCCGGGGTAGTTGCACTAAAAAGCAGAAGAGCGCGATCCCCAGAAAAAGCCACAAAAATACCGGCAAGCCATTGGTTGCCTTCGCCCAGCGCAGCCCAAACTGCTCCCTTGCCTTGGTGCAGCAGGTGGTACATGGCCGTCTTCATGGCCTTCTCGTAGCCCTTGGGAATAGTGTACTTATCCCCTTGATTTTGCGCGAAATAATTCCATAACTCCTCGGGATTGCTGTACTCCCAGAGCTGGTTGCCCGAGGCCTTCGCAAGATTTCGGCGGGTCTGGCTTGAATAACCTTGGTGCAGTGCCTCGTAGCTCCCGTCCAGCCGGAGCTCATAGTTTGGGGCCGAGGACCAACGCTCCAAGCCTGACTTGCGCCAATGCCAACCTCGGTCCGTATTCCAACCACTGGGCCTGCTCATACTTAGGCGCAGTCGGACCAGCCTCGGGAGCGCATCCAGCGCCGCCCTTAGCCGGTCAGGATCGTCTGCTGCAGTGCCCAATGGTCCGAGCCGCTGGGCTCCGAAGGGGCAAAATGCCTGCTTAAAACCCCATTTACTCCGCCCTACAGCAAAAGGAAGAATGAGATCTTCAGACTGCAGCGACATCCAGTTTGTACCCAGGCAATCCAAGTAGCCCATACGATCGTAGGGGAAGCCGTCGCTGCGAAGAGAATGAGCCAGTTCCCATTCTGCTTCGTTGGGGTTTTTGGTAATTTTAAAGGGGCTCATTGGGGGGCGCATTCCGCCAACCAAAGTTCGAGACCCAGCCGCCAATTCTCAAAATTTTTTGCATTTCGCTCTGCCTCGGGTCTGGGTCCAAAAATTCGCCAATGGGTTCCCACTCGAAGCGGGGCGCCTACCGACCACGCGGCCGCCTGCAGTTCGTGCAAATTATTGGCTATTTCGCGCGGACTCTTCCCTAAAAAGTTCTGATCCATTGCCGCTACGGGCACCAAACTAAAACCATCGTCAAGGGGAACCGCGCTGGCCCACCCCGCCCGAAACCCCGGGACGTCGGCAAATTCTAGGGACCAATCCTCGGTCAGACCGAGATCAGAAAGCCTTTTAGCATCCTCCCGCTCATTGCGCAGAAAATGAAACCGCTGCCGCAGCACGGGGCGATCTAGAATTTGTTCGAGGGCGGCAAGCTCCTCGCGAAAGCCGCCCGGGTAATCATGGCTGCCATAAGACAAGTGGCTCGCGACCTCAAACCTCATTTGGAGCTGCCGAAGGGCTTCTTTGACGCTCTTGTACTTAGCCCCTACGCCCCGATCGTACTGCCCCCTCCGACTCGAAAGAAGGGCAAAAAACTGAAAACCCAGGTTAGGATGCCTCTTCTGCATTCCCACCCAGTAGGTCATGCTAAAAAAAGGATCCGGGCCCAACAGGCGTTCCTTCACCGCGATCCACGCGCCCATAAACAGATCTCGAAGCAATCCACCCGCGGCCGAAATCCAACCGCGACCACGGTAGGCAAAAAGATGGTCAATGTCCACCACCACAATTGGATCAGGGCGAAGCAATGCAGGCATTTCTATGCCAAGCAATCGTCCCAACTCCCTGGCTCGTAGCTCCGCCTCGGGAAGGGCCAAGCTGCGCTTGGCGCTAAGGCCCATCGGACGAAGGTGCTCGTCCTTAGGCAAAGTCTGCTCCCAAAAATTAGTTCGCCACAGGATCCAGGCAGCATGGTCTTCGGCTTGGGGCTCCTCTATAC
>Ga0209552_1000544_pt1 | contig 12183 bp, 11 predicted proteins | sample LauGreFaBDMM15SD_2_FD_188214 | JGI IMG/M metagenome (GOLD analysis project Ga0209552, IMG submission 188214) | Freshwater lake microbial communities from Lake Michigan, USA - Fa13.BD.MM15.SD (SPAdes) (version 2) | ecosystem: Environmental > Aquatic > Freshwater > Lake | place: Lake Michigan, USA... | reverse complement strand
CCCCGCCACAGCCTTTTGTTCAAAACTGCTTCCCACTTCAGGCAGTTCAACAAACACCACATCACCCAACGCGTCCTGCGCATGGTGCGTGATGCCCACAGTGGCCACATCGCCTTCAACCAAAATCCACTCATGCTCTTCGGTGTACTTCAAACTCATTTTTATCTCCTAATTAATTGGGGTCAGATCACAATTGTTTTGCTTGCTTTAGCCGCGGTAATAGCGATTGGGTACAAAAGGCATGGCGCTGACGGTCATGGGCACTGCTTTACCCCGAACCATGGCGTGGACCACGTTGCCAAGCGCAGCGCTGGCAAGGTCCACATAGCCCATGGCGACAGGCACGTTGGCGCTGGGCCCTAACAAGCCACTGGACACCTCGCCAATTTTGACGCCTTGGGTGTTTTGCAATTCAACATGTTCACGGACAGGCACGCGCTCTTGCGCAATCAAGCCAACGCGTTTGCGGGCGAGATCATGGATGCCATCCATTTGGCCCAACACAATGTGTGCGCCAGGAAACCCACCTGCTCGCAAGCCACCTGTGCGTCGAACTTTTTGAATGGCCCAGTTCAAACCGGCTTCGATGGGTGTGGTGCTGGTGTCAATGTCGTTGCCATACAAACACAAGCCAGCTTCTAAGCGCAAGGAATTGCGAGCGCCCAAACCAATCGGTTTGACTTCTGCTTGCGCCAACAATGCGCGGGCAAACGCATCAACATGCACGTTGCCCACTGAGATTTCAAATCCATCTTCACCGGTGTAACCAGAGCGCGTAATGAAAAGGTCAGCGCCTTGCCATTCATAAGAAGCGCCTGTCATGAACACCAATTTCTCAACTCCTGGCACCATGCGAGCCAAAGCATTGACGGCTTTAGGCCCTTGCAATGCCAAGAGGGCACGATCTGGCATGGGAATCACTTGGCATCGCGCGCCAATGCGCGCTTGAATGTGCGCCATGTCATTTACTTTGCAGGCACCATTCACAATGATAAAAATATCGGTGCCGCGATTCACAAACATCAAATCGTCGATGATGGTGCCTTCTTCTGTCAGCAGCAAACCATAACGCTGCTTGCCCACAGGCAAATCAATCACATCAACGGGCATCAAGGATTCAAATGCAGCAGCGGCATCGGGGCCGACCAAGCGCAACTGGCCCATGTGAGACACATCAAACAAACCGGCTTCAGCACGGGTATGGTGATGCTCTGCCATCAATCCCATGGGGTATTGCACAGGCATGCTGTAACCTGCAAAGGGCACCATGCGGGCGCCAAGCTCGTTGTGCAAAGCGTTAAGAGGTGTGTTGAGCAAAACGGTGTCAGCGGACAATTGAAATCTCCAAGGGCAATGTAAAAACCATGACCGAAATCATGGCTTGCCCTCGCTGTCCGCTTTACCTGAGCGATTCGCCGGTTGAGCCTTTCAAACAGAAAGACCCAGTGCGGGTTGCGCCTTCGGTGGAGGGTTCGACCGGATGGTCCGCCCTCTCTCTCCAGTGAGGAAGCGCCAAAAACAAATGCTTAAGGCGTTTGTCAGTCCTGGGTACCTGAGCGTTCAGAAATTTTGACGTTTCCTGCGCCTTCGGTGGCGGTCTTTAACAAGGCCGCTCTCTCCTGACGGTTTAAATTATAAACAGGTCTTGACGATCTCAGGTACTTTTTACATGCCTGAGTAATTTGGACCGCCACCACCCTCTGGTGTGACCCAGACAATGTTTTGCGTAGGGTCTTTGATGTCGCAGGTTTTGCAATGCACGCAGTTTTGCGCATTGATTTGCAGACGATCACTTTGGTCTTCATTTTTGACATATTCGTAAACACCAGCAGGGCAGTAACGCGCCTCTGGGCCTGCGAATTTGGCCAAGTTGATGCCCACGGGTACGCTGGCATCCTTCAATGTGAGGTGAGCCGGTTGGTTCTCTTCGTGGTTGGTATTGCTGATGAACACGCTCGACAAGCGATCGAACGTGAGCTTGCCATCGGGCTTGGGATAATGAATAGGTTGGCACTCAGCTGCTGGCTTGAGGTACGTGTGGTCTGCCGCGGCACGGCGAAGGGTCCAAGGCACATGGCCGCGCAACACAAATTGCTCCACACCCGTCATGAGGGTGCCCACTGTGCGGCCTTTTTTGAACCATTGCTTGAAGTTGCGTGCCTTGTTGAGCTCGGTGTGCAACCAGCTGTTTTCAAAAGCTTCTGGATAAGCGCTGAGTTCATCATGCGAACGGCCAGTTTGCAATGCATCAAAAGCGGCTTCAGCGGCCAACATGCCCGTTTTGATAGCGGCATGGCTACCTTTAATACGGCTTGCATTGAGGTAGCCGGCATCACAACCGACCAGTGCGCCACCTGGGAATACGGTTTTCGGGAGCGACAACAAGCCGCCAGCCGTAATGGCGCGGGCACCATAAGAAATGCGTTTGCCCGGCGCAATGCCCTTGGCCTCGTCGCCTTCAAAGTACCAGCGAATATTGGGGTGTGTTTTGAAGCGTTGGAATTCTTCAAAGGGGCTGAGCCAGGGGTTGGTGTAATCCAAGCCCACTACAAAACCCACCACCACTTTGTTGTCTTCCATGTGGTACAGGAAAGAGCCGCCGTAAGTGTTTTCGTCTAAGGGCCAGCCGGCACTGTGCAAAGCCAAACCTGCTTTGTGACGTGCAGGGTCAATTTCCCAAAGTTCTTTGATACCGATGCCGTAGCTTTGCGGATCTTTGCCTTGGTCTAGTTTGAATTTGGCAATCACTTGTTTGCCCAAGTGGCCGCGCGCACCTTCTGCAAACACGGTGTACTTGGCGTGCAGTTCCATGCCCAGCTGGAAGCTGTCGGTGGGTTCGCCATCTTTGCCAATCCCCATGTTGCCCGTGGCCACGCCTTTGACCGAGCCGTCGTCGTTGTACAAAACTTCTGCAGCGGTAAAGCCAGGAAAAATTTCAACGCCCAAGGCTTCGGCTTGCTCACCCAACCATCGAGTGAAGTTGCCTAAGCTGAGGATGTAATTGCCATCATTGTGAAAGCAGGGTGGCAATGCAAAATTGGGCACGCGGGTTGCGCCGTTTTCGGTGGTCATCAAGAAGATGTCTTCAGTGACCAGCTGATTCAAGGGGGCGCCCATTTCTTTCCATTTGGGAAAGAGCTCCGTCAGGGCAATGGGGTCCATGATGGCGCCCGACAAGATGTGTGCACCGGGCTCGGAACCTTTTTCCAGCACCACCACAGAAACGTCGGTCCCTTTTTCTTGGGCCAGTTGTTTCAGGCGAATGGCCGTGGACAAGCCTGCAGGGCCGCCGCCCACAACGACCACGTCGTATTCCATCGATTCGCGAGGGCCGTGGGTGCTCAAAATCTCTTCGGGTGTCATGGGGCTATCTCATTTTTAAAGCAGGGCGCCAAATCTTGGCCTGATTCCGCATTTTAAGCGTGGAACAGGCAGAATCCGTCATGGCGCAGGCACTGACAAACAGAGCCAGAAGCAAATCTGCCGCACATCGGTAAAAAAGCAGAGACCCCCCATGAAAATCGAAATACCTGACATCAAGAAAAAAGTGCACGAATTGATCATCCCCATTCGATGGGGTGACATGGATGCCATGGGACACGTCAACAACGCTGTTTATTTCCGGTATCTTGAAACGGTGCGAATTGATTATTTTCAATCGATCGGCTGCGAGCCAAATCCCAAGGGACAGGGGCCGGTGATCGTGAATGCATTTTGTAACTTTTACAAACAGCTTGAATACCCTGGCGATGTGCTGGCCAAAATGTATGTCAGCGACCCCGGGCGCACCACATTTGAGAGTTGGTGCACATTGGAATTGGTCAGCGAGCCTAGCGTGATTTATGCCGCAGGTGGCGCGACAACCATTTGGGTCGACTTCCCACTGCAAAAAGCGGTGGCCTTGCCGGACCACATCAGGGACTTGGTAACTCCCTGAGCGGGAGCGATTTACTTTTGCTTAGGCACCCGGCCCATGAGATAGAACTCTGGGTTGGGCATCATGTTGCTAAAACTGGCCATGCGATTGGAGAGGCCAAAAAACGCCGTGATGGCAGCAATGTCCCAAATGTCCTCGTCGTCTAGGCCGTGGGCATGCAAAGGTGCAAAGTCGGCATCTTCAATTTGAGCGCTGTTCAAACACACTTTCATGGCGAAATCGAGCATAGCCCGCTGGCGCGGTGAAATATCGGCCTTTCGGTAATTGATGGCCACTTGGTCGGCCACTAAAGGCTTTTTTTCGTAAATTCGCAAAATGGCCCCGTGAGCCACAACGCAATACAAGCAGCTGTTGGCAGCGCTGGTGGTGGTCACGATCATTTCGCGATCAGCTTTGGTCAGATTGCTGGTGCGACCCACCGATTCGGGCAACATGAGGGCATCATGGTAGGCAAAAAAGGCGCGCCACTCGGCAGGGCGCCTGGCAAAAGCCAAAAATACCTGGGGCACGAAGCCCGCTTTTTCTTGAACTTCCAGAATTTTGGTCCGAATGTCCTCTGGCACATCTTGAAGCTCTGGCGCAGGGTAGCGCGTCGTTTTGGTGCTGGAGGTTTCGGGCTTGTTCATGGGAGTCCTTGTGAGTTCTCAGATTCTAATCACCTATTACACTACTACTTTTTGAGAATTTCCCTCTTAGGAGAGCCCTGTGAACAAGATTTTCCCCTCTGCAGCAGAAGCGCTAAAAGGTGTTGTGGCTGATGGTCAGTTGATGGCGGTCGGTGGCTTTGGCCTCTGCGGCATTCCTGAAGCCCTCATTGATGCACTGCGCGACTCTGGTGTCAAGAATCTCACCGCCATTTCGAACAATGCGGGTGTCGATGGCTTTGGTCTGGGCAAGTTGCTTGAAACACGCCAAATCAAAAAAATGATTTCGTCTTACGTGGGCGAGAACAAAGAATTTGAACGCCAATTTTTGGCGGGCGAGCTTGAGTTGGAATTCACGCCTCAAGGCACTCTGGCTGAAAAGCTTCGCGCAGGCGGTTCTGGCATTCCTGCCTTCTTCACCAAAACGGGTGTGGGCACGGTGGTGGCCGATGGCAAAGAACTGCGCGAGTTTGATGGCGAGACTTACGTCATGGAGCGTGCATTGATTCCTGATATTTCATTGGTCAAAGCTTGGCGTGCCGACAAATCTGGCAACTTGCAATTCCGCTTGACGGCTCGCAACTTCAACCCCGCAGTGGCCATGGCTGGCAAGCTTTGCATTGTGGAGGTGGAAGAGATTGTCGAAACAGGCGACATGATTCCAGATCAAATTCATTTGCCAGGCATTTATGTTCACCGTTTGGTCCTCAACAAGCATCCCGAAAAACGCATTGAGAAACGCACCATCACAGAGAAAGCAGGAGTCTAAGCATGAGCTGGAATCAAGATCAAATGGCAGCTCGCGCTGCGCACGAATTGCAAGACGGTTTCTATGTGAACTTGGGCATTGGCATTCCCACTTTGGTGGCCAACCATGTGCCCAGTCACATTGAGGTGTGGTTGCAGTCTGAAAACGGCATGTTGGGCATTGGCCCATTTCCTACAGAAGATGAAGTGGATGCCGACCTCATCAATGCGGGCAAACAAACTGTCACCACCATCAAGGGCACCTCTATTTTTGGTAGCCACGACAGCTTCGCCATGATTCGCGGCGGAAAAATCAATCTGTCTATTTTGGGCGCCATGCAAGTGAGCGAAAAGGGCGATCTGGCCAATTGGATGATTCCAGGCAAGATGGTCAAAGGCATGGGCGGTGCCATGGACTTGGTGGCGGGCGTGAAGCGCGTGATTATTTTGATGGAACACGTGGCCAAGAAAAAAGACGGTACTGAAGATTTGAAAATTTTGAAGCAGTGCAATTTGCCATTGACAGGGGTGGGCGTTGTCGACCGCATCATCACTGACCTTGCCGTGATGGATGTGGTGCCTGAGGGTTTGAAAGTGATTGAGTTGGCGCCTGGCGTGACAAAAGAATTTTTGCAAAGTAAAACGGGCTGTCAGTTGATCTTCTGATGAAAAAATTTAAAATTGCATGCATTCCGGGCGATGGCATCGGCAAAGAAGTCATCCCTGCTTCTCAAGTGGTTCTGGAGGCCCTGGCGGAAGGACAAAATCAGTTTGGTTTTGAATTCACCTCATTTGATTGGGGTGGCGATTACTACCGCCAACACGGGATCATGATGCCTGCAGATGGACTCGATGCCCTGCGGCCCATGGATGCCATTTTGTTTGGCTCTGCGGGCGATCCGCAAATACCCGATCACATTACCCTTTGGGGATTGCGTCTGAAAATTTGCCAAGGCTTTGATCAGTATGCCAACGTTCGCCCAACCCGCATCTTGCCCGGCATAGACGCGCCCTTGAAGCGCTGCACGCCAGAGCAACTCAATTGGGTGATTGTTCGCGAAAACTCCGAAGGTGAATATGCCGGCGTAGGCGGTAGGGCCCATCAAGGCCACCCCATTGAAGTGGCCACCGATGTCTCCATGATGACCCGCGTAGGGGTGCAACGCATCATGCGCTACGCCTTCAAGTTGGCCCAATCTAGGCCGCGCAAGTTGCTCACCGTGGTCACCAAATCCAATGCGCAGCGCCATGCCATGGTCATGTGGGATGAAATTGCCAAAGAGGTGAGCACCGAGTTTCCCGATGTGCATTGGGACAAAGAATTGGTCGATGCCTGTACGGCGCGCATGGTCAATCGGCCTGCCACCCTAGACACCTTGGTCGCTACCAACTTGCACGCCGATATTTTGAGCGACTTGGCAGCCGCTTTGGCAGGCAGCTTGGGCATTGCTCCCACCGGCAACATTGATCCAGAACGTCGATACCCCTCTATGTTTGAACCCATTCACGGTTCTGCTTTTGACGTTATGGGAACAGGTCTCGCAAACCCTATTGGCAGTTTTTGGAGTTGTGTGATGATGTTGGAACACATCGGTTTGGACCAGCAAGCGCAGCGCTTGATGCAGGCCATTGAGGCTGTGACCGCCAACCCCAAGTTGCACACGCGCGATCTGGGTGGAGAGGCCAATATGCAGCAAGTGACCGAGGCGGTGTGTCAGATGCTTCGGCACTGAATTTTCAACACCATCACCAAGATGCAGGAGACAAAATGGAAAAGAAAACAAAGTTTTGGTTGAGTGCAGTCGGGCTCAGTTTGGCAAGTTTGTTGCCGCAACAAGCAGCTGCGCAAGCCATGCCTGCATGCCCCGAGAAAAATGTCATGTATTGGCAGGCGTTTCCGCCAGGTGGTGAATCAGATCTGTCCGCCAGACATCAACAGATGGTGCTGAAAAAGAAATGTGCCGCCATTGACACCATCATTCAATACAAAGCCGGCGCGGGTGGTGGTCTCATGTGGGCCCAAATAAACAATCTGCCTGGCGATGGCCTCAATGTGGTGGGCGTCAATTTGCCGCACATTGTGTTTCAGCCCATCGAAGGTGAAGTCCAATACAAAACCGCCGACATCACGCCCGTTTTCTGGTTTCATTACACCCCCGATGTGTTGGTGGTGCCTGAAAGCAGTCCTATCAAAAACTTCGCTGAGTTCATTGCAGCGGCCAAACAGTCGCCTGGCAAAATGAACTTGGGCGGCTCCGGCTTGAACTCTGCCAACCATGCCGCCCATGAACGTTTGAACGCAGCCTTTGGCATCAAGAGCACCTACGTGCCCTACAAAGGGACGGGCGACATGTCGATGGCCGTGGTTGGAGCGCAAATTGATGGCGCGGTTACTTACACACCCTTTGCCATTGCCAATCGCGGCAAAGTTCGCGCCTTGGCTGTGGCCATGGAAAAACGCCACCCGCTCATGCCCAACGTGCCCACCTTCAGAGAGCTGGGTGTCGATTGGATTGACGGCGCCTACCGTGGTGTCGGAGTGCCAAAGTCCACCTCGCCAGAGGCCCGCAAGAGACTGTCTGACATGTGGCTGGCTTTGAACAACGATCCTGAAATGAAAGAGTTGGCTGCCAAGAGCGGCTTTGAGTTGGTCAACATTGGCACCGATCAAATGGACGCCTTCATGAAAGAGCGCATTGCTTTGTACATCGAAGGCGCCAAGCGATTGGGTTTGGGTAAAAAATAAATCTATCAATCAAGGAGACACAATGAGTTCTATTTTTTCGAAGTTGAAACAAGTTTGCTCTGTCACAGTGCTCGCTATGGCATTGCCCCTCACTGCCATGGCACAAGCCTATCCCTCCAAGCCCATCAAAATGATTGTGCCGTTCCCAGCGGGCGGCACCACTGACATCGTGGCCCGCATCATTGCGCAAAAGATGACGGAGTCGATGGGGCAGCCCGTCACGGTAGACAACAGGGGCGGTGCGGGTGGCAACATCGGTGCAGACCTCATGGCCAAAGCGCCTCCCGATGGTTACACCATCATGATGCACAACCTTTCCTTTCCATTGGCAGCGGTGGCTCAAGCGCTTGCAAACCGTTCCCCCTTCAATGTCGACACCGATTTTGCAGGTGTGTCCATTGCGGTTTATGTCCCCTTCATCTGGACATCCAGCCCATCCGTGCCAGCCAAAGATCTCAAAGAACTTGCCAACCTTTTGAAGAGCAACAAGTCTTTGCAATACAACTACGGCTCTACGGGCCCAGGCTCCACCATGCACGTGCTGGGTGAAGCCTACAAAAAAGAAGCTGGCATCAGCATGGAGCACATTCCCTTCAAAGGTGCTGCGCCTCTCAAGCAAGAGCTTTTGGCAGGCAGGTTGCAAGTGGGCGGCGATCAGTTGTCTTCTTCTTTGGCTGAAGTCAAAGCCGGCACCTTGAAAGCTTTGGCCACAACAGCTTCCAAGCGCATTCCTGGTTTGCCTGATGTGCCCACCGTGAAGGAGTTGGGTTTCCCCAATTTGGAATTAGAAGGCTGGAATGGTGTGTTTGCTCCCGCCAAAACACCCAAAGACATCATTGACCGTTTGAACAAAGAAATCATTGCGGCAGTCAAGCACCCCGATGTGGTGAAGCGACTCAATGATTTGGGCGCTGAAGGTGTAGGCTCTACACCTGCTGCGCAAGATGCCATGTTGCGCAAGCAAATGGATCAGTTTAGAGGCATCATCCGTGAGATGAAGCTCGACTAAGCTTTACATGCCAAGGCGTCACTTTGAGTGACCGCCTTGGCCAAGCCACCATACTGGCAATTGTGTGCAGTCTTTGCCATCGAGGCCCGATTCAGCGGCTTGGTTGAACTTCTCCAGAGCAATGCTTGTCAAAGGCAACTCTCTGCGGTTTGTTTGGCCCAAAGCAAGCATGGTTCGCATGTCTTTGCGCATGGTGGCAACGTCCACCGTCACCGTGTCATTGTTCTGATGACCTAAGGCTTGCACCAGCAAGGGACCGCGCACCTTCAACATGTTGGGGCCGCCTGAACTCTCAGACAAAATGTCGACCACTCTTTGGGGATCGAGTTTGAGGTGATCAATCAAAGACAGTGCTTCGCCCAAGGTTTGCCAGTAAACCATCAGAGGCAAATTGACGGCCATCTTCATGGTCGATCCGGCGCCGAAGGTGCCTACGTGTTCAACCCGTTTGCACATTTGGTCGAGCAAAGATTGAACCTTGGCCAGATCGGCTGCGGCACCTCCCACAAATCCCAGCAATTTGCCTTCCTTGGCCGGGCCGATACTGCCACCCACGGGACACTCTAAATAGGCGGCACCTACGGCTTGCACTCGCAAAGCCAACTCAGGCGGTTTTGTGGGGCTGACGGTGCTCATGTCAATGAAGGTGACGTGTTTCACGGCGCCAGACAAAAGGCCGTCTGTGCCTGAATAGACATCATCGATGGCCGCTTCGTTGGTGAGCAGTGTGATGACAGTGTCAACAGACTCAGCCAACAACTTGGGAGAGCTGGCCCATTGCGCGCCTGCACTGAGGAGGGCGCTGGCTTTGTCGGATGATCGATTCCACACAGTGACCGAATAGCCCAAACCCAACAAACGGGAACCAATGGCATTGCCCATTTTGCCAATTCCAGCGATACCAATTTTCATTTAGCGCTCCATTGAAGGTGAGAAGGATTCAAAACAATTGGGGCAGAATTTATTTCAGAATATCGCCCATGCACAAGTACTTCATTTCGAGGTACTCTTCCATACCGTGGCGCGAGCCTTCGCGGCCCAAGCCCGATTGCTTCACGCCGCCAAAGGGGACATGCTCGGTAGCGATGATGCCCACATTGATACCAACCATGCCGTATTCCAAACCTTCACTGACGCGGAAAATTCGGCCAACATCGCGGCTGTAAAAATAACTGGCCAAACCAAACTCTGTGTTGTTGGCGGCATCGATGGCTTCTTGTTCGGTTTTGAATTTGAAGACGGGTGCGAAGGGACCAAAGGTTTCCTCGCGTGCGCACAGCATGTCTGAAGTGGCGTTGCCAATCACGGTGGGTTCAAAGAACTGGCCATTCAAGGCCTTGCCGCCGGCCAACACCACGCCACCTTTGGCTTTGGCGTCTTCCACGTGGCGTGTGACCTTCTCCAATGCGGCGGGCTCAATGAGCGGGCCTTGCACCACACCCTCTTCAAAGCCATTGCCCACTTTCAAAGCCTTCACTTTGGCTGCAAACTTTTGCACAAACGCGTCGTACACAGACTCTTGCACGTAGATGCGGTTGGCGCACACGCAGGTCTGGCCAGCATTGCGGTACTTGCTGGCCATGGCGCCTTCGACGGCGCTGTCGATGTCGGCATCGTCAAACACAATAAAGGGTGCATTGCCGCCTAGTTCGAGGGACAGTTTTTTCACTGTGGGTGCTGATTGCGCCATCAGAATTCGGCCTACTTCGGTGCTGCCCGTGAAGCTGATGTGGCGAACAATGTCGCTTGAGCAGAACACTTTGCCTGCGGCAATGCTGTTGTCTGAATCGGCGGTGAGCATGTTGATGACGCCAGCAGGAATGCCAGCGCGAATGGCCAATTCGGCTGCTGCCAAAGCTGTGAGGGGTGTGAGTTCGGCAGGCTTGATGACCACGGTGCAGCCAGCCGCCAAAGCGGGAGCCACTTTGCGCGTGATCATGGCCAAGGGGAAGTTCCAAGGCGTGATGGCAGCACAAACACCGATAGGCTGCTTGATGACCATCAGGCGACGGGTGTTGTCAAACTGGGGCAAGGTTTCGCCATTGACGCGTTTGGCTTCTTCGGCATACCACTCGACAAAGCTGGCACCGTACATCACTTCACCTTTGGCTTCCGCATAAGGTTTGCCTTGCTCGGCGGTCATGAGGCGGCCCAAATCGTCGACGTTGGCCAACAGCAAGTCATACCACTTGCGAAGCAAGATGCTGCGCTCTTTGCTGGTCTTACCGCGCCAAGCGGGCAAGGCGGCATTGGCGGCTGCAATGGCAGCTTCTGCTTCTGGCGCGCCTAAATTGGCCACATCAGCCAATTTAGCCCCTGTTGCAGGATCATTCACATCAAAACGGCTTTGGCCTTTGACCCACTGGCCATTGATGAGGGCATCGGTCTTGAGAAGGCTGGGGTCTTTGAGCAGCGCCAAAGGTGAAGTTTTCATGTCCATGAGGGTCTCCTTGATGGGAATCTGTTGTTGGGTAGGCCTATTTTGCACTTGCCGCAATCTTATAATGGAAAGTTGAGCCCCGTTTGGCTTTCACAAAGATACCCCTGCCATGAGCACACCTGTCATTTCTGTTGCTGATATTCGCAAAACCTTCCTCGACTTTTTTGCGTCCAAAGGTCACACCGTGGTGTCTTCCAGCCCTTTGGTGCCTGGCAACGATCCCACTTTGATGTTCACTAACTCAGGCATGGTTCAGTTCAAGGACGTGTTCCTGGGCACGGACAAGCGAAGTTATGTGCGCGCAGCCTCGGTTCAAGCCTGTTTGCGCGCTGGCGGCAAACACAACGATTTGGAAAACGTGGGTTACACCGCGCGCCACCACACCTTCTTTGAAATGTTGGGCAATTGGAGTTTTGGCGACTATTTCAAACGCGACAGTTTGAAGTGGGCTTTTGAATTGCTCACGCAAGTTTACAAATTGCCTGCCGACAAATTGTGGGCTACGGTCTACATTGAAGATGACGAAGCCTACGACATCTGGACCAAAGAAATTGGCCTGCCCCCCGAGCGCGTGGTACGCATTGGTGACAACAAAGGCGGACGCTACATGTCCGACAATTTCTGGATGATGGCCGACACTGGCCCTTGTGGTCCTTGCTC
>Ga0209552_1000540_pt1 | contig 12225 bp, 10 predicted proteins | sample LauGreFaBDMM15SD_2_FD_188214 | JGI IMG/M metagenome (GOLD analysis project Ga0209552, IMG submission 188214) | Freshwater lake microbial communities from Lake Michigan, USA - Fa13.BD.MM15.SD (SPAdes) (version 2) | ecosystem: Environmental > Aquatic > Freshwater > Lake | place: Lake Michigan, USA... | reverse complement strand
TTCTCGGGCCTACCGTGCTCAACGTCATGGTTCGCAACGAAGAACTCACGGCTATTAGTGAATTAGGGGTCTTTTTGCTGGTAATCATTGCCGGACTTGAAATTGACGTTCGTGAAATCGCCAAAACTTCACGCGGACGCAACCTAATTACTTCCCTTTTGGCCTTTCTCATACCAATTGGGTCGGGATTTGCGGTAGCTACTGCCTTTGATTTAGCCCTTGTGCCCGCAATTTTTGTTGGACTCTGCGTCGCCATCACCGCCCTACCGGTTAGTGTTCGCATCCTAATGGATCTTGGTCAGCTTAAGTCCGAAATAGGTCAGCGCATCATTGCTGTAGCCATTTTTGATGATGTCCTCGCGCTAACGATACTTGGGGTGCTTCTTGATGTTAATAACGCAGCGAATTCAAGCATTGATGTTCTCGGACTCGCCATTGGCATAACCTTGGGCAAAATTCTTCTTCTTTTGGCCGGACTCATTTTTGCCTACCGATTAATCAATAAGTTCACAGACCGCGACAACTTTATTGAACTGCAGCTCGACAAGCTGCTCTTGTTTATGCGAGGTAAAGAGTCCCTGCTGGCAATCATGTTTGCCTTCATTCTCATTTTTGCCTCACTGACGGAGGCCGTTGGCCTTCACTTTATTATCGGGGCATTTTTTGCCTCCATGCTTCTGAGTAAAGAACTCGTGGGCCTTGCGCACTTTCAAGAATTCGAAAAAACCACCCACGGTATGGCAATGGGATTTTTAGCCCCCATATTTTTTGCAGGAATTGGCCTTGAATTTCAGTTTTCTTCCATCACGGAATGGGGACTGCTCTTTGCCATAATTGGGGTTTCCTTTCTGAGTAAAATCGTAGGTGGGTACATTGGAGGACGTTTTGCCGGACTTCGCCACCGCAAGGCCTTAACCCTTGGAATCGGCCTCAACGCTCGCGGAATTATGGAATTAGTCATTGCCAACATTGCCTATCGCGAAGGCCTTATTGGGGTTCAGATTTTTAGCATTTTGGTCATTATGGGGGTATTCACCACCATCAATACCCCGATGCTGCTAAAGCGTTCGTTTCGCTGGCTTAAGGCCGAGCAGTAGACGCGTCAAGCGGTAGGGCGCTATCGTTAAATGCCGCGCTGTACCAATTCCAAGACCTAATGCGCCTGCAGCCAGGTGCGGCCCACTCCCGTGTCGGCCACTAAGGGCACCTTCAAGACAAAGGCAGACTCCATTTCGGCCTTGACCAGCTCGCGAAGCGACTCAACCTCGGTCGAATAGGCGTCAAACACCAGTTCGTCGTGTACCTGCAGAATCATGGGGCTCTTGAGGCCTTCGCGCTGCAGTCGGTCGTGAATGCGAATCATGGCCAACTTCACAATGTCGGCGGCAGTACCTTGGATCGGGGCATTGATGGCGTTTCGCTCGGAATGCCCGCGAACCGCTTGGTTCCGCGAATCGATGTCGCGCAGGTAGCGACGGCGTCCTAAAAGTGTTTCGACGTAGCCTTGAGCGCGGGCAGCCGCGACTTGGTCGTCGATGTACTTTTTGATTCCGGGGTAGGTGGCGAAGTACTGCTCAATTACCTCCTTGGCCTCAGACCGAGACAGGTTGGTCTGCTGGCTAAGGCCAAAGGCTGAAACCCCATAAATGATTCCGAAATTCACGGTCTTGGCCTGCGACCGTTGCTCGCGGGAGACCTCGCTCAATGGCAGTCCAAAAACCTTGGCGGCCGTAGCAACGTGAATGTCTTCGCCGCTCAGAAAAGCATCAATCATCCCTGCATCGCCGCTCATGGAGGCGATTACGCGCAACTCGATCTGGGAATAGTCCGCGCTAAGAAGGTCCCGATCGGGGCCGCCCGCAACAAAAAGGTCGCGCACCCTCTGGCCGCGTTCGCTGCGAACCGGGATGTTTTGCATATTGGGATTGGTCGAAGAAAGCCGCCCCGTAGCCGCAACCGCCTGGTTGAAGGTCGTATGGATGCGTCCGGTGCGCGGATTCACCAGCTCGGGGAGCGCATCGACATAGGTGCTTTTGAGCTTGCCTACCTGCCTCCATTCCAATAGCTTATCTACAATGGGGTGGGCTTTTCTGAAGTTCTCCAGGACCTCCTCGCCCGTGGCGTACTGGCCCGTCTTGGTCTTCTTGGCCTTGGGGTCGAGCTTGAGGCGGTCAAAAAGCACCTCGCCGAGCTGCTTGGGCGAGCCAAGGTTGAAGTCGACTCCGGCAAGCTCGCGCACTTCGGATTCGAGGCGGGCAGAATCGATGGCCAACTCGGCAGAGTAGCGGGCGAGTCCCTCGAGGTCGATGGCCATTCCAGCGCGCTCCATGCCGGCGAGTACGGGAATCAGCGGAGCTTCGAGGTCGTGCAGCACCCGCTCCAGTCCAGCCTCGGCCAGCTTGGGTTTAAAGGCTTCGTGCAGGCGCCAGGTGACGTCGGCGTCTTCGGCAGCGTACTCGGCCACTTCGGAGGCGGGCAGGTCGCGCATGCTCTTTTGGTTTTTTCCTTTGGCTCCGATGAGGGAATCGATGGAAATCGGCGTGTAGCCCAGGTAGTTTTGGGCCAAGGCATCCATGCCGTGGCGTTGGTCGGGCTCGATGAGGTAGTGGGCGAGCATGGTGTCGCGAAGGGTTCCGGCCAGGTTGATGCCGTAGTTGGTCAAGATCTGCAGGTCGAACTTCAGGTTGTGGCCGATCCAGGTGGCGTCGATGCGTTCGAAGTGCGGACGAAAGAGTTCCAGCCAGGTCTGTGCCTCGCTGCGCTCGGACGGAAGCGCCACGTAGTAGGCCGTGTGGGCCTCCCAGGAGAGTGAAAAGCCGACCATTTCGGCCTCAAGGGCGTCGAGGCCCGTGGTCTCGGTGTCAAAGGCAATCTCGCTCAGGCCGTCAAGGCTGCGGGCCAGGGCTCGGGCCGCCTCGACCGTGTCGATGAGGGTGTAGGCGTGGGCTTGGGTTGCGGCGGAGCCGCCCAGGGCTTGCGGCGCAGCCGCTTCGGCGGCTTCGCCGCCTCCCCCAAACAGATCCATTTGGGCGGAATCTCCCGCGGCGTGCCGCTGCGCCGCCGCAGGCGCACTCTTGGCCTCAGGCTCGGTTGCAGCAGACGCAGCGGGCAAAAGCCTGCGAGCCAAGGAACGGATTTCGAGCTCTTCGAGCAGGGCGCGAAGGGCGTCTTCGTCAGCGATTTCGCGCACTAAATCGGCCTCGTCGAGGGCAATTGGAGCATCGGTAATAATGGTGGCAAGCACCCGCGACAAACGGGCCTGCTCGGAGTGCTCGCGCACCCGCTCGCCCAGTTTTCCGCTGATTTGGTCGCCATGGACTAGAACGTTCTCGAGGGTGCCGTACTCGGCCAAAAGCTTGGCGGCCGTCTTCTCGCCAACTCCGGGAATACCCGGAATGTTATCCACCGCGTCGCCCATTAGTCCGAGGAGGTCAATAACTTGATCCACCCGCTCAATACCCCATTTTTGGCATACTTCAAGCGGACCAAGTACCTCCGCCGGTTCACCCCCCCGAGCGGGCTTGTACATTTTGACCTGCTCGGTGACGAGTTGTCCGAAGTCCTTGTCGGGCGTCATCATAAAAACTTCAAAGCCCGCAGACTCCGCCTGATGGGCAAGGGTCCCTATCACGTCGTCGGCCTCGTAGCCCGGCAGGCCTAGGGCCGGGATCCGCATGGCAGCCAAGAGCTTTTGAATGTAGGGCACGGCGACCTTGATGCCCTCCGGCGTTTCGTCGCGGTGCGCCTTGTATTCGGGGTAGAGCTGCTCCCGTGCCTGGGATCCACCAATGTCAAAAACGACGGCCAGGTGGCTTGGCTTCTCCTTCTCGATTACGTCGAGCAATGCAAGCAAAAATCCGTAGATGGCCGAGGTGTCGAGTCCCTTGCTGGTAACGCGCGGATTCCGGGCAAAGGCAAAGTATGCCCTGTAAATTAGCGCGAAAGCGTCAAGGAGAAAGAGTTTTTTCATACCGATTTAGACTGCGTTGGGATGCCCAACATGATTCTAAAGGTACGAAGTCCAAAAAGCAGAAGTCCGCGCCGAAACCCTACTTTTGCGGCATGCCTCATGCTTTGGTCGTCATACCCACCTACAAGGAACGCGAGAACATCGAGGCCATCATCGATGCTGTGCTTGCACTGCCCGAAGCCTTCGACCTGCTCATCGTCGACGACAGTTCGCCCGACGGAACGGCAGACTTAGTGCGCAAGATGCAAAGAAAGCATCCGGGTCGCATACACCTCAACGAGCGCAAAGGCAAGCTGGGCCTGGGCACCGCCTACATCCACGGCTTCAAGTGGGCCCTGAAGCAGGACTACCAGTATATTTTTGAGATGGATGCGGACTTTTCGCACGACCCCAAGGACCTGCCTCGCCTGCTTGAGGCCTGCGAGGTCTATGGAGCCGACCTTGCCATTGGGTCGCGCTACAGCAAGGGCGTCAACGTGGTCAACTGGCCAATGAGCCGAGTTCTGCTCAGTTATTTTGCGTCAAAGTACGTGCGTTTGGTAACGGGAATGCCCATTCACGATACTACCGCAGGCTTCAAATGCTACCGCAGGGCCGTGCTGGAGGCCATTGATTTTGAGAAAATCCGCTTTGTGGGTTATGCCTTTCAAATCGAAATGAAGTTCCGCGCCTGGCGCAAAGGCTTCAACCTCGCCGAGGTAGCCGTAATCTTCACCGACCGCAAGGAAGGGCAGAGCAAAATGTCGCGCGGAATCATACGCGAGGCGGTATTCGGGGTACTTTTGCTGAAGCTATCGAGCCTATTTGGTCGCTAGCCTTTTGCAATGCCAGAAAGCACACCAACCTACCTTATTAAGAACGCGCGCCTGATCAATGAGGGGCGCAGCTACGAAGCCGACGTACTGCTCTCGGGCGGCCGCATCGAGCGAATTGACGACCGGATTTCGCCCAAAAACAATACGGTTCAAATCATTGAAGGGGGCGGGAAGCTGCTGCTGCCTGGGGTGATTGACAGCCAAGTGCACTTTCGCGAGCCTGGGCTAACGCACAAGGGCGATTTGTCGACCGAATCCTTAGCCGCAGTGGCCGGGGGCGTAACCTCCTACATCGAGCAGCCCAATACGGTTCCTGCAGCGACCACTCTGAAGTTGCTCGAGGCCAAGTTTGCCCGCGCCGCAAAAGTTTCTTGGGCGAATTACAGCTTTAGCCTCGGAGCCTCCAACAACAACCTCGACGAGCTGAAGCGCGCTTCGAAGCGCGACGTGGCCGCCATTAAAATGTTTCTAGGCTCAAGCACGGGCGACCTCTTGGTCGACGATCCGGCCGCCGTCGAGCGAATCTTTCGCGAGGTAGACCACCAGCTCATCGCGCACTGCGAAGACGAACCTACCATGCGTTCCAACCTCGAGCGCTTGATCCTCGAGCGCGGCGGACGAGAACAGCTCAGCGCAGCGGACCACCCGCTGATTCGCAGCGAGGAAGCATGCTACCTATCGTCTTCTCGTGCTGTGGCTTTGGCGAGAGAGACCGGAGCCCACTTTCACGTCTACCACGTGTCGACTGGTAAGGAGCTCGACCTCTTTGACGCCGATATTCCCTTGGCCGAGAAAAAAATCACCGCCGAAGCCTGCGTGCACCACCTATGGTTCAGCGACGAAGACTACGCCGAGCTGGGGAACCGCATCAAGTGGAACCCCGCTATAAAGTCCGTGGCCGACCGGGACGCCTTGCGCGCTGCACTGCTCGACGGGCGCATTGACGTGGTGGCCACCGACCACGCGCCCCACACGCTTGAAGAAAAAATGCAGGCCTACATCGATGCGCCCAGCGGTGGTCCGCTTATTCAAAATAGCCTGCCAGCCATGCTCGAACTGGCGCGCCGTCTTGAAATTGACTTTGCGCGCATTGTCGAGCTCATGTGCCACCAGCCCGCCATCCTTTTTGGCATTCAAGAACGCGGATTCCTGCGCGAAGGCTACCATGCCGACCTGGTTTTAGTCGATCCACACCGCCCGTACACCGTGCAGGCCTCTGAGCTGTTCACCAAATCCCAGTGGTCGCCTTTTGAAGGACGCACCTTTGCCGCTCGAGTTAGCCATACTTGGGTCAATGGCGTGGTAGTCTACCGCGACGGCAATCCCCGAAATATGCCTGCTGGTCAAAGGCTCGTTTTTGATCGCGGATGGTAAAACTGGGCGCAATAGCACTTGCTCTGGCCCTTGCTCTTACAGGATGCGGCCATACTTCGGGGCCCACAGCCTCGAGAGAAAAGCCCCGTGACCTGATTCCCGATGCTGCGTTCACGGCACTTTTACTCGAAATGCATGCCATCGAGGGCGCACGGGGCGGAGATCACTTGATGGGCGACAGCATTCCGGTTTGGAAGGTTTATGCCGGGACCTTTGCCCAATTCGGATACAGCCAGGAGCAGGTCGAGCGGAGCTACGCCTACTACCACGCCGATCCCAAGGGAATGGTTCTGCGCTACGACGAGATAATTGACAGCCTTCGCGCACGAAGCCAAGAACTGAGCAAACCAATTGAACCTTGAGCAGCCTGCACTTTGTGCACCCTGAATTCGAGAAGGTTGCCATTGAATTGTTTCGCTACCAGGCGAGCCATAACCCCGTCTACGGCGAATGGGTGAAGCTTCAAGGATTCGATGCTGCAAAAATTGCATCCTTATCGTCCCTGGATAGCATTCCGTTTTTGCCGATTGAAGCGTTTAAAACGCGCGAAGTGCGGACCGGCCAATGGGAGCCCGAGGTCACCTTTACCTCGTCGGGAACCAGCGGACAAATACCCTCGCGCCACGACGTCGCCCGGCTCGAGGCCTACCTGCGCAACGCCGAGGCCAGCTTTGCCTACTTCTATGGTCCGCCCAACAACTACGCCTGGCTCTGCCTGCTGCCGAGCTACTTGGAGCGACAAGGGTCCTCGCTGGTTGCCATGGCCCAGCACTTTGTGCAGCAGTCGCCCGCCGGCGAGAGCGGCTTCTTTCTCAAGGGATTGGACGAACTCCGGTTTCGCCTCGAAACGCTCGAGGCCAACGGGGTCCCCACCGTCATATTGGGCGTGACCTTCGCCCTGCTCGACTGGGCAGATTCCCTGCCTAAGCCGCTGCCCCTGAAGCACAGCATCATCATGGAAACGGGCGGAATGAAGGGCCGCCGCGTGGAGCCCAGCCGCGCCGAGGTGCACCAAAGGCTTCAAAATGCCTTCGGGCTGACCAAAATTCACAGCGAGTACGGAATGACCGAACTGCTCTCGCAAGCCTATTCGCAGGGCAATGGGCGATTTCATTGCCCGCCCAGCATGCGCATTATTCCGCGCGACCTTGAGGCTCCGCGCCTTCATGCGGCGCTTGAATCGCGCTGCGGACTTAACGTCATCGACCTGGCCAACGCGGATTCCTGTGCCTTCATAGCGACCGAAGACGCTGGCCGAGTTTTTGCCGACGGTAGCTTTGAAGTCCTCGGCCGCCTTGAGTCTGCAGAACTTCGCGGATGTACCTTAATGGCCTTATGATGAAGAACCTACTGCTTTTTACCGCCCTGATTGCCGCCCTTAGCGGCTCCGCCCAGCGCATCCACGGCTACGCCAAGGCTAAAATCGCCGGCCAAGAGGCCTTTCAGCTCAACGACTCGACCGAGGTCTTCGCCGAGCGTACCGAGCGCGGATTCACCGTCCGCAAGAGGGTGTGGGTATCCAATTCTTCGCTGTCAAAAGGCGTCATTATGCCCGGCTCGGCCCTGTTCAACGAGCGCGGTGAAGCAATCGGCCAAACCCTTGGCGCCGATGTTCCCTTGAGCGGAGCCCAGCCGTCCACCGAACGTAAGCTTCGCAAGTACCAGGTTGGAATCGTCGAAGGCGAAGTGCGCGCTACTCACCTTCAAAGCGGATCCTGGCCCGAAGAGGCCCTAGCCGACCTTTTGAACGCCAAGCGCAGCCGACCGTTTTGGGAGGACGCCGAGGTATTTTTTCGCAGCTATGGCTTTGCCGAGCTCGAGGCAGACGACCTTCCAGAGGCCTTAGCCGAAGGCGATTTTAAAGCATTTTTGCTGGTACGCCGTGACGCGAGCAACCAAGCCAATCCGCGATTTCGAATTATGGTGGTGACCCGCGGTGAATCCGCGATCCAAAGCATCGTCCTTGAGGGCGGTCCCTTGGATCTTCCCAAATTCAAGCTGACCGAGGCCGCAAGCTTTGGAACCGTCATGCACGCCCAAAAGCCCACGCCCGCCTATAAAGAGGCGCTCGAAGAGCTGGCCTACCGGCATATGCCCTTGTAGCCGGTTCACGGCCTCTGGCCGAGGCCTAAACTAGTTGCCAGTTTATTCAGCCACCACCAGCGCGTAGTTGCGCTTGCCCTTCTGCACGATGAGGTAGCGCCCGGCGACGAGGTCGTCGGCAGTCACGGTTTGGTCGGGCTCAGCGCGGTGCTTGTTGAGCGAAACTCCGCCCGCGGCCAGCAGCTTGCGGGCCTCAGCCCGCGAGGGGAATAGGGTCGTATCCGGGGCAATCACGTCAAGGATTCCAAGGCCAGCCGACAGGGCATCGCGCGAAATCCGCATTTGTGGAACCCCGCTGAATACGTCGAGCAGCGTGGCTTCGTCAAGGCTTCGCAGCGCGTCGGCCGTAGCCGCACCAAACAAAATTTCGCTGGCAACAAGGGCCTGATCCAGTGCCACGCGTCCATGCACGCGCAGGGTAATGTCGGAGGCAAGGGCCTTTTGCAGTGCGCGCTGATGCGGAGCTTGGGAATGCTCGGCCTCGAGGGCCTCGATTTCTTCTCGGCCTTTCAGCGTGAAAATCCGAATGTAGTTGCCCGCGTCGGCGTCGGCCGCGTTGAGCCAAAACTGGTAAAACTGGTAGGGTGACGTACGCTTGGGGTCGAGCCAAATGTTACCGCCCTCGGTCTTGCCGAACTTGGTTCCGTCGGCCTTCTTAATCAGCGGCGTGGTCAGTGCGAAGGCCTCGCCCCCACCCATACGACGAATGAGCTCGGTCCCGGTCGTGATGTTGCCCCACTGATCGCTTCCGCCCATTTGTAAGCGGATTCCTTGGTGCTTCCACAGGTAGTAAAAGTCGTAGCCTTGAATGAGTTGGTAGCTAAACTCGGTGAAGCTGATGCCCGATTCTTGGCGGCTTTTGACGGAATCCTTGGCGAGCATGTAGTTGACCGTAATGTGCTTGCCCACATCACGAATGAAGTCCAAGAAGCCCATCTCTTTGAACCAGTCGTAGTTATTGACCATGCGCGCACCCTGCGGTCCGCCAAAGTCGAGGAATTTCTCGAGCTGGTCGCGCTGGCATGAGAGGTTATGCTGCAGCGTATCCATGTCGAGCAGCTGGCGCTCGGCAGACTTGAACGAAGGGTCACCGACCATTCCTGTGGCTCCGCCTAAGAGCACAAAGGGCTGGTGGCCTGCGCGTTGAAGGTGTACCAGCATCATTACCTGAACCAGATTGCCGACTCCTAGGGAGTCTGCGCTGGGGTCAAAGCCGATGTAGGCCTTTTGCGGGCCGGAGTTCAAAAAGTCCTCGGTTCCCGGCATGCTGTCGTGCAGCATGCGCCGCCAGCGGAGTTCGTCAACAAACGCAGTCATGAAGCAAAGTTAGGGCGTCGCCGCGGCCGTGCTACCTTTGAATGGTGATTGTAGTAACGGGTGCCTCTGGCATGGTCGGTAGCCAAATTGTACTGGCCCTAATCGAGGCCGGAATGGGCCCCGTGCGGGGGCTGTACCGCTCGGCGGCATCCCTCCAATCAGCACGCCGCAGCTGGGAGTTTCAAGGTTTTAGCCATCGCTGGAGCGAGGTAGATTGGTACCTCGCCGACCTGGAAGACCCCATCGAAGTCGAGGTTGCCCTTGAGGGCGCCGACTACGCGGTGCACGCGGCAGCCCTGGTTTCGCTCCGCACCAAAGACGAGCATCTTATGCTGCGCAGCACTCCGCTGATGGCCGAGCACGTGGTCAACGCCGCGCTGCACCATGGGCTCAAGGGCTTGGTGCACCTTTCGTCTGTGGCGGTGCTTCAGGGCAGCGAAATGCCGCTTGACGAGTCGGCCGACCCGCAGCGCAAGGGCCTCAACGCCTATGCCCGCAGCAAGTTTGACGCTGAAATGCAGGTGCGTCGGGGCGAAGCAGAAGGCCTTAACGTACTGATTTTAAATCCCTCCGTAATTCTAGGCCTGCCGTTTTGGGCCGACGGAAGCAGCCGACTCCTTCGCAGCGCCAGCAAGGGTCTCCCCGCGGTTCCGGGGGGTAGTACGGGCTGGGTCGACCTGCGCGACGTGGCAGACGCCGTGGTTCATGGCCTTCGCCAACCTTCCTGGGGTGAACGCTTCATCCTCAGCGGCAGCAACCAATCCTTTGAAGCGTTTTATGGCGGAATCGCCGACCGCCTCCTAATGCGACGTGCCCCGGTCCTGCGTGCCCGATGGCCCTTTGAACTAGCCTGGCGCCTGCTTGCAGGGGTCCAAGCCCTTGGCGGACCCACCGCGCAACTTACCCGAGACAGCGTCCGCGCTGCGACAAGTAAGGTTGGCTACCGCAGCGACAAGGCCATGGCCTGGGGCCAAAGCTTCCGCGACTTTGACCAAACGCTTGATTGGGTGAATTCCGCAAAAAATTGAGTACTGCAACTCCCTTTACGCACCTTAAGGGATGGCTCAAAAGCCCCGAAGCCGACAGCCTACTTCACCAGCTCGAAGCGCGAAGCGACTGGACCCAGGGACGCATTCGCATGTTCGGCCGCGAAATACCCGAGCCGCGGCTCACATTTTTTGAAGGCGACTCCGGCGTGCGCTACACCTACGCCCACCGAAGCCTTGAGGGCCACGGATGGACCCCTGAACTCGAAGCACTACGCGACCGTTTTGCTAGCGATTTCGGAATCAGAACCAATACCGTATTGGCCAACTTGTACCGCGACGGACACGACTCCATGGGCTGGCATCGAGACAACGAGCCCGAACTTGGCCACGATCCGCTTGTCGTCAGCCTCAGTTTGGGGGCCACCCGGGATTTTGACGTACGCCGCGACACCGATCGGTGGACCCAGCGATTCGCGCTGGGTCACGGAGACCTGCTGGTTATGGGCTCCGAAAGCCAAACAAAATGGATGCACTGCCTGCCCAAACGCCTTAGAGTAGGTGATTTAAGAATCAATCTGACCTTCCGGCAGGTGCTTTATTAAACACAATACCGCCCAAATCAGCAGGGCCTTAAAGCAAAATTAAATGTGGGCAAGCATGTCGTCAACCAAGGCGTCGAGGTCGTAGCGCGGGCTCCATCCCCAGTCGCGGCGGGCCTCTGCATCGTCCATGCGCTGGGGCCAGCTGTCGGCAATTGCTTGGCGAAAGTCTGGCTGGTAGTCTATGGTGAAGCCCGGCATGCGCCCTGCGATGGCCGCGGCAAGCTCTGCGGGACTAAAGTCCACCGCGGCCACGTTGTAGCTGGTATGCACGCTCAACGACTCCTTGGGAGCTGCCATCAGCTCCAGCGTCGCCCGAATGGCGTCTTCCATGTGCATCATCGGCAGGCGGGTATTGGGGCCCAAAAAACTCGTGTAGCGCCCGTCGCGCCGAGCCGCATGAAAAATATCAATAGCGTAGTCGGTGGTTCCTCCGCCCGGAGGCGTCTTCCACGAAATCAATCCCGGGTAGCGCAGCGAGCGCACGTCCACAGCAAATTTTTGCCGGTAGTACTGGCACCAGAGTTCGCCGGCGAGCTTGCTGACGCCGTAGACCGTGGTCGGATCCATGACGGTGTATTGAGGCGTGTCCAGGCGCGGAGTGGTCGGTCCAAAAGCGGCAATCGACGAGGGCCAAAACACGCGATCGAGCAGGCCCTCTTTGGCCATGTCGAGCACGATGAACAGGGTGTCCATGTTGAGGGCCCAGGCCTTGGCGGGCATTTTCTCGCCCGTGGCACTCAGCATGGCTACGAGTTGGTAGACCTCGCGAATTCCCTCGCGCTGCACCAAGGCGCGAACAGCCGCTTCGTCGGTGGCGTCCAGGGCCACAGCCGGCTGGATTAAGGCATCCGCCCGAAGGTCAGCCGCCCACACATTTTCTGAGCCCCGCTCCGCGCGAAGGGCAGCCACGAGTTCGGTGCCAATTTGACCCCCCGATCCAAGTACCAAAACCTTGTTCATTGGCTCAAAGTTAGGCCCTCAAAGCGACGCTGCGGACCGCAACTTAAGGATGTTTTACTCTCGCGCGGGTGCACGACCTTTGCAGTATGGATCAC
>Ga0209552_1000536_pt1 | contig 12267 bp, 13 predicted proteins | sample LauGreFaBDMM15SD_2_FD_188214 | JGI IMG/M metagenome (GOLD analysis project Ga0209552, IMG submission 188214) | Freshwater lake microbial communities from Lake Michigan, USA - Fa13.BD.MM15.SD (SPAdes) (version 2) | ecosystem: Environmental > Aquatic > Freshwater > Lake | place: Lake Michigan, USA... | reverse complement strand
AGCTTGGTCTCGCTAACAGAAAGGATGGTGTCACCGACCTTGACCCCAGAGAGTTCTGCAAAGGAGCCGGGCTCTAGTGCAGCCACTACTGGTTTAATGATTTGCAAGCTGGGTTTTGATAGTTTATTTTCATAATCGGCAAAAAACTCAAATGCTTTTTGCACGGCAGGATCAAGCTCAAGTCGTTGATCACCCACTGGCGTTGGCGATTTCACGGGTTCGGCAACAGGTATTTTTTCAGTCAAATTATTGGGTGGGCGCTTACTGATTTTTTTCATCAGCATGTCATAGCGTTGCGGTCCCACAAAATCTGCAAAGCGAGGTTGCTTCACGGTCAAGTTCTTAAAGTTGACCGCGGCCTCGGTTAAATCTCCCGCTGCATTAAATAAAAGACCAAGAGCAATGACGAGCAAGATGCTGGCAAAGCCCAAGAACCAAACATGGATAGACCGCTTCGATTCATTAGGCATACGTAGAATAATCTTTACTTATTTTTTACGAATCGCTTGATTCAGAATGAAACGGCTCTTGAGGGTCTCGACTTCGCGGTGTTCAGCCAAGAGCTGTACCTCCGTTTTACGTTTGTCCATCAATAAACGACAGCTAGCAAGATCATCGATCCAATCACCTGAGCGCATCTCGATGACTGCTTTTTCAAGGATCTCGCGACCGGTTGATTCATTGGCCTTGACCCGAGCAACCAATAATTTCACGTCCTCAGCATCTTTTAGGGTGAGCTCCACAAAATAGGTTCTGGCAAACCGATGATGAATCGCCGCCAATACATACTGATGCTCTTGCAGAGTAAAGCGAATCAGGAGGCCATCCTCCGCCACAATCGGCTCGACCGATAAGTCCGTTATGCCTGCCTGGCGATGCCACTCTAAATCGGTTTCTTGTGCCTCAGGGGACTTTTTAGGAAACGCTCGGGTCTCAAAATAAATTTGGTACAAGGTCTCCGGAAAATGTTTCTCTACAGCTAGATTTTTGAGAACCTCGGCCGTTGAGGTAATTCTGAGGCGCTCAGCCATCAGATCTAACTTCATACTCGTTATTTTTTGATTAATCACATCTTCTAGCTGATGTGTTTTTTGCAAGCTTCCCAGTAAAACCGGTTCTAATTTTGCTTTTTCGCTCTCTTCGGGTGAGATCGGCTTTGGCTCTTCTTTTTTCTTTGTTAGCAAGTCTCTTAAAAAAATGATGGTGACAAAGCAAAAAAGGATGGCACAAACCACCACGATCCACTTTCCCACGGTCATATTTTGAAAGAATGCCAACATATATTCACTACCCAAACCATTAGTTTAACGAATGCCCCATGCATTATCCATGCTCCATTGCCCTATTCTAGACTGCCCATTTAGGGGTGGTCTGAAGGCCTAACGATGGCCCTAGCCCTCTGTAAAAGGCTCCTGATAGTTGGGGCAAGCAAGGGCTTGCAGCAGATCTAGAGGAGCCTCCTGCATAGCGGGCAATAGTGCTATGGGGGTCTGTCCTAATGCTTGGGCAACCGCCAAAATTGCACGGATTTGGGTACCAGCCTGCGACTGGTGCGCATTTGGCTGATGAGTCAGCTGTTCAACCAAGCTTGCTGCGATCTTGACACGATCAAAAGAATATTGGCTTTGACTGTGTAGTCGAGACTGCGCTCGTCCATAGTGATCCAAGCAAAGCACATAATTGGCGGCCCTAATCTGAGTCAATAAGTCTCTTAAAAGAGCAGTGCTTTGGAATAGCCAATGCTCATCGATTTCCAAACAGATTGCCTTAGGGTCAAGACGCTGCATACTCGTAAATTGCTGGAGCCCCTGAAAAAAGTCTTGGCTAAAGCGTGGATGATTAAGAGATAAGGACAATGGCAGGTCAATGGATAAGCAAAAATTATTTTGCTGATCTCCCAAATTGGTTTGAAAGCGCTTGTGCAATATCTCAAGATAAGCAAACCAGTGATCTAAATGGCTCAGATCATGTGGCAACATCATTTCTGCTCCCAGCACGCGTCCCTGAGCATCTTTTTGCAGTGCAGCGTGCCCTGAACTGGCTATCGAATGGGATGGATGAGACATCACACTCTGTGCCGCATGCATCACTAGCGTGTTACCGCCTCGTAACTTAGCCTCTCTTAAAGCAAAGTCTGCTTTAGTAATCCATTCGTCAAGGCTTTGTGTACTGGGTAAGTAAATAGGGTAACAGCCGATGCTCATCGTCACTTGATACTGCGTTTCCTGGATTTGAAAGGGCTTGCGCATTTGCTCAAGTAATCGCTCACAAATAACAGTCCCTTGGCTTGATAAGGATTCAGGAAGAAGTCCACGTATTATCAAAATAAACTCATCGCCCCCAAAGCGTGCAATGACATCATCGGCACGTAAGACCGATAGTAAACGCTGAGAGAAAGCAGCTAGTAATGCATCACCGAATGCATGCCCTGTTTGATTAGCCTGTTTGAAGTGATCAATGTCTATAAAGCAAAACAGGGCCGCCCCTTCTAAGCTACTAAGTAGCTCAGGGATGCGCTGCTCTAAGAAACGGCGATTGGGTAACTTGCAAAGCGAATCGAGAAAGACGAGATTCTCAATTTCATCTTGACTAAGGGTATGAAGCTGGAGTTGAGTGGCCGCAGCCATAATCTAGATCGAGCTTAATCGTACCAAGAAGCGCCAAGATACCAGCGATTTAGTTTTGATGCGACCCGCGCGTTCTCAATCGCACTTCGGGTGCTTTCCATTTCTTTTAAGACCCTAGCATTGGGTTCATAGAGTTCACAGCCAACCCGCACTCTGTCCATGGCGATACCTGGGCGATTATTGCGGATAATTAAATCAATGGGGCCCGAACGCGATTTCAAGCGCTCAAAAAAACCACCATGCCAATACCGTCCAATATCAACTTGGGTTGCATCTAAGCGAATATCGAGTTGAATCCCTTGCGCACTAATGTCGACTACTTTGGTCAATAACTCCTGACCTGCGCCTAAGCTCAAGACAAAGTTAAGGTCTTCATCCATCGGGCCAAGCGTTCTAAATTGTTTACGGCGCTGAATGAGAATCAAGTCTGTTGGCATAGAGCCGATTAATTCCCCTTTTTCATTGATCTTTAGAATATGGGTCATAAATTGCATCTTGCCATTAGGGCCACACAAGACCGCGACATGGTCTTTGCCCAACAACTCTGCGGCACTGCCACCATGCAACTTGAGCACTAAACCATGGGCAGGATCAATACGTAGGATCTCCACGGGTACGCCGGCGCCTTCGCCTCCGAGCGGAAATAATCCCCCAAAGGGATTGCGCTCTGATTCTCGCTCAATCGTCTTGCCAACAAAACGGGCTTCGATCTTCCAATTTGGATCGATGATGCTGGGAGTATCGGGTGGGCTAATCGTAAATTTCATAGACTTAATTGGGTGACATAACCCTCTATTATGAACACACTAAGCCTTTGATGATTTCCATAGCGGATCCCTCAGGAATCTCTCGCTCTTTTAGATCAAATCCAGAGTCAGTTTGCAAAACAGGTTTACCCAGCGCATTTGCTTGGCCATATTTAATCAACGCTAAGGTCGAAAACCGATTTTTACGGCAGTCAAACAGAACGTTTCGGCGGGTTGATAGCACGGTTAATGTTGCCTGACTCGGATCTTGATAAAAATTGGTTAGAACCCAAACCTTTTTCCAGTCTGGGGGTAAATTTTTGATTGAACTTTGGTACATATAAATACTATGACTTTTAGTATCCAAAATGGGCTTAAGGTCAGCCATCATTGGTTGGGCCTGGACTATCCCCGCCCACACCAATAGGCCACATACGAACTGAGCGATCACCAAGCCTGCTGGGGCAAGATGAAAGCCTTGAGCACTTGCTTGGTGAATTCTTGGGGAAATGTGGTTTTTTTTGATTAACATACAATAGTCATGATCAGCCATTCAGGTACCGCAATTCGGTAAGGCAATTCAATATGGCGCCTAGATGGCATATAGCTTAAAGGAATTATAAGTTCTTCCCCATGAAGCCCGAACATTTTTCCAGGCATGAGCAATACCTGCATACGGCCAAACTGATTGAATCTGCTCATCGCTCCTATCTAGAGGCTTTGCGTGCGATCGAGGAAGAAAGGGACGAGGCCCTGATTTACTCGCATGTCAAAAAGGCAAATACAGCGATTGAGTCCGCTTTTCCTGAAAAATTTAATCCCCCAGCTCGACCCATCACCATCAAAAGCGATGATGAAAAGAAGAGCAAAAACCTGTTCCTTATACTGGCCGTTGCTCTTGGAGTAATCGGTATTTTGCTATTTTTGACCCTCTTTGGTCCAACCGGTGACATGACCAAATCCTGGAATGTCGACGATGTTCAAAAGAACACGGTCTATCCTAAGTCCCAGTAAATAAAGAGAACTTGGCTAAATACTGGCTAATTAGACTTTGGCCGCAGGTGGCTCTTCTGCCGGCTTGCTTTGCGGATCCTGACTGGCTGTGGAACCATCCCCTGGGGGGCTAAGTTCAGCACTTACTTCCGTTGCCATCTCGGCGCCATTAAGCGCTAAAGGAGGCGCCTCAGAGCAGTTTTTGACCCAATACCGTGCTGCAGCCACGCTGGTTGTATAAAACCGAATTTTGCTCTCCCGCATCACCGTATAAAAACGTTGGCTGCGAATGCGTGATTCTGCGATGAAATGGGTTGCCATAGTGTTTACCTGTTATGTCCTGGTAAGTATAGATAACGGCTATATCCTGACTGAATGTTAGTTCATTAGCAAACTTTTTTTAAAAACTCAATAAAAACAATGGCTTACAATAAATATGGCCCATTAGGTGTGCGCTAGTGATCAATCATAAAAGTTAGTATATATTCACTTAGTTAGTAATTTGAGAGATTTTGATCGTGCCCCATGAGAAATGAACCTAATTCACAGATTAATGACTAAGTAATTGATTTACCTTCTAATAATTTTGTAGAATAAAGTCATTCTTATAAATTGCTTTAAAAGGACAAAAATGGCTGACATCAAACCGGGCTCTCTCTACGTTGGCGAGGGCGTCATTATCAAAGGCACTTTTGATGTTCCAGACATGGCAGCAATTGCGGGACTTGTTGAGGGCGAACTCACCACTAAACAGGTTTTGGTGGATTCGTCTGGGGTGATTAACGGTAAGGTGAATGCCGAGACCGTCGAGGTTCGCGGTGAAATCACGCAAGGACTCTCCGTCACCGATCATTTAACGGTGTACGCAACAGGCAAAATTACCGGCACGATCGAATATGCACAGATTAGTGTTGAAAAAGGCGCTCACTTAACAGGCGATCTTAAGGTCATTAGCAAACCCTCGTATTAAGTGTTTGGGATTGCAATGTGCTCAATTGCTCCCTCATACCTCTGAAAGATTCCTTACCCGAAGTACGTCTTGCAGTCATTCCTCCTTTTTGGGCATTGATGTCGTAATGCCCATCCGCTTTCTTCTAGAATAAATCCATGAAGATCGCCCTGAAAACCCAGTTTGGCCAGCATCTTGCGCTTACCCCGCAGCTGCAACGATCGATCCAACTACTTCAAATCTCCTCAGCAGAACTCGAAGAAGAGCTCGCCAAGGCTGCAGAAGAAAATCCGATGCTGGAATACTCTCCGCCGGATCAATTAAAAGACGATGCAGAGCCTAATGAAAAAATAGACATGATTCAGGCCAATTGGGCATCGAGCGCCCCATCGCGCGATGACGACGAAGATTGGGATACCCGGCATGAACAACAAGCCCAAGTGAAATCTCTTCTCAATGATCTCGAGGAGCAGATTCAGTCATTACATATCGAAGCGCACGTCAAACAATTGGTGATTTATCTAGCGGGCTGCCTCGATGACCGCGGTTATTTGCCCGAGACTCTGGAAGATTTGGCTAGCGAGATTCATTTAGAGCTAAAGATCACAAAAGCAATGGCCTTGACGCAACTAAAAGCTGCGCTGACAGAGCTTCAAACATTAGATCCGGCTGGCATTGGTGCACATTCTCTCGCAGAATGTCTTTGCCTACAAATACAACGGCAAATGCAGTTTGATGCTGACAACTCAGAAAAGTTGCAGCTGGCACTGAACTTAGCCCAGCACCACCTGAGTAAGATTGCGCAAAAGGACTGGGGCAAATTACGGCAGATCTTTAAACAACCCGAAGCCAAAATCATGGAAGCAGTAACTCATATCAAAACGCTACAGCATAATCCGGGTGAACAATTTGAGGCCAATATTGAGCAATGGATTAGTCCTGATGTGTTTATTAAACTTAATCCTAAGGGTAAGTGGGTGGTGCACTCCAATCAAGCAATCAAGCCTCGCCTGACACTCAATCAAGAATACAGTCGCATTCTGAAAGAAAATAATGCGAAGAAAAATAATTTAGCTCTTCATCAAAAAATGCTAGAAGCCCGTTGGCTCATTAAGAACATTGAGCAGCGTGAGGAAACAATTCTGAAGGTTGCTGAGGCCATCGTCGAGCGCCAACAAAATTTCTTTCACCAAGGCAATATTGCCATGAGACCACTTGTCCTACGAGAAATAGCGGCTGCCATTGGTATGCATGAATCTACCATCTCACGCGTCACGAATAACAAATATCTAGCCTGTCCCGCTGGCATCTTTGAATTCAAGTATTTTTTTAGTGCACAACTCAGTTCTGAAAAGGGTCAAGCGGTATCAGCCACTGCAGTTCAATCCCTGATTAAGCAGATTATCTTAGACGAGGCTCCTAAAAAACCAATTTCCGATAATCAGATCACTAATTTACTTGCTAGTCAGGGGTTTGTGGTTGCCCGCAGAACAGTTGCCAAATACCGTGAGCTTTTACGCATCCCCCCGGCACATCTGCGCAAGAATTGAAGAAAGCTTTAAAGCCAGTAGAATGAGCTTTTCTGACCACACTAAGCATAATCACGCCCCTCAAGACGATGCCTAAGCTAACACCCTCAAAGATTAACAAAAAGATCCTGATAGTAATTTCTGCGGTCTTACTGCTAATCCTTTCCGTTGGTGGATTTTTTTATTACCAGCAACTTACTTATGAAAAAGAGCTTGCCGAGATTGAGGCGAATAAGCTTGAAAACATAATTATAAAAGCGCGTGTGTATCGTGAGAAAAATCCGCTTGATAACCATTACGTTAAATTAACTAGTAATCATTACAACCGAATCCAAGTGAATGTGCATGATGGCAAGTTTCGGACCTATGTAACGGCAGAGATTGTTCTTAAAGTTCAGAATAGCTCGGTTGCGAGCTCTGTAAAAAGTATATTACCGCTCATCGAACACAAAACTAATACCCTGCTTTCTTCTATTCCTGCCCAAGACTTACGTTCAGCGTTTGGAAGAAATGCGTTTACGCAGCAGGTCTTGCTCTTTGCCAACGACCTTCTAGACCCTGAATTAACGACCTTGTACAAAAACCAATTTAATCCAACGATAAGCAAATCGAGTGATGATGCTCAAATAGCCTCCCTACCTTTTGAGATTACGACGGACGATTTACCGATTCAGGCAATACTCTTTGAGGCTTTCATGATCAGCCGGTAAGGCTTGATTAAACAGGAGGGCCAAACAGCCCTACTCCAATACCTCCCACTTACCCGCTAATTTCTTATGATAGGGCTCGTGATAACGAAGTAGAACAATATCGCCTGCAATTGCATCGACATTGATGATGCGTTTACATACCGAGGTAATGACATCGCGGTTCCAGGCGCGATCAGGTTTTTCAAGCCATGCATTGATTCCTTTTTCGACCTTTATAAAATGGTCCATCGCGCCAATCATTAGGGTGATATCTGCTGCATAGCTTAATAAAATACGTGCCCTGTTTTTATCCTTCGCAAGAGGAATTTCAATCACGATGTATGGCAATGCAAATGCCAACGCACGATGCTTACGTACATTTCTGAAATAAACTTGTTTGGTGATTGCCCAAGCCTCATTAGAGTCAATCAAGGAGCTGGGGAAAGTCCATTTCTTGGACCAAAAGAACATGCATTGCGACTCCTGGAGTTCTTTGATAATTGTTTTGGGGATCGCTTTATTCATACCGTGTTCAAATTAAACCATCATCGGGTGGTTTATCCCACCAAAGTGATTCGGTAAGGGTTAAAAATGAGATTTATTAAAAAGGGTAAATTTGCTATTTGCTATTATTACCTAATCTAGCTTCAAATACGTGCTAAAACCAAGCAACATCCTTAGATCGAGGTCAATCGTATGGAATTCGTAAAATTGTTAAAAGCAGGTTCCATTATTAGCGGAATTAATTGGGCTATTTATTTGATTCATGAATGGGTCAACTTTGCTAAAAATAATCCCCCTGACGCTCTTGCTCAGGGAGATCCCCTATTTTTGGGTCTGATCGCACAATCGATTGCCAGTCTTGGGTTAATAGGTTTTGGCGCCTTTTATAAAGGGGCTAGCTCTAATACCAATACCGAGGCCAATCCGGTTCGCACCAAACCCCATTTAACAGCCCCGCCAACTAACTTTAGCCGCCCGAATGAAAACACGATACTAAACCGTACCGAACCTGTAGTAACTCCTGCACAAGCTAGCTCTCCCGCCCCAACAGCTCCAGTCTCAACCGTATCAGCCACCACGCCCCCGCCTTTTTCTGCTCCACCCCCTGCTGCACATATTGCAAAACCCATCGCAGTAGAGAAATCGAATATTGCTCGAAGTCCAGCACCAAAATCGGCAGACACAAATCATCGTCTCATTGCACTTGTTTTGGTAGTCATAGGATTAGTTGGTGCGGCTATTTATTACGTCAAGCAAAATCAACAGGAAACAATCGAACCCACCATCAAACCTCAAGCCAATGAAGAAAGTAGCGGCCCTGCTGTGGTGGTTGCTAAACCACCCTTAGTGGCTTCAGAGCCTCTTAATAAACGGTGGCTTGGGAAATGGGTTGATGGCAATACACAAATCCAGATCACTGAAAACTCCTTCATGATCACTAATTTAGAAACAAAAACCGAATTGCCCTTCAAATGGCTTGGTAGCGAACCATCCGAGAACCCTATGGAGCCGATTTTTTATTACAGCAAGACAGTGAGTAAAGCCGCTCTACTCAGTAACTTTGAAAAATATACTAGTAGCCTTGCTAATCCAAATGAGGATCAAAAGAATCAAATTGAGCAAACTAAGAAGACTTTGGATGACCTAAGCGATGGTTCATACCGCATCATTCGCTTAAAAATGAGTTGGAGTTCTGGCATTTATCGATCCTATCTTTTTGATAAAAATAGTATCTTTAAAACAGATTTTGAGTCTGAAGAATTGCTCAGCGGGATAACGCGATACAAAAAAATGAATTAACTAAACAAACTGTGCATTTAGTTCGAAGCTGTAAAAGTAATCTTGAATGCTGCGCCAGTATCTTGCTGACTCGCATATTGATACGACCACCATGGCTTGTCACGATAAAATTGCATAACCTTAAAGAGGGAATATTTGAGGTAACAAAAAGAAAAAAACTGCGAAGTCTCTTTTTGCTTGACAACATGGCGGAGAGGGTGGGATTCGAACCCACGGTAGGCTTGCACCTACGCCTGATTTCGAGTCAGGTACATTCGACCACTCTGCCACCTCTCCACTCGATTGAAACGATTATAGCGATCGAATCACCTCTAAGCCGCCCATATAGGGCTGTAGCGCCTTGGGGATCTTGATGCTACCATCTGCTTGTTGGAAGTTTTCCAAAATAGCGACGCCAGTTCTTCCTACGGCAAGGCCTGAACCATTTAGGGTATGTAAGAGCTCCGGCTTATTCTGTCCAACTTTATAGCGGGCTTGCATACGTCTGGCTTGGAAATCACCCATATTGGAACAGGAGCTGATCTCTCGATAGGCATTTTGCGAGGGGATCCAAACTTCAAGGTCATAGGTTTTGGTACTACCAAATCCCATGTCACCGGTGCACAAGAGCATTCTGCGATAAGGTAACTCAAGAAGCTCCAAGATTTTCTCGGCGTGAGCAGTCAGCTCTTCGAGTGCCTGCATCGAGTTCTCGGGTTTGCTGATGTGCACTAACTCCACCTTATCAAACTGGTGTTGCCGGATCATGCCCCGTACATCACGCCCATAACTGCCTGCCTCAGAACGAAAACAAGGAGTGTGCGCCACGTATTTCAGGGGGAGGTGGTCTGCATTGATAATTTCATTGCGCACCAGATTGGTAACTGGCACTTCGGCTGTAGGAATAAGGTAGAAGTTCTCGATACGCTCACCACCATCATCGGGGTGCTCACCACCCATCTTCCTTGGGACCTTAAAAAGATCCGCCTCAAACTTCGGTAACTGTCCAGTGCCGTGCATGGAGTCTGCGTTAACAATATAGGGTGCATAGATCTCTTGATAGCCGTGCTGGACAGTATGTATATCCAACATAAACTGTGCCAAAGCACGATGCAATTTAGCAGCATTCCCTTTGAGAACCACAAAGCGCGCCCCACTAATTTTAGTAGCAGAGTCAAAATCGAGGCCAATTGGGGTTCCTAAATCAACGTGATCCTTCGGCGTGAATTCAAAGTGCGTTGGCTTACCCCATACTTTAATTTCTTTGTTCTCATCCGCGGTTTTGCCCGCCGGAACGCTGTCATCAGGAAGGTTTGGGATACCCAGGACAAAGTCCTGAATTTGCCCTTGTAAGGCATTTAAGCGTGTTGCGCTTCCTTCTAACTCTTTATTGACGCCAGTTGATTCAGTTAACTCGGCATCAGCATTTTCACCTTTACCTTTTTTCATGCCAATGGCTTTGGCAAGTTGGTTACGCTTAGCCTGCAACTCTTCTGTACGCCCTTGCAACTCCTTACGTTCGGTCTCGAGTTGTATAAATAAAGCAGTATCAAGCTCAAACTTACGCGTTGCTAAGCGGGTTTTGACACTCTCTAAGTCCTTACGTAACAGTTGGGGATCCAGCATGGTATTCCTTATTGATCTAAACCATTAGTTTAGTCGCAAGACCTCTGCCCCTGGTGGGGCTTTGAACTGAAAACGGCTAGGTTCAATCTTAGGGTTGATTTGCATCTGATTAAAAACCACCAGGACAACACTACCAAAGCCATCGGTTAACTCCAAGGCTTTTGGTAAACCTGCAGCCATCCCAATGGCAATCTTGGTATAAGGTAAATCACCCTGTCCAGGTTTTACCTTGGGCTGAAGATTCACCCACTGTAGATCGGTTTTGCTTCCTCCATCCTCAAGCTCAAATTGTGCATCGAGCGCACTTTCACCAAATAAAATGGCAGCCGGCGATGCTGCCAAGGCCTGATTAGCCGACCGAATCGTGAGTTGGTTAAGATCCTTATCCCACATCAAGAGCTGTTTACCATCAGCAATTAGTTTTTGCTCGTAGGGCTTTTGCGTGTCCCAAACGAACTTACCAGGTCTTTGAAAAATAAATTGGCCCGAGGTTTGGCGGATCAACTTTAGTTTATCTTGTGACTCATTAGGCTTTGGAGTTCGCATCTGCTGCTGCGCAAACTGACCTTGCGCAGATTGCACGGTCTTCACAAATTGACGTAACTGTTCGACGCCATTCGGGCGACTATCTTGAGAGAGTGCGACCGAACTAAATGCGCTCAGGCAGAAAACAAGGAAATAGTTAATAAACTTCACAGAAAATATACGGACAAGAATAAGTGTTAATTAATCAGAAACTACTCAGTGGGGCGCGATACCAAAATCTCACGATTACCATTACCGCCCATCTTCGAGACTAGGCCAGCTTTCTCCATATCCTCGAGTAAGCGAGCTGCACGGTTATAACCAATCCGTAAATGACGTTGCACGAGTGAAATTGAAGCGCGTTTATTTTCCAAGACGATAGCGACTGCCTGATCATACAGCGCATCAGCTTCACCGCTACCATTGCCGCCGCCATTGAGAGCATCCATGGTGGACTCGTCCGCACCCTCTAGAACACCGTCAATATAGTTTGCCTCGCCCTTTTCTTTAAGCCATGACACCACGCGATGGACTTCATCATCAGAAACAAAAGCACCATGTACCCGAATGGGCAAGCCAGTACCTGGTGGCATATATAACATATCGCCCATTCCCAATAAAGCTTCGGCACCTTGCTGATCCAAAATAGTGCGACTATCGATCTTGCTGCTCACCTGAAACGAGATACGCGTTGGGATATTGGCCTTAATGAGGCCAGTAATTACATCCACACTGGGGCGCTGTGTTGCGAGTACTAAATGAATACCAGCTGCGCGCGCTTTTTGGGCAATCCGCGCAATC
>Ga0209552_1000526_pt1 | contig 12367 bp, 12 predicted proteins | sample LauGreFaBDMM15SD_2_FD_188214 | JGI IMG/M metagenome (GOLD analysis project Ga0209552, IMG submission 188214) | Freshwater lake microbial communities from Lake Michigan, USA - Fa13.BD.MM15.SD (SPAdes) (version 2) | ecosystem: Environmental > Aquatic > Freshwater > Lake | place: Lake Michigan, USA... | reverse complement strand
CGTACTTCATTTGGAGCCTGGGCCACCGATACATGCCATGAAGGAAATCTATGCTCGATGCCAAGCGGGTACTGGAGGCGGCGCTTTTGTGCGCGGATCAGCCCCTGCAGATGCGAGATCTGCGCACTTTGTTCGACGAGGTTTTGGAGGAGCCGCAGCTGCGGGACTTACTCGAAGAGATCCGCGGTGAATGGGCTGAACGCGGCTTGCAGCTGACTGAAGTAGCCAGCGGTTGGCGTTTTCAAAGCCACCCCGAGGTGGCGCGTTACCTCGAAAAACTGCACCCCGAGAAGCCCCCGCGCTATAGCCGTGCGGTGCTCGAAACCCTGGCCATCATCGCCTACCGCCAGCCGGTGACGCGCGGTGATATCGAAGAAATCCGTGGCGTTACCGTCCATTCCCAGTTGCTGCGTCAGTTGGAAGACCGCGGTTGGGTCGAGACGGTTGGCCACCGTGAATCGGTTGGCCGCCCGGCCCTGTTGGCCACCACCCGGCAATTTTTAGATGACCTGGCTTTGGCGTCTTTGAAAGAGCTTCCCGCCTTGACGGCACCAGGCAACGAGGGCGAGGCGTTGGGCCAGTTACTTAGAGGCGAGGATGCCGCCAGCGCCGAATTGCCATTTACTGACGCACCATTGCCCCAAGCCGGTCCTGAGGTCTTACCTTTGACTGAAAACCCCGTATGAATAAGCCCAACATCACGCCGGATCCCGATTCGGACGCTGTCGCCATGCCCGAGGATGCCTTACCTGTCGAGTTGGCGGCGGGACAGGAAGCCCATCCGAGCCCATTCCTCGACATTATTTCGGGTCAGTTCGATGCAGAAGACGTGGGCGGGATCGACGAACCTGCGGCCAAGCGCGTTTTGGCCCCGCAAGCGGAGACGCCCAAGCTGCACAAGGTATTGGCCCAGTCGGGCATGGGTTCCCGCTTGGAGATGGAGCAACTCATCTTGGAGGGGCGTATCTCCGTCAACAACGAACCCGCGCACATTGGGCAGCGGATCCAATTTGGCGACACCATCAAGGTCAACGGCAAGCCGATTCGCTTCCGCATTGATCCGCCTGCAGCCCGCGTGATCGCGTACCACAAGCCCTCCGGGGAGGTCGTCACCCACGACGATCCGCAAAACCGTCCAACGGTTTTTCGCCGCCTACCCAAATTGCCGCAGGGCAAGTGGCAGTCGGTCGGCCGACTGGACTTGAACACCGAGGGCCTGCTGCTGTTCACCAGCTCCGGCGACCTGGCCAACAAGCTGATGCATCCCCGATTCGGGCTGGAGCGGGAATATGCCGTGCGCGTCCTTGGGGCCCTCAGTGCCGACGAAAAGAAAACCTTGTTGTCCGGCGTGATGTTGGACGATGGCATGGCGCAATTCGGAACCATTGAAGATGGCGGCGGCGAGGGATCCAACTGCTGGTATCGCGTCACCATTTCCGAGGGGCGCAATCGGGAGGTGCGCCGCATGATTGAGGCCGTGGGCCACGCGGTCAGTCGCCTGATTCGCATCCGCTACGGCGCCATGGTGTTGCCGCGCGGGCTCAAACGGGGCGCTTGGATGGAGTTGGAGCAGTCGGACATCGGCGCCCTGGCGCAAGCGGCCGGTACGCGTGCGTCCCATGGGGCCACGGGTGCGAATGGTGCGCAGTCGCCCGGTGCCCAGGATGGCCCGCGCAAAGGGGGGCTGCGGGGACCGTTGGTGTCCCGCGGTCGTCGTGACAAGGACCGCGCTTTGGGACGCGATTCGCGCGGCGACAGCGCGGCTGGCCCCGGACGCCAGCAGCCCCGTGGCGCGAAAGCTCCGGCCCAGCCCGACCCGATGCGCACCTCGGTGGGGTATATCGGAGCCGACAGCCTGAGCCGCCAACGCCAGCAGCAGGCCCGCAAGGGCCGCACGGGCCGTGGTTCCGCACGGAAAAACGGCCCTGCGGGTGGATTTGGCGGCTGAGGGCCGAATGCTAAAATCTGGCGGTTTCGCGGCGACCTGCCGCGGGAAAATAACTCTTGAAGAACAATGACTTATGACCACTGAAAAGACACTCTCCATCATCAAACCCGACGCGGTCGCGAAAAACGTTATCGGGCAGATTTATGCCCGCTTTGAGGGCGCTGGTTTGAAGGTGGTGGCTTCGCGCATGGCGCATTTGTCGCGTGCAGAAGCCGAGGCGTTCTACGGCGTCCACAAAGACCGCCCGTTTTTCAAAGACCTGGTGGCCTTCATGATTTCGGGCCCGGTGATGATCCAAGTCCTGCAAGGTGAGAATGCCATCCTCAAGAACCGCGATCTGATGGGCGCTACCGACCCGAAGAAGGCGGCGCCCGGCACCATCCGCGCGGATTTCGCCGACAGTATCGATGCCAATGCGGTTCATGGCTCCGATGGCCCGGATACGGCCGCTGCGGAAATTGCATTCTTTTTCGCCGGTATGAACGTGTTTTCCAGCTAAAAGACAAGATGAAGGCCAATCTGCTCGACTTTGACATCGAGGGCTTGGCCGCTTTTTGTGCGGGTATGGGCGAAAAGCCTTTTCGCGCCACCCAGCTTTTCCGCTGGATCCACCAGCGCGGCGAGTCGGACTTTTCAGCTATGACGGATTTGGCGAAGTCGCTGCGGGACAAGTTGGCGGTATCGGCCCACATCGCGGCACCGGTGCTGCTTTCGCAGCATGCATCGGTAGACGGCACGATCAAATGGCTGTTTGATGTGGGCGGTGGTGATGCCGTCGAGGCCGTTTTTATTCCCGAAACCGATCGGGGCACATTGTGTATTTCTTCGCAGGCTGGTTGCGCGGTAGGCTGCCGTTTTTGCTCAACCGGGCACCAAGGTTTCAGCCGTAACCTCAGCACCGCAGAAATTGTGGCGCAGCTCTGGTTTGCCGAACATTTTTTGCGCAAACACCTGGGGCAATCCACCCGGGTGATCTCCAACGTGGTGATGATGGGCATGGGCGAGCCGCTGCAAAACTATGCAGCCCTGGTTCCGGCCCTGCGGGTCATGCTGAGCGACCATGGCTACGGCCTGTCGCGCCGCCGCGTGACGGTCTCGACCTCAGGCGTGGTTCCCATGATGGACCGGCTGGGCCTCGATTGCCCGGTGGCCTTGGCGGTGTCCTTGCATGCACCCGACGATCTTTTGCGCAACCAGCTGGTGCCGCTCAACCTCAAGTACCCGCTGGCGGAATTAATGGGTGCCTGCGAGCGCTACCTGGCGTACGCGCCGCGCGATTTCATTACCTTCGAGTACTGCATGCTCGAGGGTGTCAATGACAGCGTGGAACAGGCCCAGCAGCTTGTCGATTTGTTGGGCCGCTATGGCGGCGGCGCGGCCTGGTGCAAGCTCAACCTGATTCCCTTCAATCCTTTTCCGGCCTCGGGGCTGCTGTGTTCACCGCCGCAGCGGGTTCAGGCATTTGCACAGGTGTTGATGGCGGCAGGCCTGACCACAACCATACGCAAAACGCGGGGGCAGGATATCGATGCGGCATGTGGACAACTTGCGGGTGACGTGATGGACCGCACGCGCGTACAAGAGCGGATCTTGATTCAGCGCACGGTCAAGTTGGTACGCGGTCCGGTTGCTGTTGCGGGTGCAGTGCTGTGAAGCTGCGGCAGTCATGGGCGTACGTCGTTTGGCTGGTCCTGCTGGCGCTGCTGCTTGGTGGCTGCGCCGGGGGTGCGGGTCGGGCCGGGTCGTCCGATATTGCGACTGAATCCGATATCTCGCCGGAGCAAAAGCGGGCATTATTGCGTTTGGAGCTGGCGTCGGCGTATTTTGGTAACGGACAAAATTTGGTGGCCTTGGATGAGGTGAAGCAAGCAATTGCAATAAATTCGAATTCCGCCGACGCCTTCAGCCTGCGGGGTTTGATTTACACCCGCATGGGCGAGATGGATTTTGCTGAAGACAGCTTCAAGCGGGCCCTGGTGCTCAAACCCAACGCCGCGCCGATTCAACACAACTACGGCGTCTTCCTGTGCCAGCACGGGCGCTTGCCGGAAGCCGAAAAGATGTTTGCCAACGCCCTGGCATCGCCGGGCTATGCGGACCGGGTCAAAACCTGGACCACGCAGGGACTTTGCCAACGCAAGGCCGGGGCCTTGGCCGAGGGTCGCACCAGTTTGTTGCGTGCCTACGAGCTGGACCCGTCCAACCCTACCGTGGGCTACAACCTCGCGCTGAGCATGGCCGAGTCGGGGGAGTGGACGCGGGCGCAGTTCTATCTGGCGCGCATCCACGCTTCGGGCGCTCGCACGTCGGAGTCGCTGTGGCTGGCGATCAAAGCCGAGCAGCGGCTGGGCAATGCGTCCGCGCTGGCGCAACTGGGCACGCAGTTGCGCACCCAGTTCCCGAAGTCGGCTCAGGCGCAGTGGTATGAGCGGAAAACTTTTGATGAGTGACGAAGAGCAAACCTCCCTCCTCAAGGTGGCCGATGCGGAATCGTCCACCGTGCCGCTTTCCGCTGCTGAGCGCGCGGGTTCCTTGTTGCGCACGTCGCGGGATGCGGCCGGTCTTAGCCTGGAAGCTTTGGCAGCTGTGGTCAAGGTTCCGGTGCGCAAGTTAGAGGCGCTGGAGGCGGGACGGCTGGATGCCTTGCCCGAGTCCGTCTATGTGCGTGGGATGGTGGTCGGAATATGCCGTGTGCTGCATGCCGACCCGCAGGCGATTTTGGCTTTGCTGCCTTTGACCCCCGCCAAGCCCCTGCAGCAGCAGGGCGCTATCGCCCCGGTGCCTTTCCAGACGGTGGGCGCTGAAAGTCCTTATAGCCTGCTCGAAGTCATCGCGAAACCGTATGTGCGCTGGGCACTCACGATGGTGCTGGGTGCCGCATTGTTGTATTTCTGGCCCGATATTGCGTCCTTGTCGCGGCAGGTCACGGCAGATGCCGAGGTCTTGCCGGTCTCGCAGCCCTGGGTTGCCAACGGCACGGTGGCATCGGTGCCTGAGCAAGTGACGGGCAGTGTGCCAACGAGCTCTGAAGCGGTGGGCGACATCTACCCCAGCACGGCCTTGACAAGCGCGGGGGATCAAGCGAGTGCAGCTGCCAAGGCACCCTCGGTATCGACCGAAGAAACGGTGCGTTTCAAGGCCCGTGGAAAAACATGGGTAGAGGTCACGGATAACAAGGGTGTTGTTGTTTTGCGGCGCGTTTTGGTCGACGGGGACCAGGCTGGCGTGGACGGTCAGTCGCCACTGGCTGTGGTGATTGGGAATGCCGACGTGACTGATGTCTGGATCCGTGGAAAAGTGTTCGAGATCAAGTCAATTTCGCAAGGCAATGTTGCACGTTTCGAGGTGAAGTAATGGACACACATTTGGCATTGACCCACGGTGTAACCGCGTTCTCGGCCCCGCTGGTGCGGGCATCCTTGCAGGCCCGCGTGGTCTGGGGGGATCGGGTGGTGACAGTCGGGGGCGGCGCGCCAGTGCGTATCCAGTCCATGACCAATACGGACACGGTGGACGCGGTCGGGACGGCCATACAGGTCAAGGAACTCGCGAACGCCGGTTCGGAGATGGTTCGCATCACCGTGAACACCCCGGAGGCTGCGCAGGCGGTGCCGTACATACGCGAGCAGTTGGACCGCATGGGCATTGATGTGCCGCTGGTCGGCGATTTCCATTACAACGGCCACCGGCTTTTGACCGACCACCCGGATTGCGCGCAGGCGCTGTCCAAGTACCGCATCAACCCGGGTAACGTGGGCAAGGGCGACAAGCATGACCGGCAGTTTTCCCAGATGGTCGAAATTGCCATGCGTTGGGACAAGGCCATTCGCATCGGTGTCAATTGGGGCAGCCTGGATCAGGAGTTGTTAGCCCGCTTGATGGACGAGAACAGCCAGCGCGCGGTGCCCTGGGATTCCAAGCAGGTCATGTACGAAGCCTTGCTGAATTCGGCCATTGGTTCGGCCCAACGGGCGGAGTCGCTGGGCATGGCCGCGAACCAGATTATTTTGTCTTGCAAGATGAGCGCAGTGCAGGATTTGATTGCGGTGTACCGGGAGTTGGCCAATCGTTCCAACTACGCCTTGCATCTGGGCTTGACCGAAGCGGGGATGGGCACCAAGGGAACGGTGGCCTCCACGGCCGCCTTGGCGGTGCTGTTGCAAGAGGGTATTGGCGACACCATCCGGGTGTCACTGACGCCCGCGCCCAATGAAGCGCGGACCCAGGAAGTGGTGGTGGCATCCGAAATACTGCAGTCGCTGGGACTGCGCAGCTTTGTTCCCAGCGTGACTGCCTGCCCGGGATGCGGACGCACGACCAGCACGACGTTCCAGGAACTGACCCAGCAAATCGATAACTTTCTGCGCGAACAAATGCCCGTCTGGCGCAAGACCTATCCCGGCGTGGAGTCGCTCAAGGTCGCGGTCATGGGCTGCATCGTCAACGGTCCGGGCGAAAGCAAGCATGCCGACATTGGCATCAGTCTGCCGGGAACCGGTGAAGCACCCGCCGCCCCGGTGTTCATTGACGGCGAAAAGCGCATGACGCTGCGCGGAAACGCGATTGCCAGCGAGTTCCAGGCGGTTGTTGAAAACTACATCCACAAGCGCTTCGGCCCCGAGGGCCAAGCCCAGACTTCCATCATGGCACTGCATGACTAATCCTGTGACACCGCCGAAGGCAGAGAAGCTCTCTGCCATCAAAGGCATGAACGATATCCTGCCGCCGGATTCGGCGCGCTGGGAGGCCCTGGAGGACACAGTGCGCCGCTTGATGCGCACCTATGCCTACGAAAACATCCGCACGCCCATCGTGGAGCACACCGCCTTGTTTGTCCGTGGCCTGGGCGAGGTCACCGACATCGTCGAGAAAGAGATGTATTCGTTCGAAGACAAGCTCAACGGCGACAAGCTCACCATGCGTCCGGAAAATACCGCCGGTGTGGTGCGGGCTGCGATTGAGCATTCCCTGCTCTACAACGGTGGCAAGCGCCTGTACTACATGGGCCCGATGTTCCGCCACGAGCGGCCCCAGCGCGGGCGCTACCGGCAGTTCCACCAAATCGGTGCTGAGGCGTTGGGCTTTGGTGGTCCGGAGTTGGATGCCGAGGTGATTTTGATGGCGCATGCCCTGTGCCAGCGCCTGGGAATCACGGACATCGAATTGCAAATCAACAGCCTGGGCCAACCCCATGAGCGCAATGCCCACCGCAGCGCCTTGATTGCGCACTTCGAGGCGCACCACGATGTGTTGGACGCTGAAGCCCAGCGTCGCTTGCACCTCAATCCGCTGCGGCTGTTGGATAGCAAGAACCCTGCGATGCAAGAGGTGATTGGCGCGGCGCCTAAGTTGGTGGAATTTTTGGGTGAGGCGTCTAAGGCCCATCTCGCAGCGGTGCTCGGCATCTTGGACGCCAACGGCGTTGCCCACACGGTGAACCACCGCCTGGTGCGGGGCTTGGACTACTACAACCTGACCGTTTTCGAGTTCGTCACCACGCGCTTGGGTGCCCAGGGCACGATTTGCGCAGGGGGTCGATACGATTACCTCATGGAGCAGATTGGCGGAAAACCGGCGCCCGCCGTGGGCTGGGCTATGGGCATGGAGCGGGTTCTCGAATTGATCGGGGATCAGGCCTTGGCCCCTGCGCCGCTGGATGTGTATGCGCTGGTCAGCGATGCCGCTTTTTTCCCGCGTGTGCACCAATGCTTGCAGCAATTGCGGCAGCGCGGGCTATCCGTTCAGATGCAAGCTGTTGTGGACGGGGCGCTGCCCGGCATCAAATCGCAGTTCAAACGCGCCGATGCATCGGGTGCGCGCTATGCGCTCATTTTTGGTTCTGATGAGATGGCCGATGGCTTTGTCACAGTCAAGGCGCTGCGAGACGCTTCGGTGGCGCAGGTCCGCCACCCGCTGGATAGCGTGGACCAATGGGCCCACAGCCTACAATCCGCCGCTTAACTCCAGGGCATCCATGGCAACCAATCTCAATCTCGAAGAACAAGATCAGCTAGACGCGCTCAAGCACTTTTGGAGCCGTTTTGGTGGCGTGATCAGCGCGGTTTTGTTGCTGGTCGTGCTCGGGCTTGCCGGCTGGAACGGCTACCGCTACTGGCAGGCGCGCCAAGCGCAACAGGCGTCGGCCATGTTTGACGAAGTGGAGCGCGCCGCAGGGGCGTCAGATCTGGTTTTGGCGCAGCGTGCATTTGATGACATGAAGCAGCGCTATGCCTCCACCAGTTATGCGCCCCAGGCCGGCTTGCTGGTGGCCAAGTTGGCAATCGATGGCGGCAAGGACGATGCGGCTGCCGCGGCAAGCGCAGCCTTGCAGTGGGTGGCCGACAACGCTGCCGATGAGGGTTACCGGGCCGTCGCAGCGCTGCGACTTTCGGCACTGATGATGGAGGCCAAGCAGTACGAACAGGCCCAAAAAACCTTGGAAGCGGTGCGTGCTGAGGCGTTTATGGGCTTGGTACAAGACCGTCTGGGCGACCTGTACGCTGTACAAAACAAGCTGGCCGAGGCCAAGGCGGCGTACCTTAAAGCCTTTGCCAGCATGGATGCCGAATCAGAATACCGGCGGCTCATCAAGATCAAGCTCAACGCCCTGGGCGTCGAACCGCCCGCCACCGCCGGAGCGGCTTGATGTCGCGCGTGGACATGTGGCGCCGTTTGCCGCTTTTTTGGCTGTTGTCAGCGGCGCTGGCCAGCCTTTTTCTGGGTGGCTGCGCGAGCCCCGATAAACCTGCTCCTGCGGCGCTCGCCGCCAACCCTGCAAGCGTGCCGGTCCGCTTGCTGTGGGGCAATGCCAAAGCGCTGGGCGAGGAACCTCTGGATATCAAGGCCGACGGCGCTGATGTTCTTCTCATGAGTAAAGCGGGTCGCATTGTTTCGTGGAGTGCGGCAACCGGTGTTGAAAACTGGCGTGTGGATCTCGGTTCTGCTGTCACCTCGGGTTTGGGTGGCGGCGCCGCGCGCATGGCCGTGGTGACCCAGGGCAACCGGCTGGTTTTGCTGGAGCAGGGCAAGGAGCTCTGGCGCGCCAATGTCCAGGCCTTGGTTCTGACTGCGCCCTTGGTGGCGGGCGGGCGTGTTTTTGTGCTGGGCGGGGACCGCATGATCAGCGCTTTCGATGCCGCCACCGGACAAAAGCTATGGCAGCAGCAGCGTACCGGTGAGCCCTTGATATTGGCGCGTGCTGGTTTGCTGATGGCGGTGGGTGACACCCTGGTGGTCGGTCTGGGTGGCCGCGTGCTGGGCTTGAATCCCCAAAACGGCAGCACCCGGTGGGATGTTGCCCTGGCGAATGTGCGGGGAACTAATGAGGTGGAGCGCCTGGCCGACATCGTTGCCGGCACCAGTCGCCGGGGTAGCGTGGTGTGTATGCGGGCATTCCAGTCTGCTGCGGGCTGTGTGGACGGCAACAACGGACGACTGCTGTGGACCCGCACGGCAAACGGCTATTCCGGGCTGGCAGGCGATGCCGATACGGTCGTGGGAACCGAAGCCGATGGACGCCTGCGCGCCTGGCAGCGCGCCAGCGGCGAGGTGCTGTGGAGCAGCGAAAACTTCCGGTTTCGCGGTCTGAGCGCACCCGTGGTTTGGGACCGCAGCATGGCTTTTGGTGACAGCGCCGGCTTCTTGCACCTGTTGGACATGCGCGACGGAAAGCTGCTGAACCGGCTGGTCGCCGACGAATCGGGTGTGGCGCTGGGGCCGGTGGTCGTAGGCAAAAACCTGGTGCTAGTGACCCAGCGCGGCGGGCTCTACGCCTACGCGTCGGAATAGAGGGCTGCCGTCTATGAAGCCCGTGATTGCGCTGGTTGGCCGTGCCAACGTCGGCAAATCAACCCTGTTCAACCGCTTGACCAAGTCGCGCGACGCCATCGTTGCCGACCTGGCCGGTTTGACGCGTGACCGCCATTACGGCAACGCCAGCCACGGCAAGCGTGAATTCATCGTCGTCGACACCGGTGGCTTCGAGCCGGACGCCGTCAGCGGTATTTACAAGGAAATGGCCAAGCAAACCCGCCAGGCCGTAGCCGAGGCGGATGCCGTAGTTTTTGTTGTCGATGCCCGCAATGGCCTCTCGGTGCAGGACCATGAGATCGCCAAATACCTGCGCCGTTTGGGTAAAACCTGTGTGCTTGCGGCGAACAAGGCAGAGGGCATGACCCAGGGGCTGCAACTGGGCGAGTTCTTTGAGCTGGGCTTGGGCGATGTACTGCCGATTTCTGCGGCGCACGGGCAAGGCATGCGCTCATTGTTGGACATGGTGTTTGCGTCCTTTGGTATCGATCCCGAAGCGGACGTCGAGGTGGCGCCAGAAGATGGTGCGATCCGGCTCGCAGTGGCTGGTCGGCCGAACGTTGGCAAGTCCACACTGATCAACACCTGGCTGGGGGAGGAGCGCTTGGTGGCGTTTGATATGCCGGGCACCACGCGCGACGCCATATCGGTGCCGTTTGAGCGCGGCGGGCAGCGCTTTGACCTGATCGATACCGCTGGCTTGCGCCGGCGCGGGCAGGTTTTTGAGGCGGTTGAAAAATTTTCGGTGGTCAAGACCCTGCAAGCCATTGCGTCGGCGAATGTGGTGTTGCTCCTGATCGATGCGCAACAGGGTGTGACCGATCAGGATGCGCACATTGCGGGCTATATTTTGGAATCCGGTTGCGCCGTGGTCGTGGCGGTGAATAAATGGGACGCCGTCGATGATTACCAGCGCGAGCTGGTTAAACGCTCGCTGGAGACACGGCTGGTGTTCCTCAAGTTTGCGGACGTTCACTACATCTCAGCGCAAAAGCGGCAGGGTTTGGGGCCGGTGTGGGACTCCATCGCACAGGCCCACCGGTCTGCCAACTGCAAGATGCCCACCCCCGTGCTGACGCGTTTGCTGCTGGAGGCCGTTCAGTTCCAAACCCCCAAAAAGAACGGGGCGTACCGGCCCAAATTGCGTTACGCCCACCAGGGCGGTATGAACCCGCCCATCATCGTGGTCCACGGAAACTCCTTGGAGCATGTGACCGAGACCTACAAACGTTTTCTGGAAGCCCGCTTTCGCAAGGCCTTCAAGCTGACGGGCACACCGCTGCGCATCCAGATGAAGTCATCGGCAAATCCATTTGCCGAATCGAATTAGCAACGAAATCTGTATTGGTGCCCGGTTTGGTAGGGACATCCGGCGATCGTCCAAAGGGCCTATGTTATCGTTAACCCTTGTTTAATCAGTCCAACACGGAACATATCGTGACCAACAAAGGCCAACTTCTGCAAGACCCTTTCCTCAACGCCTTGCGTAAAGAGCATGTGCCTGTTGCAATTTATCTGGTGAATGGAATCAAGCTGCAGGGCCAGATTGAATCATTTGATCAATACGTGGTTCTTTTACGGAACACGGTCACGCAGATGGTTTACAAGCATGCAATCTCCACCATTGTTCCTGGCCGCGCGGTGAACTTCACGCCACCCACTGGCGATGACGCTTAAAACAAACCGGGCGCACCGTCTAGCCAGCCAGCGTGCGTATGGGCAGCGCCCCGATTTGCGTTGAAAGAGAATTCCAATAATCCTGATGCCCGGGCCGTTCTTGTCGGCGTGGATTTCGGGCACCCGCATTTTGACCGTACCCTCGAAGAACTGGGCTTGCTGGCCCAAACCGCGGGGCTAGAGCCGGTCGGGCGCATCACCTGCAAGCGCCGTGCGCCCGATGCAGCCCTGTTCGTGGGAAGCGGAAAAGCCCAGGAAATCAAAGACTTGGCTACCCAGCTGGGTGCGGGAGAAATCCTGTTTGACCAGGCGATCAGCCCGGGCCAGCAACGCAATCTGGAGCGCTTGCTGGAATTGCCGGTGACGGATCGCACGTTTTTGATTTTGGAAATTTTTGCCCAAAGGGCCAAAAGCCATGAAGGTAAGTTACAGGTCGAGTTGGCGCGGCTGCAGTACCTGAGCACCCGCTTGGTGCGGCGCTGGTCGCACTTGGAGCGCCAGCGTGGTGGTATCGGCGCACGCGGCGGCCCCGGTGAGACCCAAATCGAGTTGGACCGGCGCATGATCGCGTCCAACATCGTTCGCACCAAAGAGCAACTGCGCAAGCTCCAGCGCCAGCGCAGCACCCAGCGGCGTCAAAGGGAGCGCAATGGGGCGTTCAACATCTCTTTGATTGGCTACACCAACGCCGGGAAATCCACCTTGTTCAATGCCCTGGTCAAGGCCCGTGCCTACGCGGCTGATCAACTCTTTGCTACGCTGGACACGACCACCCGCCAGATGTACCTCGGTGACCTGGGGCGGTCGGTCTCGCTGTCCGATACCGTGGGGTTCATCCGCGACTTACCCCACGGTCTGGTCGACGCCTTCAAGGCCACGCTCCAGGAGGCGGTTGATGCAGACCTGCTCCTGCATGTGGTGGACGCATCCAAC
>Ga0209552_1000519_pt1 | contig 12422 bp, 10 predicted proteins | sample LauGreFaBDMM15SD_2_FD_188214 | JGI IMG/M metagenome (GOLD analysis project Ga0209552, IMG submission 188214) | Freshwater lake microbial communities from Lake Michigan, USA - Fa13.BD.MM15.SD (SPAdes) (version 2) | ecosystem: Environmental > Aquatic > Freshwater > Lake | place: Lake Michigan, USA... | reverse complement strand
CTGGACGTATGACCCACACTCAGATATTTGGACTGAATTGCCCTCACTCCCTGAGGCAAGAGGTGCCTCAGCTGCTTCAGTTATAAATGGGAAAATTTACATTGCGGGCGGTTCAATTGCTTGTAGTCGAAAGGGGCAGAAGGCTCATCAATTAGCACCACATACAAGCAGTGCAAAGGTATTTGTTTACGACCCGAAGTCTCAAACTTATTCTGAAGCTGCACCCATGTTGACTGCACGGAATCACCATTTGTTAGAAACGCTCAACGGCAAACTTTACGCGCTTGGTGGTCGGGTGGGATCAAGCAATGCATTTACTTCAAGCAACAAAATTGACTTGGTTGAAGAATATGATCCAGCGGATGACACTTGGTGGCCAAAATCTCGAATGTTGGCTGCGCATGGCGGTATGCTTTCTTGCATTCATGACGGTGCAATCTATGTCTCGGGAGGCGATGCCTTGCGAATGATTGAAAAGTACGATGTTCAAAATGATCGTTGGACCATTGCCGCTGAATTGCCAAGACCCCGTTTAGGTGGTTCTGGTGGCTGCATAGATGGCAAGATGTATGTCATCACTGGTCATGTTCGTACAGAAAATGGCAGTCAGCCTGTGTCTGACAATATTGTTCTTGAACTGGCTTGAGCCATTGACAGAAGTCTAATTTCTGAAAATTTAAATTTGAAATTCAATCTTCAAAGGAAATTTTCAGAGATTGAATGACAGGACGCCATTTTTCAGAAGTCTGCTTAATAAAGTCGTTGGCCTCTTGTCGTGTTCCACGCATAGGTTGTGCGTGCAAAGCAAGAATTCGATTTTCATTCTCCGGATCCGATACGACATCTCTAATAGCCTTATTTAACTTCTCGAGAATGGCTACGGGAGTTCCAGCAGGTGCAGACAAGCCAATAAATGATTGCATGGTGACATCAGGCAAACCCGCTTCAGCTGTCGTTGGAATTTCTGGCAGGGTTGGCCATCGTTTTGGCGTTGCAACTGCCAGTGCTCTTAGCTGGCCAGTTTTGATTTGGTTTACTACGGAAGCATCAACCATAAAATCTAAACGCCCAGCCATTAAGTCTAGAGAAGCACCCGTCTTGTATGGGATATGCAAGAGATCCTTGATTCCAGCCTTCGATCGAAAAAGTTCAGTGACTAGATGCGCTGCACCGCCAGTGCCAAGGGAACCGTACTTCAAGCTTTCTGATGACTTATTGGCTGTGTTAACCAAATCACTGACGCTTTTAAAGGGCGAATCTGGTCTCACAACGATGTAAAAGGCGGAAGTCCCCATGAGACCAATTGTTGCAAAAGCATCAGGATCATAGGAGAGTTTTTTGTATGTCCATTTGTTCAAAGCGTTAGAGGCTAAATTAGACATCAAAAGCGTATACCCATCTGGGGCTGCTTGAGCCACAAAAGCTGCAGCAATGTTGGTGCTTGCGCCTGGTTTGTGTTCAATGATAAACGGTTGCCCAAATCTCTTCGCAAAGTCATTGGTGAATATTCTGAGTACGCCTTCAGGAACACTTCCTGGACCAAAAGGCACTATCACTTTAACGGGTCGATTGGGGTAATCGGCTTGAGCGTATGCCAATAAAGAAAAAAATGATATGAATAAACCCAGACTCAGTTTTTTTATCAAATAAAAATTTGATTTCATTTAAGGTGACTCCAATTAAATTGTGGGCAACTTTTTGACAGGTCTTCAATTTTTCGTGCTTGTATGTTTTTATATCTCTCGTCAACGACTGCATCTTCTAGACGACTCGGCATGATGTAAAAGTCACCATTTTCTAAACCTTGCATCAGCATTTCCGCAATTTCTGATGGTTCTTTTCCAGCTGCCATTCGCGTTTGAACAGTACTTTGATAAGTACTCATGAAATTTTTGGATTGAATTGATTTATTTTGGTTGGATAAATTTGAATTTTCATCAGACTTAGTATCTACCGGTCTAATTCGATTTGAATTTGAATTTAAATTTGTATTGACTGCGCCAGGGCATAGCACTGAAACGGCCAATTTGCTGTTCACTTGTTTCAATTGGGCATAAAGCGCTTCTGTCAAAGCAATCACTGTATGTTTGCTGGTGGAATACAAGCTGGTTCCAACTATTAAACCTGCTTTTGATGCAGTGTTAATGATGTGCCCTTCTTCTCCATGTGCCAACATGAGTGGCGTAAAAACACGAATGCCATGAATAACACCCCAAACATTGATATCAAGAACCCATTTCCAATCAGAAATACTGGCTTCCCATAAACTTTTGTCATCAGCAGCACCACCACCGATACCAGCGTTATTACAAAGAATATGGATGTTGCCGAATTTACTTATTGTGAATTCTGCGAGCTCACGGACAGAGGATTCACTTGTGACATCTGTTACTTTGCCTTCTACTGGGTAGCCTTCCGACTTAAGCCTACTCACTTGTTTGACAATTGAATTAGGGTCAATGTCAGCGATAACTACTTTCATGCCTGCTTTTAATAATCGTTCCGCTATTGCCAAACCAATACCGTTTGCCGCACCTGTAATAACGGCAGTTTTACCCATTAAGTTTGTAGTCATATGACTTAATCTAATGAAATATTCAGAGACTTCACAATTGGGGACCACTTAACTGTCAGCCCTTTAATAAATTCAGCTGTTTCTTGTTTGGACATGGGTTTCGACACCATATTGCCTCCAAGAACTACTTTTTTGACCTCAGGTTCTGTAAGTGCACTCATGAGTGCACTGCTAAGTTTGTCGACAATGTAAGCTGGTGTTTTGGCGGGTGCATGGATTCCGCCGAATGCTGTCAAAGTCACTTCTGGATAACCTAGCTCTGCCATCGTTGGCAAATTGGGAAGGGTTGGCCATCTTTCTGGATACGCAACTGCCAATGCCCGCAGGCGGCCTTGTTCAACAAGCCTGATTGCACCGGCGTCCCACATGAAGTCAATTCTTCCAGCCATGAGGTCGGTGCTAGATTCATTGAGCCCCTTGTATGCAACGTGAACCAGTTCCTTAATGCCTGCTTTATTTTTGAATAATTCACCCACTAAATGATTAGGACCTCCAATGGCGTGAGTTCCATAACTTAAGCCAGTAGGTGTTGACTTCGCAGCCTTAACCAAATCATCTACAGATTTAAACGGAGAATCGTTTCTGACAATCAAATAACTAGAGACTTGACCTATCAATCCAATAGGTACAAGGCTGTCTGGATCGTAGGTTAAATTTTTATGCAAGAGTTTATTGAGAACGTTCGATCCAATCGTGCTAAAGAAAAGCGTATAGCCATCGGGAGCTGCCTGTGCAACGAGTGCAGCACCAATGTTTGTTGCAGCGCCTGGTTTGAAATCAATGATAAAAGGTTGGCCCAATTTATCTGACATAGACTTTAAGACAGCCCTTGTCGTAACCTCGGCACCAGGACCAAAGGGAAATACAAGTCTGATAGGTTTGTTGGGGTAGTCTGATTGAGCCAACGATGTATTGATCGCACCAGGTAGAAGTGTTGACGTTAAAAGAAAATCTCTCTTTGTTATCTTTGAGTTAAAAACTTTCATGATCCTGAATTCCTTTTAATAATATATGCTGGACTAGTTGCTTAATGACTCTTTGAAAAAGGCTTTCATATGATTCACAACAACCTGAAAAATTTCAGGGTTGCGTGGCTCATAAACATCTACGTGGTTTGCGTTTGGAATAATCACTAACTTCTTGGGCTCATGAGCTTTGGCATAAAAGCTCTTTGCTTCAAAGACGGAAACAATGGTGTCGCGCTCTGTATGTATAAACATAAGGGGCCGTGGCGTAATGCGATCTAGATAATTTTCCGGTGCAAAACCCTGCAAGTGGTCATAGTTTTCCAAGGGGTAACCCTCGGGATACTTTTCTGCAACTTTGTACATCGTGACAATCGAGTCTGCTTCTGCTCGGCCTGATGGAACCAATTCATCGTATGGCACACGTCTAGACTGACCGGTCATCACTCTTTCGATGCGATCAATTTTCATCATGTCTTCCCAGTCAAGGCGCTGTGAGTAAGTTCGCTTGTCCTTGGCGCTTCTGTCGCAGTCGGCTGACGATCCGACCGAAACAGCACATCGAATGTTTTCGTCGTGAGCAGTTGCCATCATGCCAACAGTGCCGCCAAAGCTTGTTCCGTACAAGCCAATGCGATTGGCGTCTACATCAGGTCTTTGGTGCAAATAAATCATGGCACTTAAAACATCGGCCACCTGATCCCAAGGCTTATTTTTAAGCCTGATACCTTCACTTTCGCCAAATCCGCGATGATGAAAATCCAAGGTGTTGAAACCTGCTGCAGAAAGTTCGCGAACATAGCCTGGCATGTAAATTTCTTTGCGTCCGGTGTACCCGTGCAAACAGACGATAGTTGGCATAGGCTGCCCGTCCTGCGCCCCAGCAGCCCTGGTGAATTGACCGCTTATTTTCAATCCATCACTGTAGAAGTGAATGTCTTCATGTTTAGGTTGGTAGTTTTTGTCTGACATGACTGTCCTCTAGATGAATGGCGGAAATTTGTTAATTTCATCCTAAGATCAAGATTTATCCATTGCAAATCATTAGATTTGATGGTCTCAATCAGAATGCATGATCCATTCGTTTATTTCAAATGAAGATTAAAAAAATCAATCATGTGCCCTACAACCACTTTGAACACTTCCGGGTTCCGCGGTTCATAAACATCGACATGGTTTGCTTTAGGAATAATGATCAGTTTTTTTGGCTCTTTTGCCTTGTCGTAAAAGTGTTTTGATTCTGAAACTGCAACCATGGTGTCTTTTTCTGTATGCAAAAAAAGAACAGGTCGAGGTGAAATCCGATCAACATATTTTTCAGGTGAAAACCCAGCTGCATGATCGGAATTTTCAATGGGGTATCCTTCCGGATATTTCTCATCGACCTTGTACATGGTCGAAATTGAGTCGCGCTCGGCGCGACCAGAAGGTGCTAACTCACCATAAGGAATGCGGCGCGATTTTCCAGTCATCACACGCTCGATGCGATCGATTTTCTTGACCTCTTCCCAATCGAGTCTGTCAGAGTAGGTTCTGAGGTTATAAGAGTTTCTTAAACCATCAGCAAATGACCCTACAGCCACGGCACAACGAATCGTTTCATCCAATGCGGTGGCCGCCATGCCGGTCGATCCACCATAGCTGGTTCCATATAGTCCTATGCGGTTGGGATCGACGTCAGGCCTTTGTCGCAAATAGATGACGGCGCTGTGAATGTCAGTGACTTGATCCCAGGGCTTGCAACGCAATTTGACGCCTTCGCTGTCCCCGAATCCACGGTGGTAAAACTCCAAGGCATTAAAGCCTGCAGCCGTCAACTCGCGTATGTAGCCTGGCATATAGATTTCTTTGCGACCGGTATAGCCATGAATGCAAACAACAGTAGGGCTAAGGCTTCCTGGTTTTGCGCCTACAGCTGGCGTAAAGTGACCGGCTATTTTGAGTCCATCAGCATAAAAATGAATAGCTTCTTGTTTGGGATGGCTTGTGCTCATGGCATTGATCCAATTTGATGTAAAAGATAAACATCCTAAGCAAGCGCCAGTTGGAGTACAAATTATTAGATGTGATTGTTTGTATTAAGAATTCTGATGTGGCTGCTTAAGCCTACGGCTTATCAGGTTCACTAATGTTCAGCATCAGTGAAGATAATTGGCTAATTTGATTAATTCTTTTTAGGATTGAAACTTAAATTAAAATTAATTACCGAAAAACGGCAAAACGGCCACGATTTCCAAGAATGCTGAAAGTAGAGAATTACTAAGTATGAGTGCAATATTTCATTTTGAAAGCTGCACCATGGATGCTGCAACTCAGGCCACTAGAGGTGCGCAATTAGCAGGTGGCTTAATGTCCTTGGGCTTGCGGGAAGGCGATGTCTTGGCGGTGTTGTTGCGAAATTCCGAGTTGTTTGTTGACGTCATACATGCTTGCCGTCAAACTGGCATTAGCTTTTGTCCAATCAACTGGCACTTTACGGCCGACGAGGTCAGTGTGTTGCTATTGGACAGCGGCGCGAAAGCTTTGTTGGCACATGGTGATCTTCTAGATGGCATCAGTCATATCGTGCCCCAAAGCGTTGCATTATTGTCGGTTGGCCAAAGTAGATCCCCAATATCACTGCCCTACGAAACGTGGTTATCTGCTCAACCGGCCTACAGTGGCCCCTTGGTTTCTCCTGGCGGTCATATGGTTTACACCTCTGGTACCACAGGTCGGCCCAAGGGTGTCGTACGCGACCGAATCCCCGTCGCAGAAATTGAAGCGCGCCTTGTTCGAACCAAGCATTTGGTCGAACTGGCACTCGGAATTACCGCCGGTTGCCGTGCCCTGGTGCCTGCACCGCTTTACCACAGTGGACCTAGTACATTCCTTCAAAACTCACTGCGACTTGCTGAAGGCGTGGTGCTGATGTCGCACTTTGATGCTGAACAATTGCTGGCCCTCATTGAACGCTATCGCATTGATGTCGTGTATTTGGTACCCATCATGTACGTGAGGCTGCTGCGTCTACCTGAAGCTGTACGGAAGCGATACGATATCTCTTCTTTGCGTTTCGTTGCATCCACCGGTTCTCCTTGTGCCCCCGATGTGAAGCGATTAATGATCGAGTGGTTCGGGCCGATCATCAATGAAACCTACGCTTCCAGCGAGGCTGGCATGATCACTTCCATTAGTTCGGCTGAAGCACTGCAGCGCCCTGGCAGTGCAGGTCGCCCGGTGTTGGATGCCAAAGTTCGTATCTTGAATGAAGCTGGGGATCCTCTTCCAACGGGTGAAATTGGACTAATTTATGTGCGACAGCCCGTTTATCCTGACTTCACTTACCGGCACAACGACGCTGCGCGGCGCGCCATTGAACGAGATGGACTGATTAGTCTGGGAGATATGGGATACCTAGACGAAGATGGCTATCTTTATTTGTGCGATCGTGCATCTGACATGGTCATCTCTGGCGGCGTCAATATCTATCCTGCTGAAATAGAGCATCGCTTGCTCGCTTGTCCCGGTGTTGCAGATTGCGCTGTATTCGGTGTTCCAGATCCTGAATTTGGTGAACGTTTGCATGCTGTCGTAGAGCCACTCCCAGGTGCTGAACCCACCAAGGTAGAGATGCAGGCTTGGTTGCAGGCTGGCCTTGCTGCATTCAAGGTCCCCCGAAGTTTTGAATTAGCACCATTGCCTCGCGATGACTCAGGAAAAATCGCAAAGAGGCGTCTACGCGATCAGTATTGGCAAGGCCAATCACGGCGTGTTTGATCCATTTTCAATTCAATAGATTACCATTGAAAAATTTTGATAAGGCTTAAAAATGGACTTAAATTACTCTCAAGAAGAGACAAAGTTTCGAGAAGAAGTTCATCACTGGCTCAAAATTAATTTGCCTGAAGATATTCGCCAAAAAGTCATTGGCTATCAAGAACTGACCAAAGAAGATTACCAGCGTTGGCATAAAATTCTGGCCGCCAAGGGATGGTCTGTGCCGCACTGGCCAGTGGAGTGGGGCGGGACAGGTTGGGACATGACCCAACGCTATATTTACGACGAAGAATTCGCCTTAGCAGGCGCGCCCAGATTGCCTCCCTTTGGCCCTGCCATGTGTGCCCCCGTTCTCTTGAAGTTCGGCACTTCCGCTCAAAAGGAACAGTTTCTACCGCGAATCCGAGAGGGAGACGACTTTTGGGTGCAAGGCTATTCCGAGCCCGGTGCTGGTTCTGATTTGGCGGCAGTTAAAACTCGAGCTGAGCGCGTTGGAGATCACTACGTCATCAATGGTCAAAAAATTTGGACAACCCTGGGTCAGCATGGTGACTGGATATTTTGTTTGGTTCGAACAGACCCACAAGCTGAGAAGCGTCAAGAAGGCATCAGCTTCATCTTGATGAACATGAAAACGCCAGGCATCACTGTTCGTCCTTTGATTTTGATGGACGGCGGGCATGAAGTGAATGAGATTTTTTTCGACAACGTCAAAGTACCTGTTCAGAATTTGGTTTTCGAGGAAAACAAAGGATGGACTGTTGCCAAGTATTTGCTGGGTCATGAGCGAATGGGGTCTGGAAGTGTTGGCGCCAGTCGCCGCGAGTTGGCAGCTTTGCGAACATTGGCACAGCGTGAACTGAAAAACGGCAAGCCACTCATTGAAGATTTGCGCTTCAAAGACAAGATATCGCGAGTGGAGATCGAACTGGATGCGTTGGAAATTACTTCAATGCGTTTTCTAGATCAGATGCGACGAACAGGCCAAGCGCCGGGGGCTGATGTGTCGATGCTCAAGATCAGAGGAACTGAGGTGCAGCAGATGATTACCGAGTTGGCGATGCAAGCAGCAGGCCCCAATGCGCAACCCTTTGTGTCTGTATCCAATGGCGTTGTTGACCCGTTCACATCGCGTTTGACGCCTCGCTACTTAAATTTTCGCAAGGCCAGCATTTATGCAGGATCCAATGAAATTCAGCGCAACATCATTGCCAAAATGAGCTTGGGCTTGTGAGGAAAATCGATGAACTTTGAACTCACACAAGAACAGAAACAATTGGCTGATTCGGTCAGCAAGTACCTCATCAACGAATACAGTTTTGAAAAGCGCAAAGCGATCATCAGTTCTGAATCCGGGGTGAGTGCAGCTGCTTGGCAAACCTTTGCCGATATGGGCTTGACAGCCATGACACTCTCAGAAGCTGACAATGGTTTTGGTGGTGGTGCAATAGACTTGATGGCGGTCATGGAAGCCATGGGCGAGGCTCTGGTTGTTGAGCCTTTCTTGGACAATGTAGGATTGGCGGGGCGTCTTGTATCGCGTATGGGGTCTGATGCCCAGCGTGCAAAGCTATTGCCAGGTTTGATTGATGGTTCCGAAAGACTGGCGTTTGCCTATTTGGAGCAAGGACATCGCTATCAATTGGCACCCCAACTTACTTTGGCCAAATCCAACGCAGGAGCTTGGGTTCTGAATGGTCGAAAGTGTCTTGTAACTGGGGCTGCCTCGGCTCGTCACTTGCTTGTTTCTGCGCTTACGCCTCAAGGCGCAAGTCTGTTTATTGTCGACACCCAGGCAGCGGGCGTTGAACTGAATCCGAGTCGCACCGTAGACGGATTTCGGGTAGCGGATGTCGCATTTTCAAATGTCTCACTGCATGCAGATGCGCTGCTGGGTGATGATGGTGCTGCAATGCCTTTCATCGAAGAGGCCACAGACTTTGCTACAGCCTTACTGTGTGCCGAAGCGGTTGGCGCGATGAAAAGCGCCAACGACGCCACCCTAGATTACGTGAAGCAGCGCAAGCAGTTTGGTGTGCCGATTGCGTCATTTCAAGCTTTGCAACACCGCATGGTAGAGATGTACATCACTACCGAACAAGCCCGTTCAATGGCAATCTTGGCTGCCAGCAAAGTGGATGACAAGACTAACGCTTCAGGCCGCGCAAGAGCGGTTTCTGCCGCAAAGATAAAAATCGCAGATGCCGCGCGCCTAGTAAGCCAGGAGTCTGTGCAATTGCACGGAGGTATGGGAATGACTGAAGAGCTCAAGGTATCGCATACCTTTCGCCGTTTAACGATGATTGCGCAGCAATTCGGTGATGCAGATCACCATTTGGAACGATACGCTGACCTGACCTGAAATTTAGACCACACAGTATGGAAAAACATCACGCCCTCTTTTCAAATCTTCGATTGCCTGTTATTTGCTCGCCGATGTTCATTATCAGCCAACCGCCTTTGGTCATTGAACAATGCAAGGCTGGTGTGGTGGGCTCAATGCCAGCGCTCAATGCCAGGCCTGCTGAGCTACTTAAAGATTGGCTTGAAGAAATTACATTGACACTGGCTGCGCACAATCGTGACTTTCCAAGTCAACCAGCCGCGCCATTTGCCATCAATCAAATTGTTCACAAAAGTAACGATCGATTAGAACAAGACATGGAAATCATTGCACATTTCAAAGTGCCACTGGTCATTACATCCTTAGGCGCACGCGAGGAAGTCAATGAAGCAGTTCATGCCTATGGCGGCATGGTGATGCACGACATCATCAACAATACCTTTGCCAAGAAAGCCATTGACAAAGGAGCAGACGGTTTGATTGCTGTTGCAGCGGGTGCGGGAGGGCATGCCGGTACTAAGAGTCCATTTGCGCTGATGCAAGAGCTGCGCAAATGGTTCGATGGACCCATTGCCCTAAGTGGTTCCATCGCCAATGGCAATTCAATTTTGGCAGCTCAAGCAATGGGCGCTGATTTTGCATATGTAGGTTCTGCATTCATTGCGACTGAAGAAGCCCGCGCTAGTGATGTATACAAACAGGCGATAGTTGATGGAACATCAGATGATGTGATTTATTCTAATTTTTTCACGGGTGTCTACGGAAATTATTTAAAAACCAGTATTCGTAATGCTGGCTTAGACCCAGAAAATTTACCTGTTAATCATGAAAAAACAATGAATTTTTCTGCTGGGCAAGCTGGCAAAGCCAAGGCATGGAAAGACATTTGGGGAAGTGGACAGGGCATTGGCGCAATTGATCAAGTATTAACCACAAAGAAATTTGTTAGCAAGTTGCACAGTGAATATATTGCGGCACGAGAGCGCCTAGGCTATGCATCCAATTAGGTTGAATTGAATCCCTTCATTTTTCATACCCTTGACAAAAACCTAAGAGAGACAACATGCAAACAGTTAGACACATTTTTAAATCAAACATAACAACATCGACTTTGAAAAAACTAATCGTCTTCATGGGTATTGCACTAACCCTGATGCCTGGGATAGGGCAAACTTTTCCAAGCAAGCCTTTAAAGCTGGTTGTACCTTTTGCTGCAGGCGGAGCAACAGATCAGTTAGCTAGAGCAATTTCAGAACCGCTAGGGCGCGCTCTTGGTCAACCGGTCTTAGTGGAAAATAAGCCTGGCGGTAACACCATTATTGGAGCTGACTTAGTTGCTAAGTCACCTGCAGATGGCTACACATTGTTCATGGGAAGCTCGGCGAGTCTTGTAATCAATTCGCTTCTTTACAGCAAGTTGCCTTACGATCCAAATACAGATTTTGCGGGAATCACTATGCTGGCCGCCTCTCCATTAGTCATGGTTGTGCCTGCTAGCTTGCCAGTTAACAATCTCAAAGAGTTTGTTGAATATGCAAAGCGAAGGCCAGATGCAATCAACTTTGCATCAGTAGGCAATGGAAACCCGCTTCACTTAGCGGCGGAGTTATTTAAAATCGCGGCTGGGATCGAAATGACTCATGTGCCATATAACGGAAGTGCACCGGCACTCACTGCTTTAATGGGCAGTCAAGTTCAGACTATGTTTGATATTGTGCTTTCTTCGAATCCACATATCCAGTCTGGAAAGTTGCGTGCATTAGGTGTGACAGGAAACAAAGGATTAGCTCTTTTGCCGAATGTACCTACTATTGCAGCTTCAGGTTACCCAGGATATGAAGTAGGTATTTGGTATGCTTTGGTGTTGCCTAAGGCGACGCCTGCTGCAATAGTTGCTCGACTTAACTCAGAAGTTACAAAGATATTGTCTGAACCTGCAATGAAAGCACGATTTGACGGCCTGGCTTTTGAGCTCATACCTGGTCCTGCTGATGAAGTTTCAAAATATGCTGCACGTGAGCAAACACGCTGGTCTCGCCTGATTCGCGAAAAAGGCATTCGTCTAGAACCTTGAAAAGTTTTTTGGTAAATCCTTATTCCAGAATTTTAAAAATTGCTTCCACATTTGCTTCCACACTGCTTGTTGAAGCACTGCCCCGCCAAGCGCAGCGAACTCGGCTAAACAGAACCAAGAGGAGACAGGCGTGCAATTGCTGCAACTGCTGATCAGCGGTGTGGCCCAGGGATGTATTTACGGACTCATTGCCCTGGGTTTCGTGCTGATTTACAAAGCCACCGAGACGGTGAGCTTTGCCCAGGGCGACCTGATGATGGTGGGGGCCTTCTCAGGCCTGGCCGCCATGACGCTGCTGGGCTTTTCCTTTTGGATCGCGGTGCCTTCGGCCATTGTGGCCATGGGCATTTTTGGGGTGCTGCTTGAGCGTTTGGTCATTCGCCCCATCTTGGGGCAACCGGCTTTTTCCATTGTGATGCTGACCATTGGTGTGGGCTATGTGTTGCGCGGCCTGATCACCATGATTCCTGATGTGGGTACCGACACCCACACCCTGCCCGTGCCCTATGCGGGTGAAGTTTTGCGCTTGGGAGGTTTAGTGATCGCAGCCGAGCAAATGGTGGTGATCGGCGCCACCGGCATTTTGTGCCTGAGCTTGTTTGCCATGTTCAAGTACAGCAAGCTGGGCATCGCCATGCAGGCCGCCTCGCAAAACCAACTGGCTGCCTATTACATGGGCATACCGGTCAAGCAGATCAATGGTCT
>Ga0209552_1000514_pt1 | contig 12445 bp, 13 predicted proteins | sample LauGreFaBDMM15SD_2_FD_188214 | JGI IMG/M metagenome (GOLD analysis project Ga0209552, IMG submission 188214) | Freshwater lake microbial communities from Lake Michigan, USA - Fa13.BD.MM15.SD (SPAdes) (version 2) | ecosystem: Environmental > Aquatic > Freshwater > Lake | place: Lake Michigan, USA... | reverse complement strand
GACCAGGTTCCATTGGTTGCTGTCTAGTTGCATTGAAATATGCCTCCATGAGGATCATGTGGAGAGGCCCTTTGGCCTCTGAATTCATCGGCCATAAGGAATCCTCGAGGAACACCTTTGACCTCCGACAAGTATTATTGTGTTCTAAATGCGACTGATTTGCACCATCTAAGTGGGAAATTCTTGAGTTTTTTTAAATTTATTTTCTGGAAATACGCATGAAATTGGGGCGGTTTCCGATGAGTTCACCGGAAATCGCCCCACTTCAAAACCTACTAACTAGTAACTTATTGACCTTGCCACAACTTCATTTCTGCCGCAAATGGGTCAAGACCCATTGGCCCTAGCTTCAAGGCATAGCTATGGAACTTCTTCATATTGAAGTCGGCTCCTAGTCGCGTCTTGGCATCTTCACGGGCATTCATCCAGACGCGCTCGCCAACCTTGTAGGAGATAGCTTGTCCTGGCCAGCCCAGGTATCGATCAGTTTCACTGCGTGAATGATCCTCATCTAGAAGTGCCTGCTCATTAAGTAACTTACGTGAGCTTTCAGCGTTCCAAACAACACCATTGTCATCCTTGTATCCAAGGTGCATTCCGATGTCTACGACAATTCGTGCAGCACGTAATGCCTGAGCAGAGAGATAACCCATTTCAATACCTGGCTCATCAAATGCACCAAGTTCATTCATGAATCGCTCCGCATACAAAGCCCAGCCTTCGCCGTAACCACTGATCCAAGCTGCTGATCTCTGGAATCGGGTTAAGCGATCTTTCTCAACAGCCACTGTTCCGATCTGTAAGTGGTGACCCGGAACAGCTTCGTGATACCAAGTAGAAACAAGGTGCCAGTTACTAACTTCATTCTTACCCAGCATTGGAATCCATGTTGAACCTGGTCGTGAAAGATCCTCTGATGGTCCGTTGTAGTACGGGGCAGATGCACTGCCCTCTGGTGCAAGTCGCGCTTCGCAAATTGCAATACGTGGATCAATCTCAAAGAACTCACCATTCATGCGTTTAATTGCCGCATCTGTGAAATCCTGCAAATACTTAATTACATTTTCAGGACCAACTACTTTGTACTTAGGGTCATTCTCAAGCGTGTCAGCAACCTCACGAAGTGTCTTTGCAGATGGGTTAATTACCTTTGCAAGTTCCCACATGCGATCGTTAATTGCCTTAAGTTCTTTCTTACCCCACTCATATGTTGTGGGAAGATCTAGCTGCGCGCCAGTGAAATAGCGCGCCCACACCGCATAGCGATCTGCGCCAACTGCATCATTAGGCGTTGCAATTGGTAGGTAGTTATCACGCAAGAACTTTGCAGTCTTTGCAGATGCTGCTTCAGCAAGCTTTGCGGCCTCATGCATTCCTGGATACTTTCCGTCAGCATCAAAGTTTTTACACATAGCGCTATATCCACCATTGGCATAGCCATCTAACTGCTCGATAACACCCTTAACCTGGCGCTGAGCAGTTGTTTTGCCGCTCTTGGCCACTGTCATAATTGTTTCGCACCAAGAGGTATATGCAGCATCAACTGCAGCTAAACGCTTGGCAATATTGTCGAAATCTTGGGCAGACTTCTTTGGCATAAGTTCAAAGATTGAACGCACATTTGAAGGTGGTGATGTCAGAACATTCCACAAAACAAATGATTCTTGACTGTCATGCAATGCAAGACCTGACTCAAGACGCTCAGTCATGACAGTCTTTGCAATACGGTCAATTTCATCGATTGGCTGCATTGCAGAGAGCTTCTTCAAAGTTTCGCGGGTTAAGTTCGCACTTACTTCGGCTCCTACAATTGAGAAGTCATCTAGTTTGTCTTGGTTGAGTGCAATACCAAGGTAGGTGCAACCCATTGGGCTAAGTGCTGCTTCTTGATCGATGTAAACATCGCTGATTTCAAATATGGGTGATCTATGTGTCATGGCAGAAGTTTGGCAGTGGTGCAGGGCTTTGTCCACGGTTAAATGTTCGAAAGTAGCCTAGGCTTGCCTGTATGAGTCAAACCCCGGTCACTCCACCAAAGCTACGTGGTTGGTTTCACCTTGGGGCAACTCCGGCGGTCATCATCGCTTCGCTGGTTTTATTTATATTGAGTAATTCTTCTCTTAAGTTTGCAGTAGCCATTTACTCCATTACAGCAATTATGTTATTTAGTGTTTCTGCTATTTATCACCGAGTCCCCTGGGTGCCAGAAAAGAAAAAGATTTGGCGTCGTTGGGATCATGCAAATATCAATTTATTAATTGCTGGCTCTTACACCCCATTTGCTGTTGCTTTGCTTGAAGGACGCGATCGCACAATCTTGTTACTGGTTGTGTGGATCGGTGCAGCATTAGGAGTTGCTCTTCGTGTTTTCTGGATTGGCGCACCTCGCTGGTTATATGTCGCCAATTACCTAGCCTTGGGCTGGGTTGCTGTTTTCTATACTCCGGCCCTCTATCGCGCGGGTGGTTTATGGGTACTACTTCCCATCGCGATAGGCGGTCTGTTCTACTCAGTCGGTGCCATCTTTTACGCCCTTAAGCGTCCCGGACGTGCGGCCAAATACTTCGGCTTCCACGAGCTATTCCATATATTTGTGCTTGCCGCGTGGATTAGTCAGTACATAGCGATCTCAGTGGCGATTTACAGTAAATAGGTCATTGCTCTAACCTAGGCCATCTCTACACAGGTTTTATTGAGCAGCGAGGTGCATGATGGCGCAGAAGAAGAACTTCCTTAATTGGGTGGGCTTTACTGAAGAAGAAAGCACTAGCCTGCCTTCATCTGTTGATCGCATTCGCGAACTTGAAGCACAGCTTGCAGATTTGAAATCTCGCCGTGACATAACCGGCTTAACTAAAGAAGAGTTTGAAATTCTCGCAACTGAAACTGCGATGTCAATGATCAAGTCTGCTCAAGCTCGTGAGAGTAAGGCGCAAGTTGCAGCTACTCGTTTGGTCTCAGAAACTGCACGTGCAACTAAGGAAGAGTTGGAAGCAGCCGATGCAAAGGCTCGCACAATTCTTTCGGGTGCTGAAACTCGTGGACGCAAATATATCCAGGCCGCAGAATCTGAAGCAGAAGATAAAATTGCACAAGCCGAATCAGAAGCAGAAGCGCTGATCGAGAGCAAGAAGCGTGAAATATCCGCCCTTGCCACAGCTGCCCGCCGTGAAGGCGAACGCATTGTTTCTGAAGCAACAACTGAAGTTACGGGTTATCGTCAATGGCTTTCAGGTGTTATCTCTGAGGCAGAGCGCTTATACAGAATTCAAAAGCAATCACTAGATGCTGCAGAGTCTGCAATTCAGCAATCTCGAAATCGCCTAGATGGTGCCTTCCAAAGATTAGAAGATCTACAAAAGAGCGTTCTTGATAATTTGAATGCAGATGACACTTTGATAAATCCAGGACCTCTTAAAGTTGCTAGCCAACGCACACGTCCTGCATTAGCTGCACCTAAGAAAACAGCAAAAAAAGCTGCTAAGAAAGCTCCAGCAAAGAAGAGCGCTGCAAAGAAATCTGCAAAACGCTAGATAGCTCTTCGCTATTTAAAACAGCGTTACTTCGTAGGAGTTAATTAATCATGGCCAATGAACGAGGTATCCGATACATACCTGCAATTGATGGCTTGCGTGCCGTCGCAGTAATTGCAGTGATGTTGTATCACCTTGGATTCAAGTGGATTCCTGGTGGTTTCTTGGGAGTTGACCTCTTTTTTGTAATCTCTGGATATGTAATCACTCGCTTATTGCTGGATTCAATTCAGCGAAGTGGCGGTTTAGATCTACGTGCTTTCTACGTGGCACGTATCCGTCGTTTGTTACCACCACTTGTATTCATGATCATCACAACCACAATATTTGTTGGGTTTTGGGCACCAGATACGATGCGGCGATTCTTGGGCGATGCTCCATTTGCACTGTTTGGTGGAATGAATTGGTGGCTAGTTTTTCGCGAAACTGATTACTTCGAAGCAATTGGGCGTCCGCCATTGTTGCAACACACCTGGTCTTTAGGTGTGGAAGCACAGTTCTATCTAGTGTGGCCCCTGATTTTGTTGTTGGTACTACGTTACTTTGGCAAAAATAAGATCCCTGGTGCAGCTCTATTGATTGCTGCCTTTTCAGGAATCGCTTTGCTAGTGGTCTCACTACAGATAGATGCAGCTAGTACTACAAAGGTCAGCCACGTTTACTTTGGAACAGACACTCACAGTATTGGCTTATTTCTTGGCGCAGCCTTAGCAGTCCGCTGGATCCCGCAAAACCTTCAAGAAACGGTAACTCGTAAAGCTCAAGATTTTATTGATGGAATTGGAATAGTTGGATTTCTTGGAATCATTGCCGCCTTTTTGTTTATTGATGAAAATGATCCAACTTTGTATAAGTTGGCATTCCCGTTAGCTGGATTATTCGGATGTGCAATCATTACTTCAATTGTTCACCCTGCATCCCGCTTTGCACCTATCTTGAGTAGCAAGCCATTTGTTTGGATCGGCGAACGCTCGTACGCAATATATCTGTGGCATTGGGTGATTTTCCAAGTTACTCGACCAGATTTTGATCTTGAAGGTTCTCAGTGGGCTTTGTACTCATTGCGCATGTTAATAGTCTTTGCCTTGGCAGATATCTCTTTGCGTTTAGTTGAACTACCTGTTCGCACAGGATTAATTGATTACTGGTTTAAAGGAATGAAATACCGCACAAAGCGGGTGCAATTGCGCCAAAAGGCTGGTGTTGTGTTGATCGTGCTTACCATTATTGGTTCGACCGCAACGGTTGCAACAAGTGCAATTGCTAAAGGTGATAAACAATTAGCGCAGCTAAAGGAGCAGTTACAATCACCCACAACCTCCCCATCAGTACCTTCTGACGTTAACAATCCTGGGTTGTGGGTTACAGGTGACTCAGTAATTCTTGGAATTCGTTTTGAACTAGATAGTCGTCAACCTATTGGATTAATCAATGCAAGGGTAGGGCGACAAGCAACCGAGCTTCTTGAAGTGATTACCAATGACAAAGCAAACATGAGTATGGCAACGATTGTTTTGAATTTAGGCAATAACAACAAGCTAACGGAAGAACAAGTTGCCGCTATTTTTGAGGAGATTAAAGATCAGCCTCGAATTGTTGTAGTTAATACAGCAGTCCCACGGGCTTGGCGAGATGACAACAACGCTCTCATTGCACGGTATGCCTCTCTCTACGGTGCCTTCTTAGTTGATTGGGCATCTATTTCTCAAGGCCGCTCAGAGTACTTTGGGTCAGATGGTGTTCACCTTGTCCCTGCAGGTGTTCGTGCATATGTCGATGCAATAACTGCGCAGCTCTAAATTATTTATTTAAGTGAGCAAAACAAAATCCCCCACTGTTCAGTGAGGGATTTTATTTAATCTAATTTAGACTTACTTGAACTCTCCTGGAATTCCAAAAGCAGTAGCTGATGCAGTCTGTCCATCTGAGTACACAGATGAAACGCGGAACTGAGTCCATCCTGAATCACTTGCCTTTGTAACATTCTGAGTTAGTTGATCGGCTGGAACTGTTGCAATAACAGTCCACTCGCCTGCTCCGTTTGCACGGATCTCAACGTTATATCCAGTTAATCCATCTACTGCTGTTGGTGCTACCCAGCGAAGCTTTAGTCCCTCTGCGCTGTTTAGAGCAACAAACTTTGTTGGAGCTTCTACCGCTGTAACAGGTGTTCCTGTTGACTCAGTTGCAGATGGTTCAGCACTTGGCTCTGCAGTTTCTGACATTGATGGAGTCGGGTTCGCTGCATCATCGCTATCTGATCCAGATGACTGTGACCAAACAATTGCGACCAATGCCACAATTCCGAGGACAACAATCCATGCAGTGCGGTTTGAAGTTGAAGCCTTAGGCGCTGCAACTGGCTTAGCTACAACAGGTGCAACAGATTTTGCTGGTGCACTAATCGCTGCTGGCGCAGATGTAACTCGAGTTGTTGTCGCTTTTTTGACAACGCGCTTTGCTGGAGCATTCTTCGCGGTCTTCTTAACAACCTTTTTGGCGACAGCTTTCTTTGCTGTCTTCTTTACTACGCGCTTGGTTGCAGTTTTCTTAGCTGAAGACTTCTTTGCTGTCTTCTTTGCAACTGCCCTCTTGGCAACAGCTTTCTTTGCTGTCTTCTTTTTCGCTACAGCTTTCTTAGCTGGCGACTTCTTTGCAGCTGTCTTCTTTGCAGGAGACTTTTTTGCTGCCTTCTTTGCGGTCTTCTTAACGGCCACTTCGAACTCCTTGGATTGCTATAAGCACGTAATTAACGCGCTGTGATAGGTAAAGGCTACCCCAGGCTCCCAAGCAAATGGATGACATGAGGTGCTAATGCACGTAGTGATTTTCCGCGGTGGCTCAGTAAATCCTTTTCCTCCGCGCTCATTTGCGCAGAAGAAATGGACATCCCCGCCGGCTGAAATATCGGGTCGTAGCCAAATCCATTCTCGCCAACAGGGGCATGCAGAATCTCTCCATCGAAACGGCCTTCGGCAACCTGTTGGCGACCATCCGGTAGCACGAGCGATGCCACGCACATGAAGTGCGCAGTGCGCTGTCCGTCTGCAACATCTTTGAGCTGATCTAAAACCTTTTCTAGATTTGCTCGGTCATTTCCATGTTCACCTGCCCATCTGGCAGAAAAAATCCCAGGATCACCATTTAATGCATCAACACATAAGCCTGAATCATCAGCAATCGCAGGCAACCCAGTTGCCTGGCTCGTATAGCGCGCCTTGAGCAAAGAGTTTTCTTCAAATGTCGATCCTGTTTCTTCAACATCGATTAAATCTGGAAATTGATCCACACCAATAAGTTCTATGGCACCTGGCGCTAATGCATCCAGAATCCGTCGAAACTCAGTGATCTTTCCTTGATTACGTGTTGCTAAAACAAGTTTGTGAGACATTACTTAGCAAGAACATCTTTCTGCATCTGATTAAGTGTTGAACATCCAGCAACTGCCAAATCAAGTAGTTGATTTAACAATGCGCGATCAAAGGGTTCACCTTCAGCTGTTCCTTGAACTTCGATGAATCGTCCATCACCAGCAACAACAACATTCATATCTGTTCCTGCGCGGACATCTTCTTCATAGCAAAGATCTAGCATCGGAACACCATCGATGATTCCAACACTTACCGCTGCAACAGAATCATTGAGGGGCTTTGCGTCTGCCTTGATGTGTCCTTGTGCCTTCGCCCAAGAGATTGCATCTGCAAGTGCAACGTATGCACCCGTGATTGCTGCTGTGCGTGTTCCACCATCTGCTTGTAAAACATCACAGTCGATAACGATTGTGTTTTCTCCAAGCTCTTTCATGTTTACTACAGCGCGCAAAGAACGACCAACTAAACGTGAAATCTCCTGCGTGCGACCACCAAGCTTTCCTTTTACGCTTTCACGGTCTGAACGTGTGTGAGTTGCACGAGGCAGCATTGAATACTCTGATGTAACCCACCCATTACCGGTGTCCTTCAACCAACGTGGCACACCTGGTGTAAATGATGCAACACACAAAACACGAGTCTTGCCGAATTCAACTAATACTGAACCTTCGGCATGATCTAACCAACCGCGAGTAAATTTAATTTCGCGCAGATCATTAACTGTGCGCCCATCATTGCGTGCCATTTATAGCTCCTTGTGCTCGACTTGTGTGACCTCGGGACCTAGAAAACGTCGAGCCAAGGTTTCAAAAGCCTTTGCATCACCGGTTGCTAAGAATCTATGTATTGCTGGGGTTGAGGACTGTGCTCTTAATAAGCCATTTTCAACCAATGTTCGATATAAATCTTTTGCCGTTTCCTCGGCGCTTGAAACCAGGGTTACACCCTCACCCATAACGTAGGAGATAACACCGGTTAATAATGGATAGTGCGTGCAACCCAAAACTAAAGTGTCAACCTTTGCATCCATAACTGGTGCCAAATAATCGCGAGCAATCTTTGTAATTTCTGGACCTGATGTCTCACCGCGTTCTACATATTCAACAAATAGTGGGCACGCAATAGATGTGATCTCTAGTTGCGGGGCAGCTGCAAATGCATCCACGTAAGCCTTTGAGTCAATAGTTGCGCGAGTTCCGATGACGCCAATGTTGCCTGTTCTTGAAGCTGCAACTGCACGGCGAACAGCAGGTTGAATAACTTCGATTACCGGAATTGAATAGCGTTCACGTGCATCACGCAGCATTGCAGCTGATGCTGTATTGCAAGCAATAACAATTGCCTTAACGCCTTGTTCAACAAGGAAATCCATCGTTTCTAATGCGAATTCACGAACTTCAGCTAATGAGCGCGGACCATAGGGACCACGTGCTGTGTCACCAATATAAAGAGTGGATTCATTAGGAAGTTGATCCAAGATTGCGCGTGCAACGGTGAGGCCACCTACACCTGAATCAAATATTCCTATTGGGGCATCACTCACAGGGCTAGCCTACCTTGAGTCAATGCTCTATTCAGATTCATCCATAAGCGCAGAAATTAAACTTTCTTGTAGCCAGCCGAGCCAGCTATACACCGCATAAACGCCACGCATTGGGTCATCAGGAGCCAATAGTTCCAAATCTTCATGTGTGTTTTCTTCAACCTTTAATCGAACACCGAGTGCAAGGCGAACATCGTTCATCGCACCTAGCCATGCATTTGCACCATCGTGATCGACTTCAACAATGCCATCGAGTGCACTTTTCAGATGCATGCGCATCGCCATGGCGTGTGCCTGTTTCTTTTGGCGCAATGTTGATTCGGTATATCTACGAAATTCGGATGCATCGACCTGATCGGCATATGCATTAGGCAATAACCGCAACAACACTTCATCATCGGGTGGCGTGTCATGCATAGTAATTCCAACCATCGCAGCTAACGGGTCATCATTGTGATGATCAACGCGTTCGGCTAATAGCTCAATGATCTGCTCGACTAAATTGATTAAAACTTCGCGTTCAGATTCAGAGAAGTTTGCTAAGTAATCGTTATCCCCGTGACGGAAGAAACCATGCTCATTCTCTTTCATATCGCTTGATCACCGCGTTGCAATGTTGCCCACAATCCGTACTCGTGTAAACGGGCAACGTCATGTTCCATCTCTTCCCGACTTCCCGATGAAACCACTGCTTTGCCTTCGGTGTGAACCTTCATCATCAGTTCATGAGCTTTTTCTTTGTTGTATCCAAATAATTCCATTAATACATATGTCACATAAGTCATCAGATTAACTGGGTCGTCCCAAACAATAGTTATCCATGGAACATCACCACTAAAGATCGCTTGTAACTCTTCTTCGATCTTGTCCTTTATTTTTGGCATATTTAACGAATCACAATCGCAAATGGAGCAGATGCGATGTCACCGACAACTTGAACGCGCATTGTGACGACTCCTCGCTTTGGTTCTGAGGCAGTAAATGTGAATAACCCATTGGCATCTGAGATAGAGGCAACACCTACATTTTGCCACTTTCCATTTATGTTTTTCTGCAAATTCGCAGACTTGCCAACTAATTTAGGTAATAACTGAGCCTTAACCGTAATTACAGATCCCTTTGAAACAGATACTGGACGATCTATTTGGATAAGGCTCTTCACGGCAATCTTTTGTTCAGCACTTACTGATTCTGCGCGCTCCCACGTTCCAACAGTTGTTAAGCGAATAGCAGCATCACCACCCAAGGTCATTGGTGATGTAACTGTGCCATCAAGCGCGGTTACTAGATCTGTAATCTTCGTCCACACAGATTCACCGGGGCGCTTTATTTCAAGGGCAACACTTAACCCTGCTATCGGTGTCTTGTCCTTCAAGGTGATTAAGCCTTTAACGGTAAACAGATTGCCGTAATTGATCGAGCCTTTATCTATATTTTCTAACGTCATCGTGTTGACCACAGGATCTGGCGCAATTGCAAGTGCGGCAGTGCGAATTTCATTTGTTGCGGTGGCATCCTCCATACCCAAAGTCCACATCGCAGCACCACCGAGACGATACTTTGCAACTAAAGCCATGCGTTCTGCGAAGCTTCGAGCATTTTGATACCAAACAGTTCGATTCACCGTGCAGGCAGTTGCTGCTCCAGTTGCTGACAATCCGTTATAGCTCTGTGTGTAGTTATATGTAGCCTCACCAAACTGTTCGTTATAGGTTGGAATTGCACCGTCAATGGCCGCTTTAGCTGCTGCGTAGTTCATTTTAAATGTTGCAGCTTTTGCGCCACCGATTAATCCAGGTGGCGCAGATGTTGGACACTTTCCCTTAACAGATGTAATCCAGTCACGACCATATCCCGGCAACCCAACATATACCTTTGATGCCGACATAATACTTACTGCATATTGAATTGTTTTTTCGGTCCACGACAAAGGACCCATTGGCCCGGGTTTAGCCACTGAATAGTCATACGTCATAATTCTTAAACGATCAATACTGCTTGCAATATCTGCCCAGGCATAAACAAAATAGCCCTTTTGCTTTTCTTTTGGATCATACAAATATGGCGTTGATACAGATAGCAATTTGTTTTTTTCATGCAATGCGACACTTAATTCCTTCACTAATGCAACCCATCGAGGAGCGGTCTTACTCCAGGTTGTATTTCCATCGACAAAAGCAAAACCTTCGTAATCTAGATCAATTCCATCAAAGTTATTCTTCATAACTAAATCCACAATTGTTTTAACAAGTGTTGTCCGGGTGGCGGCATTTGAAAGGTATTCAGAAAGCACAAGCTTGGCTGTGCCATCTGTCATTGTTGGGATAACTTGCAAACCAGCACGTCGCATCAAACACACAGTGTCTGCCATGGGCCATGAAGGATTACCAGAGACATAATCATCACGAATTACTGTTGGGCTTTTTAAGCTAAACCAAAAAGGCATAACCTCTTTCATTAGATCTTTATTTGTAAACAGGTATGAACTTTCAATTGCTTGATTTTCTACTGGGCCATATTGAGATGCATCGCAGACTGATGGTTGTCCTGCAACATTTGGTGTGGCTGAAGGAAGTTTGCGAACCAAGGGCAGAACCGTTTTGACTGAATAATAAGGAATCCAACCGGATAAAATCTTTCGTGGTTCTTTATCGGCTGCTTGTATGGGTTGTGCGAAAGCGGTGATGAGTAAAACTATTGAAAGTGCGAAGCCAAACCTGCGCTTCATTACTATTTATCTTCGGGTGCTGGTTTCAATCCTGCATAAATCTCTTTGCAGGTTGGGCAGATTGGATACTTTTCAGGATCTCTTGAAGGGGTCCATTTCTTTCCGCACAGAGCCTTTACAGCTTTTCCAGTCACAGCTGATTCAGTGATCTTCTCTTTCTTCACATAATGAGCAAAACGATCATGCCCACCATCATCTTCGAGTAGTTCTTCGGATGGTCGGGTCAGCAGATCGGTGTCACCGTCTGTTCCGATTTTCTTAAAGAGGCCCATTAGGTGGATAAGAATACCTTTGAGCACCTCAAAAGTACGGGTAGAATTCACAAATGAAGGACTTACTACGTACCGAGCACTTGAGCCGAGCAGACGTCGAATTACTGCTATCGACTGCCGCTGAATTTGCTGAGAAACCACTGCGATCAAACACCGCTCTGGCAAATAAGTCCGTTGCTATTTACATGACAAAGCCTTCAACTCGCACCCGTTTGTCATCTGAAACAGCTGTTGCCCACCTTGGTGGGACTCCAATCTTTATTCGTGGCGATGAGTTGCAACTAGGCCGTGGAGAAACTATTGCCGATACTGCAAAAATAATTAGTGGTTACTGCAGTGCATTAATTATTCGCACATTTGCACAAGCTGATGTTGATGAACTTGGCGCTCATGCATCAATTCCTGTCATTAATGCCCTAACAGATGATGATCACCCAACGCAGTTACTTGCTGACTGGCTAACCATTCGTGAAAAATTTGGAACAGATATCACTGGTCGTAAGTTTGTATACCTAGGCGATGGAAACAACATGTCACATGCCTGGTTACTCATGGGTGCAATCATGGGTGCACATGTTGTTGCAGCAACACCGAGCGGTAAATGGGCACCAGATCCTGTTGTTATTGCTGTTGCAAAAAATATTGCATCTCATAATGGTGGAAAAGTCGAAGTAACTCATGATCCAGAATTAGCAGCCAAAGATGCATCGGTTCTCTATACCGATGTTTGGATGTCCATGGGTGATTCAGAAGCAGACCGTGCAGAAAAGGTCCCAGCACTCTCGCCATTTGCTGTAACAGAAAACCTTATGAAACTAACAAGTAAGGATTCAGTGTTCATGCACTGTTTACCTGCCCACCGCGGAGAAGAAGTGGAAGCATCCGTTATCGATGGCCCGCGTTCTGTCGTGTGGCGAGAGGCCTATCACCGCCGAACAACGATTCAAGCAATTCTTTACCACCTAATAAAAGGTGACTTGAAGGGTTCCACCCACTAA
>Ga0209552_1000513_pt1 | contig 12446 bp, 12 predicted proteins | sample LauGreFaBDMM15SD_2_FD_188214 | JGI IMG/M metagenome (GOLD analysis project Ga0209552, IMG submission 188214) | Freshwater lake microbial communities from Lake Michigan, USA - Fa13.BD.MM15.SD (SPAdes) (version 2) | ecosystem: Environmental > Aquatic > Freshwater > Lake | place: Lake Michigan, USA... | reverse complement strand
TGACCTGGCTGCGCTGGGCCTCGGAATGACCCCTATTGTCGCCAGCGACAAGACGATTTCGCCGACCTCCCTGTTTACCATGGTTCAGGAACCCAACAGCGTGAACTTTGCCATTGATGCCGAGCTTGAGGTTGTAGCGGCGGCTTTGACGATTCCCTTCCCTTGGCAGCAGGCCGGCAGCGGCACCTGGTTTGCTAAGTCGGGCGGCGGCGTTTCTCCCGACTCGGTGCTCATCACGGCCACCGACGGTACGATCACGCGCTACGAGGTTTTGAGTATTCTGGAGTCGGCCATTCGCCTGCGCACGACCACTGCAATCACCACGCCGGCTCAGGGGGTTCTAACGCTCGAATTCAGTTTTGCCAAGCAGCTTTAGCCCACGCTAAGGCTACAATCGATATTGTAATTGAAGTCCGTGCAGCCTCTGCGCGGATTTTTTTTGGCTAATGGCTAATGTACCTTTGCCGACCCGAGCAAAATCGGGTGGCCACTAGGCTCTGTAGTACAATGGATAGTATGTGGGTTTCCGGAACCCAAGATGCAGGTTCGATTCCTGCCAGGGCCACTCCTTAGGCTTTAGCCTTTTGGCAGTCCTCGAGGGCCTGGGTGCTTTGCTCCAGAAGCTGTTGGGTTTTTTGAGCCTCCAATTCAGCTTCCCTAAGACTTGCTTCTAAATTTTGAATTCTCCCCTCGAGGGCTTCAATTTTTTGGCCTTTTTCTGCGGACTCGCTTCGCGACTTCGCGGCTTCGTTGGCTTTGGCATGAAGGTCTTTGGCGTCCTTGTTTTGGGTCCAAAAGCTATAGCCCGCATAGAGGATTACGCCCATTAAGACGAGCAGTTTAATTTCGTTTTTATAGTTCGCCAAGGCGGGCAGGGTGAAGCTCAGGGCAAAAAGCACTAGGAGTAGGGATCCCACCAGCATAAGTGCTCGCTCAATGGTTGATTGGTTCATGGGGCCTGGATTTTAAAGGTGGAATGGTGTTTTGCGCAATGCAGTTAAGGCCCTCTAAGCTAATCATCAAAGTTTATTGGCCTGCCCTGTTGCAATCTCCCTTTTGCTGAAATAAAAAAGCCCTGCCTAATGGCAGGGCTTCTAATGAATGGGGAGCAATGAAGCTAGATATTATCTGATCATATTTTTTCTAGCCAGTCGTTACTCTTAAAACTAGTCCACCCATATGAGTTCACTAGAAATCTTCCTATCCGCATTGAAGGAATGGCTCATATGTAAAAAGCCTTTGGACTCCTCGCCGGTTTTTGCGTCTACATTGGTGGTATTCCACCAAGAAAGAACCTCCCAGCCTCCTTCACCCTTTTCATAGCGAATGGCATCTGGATAACCATACACGGTCACAATCCGTTCACGGGTGTTAGCTATACCTGTCTTCCACTTTGCTTTCCTTTCTTCAAGTGTGATGTCCTTGTAGCCATCGCCTTCTCCGAGTCGATAGAATTTGGCGTCTGCTGCATAGTAGGTAGCCATCTTTTCTGCATCGCCGGCAACCCATGCGGCAATTACGGCTTCAACGGATTCAATGATAGGGTGCTCATCATATACACGGCCATTCCTGTGAGCCCCAAATGAGTTTTGGATTTGCGCTCCCAAGTCTTCTTGGTTGTAGTAGGTCATCCACGTGGTGATTTTGTTATCGTTGTTTACAAAATACTCATCGTGGAACCATGTTTTCACGGTGTCGCCCGAGATTTTATGGACGGCTACGAAATCAGTCCAATCCATCACCCAGACCCCCTTTTTGTTATCCTTGTATTGAATGACGTCAGGTCTCACGCCTTCGGATCGTGTAATGGTAACGTCGAAATTTTTGACCCACCATTCGGTATTCTCTAGATCCCGCTTTAAATCAGTGGATTTCGTTTCACCAATGGAATAAATCTTCACATCAGGTGAAAAGAAGGTTGCATAGGCTTTCAAATCCCCTTCTACAAATGCTTTGTTCATTGCATTTATTGCATCTAAAGCGGGATGCGATGAGTAGGTGGTGCCCGATTTTTGTTGAGCGAAGAGGCTCAGATGGCACAATAGTACCAGGAACATTATTTTTTTCATAGCGTGTTTATTTCATAGCGTGTTTAATTGATAAATCATAACCTACAGTTTGTAGGTCTTCAGAGAATTTTTACTTCTTAATTTTGTGTAAGTTACAATTTGTTAGTGAACATATCCTCAAATCTTTTGTTACCAGTAGAACATTAATTTTTTGTAGAAAAAAGTTGTCTTTGTTCTAAGATTTTCTTGTTGGTATCGTTGTAGAGATAGCTGGTTAGTTTTTTTTAGAGACTTAGATGCCCTAGAAAAAACAAAACCAAAAAGGCAGAAAGCCTTTGGGTCCCGTGCTTTAGCAATTCTTGAAAAAAGGTCGAACTCATTAGTGAATCCAATTGCTGGAGACCCGTCAAGTTTGGACTCCCATTAGGGGGAGAAATCCAAACAAATCTTGCTGGATTCGTCAAAGAAAGCAAAAACGGTCCTTTTCATTGTTTTTAACTTTCAGGGGTAATACGACTAACGTTAAATAAACTACGTTTAATAATAAATTAATACTTCGAGAATTCATTTGTGTTCTTATTCGTACCCCAACTTATGAAGCACTTATTTACATTACTAATCACGGTCCTTACCATGGTAACTGCCTTCAGTCAAGGATCCGTCGCTCAAGGATCCTTGGCCTTCACCGCAATTTCTACTGACGCTCCCGATGCCTTTCAATTCGTTGTTCTTAAGCCTATTGACGGCAATGCGGTAATCTATTTCACTGACAACAGCATGGTCTCAGCCGTCGCTTTCGGTACGGGCGAAGGAACTGTAACTTACACTGCTCCCAGTGCAGGCTTACCGGTCGGAAGCGTAGTCACCATGACCGACAATAATAACACAACCTCCTTAGTGGGCGGAGGCAGTGCAGTAGGCGTCCTTAACGGATTAAGTGCGACCGGTGACCAAATCTTTGCATACCAAGGATCCACCAGCCAGCCGAGCTTCATTGCAGCAGTTGGCACCACTCCTTTTATAACCACGGGCAGTTCATCAAGCAACAATTCCTACCTGCCCAGTACGTTGACCTTGGGAGTGAATGCCATGGTCATTAAATCATCACATATTGACAATGGATATTTTACATGCGGCTCTGGAACTTTAAGCGGGACCGAAGCCATCGTGCGCGCCTCCATATACAACCAAGCCAACTGGTTCACCTCCGATGATCTGATTGCGGTTTCAAGCTGGCCAGCCTGCACCTTTACCATTTTTATGGCGTGGAATGGAAGTGCATGGAGTCCCAGCACACCAACTTCAACAGACAATGTTCAGTTTGATGGTAACTATACAGTAATTGCAGGTTCTTCAATTACTGCAAACAACTTAACAGTCTCGAGTGGCAATACCCTCACCTTAGAGGCTTCCTCCTCTGGATATGCACAGCTTAAGGTAAATGGCAGTATAGATAACCAAGGTACCGTAATTGCCAAGCAGTACATGACAGGCACAGGTCATCACTCTGTTTCTTCTCCTATGAGCAACGGTTTTACCACCACCAATGGAACATCCTCTGCGCTCTACGCCTACAATGCCTCAACGGGTGCCTATGATTTATCACCCACTCTTACTTCTGCGGGAACAGGTTTTTTTGCGCCCCTTGAGACCTCAGGGTTTTTAACCTCTGCGGGTACCTTCTCGGCTACGGGAACACCCACCACTTCTCATACCCACACCCTACTATATGCCCAAACTCAAGTCAGTGGCGGTAGTGGGTCGGGGTGGAACCTTATCGGTAACCCCTACACCTGTGGACTGGACTGGAACGCAGTGACTAAGACCAATGTCAATAATACTTACTATGTGTGGGACCCAACTAGCAGCAAGTATCAGTACTATTCAGCCTCGGCCTTGACGGGAACCTATCTTGCGGCCTCCAGCATCCTATCAGGGGTCATCGCACCCATGCAAGCCTTCTGGGTGCAGGTGAGCACTTCTTATGCAGCATCAATTGTGAGTACTATGGCGGCCGCAGGAACGGTATCGACAAGCCCGACATTCTATAAAACGGCACCAGATAATTTGATTCTGTATGTAGAAGATCTCAGCGACCCGAGTTTGTCTGATGCCATGTGGATTACCCATGCTACGGGCTATACAAACGACTTTGAAGGAGATCAAGATGCATGGAAGCTTCATAATTATGGTGCTAAGGCCAGCATCTTCTCATACCATAACGGGGATAAGCTCGCCATTAATGCGATTGATTTAAGCTCATCAGCCTCTGTGCCTGTTGGTGTAAAGGCTCCTGAGGTAGGCAAGAAGTACCGATTGGTTTTAGAGCAAGTAGTCAATAACCAAGACTACCGAGTGATCCTCGAGGATAGGCTCTTTAATAGCTTTACCGATATCACCGGTCAGGGCTATGGTTTCACTCATAGTGCCTGGCAGAACGAAGACCCACGCTTTGTGGTGCACATCAACCAAAGTACCGTGGGTATGGGTGAGTCGTCAGCCTCTACGGTTAAGGCTTACCAGCAAGGGGAACGTTTGATTCTACAGGGAAACGGCCAGCAGCATGGCAGCTACGCTGTTAGTGCCTTGGACGGTCGTGTAATTGCGCAAGGTCTGCTTCAGGCTGGTATGGCCTCGATCGTGGCGCCTCAGGTGGGTGTCTACATTGTAAATTTCATTGGTGCGGCCCCTGAGACGCAGCGTATAGTGATTCAATAAGAGAAGATATTTATGAAAAAAGCTTTTTTAATAGGATTAATGTTTGTGTGGTTTGTTCCATCGATAAAGGCCTCTGATAACACTTTTGAGGAAACTTTTGAGGGAATGTTTGATTCTGAGGAATTATTTTACGATTCGTCTGTCGCTATGGACCCCCCACCTCCAGTTCCTCTTGATGGGGGACTTACCGCTCTTATACTAGCAGGTAGTGCCGCGGGTTACAGGTATTATAGAAAAAAACGAGCATGAATGCTCTTAGAAATTGGGCGGCTTTAAACCGCCCTTTTTTGTTTTTCATAGGACGATTTCTTCTCACTTTTTTTAGTTTGAGCGCTATTTATGCCTTCTATCTTGTTTATGTCGAAAAACAGGGTGACTTAGATCTAGTTACCTATTGGATTAGTCGAGGGAGTCATGAGTTTGCGAGAGCCGTAGGTGTGGCAGACTGCGAGTGGTCTTGTTTTTTGGATGGATGTTATGTTGGTCGACCGGGGCGAATGGTGAACATTTTGGAGGGATGCAATGGCTTGCGCTTAGCCATCGTTTATGCAGCCTACATTATAGGAATTGGTGGATGGAATTGGCGCTCGCTTTTACAAATGGCGGTAGGGCTGGTGGTGGTCCAAATCTTTAATATTATTCGTATTGGAGGCCTTATTGCCCTTCGCGATTTTGGTGGCGACCTTTATTTCTACTTCATCAAATATGTATTCGGTGTTTGGATATATGGCAGTATCATTATTTTGTGGCTACTTAAACCCCGCATTGATCGATGGTTAGGGGCCAAATCATAAGCAATAGGCAATTTTGGGTATTCAGTATAAGTTACCTAATGCTGAGCATGCTGTTGAGCATCATAGTGGGAGAACAGAGCCAAGAGGCGGGGGTGCGCAATTTGCTTGAAATAGACCCGCTTCTGAATGCCTCTTATTCGGGCTTAAAAATCGTTATGGGTATTGCGTACTTGTGGTTTTTGCGCAACACTTGGCCCGAAATATTGGGAATACTATTTTTTGCACTGTTGGTGAGGTTTTTTGCGGAAGGAACTTTTACCATTGCTCTCATCGGGGCGATGATGGGGCGTCGCAGCATTGGCAATGTTTAACAACAACCTCCTTGATTGCGTCGTCTTTTGAGTCCTCGGGTTATATCCCCCAAAAAGGACAAAACCCAGGCCTTTGGGCCTGGGTTTATTTACCTAGTAGCAATTCTTGAAAAAAGGTCAAACTCATACTTGAATCCAATTGCTGGCAACGCTTCAAGTCTTGAGTCTAAATAGTGGGATAGACTTTAACAAATGCTGTTTGAGTCGCTGAAGAAAGCTAAAAATGTTCTTTTCATTGTTTTTAACTTCCGCGGGGAATACGTATCTTCAAGCGATTTAATAAAAAAATGAGATAATGACCCGCCTTAGATTAGCATCCTTGACTGCTATGTTGCTGCTGTTAAGTGTCGCTCCTTGCGCGGGCCAGGATTTAGTCATCGGCTCAGGTGCTGTGCTTACGGTATCCGCTGGCTCTTACCTTACGGTAGGGGGTAATTATACTAATTCTGGTACGGTTACGCTCGAATCCACTTCATCTGCCTACAGCCAGTTAAAAATCTCAGGCACGGCCACTGGGAATGTGGTTCAGTCTCAGTACCTCGAGGCCGGGTCCCACTTAATATCGTCACCCGTCTCTCAGGGTTTTACCACGACTTCTGGGACCAGTGCACAGCTCTACTCCTACGACGCTACGGCCGGAAACTGGGCGACAATAGGTGCCAATACTACTACGGCAGGGCTTGGTTTTGCAGCTAGGGTGGACGCCACACAGATTCCGTTTTTAACGGCTGCGGCGAGCGCAAGTGTGACGGGAACGCCGAATACATCGATGACCCACACACTGGGTTATTTTGCTGCTAATTCCCTTGCGGGCGGTTCTGGCGCTGGCTGGAACCTCATTGGCAACCCCTACACATGCGGTCTGGATTGGTCTACGGTTTCACTGACGAATGTGAATTCCGCGTTTTACATATGGGACCCGTCAACGACCTCTTACAAGTACTACAGCACAGGTGGAATAACAAATGCGGTAATTCCCCCCATGCAGGCCTTTTGGGTGCAGGCTACCCAGGCCGGTGCGTCCATTTCTACGACAATGGCTACCAACGGCTCGGTCTCTAGCAGCCCTGCCTACTACAAAACCATACCCGACAACCTCATAGTCACGGTCACCAAGGCGGGAGATTCCGCCACGACAGACCGCTTGTGGGTGGCCAACATAAAGGATACAGACAATGGCTTTGATGGAGCCTACGACGCCTGGAAGATGACCAACGGCCCCACGATGCCCAATGTATTCACCTGGGATCTGGGTGAGCGCATCGCCATCAATGCTACAGAGATTGATGCGGCCAAGGTGCTCCCTATGGGCTTTAGCTACGCAGTGGCTGCCACGAAGTTTGGTGTGAGCCTCGAGCAGGTAACCGGAGGCCAGTACTATGACGTCTACCTCGAAGACAAGCTCACCGGGAGCTACCACGACCTTAACCAAAGCGACTACAGCTTTACCCACCAGGGCTGGACTCAGGAGGGTCCGCGTTTTGCGCTTCACTTTAGTTTAAGTACGGTAGGGGTAGAGGAGCCCAATGCTGCCGACCGCTTTGTGGCCTACCAAAACCAGGATCGTATTGTGCTGCGCTCCAGTGAGACAGGCTTTAGCGCCTATCGGCTCTATGGCCTCAACGGTCAGGAGCTATCGCGCGGACCTTTGACCCCGGGTATGCAGAGTATTGCGGCGCCCACCAGCGCGGGTATATACTTTATCGAGGCATACGGGCCTCAAGGGACTCTGCGCCAGAAAATCACCATAGTATACTAGGCTGCAGTATGAGGAAAATTCTACTGACCGTTATGCTTCTCTTCTCGGTGATCGCGCGAGGGCAAGACAGCGAGAACGCCTTTGAGGAGGCCTTCGAAGACATGTTTCAGTACGAGGAACCTGTGTGGATCCCTCAAGGCACGCCACCAGAACCACCCGTTCCCCTCGATGGAGGCCTCGTAGCCCTATTGGCCGCAGGTGGTGCCGTCGCCTACAAGAAGTACAAGTCCAAGAGGCCTAATCGCCCTAGCTAAGCTAAAAAACAGTTAAAAAGCAAACAAACCACAACCACACCAAGCCATGAAACCAACAAACATCCTTATTGCGATTAGCCTCGTGCTCGGTGCATCCCTCACTAGCTACGCCCAGGTGGGTATTGGCACGTCGAGTCCGAATGCGGCTTTAGACGTAACCTCTACAACTCAAGGTTTTTTGCCTCCGCGAATGTCAGCGGTTCAGCGAAATGCTATTGCAACACCTGCCCAAGGACTCATGATTTATTGCACTACCTGCGGACCGAAGGGCGAAGCACAATTGTATAATGGAACGGAATGGGAGAACATGTCAGGTGGGGCTGCAGATGCGGGCACCGTTACGTTTGATAATTTTACCTACACGACGGTGCAAATTGGCACATAAGTTTGGATGGTAGAAAACCTGCGCACATCGGTTTATGCCAATGGCTATCCATTAACCAATGTCACAGATGCTACTGCCTGGTCCGCCTTGACTAGTGGCGCGTGGGCAGACTATAACAACGATAGTCAAAACGGAAGCACCTATGGTAAGTTGTATAACTGGCATGCGGTAGCCAGCGTGAACAATTTATGCCCCACGGGCTGGCATGTGCCCACTGATGCAGAGTGGACAACTTTATCGAACACATTAGGGGGCTCTTCGGTAGCAGGAGGTAAAATGAAAAGCACCAATACCTGGCAAAGCCCAAATACAAATGCTACTAACGAAAGTGGTTTTTCAGGCCTCCCTGGAGGCTTGCGTTTAGTTAATGGCACATCTTCATCCATTCTTCTCTACGGTCAATGGTGGAGTTCCACAGAAAATAGTATCAGTACAAACAATGCTTGGTACCGTTGGCTTTATTTCGGCTTTGGCGATGTAGCCAGAACCGACGCCGACAAGAAACATGGATTATGCGTTCGGTGCCTCAGGGACTAATGTTGTATTAATCGGTATTCGATTCACATCGATTCTGCCAAATCTTGTTAATCTTTCTCGTTCTTCGGTAGTATGATTAGGGCGCCTCAAATGCCCTTTGAAGCTGCCGAGCAGGGCGGTCTTCGAGAATCACTTCGCTGTCCCAGTCGCGAACCAAGCAAGTAAGAAGGCTGCGGACTTTAAAAATTGGTCCATTGGCCTATGGCATGGATTTTTAGCAAAAGGTCTTCCGTAAACCCATCGCCAAAGCGGCTGCCGCCGCTGTAGGGGTTGTTGGTGGCCTGTGCTACGTCTACATCACTCCCGGAGTTAAACAGTACTACCGAATACAGACTCCCGTTGGTTAAGCTTGCCGGACTTGAAAAGCTAAATGACTTCCACGAGTAGGAGCTAGCGGTTACCGACGTTGAACTGCTCGTGGCAATGGGCGTTTGTGTCGGTGTGGCGTTAGGGTTGTAGTTGCCCGAATAAATTTTTGCAATAACCGACGTAGATTGACCGGAATTTATCATTTGCACATAGGCCTCAACGCTCGTAATGTTCTCTGAACTGGTTGCGGTAAACGTTTGCCATACGGGACTGTTGTTATAAATTGCCACCGAGCCAGCGTTGGTCGCGTTCGTGTTTAACCACTCCGCACTGCTGCCACCGTAGCCTTGAACGGTATTGGTCGTGGTGTTGTAAATCACCAATCCCGCGGGCGGCTGGGCTATTGAATTTCGCTGAATGGTCGTAAGGCGCGGCAGCAGCAGACCTTTGGTCGTGCTCACAATCTCGAGTGCTGCGGCGGAGTTTGGGCTAGTGGTTCCGATTCCGACCGAACCTGTGGTGGTGATGGTACCCGAAGTGTTAACATTTGTAACACTTCCGTTGCCGAGTTGAATGGTGTTGCTGGCTGTTACGGTTGCACCGTATCCAATCGCAGTGGCGTTGGTAAGGTTATTGGGCGATGCGTCAGAATATTGTCCTAGAAATGTATTATTCGTTCCCGAAACGTTGCCGGCTCCTGCGGAAGATCCAAATGCAGTGTTGCCCGAGCCTGTGGTAGCCGAAAGAGCGCTATAGCCCACCGCGGTATTGTCCGCTCCGGTTGATACGCTTTTCGCGGCGTCGTACCCCAACGCCACATTGTAGTCTCCACTCGTTAAAGCATTTAGGGCATTGGCCCCTATTCCGTAGTTCGCGTTGGCACCAGACGTTAGTCCTGCAGGGGTTACCAAGGTGAACGATGAAGTTGGCGAACCGGCGTTGGTGTACCAACTTGCTTGCGGTATCCAAGCGGAACCGCTGTAAATGTAGAGTCCCGAAGTTCCGTCGGTTTGGTATACTATCAATCCCGTGGCGGGTGATGAAATGGCTGTGCGTTGGGCTGCCGTCATGCGGGGCGGTAGAAAGCCCTTGTCGGTGGCGGTTACATCCAGAATTGACGACGCCGCGGGCGAACTGGTTCCGACCCCTACCTGTGCCCAAACTGCCATGGGTACCCAGGCAAGTGCGAAGAAATACGATTTTACTGCCATTCGATACAATTATAAATTGGTCCAACTTCCGTTGGCGTAGCACTGAAACGTGCTGGTTGTTGTGTTGTAAATCCACAATCCCGATGGCGGACTGCTAATGGCATTGAGTTCGGTAGTGGTCAATCGCGGAAGCAGTAAACCTTTACTAGTACTGGAAACTTCGAGCGCTGAATTCGAGGCAGGCGAAGCAGTGCCTATCCCCAGCGAGCCTGAAGTCGTTATGGTGCCCGAAGTGTTCACGTTGGTCACCGAGGTATTACCCAGTCTAACGGTCCTGTTCGAGGCCGTGGCTCCATAGCCCACCCCGGTGGCGTTCGTAATAAAGCCAGAAGAGGGCTGAGCATTCATACCCAACATCGTGTGATGGTAGCCGGAATAATCAGCCGTTCCCGCGGAACTGCCCATCGCCGTATTTGAATTGTTGTTGGTATTTGATAAGGCCGAATAGCCTACGGCGGTAATTGAAATCTTGTTTGTCAGGGACTTCGCCGCGTCGTAGCCCAGTGCCACGTTATTGTCTCCGTCGGTGAGTGCCGACATCGCATTCACCCCAATTGCGATATTGCCCATTGCGCCCGAGGTAACCCCCGCAGGACTGACCAGCATAAACGCCGATGCAGGGGTACCCGAAGTGATCGTCCAATTCCCTTGGGTAATCCAAGTGGCACCATTGTAAAGATAAAGTCCAGAAATTCCGTCGGTCTGGTACACCATCAGGCCGGTGGCGGGGGTCCCGATGGCCGTGCGCTGCGCCGCGGTCATGCGCGGAGGCAGAAATCCTTTGTCAGTAGCCGATAATTCGAGGGCGGCTGAGGCGTGTGGGGTTGATGTGCCGACTCCGACTTGGCTCCAAGCGAGTACCGGCATTGACAGGGCAAGGAGCAGTGCTAAGTATTTCATGCGTATGGGCTTAACTAGGTGAAGACCAAATTTAGTGATTTTTATACCATATTCAATACGGAACCACAGTCCGCGAATAAAGCAGGGGCAGTCTTGCCGCGCTTCGCGCGGCGGACCTCAAGGGGGTTGCTTACTCGGTAACCAAACCCGCGACTTCGTCGCGACGTTTTTTCATTGCCATCCCTCGCTCAAGCGAGCTTGGCTCGGCTATCAATGAAAAAACCCAGGCCTTTGGGCCTGGGTTTGTTTACCTAGTAGCGGGGGCAGGACTCGAACCTACGACCTTCGGGTTATGAGCCCGACGAGCTACCAACTGCTCCACCCCGCGATATGAACGGCGAAGGTAGGCTATTGTAGAAAAACCTGCAAGCCTGCGGGAGTCCGCGTTAAATGCCCGACCTTTGCGGCCATGTCAAAACCCCATAAGTCTGGATTTGTTAACCTTATAGGCCACCCCAACGTGGGTAAGTCTACCCTGGCAAACGCCTTGGTGGGGGAGCGCCTTAGTATAATTACGCCCAAGGCACAGACCACCCGCCACCGAATTTTTGGCATACTCAACGGAGAAAACGAGCAGAACGAGTACCAAGTAGTATTCTCCGACACGCCGGGCGTGCTGGATCCGGCCTATGAACTGCAAGAGCGAATGCTCGACGCCGTGCGCGACGTTATTAAAGATGCCGACGTGTTTTTGTATGTCGTGGAGCTTGGCGAGGGTCCGCTCAAAAACGAATCCCTCTATAAGCACCTAGAAACCACGACCTCACCCGTGCTGCTGCTGCTCAACAAAATTGACCTCAAAGACCAAGCGACCCTTGAAGGCGAGGTACTGAAGTGGCAAGAGCGACTGCCTAACGCAGAAGTGATTCCGATCAGCGCGCTCAACCGTTTTAACCTGGACTACCTCATGGTGCGGATTCTCGAGCTCATACCCGAGGGACCGGCCTACTTTGAGAAGGACCAGCTCACCGACCGCAGCGAGCGATTCATCGCCTCAGAGATTGTGAGGGAGCAGATTCTCATGCGCTACCAAAAAGAGGTACCCTACTCGGTCGAGGTGGCGATCGACACCTTTGAAGAGGGCGAAGACATTCACCGCATTCGCGCCGTGCTCTACGTCTCGAGAGAGTCGCAAAAAGGCATTCTAATTGGCCATAAAGGCGCAGCCCTCAAGTCAGTGGGCATCGGAGCCCGCAAGGCCATGGAGGCGTTTTTTCAAAGGCAGGTTCATCTGGAGCTCTTTGTAAAAGTGCAGCCCG
>Ga0209552_1000500_pt1 | contig 12558 bp, 9 predicted proteins | sample LauGreFaBDMM15SD_2_FD_188214 | JGI IMG/M metagenome (GOLD analysis project Ga0209552, IMG submission 188214) | Freshwater lake microbial communities from Lake Michigan, USA - Fa13.BD.MM15.SD (SPAdes) (version 2) | ecosystem: Environmental > Aquatic > Freshwater > Lake | place: Lake Michigan, USA... | reverse complement strand
CCTTGCACAGTCCCACTCAAGCCGCACAATGGTTGCGTCAACACGTCACAGGTGTGCTGTGCACAGACAGCCGTGCTGTGCAAAAGGGCGATGCCTTCATTGCGTGGCCAGGGGCCGCCACCGACGGGCGCGCCTATGTGGCTTCGGCATTTGCGCAAGGTGCCCAAGTTTGTTTGGTGGAAGCTGAAGCCTGCCAACAATGGCTTTCAGTATGGCAAGCTGCAGAAGATCGAGTAGAAAATCATGTGGCCGCTTATGCAGGTTTGAAGGCAGACACAGGTTGGATTGCAGATGCCTACTATGAGCAACCCAGCCAAGCCTTGCAGGTCTTGGCGGTGACGGGGACCAATGGCAAAACTTCGACCACTTGGTGGTTGGCGCAAGCCATCAATGCTTTGTCATCCAAGCCTGGTGCAGACTCTTTAGGGCGATGTGCCATTGTGGGCACGCTAGGCGTTGGCCAGCCCCCCGATTTGATGCACACGGGCATGACCACACCCGATCCTGTTTTGTTGCAAGCGCAGTTTAGAAAATTTGTTTCTGCGGGTATCACGCACTGCGCCATTGAAGCCAGCTCTATTGGCATTGCAGAACAGCGCTTGGCGGGTACCCGAATTCAACTGGCCTTGCTAACCAACTTCACCCAAGACCATTTGGACTATCACGGCTCCATGGCCGCCTATTGGCAAGCCAAAGAAGCGCTCTTTGCATGGCCAGAGCTTGAGTTGGCTGTGATCAATGTGGATGACGTACAAGGTGCCAAATTGGCGTCTGATTTATCGCTAGGGCGATTGGCGACAGAAGCTTGGACTTGCTCAAGCCAAGGACACAACGCCCGATTGCAAGCTCGAAATGTGAAACGCAATGTCACAGGCTTGAGCTTTGATGTGGTTGAGGGTCCGCACAGTGTGCACCTGCAAACGTCTTTGATGGGTGATTACAACGTTGACAATGTGTTGGGGGTCATCGCTGCATTGCGTGCCCTCAAATACAACTTGGCCGACATCGTTGAAGTTTGTGCGCAACTCAAAGCAGTGCCTGGCCGGATGGAAAAAGTGATGGGTGTCGAGGGCGTCCAATTGCCTCTAACGGTGGTGGACTATGCGCACACCCCCGATGCAGTGACGCAAACCTTGTTGGCCCTGAAGCCGATGACCGATGCTTTGGGCTCGCAGCTTTGGTGTGTCTTGGGTTGCGGTGGTGATCGCGATGCCAGCAAGCGAGCTTTGATGGCTGCAGCCGCAGAGTCGGTGGCGCATCACTTGGTCCTCACAAGCGATAACCCCCGCAGTGAATTGCCAGATCAAATTGTGCGTGACATGCAGCAAGGCTTAAAAGCCCCTGAAAAAGTGCATCAAGAACTTGATCGTGCACAAGCCATTTTCCAAACGGTCATGCAGGCTGGCCAGCGCGATGTGATTTTGATTGCAGGCAAAGGTCACGAAGATACCCAAGAAATTGCGGGTGTGAAATATCCCTTTGACGATCGCGTGCATGCACACAATGCGCTCGTGCAGCGCGCCCGTGAAATTCAGCCAACAGGGGTTCAAGCATGAACCTGACACTGACACAACTCCAAAATTGGCTGCCACACGCTGAGCTTGTGAATGCTGATGCAGTGAACACGCAGCTTGCCGTGATCAAAGCAGTGCGCACGGACAGCCGCAGTGTGGTGGCTGGCGATTTGTTCATTGCCCTGAAGGGTGAGAAATTTGATGGCAGTACATTTTTGGCGCAAGCACAGGCACAAGGTGCTGTCGCTGTTTTGTTTGAAGCGGCTAATTTGGCGCAGGCTCAACAATTTCCTGATTTAAAAAATGTCACGGTGCCAGCATTTTGCGTTTCTAACGCACGTGCCGCTTTGGGAGACTTGGCTGCGCAGTGGCGCCGTCAATTTGAATTGAGTTTGATTGGTGTCACAGGCAGCAATGGCAAGACCACCGTCACGCAAATGATTGCATCGGTCTTGCGCGCCGACACAGCCTCACCCTCTTTGTCAACACAAGGCAATTTGAACAATGAGATCGGTGTGCCTTTGACCTTGTTCAATTTGCGTCCCGAACACCACCGTGCAGTGGTGGAGTTGGGCATGAATCACCCCGGCGAAATTGAAGTGCTCGCACAATTTGCACAACCCACCATTGGCTTGGTCAACAACGCTCAAAGAGAACATCAAGAATTCATGAGCACGGTCGAAGCGGTGGCCATTGAGAATGGTGAAGTGATTCGCGCTTTACCTGCCAAGGGTGTGGCTGTATTCCCAGCACAAGATGCCTACACCGAACTTTGGCAGAAGTTGGCTGGCGCTCGCCAAGTCTTGACTTTTGGTTTGACACAAGGCGATGTTCAAGCGCATGACATTGTGTGGCGAAATGGTGCTTGGTCATTCCAACTGTGGACCCCACAGGCTGCCTTGGCTTGCCGCTTGAACATTGCAGGGCGTCACAATATTTTGAACGCACTGGCTGCCACAGCCTGTGCATTGGCGGCCGGCATGAGCTTGCCTGACATTGTGAAAGGGCTCGAAAGTTTTGAGCCTGTGAAAGGTCGCTCTAAGTCGTGTGAGTGGCAAATAGATGGCCACGCTTTCACCCTGGTTGACGATACCTACAACGCCAATCCCGATTCTGTTCGGGCGGCCATTGAGGTTTTGGCTGAATTGCCAGCGCCTCGCTTGTTGGTGCTGGGTGACATGGGGGAAGTGGGTCTTCAGGGGGCAGAATTTCACGAAGAAGTGGGCGCCTATGCCCATGCTTCTGGCATTCAAACATTATTCACCCTTGGCGACTTGTGTCGCCACAGCAGCCAAGTCTTTGCAGGCGCCAAACATTTCTCTGACATGGAGAGTTTGCAAGCCAAGGTTTTGTCAGAAATTTCGACCTACAACAGCGTGCTGGTGAAGGGCTCGCGTTTTATGAAAATGGAGCGCGTTGTCGACGCTTTGCGCAACAAGCTTGAGCAAACGCAAGCTTCAGAAAGAGAGTCAGCCCATGCTGCTTAATTTGGCGCAATGGTTGCAAAGCTTGTCACCCGATTGGGGTTTCCTGCGCATTTTTCAGTACATCACTTTCCGTGCAGTGATGGCAGCTTTGACATCGCTTCTAATTGGCCTGATTGCGGGCCCGATGGTCATTCGCCGATTGACCGCCCTCAAAATTGGTCAGCCTATTCGAGGCTATGGCATGGAAACGCACATGGCCAAAAGCGGCACACCCACCATGGGCGGTGTGCTCATTTTGTTGTCTATTGCCATCAGCACCTTGCTGTGGTTTGACATCTCCAATCGCTTCGTTTGGATTGTGCTCATCGTGACCTTGGGATTTGGTGCCATTGGTTGGGTCGATGACTGGCGCAAAGTGGTGAACAAAGACCCTGAGGGGATGCGCTCGCGCGAGAAATATTTCTGGCAATCGGTCATTGGCCTGTTGGCAGCGCTTTGTTTGGTGTTCAGTATTTCTGAAAGCTCCAACATGCGTGTGTTCGATTTGTTTGTGAACTGGGTCATTTCGGGCTTTGAAGTCAATTTGCCTCCCACAGCAGGTTTGATGGTGCCTTTCTTCAAAGAGGTGAGTTACCCACTGGGCGTGCTGGGCTTCATGGTTTTGACCTACTTGGTGATTGTGGGCTCTAGCAACGCGGTCAACCTCACCGATGGCTTAGACGGTTTGGCCATCATGCCCGTGGTCATGGTGGGCTCGGCCTTGGGCGTGTTTGCGTATGTCACAGGCAGCTCGGTGTACGCCAAATATTTGTTCTTGCCCTACATCCCCGGCACCGGTGAACTGCTCATTTTCTGCGCCGCCATGGCAGGTGCAGGCTTGGCATTCTTGTGGTTTAACACGCACCCTGCACAAGTCTTCATGGGAGATGTGGGCGCTTTGGCATTGGGGGGTGCGCTGGGCACCATTGCCGTCATTGTTCGCCAAGAAATTGTGCTGGCCATCATGGGCGGCATTTTTGTGGTGGAAGCCTTGTCGGTCATGGCGCAAGTTTCGTATTTCAAATACACCAAAAAGAAATATGGCGAAGGTCGGCGAATTTTGAAGATGGCCCCTTTGCACCATCACTTTGAAAAGAGTGGTTGGAAAGAAACGCAAGTGGTTGTGCGGTTTTGGATCATCACCATGCTCTTGTGCTTGGTGGGGCTGTCGACTTTGAAGCTGCGATAAACATGAAATACCTTCAAGGCCAACACATTTTGATTTTGGGACTGGGCAGTTCAGGCCTGGCCATGACTCGTTGGTGCGTTGCCATGGGCGCAGAGGTCACGGTGGCTGACACGCGTGAAGCGCCGCCTCACTTAAGCGTTTTGCAAGCCGAGTTGCCTGAAGTTGCTTTCAAGTCTGGGGCATTCCTAGCCAATTTGATTGAAGGCACGACGGTGCGCGCTGTGTTTGCAAGCCCAGGCCTTGCACCCGCCGAAACTGCGCTTGTCATGGACGCCGCCAAGGGCCTAGGTCTTTGGTTTGGCGGCGAGCTGAGTTTGTTTGTGCAGGGTCTAGAAAATCTCAAAGCCACGCGTGACTACAACCCCCATGTATTGGCCATCACGGGCACAAACGGCAAAACAACCGTCACAGCGCTCACGGGCCAGTTGATGGAGCGCGCGGGCAAAACAGTCAAAGTGGCCGGCAATATTGGCCCCACCTTGCTGGACACCCTGCGCTTGGCCATGGACACGGCGTTGCCAGAAGTTTGGGTTTTGGAGTTGTCCAGTTTTCAACTTGACAATGCAGGCCCCTTTGATCCCTCTGCAGCCACTGTCTTGAATATCACACAAGATCATTTGGATTGGCATGGCACCATGAATGCCTACGCAGCTGCCAAAGAAAAAATATTTGGTGCCAATACCCTCATGGTCTTAAACCGAGACGATGCTCGCGTGATGGCCATGTTGCCAGAGCCTGTGCGCGCTAAATTGCAAAAGCCGATTCAACGTGAGCATGTGAGCTTTGGTGCAGAAATGCCGCAACGCCCTGGTGATTTTGGTTTGGAAACTGTCAACGGCATGACCTGGCTGGTGCGAGCCCTTGAGTCAGATGAAACACGTCGCTTGCGCAAAGGGGAAGTGGAAGAAATTCACATTCAGCGATTGATGCCGGCGGACGCTCTGCGTATTCGCGGCAGACACAATGCGGTGAACGCACTGGCTGCGTTGGCCTTGGCCACCAGCACCGGTGCCAGCTTGGCCGCCATGCTGTTTGGTCTGCGTGAATACCAAGGTGAGCCGCACCGTGTGGCGGCTGTAGCCATCGTAAATGATATTGAGTATTTTGATGACAGCAAAGGCACCAACGTTGGCGCAACGGTTGCGGCTTTGGTGGGCTTGGGCTCTGAGCGTCGTGTACTGGTGATCTTGGGCGGCGAAGGAAAGGGTCAAGATTTCTCGCCCTTGGCTGAGCCCGTGGCAAGGTATGCACGTGCTGTGGTGTTGATCGGCAGAGATGCGCCAATCATTCGAGAGCAACTTAAATTGTGTGGCGTGCCACTGATCGATGCTGCCAGCTTGCCTGAAGCGGTCAATGTGGCCAAAGACATGGCTCAAGCGGGTGATGCCGTTTTGTTGTCGCCAGCCTGTGCAAGTTTTGACATGTTTCAAGACTACGCCCACCGCGCGCAAGTGTTTTGCCAAGCCGTGTCAGACATTGCTGAAGCCGCTGGCCAGCCTATGGAGAGCGTGCTATGACCGAATTGGGGTCTCGCTTCATGTCCTGGGCCAATGGTGTTTTTAGCCGTGCGAGTGGCGCTGGCCGCATGCAAGGTGCTGCTGAAGGGGTACTTCCTGTCAATTTGGGCAGCTATGACTATGCCAAGAATGCATCGACCCAAGGAAAGATTCAAAACATCGATCAAGCCATGGTGTGGGTGGTTGTGACGCTCTTGATGTGGGGCATGATCATGGTGTATTCGGCCACGATTGCCATGCCAGACAATCCCAAATTTGCCAGATATTCACAAACACACTTTTTGATGCGCCACATCATTTCGATATTGATTGGTTTTGGTGTGGCTTTGCTGGTGTTTCAAATTCCACTTGAAATCTGGGAAAAAAATGCCAGGCCTTTGTTCATTTTTGCATTGATATTGTTGGCGCTTGTTTTAGTGCCTTTCATCGGCAAGGGTGTGAACGGTGCACGCCGTTGGATTTCATTTGGGGTCTTCACCTTTCAACCTTCGGAATTTGCCAAGTTGGCAGTCATCATTTATGCCTCCGATTACATGGTGCGCAAAATGGAAGTGAAAGAACGGTTCTTCCGAGCTGTGTTGCCAATGGGCGCTGCTGTGGGCCTTGCAGGTATTTTCTTGTTGGCAGAACCTGACATGGGAGCCTTCTTGGTGATTGCCATCATTGCCATGGGCATTTTGTTTTTGGGCGGCGTCAATGCCCGAATGTTCTTCTTGATTTTCGCCATCTTGGTAATTACGTTTGCCATGATCATCGCTGCGTCACCTTGGCGCAGAGAGCGAATTTTTGCCTATCTCGATCCTTGGGATCCGACGCACACCTTGGGCAAGGGCTATCAGTTGTCGCACTCCTTGATCGCCATTGGCCGAGGTGAAATTTTTGGTGTGGGCTTGGGTGGCAGTGTTGAAAAACTGCATTGGTTACCCGAAGCACATACCGATTTCTTGTTGGCCGTGATTGGTGAAGAGTTTGGCCTGGTGGGTGTGGTGGCTGTCATTGGCATGTTCTTGTGGCTCAGCCGCCGCATCATGGTCATTGGTCGTCAAGCCTTGGCCCTTGATCGAACGTTTGCTGGACTGGTCGCTCAGGGTGTGGGCATTTGGATTGGCTTTCAATCCTTCATCAACATGGGTGTGAATTTGGGAGCCTTGCCAACCAAAGGCTTGACCTTGCCTCTCATGAGTTATGGTGGATCGGCCATTTTGCTCAACATGATTGCCATTGCCATCGTGCTGCGAATCGATGCCGAGAACAAACAAATGATGCGAGGTGGCCGCACATGAGTCACTGCGCTTTGATCATGGCCGGTGGTACGGGCGGACATATCTTTCCAGGCTTGGCTGTGGCTGAATCTTTGCGGGAAGCAGGATGGCGCGTGCACTGGTTGGGCGTTACCGGCAACATGGAAAGTCAGTGGGTCCCTCAGCGCGGTTTTGCTTTTGAGCCTGTGGAGTTTGGTGGTGTGCGCGGTAAAGGCATTGTCAGCTTGGCACTCTTGCCCATGCGTTTGCTCATCGCTTTTTGGCAAAGCATTAAAGTGGTTCGCAGAGTCAAGCCCGATGTGGTGGTGGGCCTTGGTGGGTACATCACTTTCCCGGGTGGCATGATGTCTGTGTTGTTGGGTAAACCACTGGTGCTGCACGAACAAAACTCGGTGGCAGGCATGGCCAATCGCGTGTTGGCGGGCGTTGCAGATTGTATTTTCAGCGCCTTTCCCGATGTTTTGAAAAAGGCTGTTTGGGTGGGCAACCCATTGCGCCAAGAATTTTTAAACAAGCCTGCACCCGCAGAGCGTTTTTCAGGTCGCTCTGGACCCCTGAAATTGTGGGTGGTTGGCGGCAGTTTGGGCGCACAAGCATTGAATGAGATTGTGCCCAAGGCATTGGCCTTGTTGCCAGAGCACAAGCGCCCTGTGGTGGTTCACCAAAGTGGCGCTAAGCAAATCGATGCACTGCGTGCCAATTATGAAAAAGCGGGCGTTCAAGCTGAATTGACACCATTCATTGAAGACACGGCAGAGGCGTTTGCACAGGCCGATGTGATTATTTGCCGCTCGGGTGCTAGCACGGTCACTGAAATTGCAGCGATTGGTGCTGCTGCCATCTATGTGCCTTTCCCATTTGCAGTAGACGATCACCAAACCACCAACGCTCAATTTTTAGTGGCACAAGGTGGTGGCTGGCTCATGCCTCAAGCAGATTTGACGCCGGAGTCTTTGGCTGCTCACCTTGACAGCCTGACCCGTGAAGAATTGTTGGCTTGTGCTGAAAAAGCATGGGCACTGAAAAAGACCCAAGCCACCCGCGAAGTGGTGGCTGCTTGCGAGGCCTTGGCCGCATGAAACACGCCATTCGTCACATTCACTTCATTGGGGTCGGTGGTTCCGGCATGAGCGGTATTGCCGAAGTTTTATTGAATTTGGGCTACACCATCTCAGGCTCAGACCTGTCCGACAGCAGCACCTTGAGGCGCTTGGCCGCGCTTGGCATCCAAACCCACGTAGGCCACAGCGCTGAGAACGTCAAGGGCGCCGATGCCGTGGTCACTTCGACCGCCGTCAAAGCCGACAACCCCGAAGTGTTGGTGGCCCGTTCACGCCACATTCCGGTGGTGCCTCGCGCGGTCATGTTGGCTGAATTGATGCGCATGAAGCAGGGCGTGGCCATTGCAGGAACCCATGGCAAAACCACCACCACCAGTTTGGTGGCCAGCGTTTTGGCTGAAGCCGGCTTAGACCCCACTTTTGTGATTGGGGGCCGCTTGAACAGTGCAGGCACCAATGCCAAATTGGGTACGGGTGACTACATCGTGGTCGAGGCCGATGAATCGGATGCATCGTTCTTGAACTTGTTGCCCGTCATGGCGGTGGTCACCAACATCGATGCCGATCACATGGAAACTTATGGGCACGACTTTGAGAAATTGAAGTCGGCCTTTGTAGAGTTTTTGCACCGCATGCCTTTTTATGGCACAGCCATTTTGTGCACAGACGATGCTGGTGTGCGAAGCGTGGTTGATCAGCTGGCACGGCCAGTGACCACCTATGGCCTTGAAGAAGGCGCTCAAATTCGTGCATTGAATGTTCGGGCTGAAAAAGGTCAGATGCAATTCACCGTTCAGCGCCGCAATGGGGTGATCTTGCCAGACCTGCCCATTGTGCTGAACTTGCCAGGTCTGCACAACGTGTTGAATGCATTGGCCGCAATCTCTGTGGCGGTTGAGCTGGGCATTGATGATGCGGCCGTTCAGCGGGCATTGCTGAACTTCAAGGGCGTGGGCAGGCGTTTTCAAAGCTATGGTGAGGTCAAGCTCTTGGCGCAAGCAGGCAGCTTCACTTTGATCGACGATTATGGCCATCATCCTGTTGAAATGGCCGCCACTTTGGCAGCAGCGCGAGGTGCGTTCCCGGGTCGTCGTTTGGTCTTGGCTTTTCAGCCACATCGTTATAGCCGTACACGCGATTGTTTTGAAGATTTTGTGAGCGTCATCAGCCAAGGTGCTGATGCCGTTTTGCTGTCTGAAGTGTATGCAGCAGGTGAGGCGCCCATCGTTGCGGCAGATGGTCGCTCTTTGTCGCGGGCACTTCGTGTCGCTGGCAAAATTGAACCTGTTTTCGTCGATAAAATTGAAGCCATGGCGCAGGCTATTTTTGTCAATGCAAAAGACAATGACGTTGTCATTTGCATGGGTGCCGGCTCTATTGGCACAGTCCCTGCGCAAGTTCAAAAAATGGGAGGTGCTGCATGACGGCAAGCGCTCTCCATTTTGGCAAAGTGGCTGTGCTCATGGGGGGCCAGTCGGCAGAGCGAGAAATTTCTTTCTTGTCAGGCCGAGGCGTCTTGGCAGCCTTGCAGGCCAGAGGTGTGGATGCCCATGCCTTTGACCCCGCCGAGCGCAAACTGTCCGATCTCCAAGCAGAAGGCTTTCACAGATGCTTCATTGCCTTGCATGGTCGATTTGGTGAAGACGGCACAGTCCAAGGTGCGCTGGAATTATTGGGCATCCCTTACACGGGTTCTGGCGTCATGGCCTCCAGCATTGCCATCGATAAAACCATGACCAAACGCGTTTGGTTGTCAGAAAATTTACCAACCCCTCGTTATGTCCTGCTGCAGAAAAATGATTTAGGAGCGAAGGCCCAAGCGCATGTGCTTCAAAGCCTGGGCTTGCCACTGATTGTGAAGCCCGCTCGTGAAGGCTCTTCCATTGGCGTGACCAAAGTGACACAGGCCAGTGAATTGCTCAAAGCGCTTGAAGATGCTGCTCAATGCGACACCGATATTTTGTGTGAACAATTCATTGCTGGCGATGAAGTGACTTGCCCAGTTTTGGGTGAGGGTGCAACCGCTAGGGCCTTGCCTGTGATTCGCATTGTGGCACCGGCTGGCAACTACGATTACCAAAACAAATATTTCACAGACGACACCCAATACTTGGTGCCGTCGGGTTTGCCAGAAGCCGAAGAAAAAGTGATTCAAGCGCATGTGGTCAAGGCCTATCAGGTGCTGGGCTGCAGAGGCTGGGGCCGCGTCGATGTGATGATTGATGCCCAAACTCGCCAACCCTATCTGCTCGAAATCAATACCTCACCTGGTATGACGGGGCACTCCTTGGTACCCATGTCAGCCAAAGCAGACGGCATGTCCTACGAGGATTTGTGCATGCACCTGTTGGCCTCTGCCGGTTTGGAGCATTCAAGTGCAGAGAGGGGTGACGTATGAAAAAGCCCATCGTTTTGCCCATGGATGTGCGCCTCATGCAATGGACGGCCACAGTCATGCTGGCTTTGACCTTCATGATGTGCGTGGCCAGTGGCATCGGTTGGATGTTGCGGCATCCCGCTTTCTCGATTCAGAGCATTACCGTGCGTGGCAATGTGACGCACAGCAACCCTGTGACCTTGCGGGCCAATGTCATGCCACAACTCACAGGCAATTTCTTCACCTTGAACTTGTTGCAAGCCCGTCAGGCGTTTGAACAAATTCCTTGGATTCGCTATGCGCTGGTGCGCCGCGAATTTCCAAATCGTTTGTCGGTGACGCTGTATGAGTTTCAACCCGCAGCCCAATGGGGCGGCGAGGGCGATGGCAAATTTCTCAGTGTTGAGGGTGCCATTTTTGAAGTCAATGCAGATGAGGTTGACAGCGATGCGCTGCCCATCTTGAAAGGGCCAGAAGCACAAGCCCACACTGTGCTCGAGATGTACAAGTTTCTCAAGCCACGAATGGACAAGATGGACATGAGCTTGAATAGGTTAGAGCTGAGTCAGCGCGGCAGTTGGTCTGCGCAGCTGGAGTCGGGGGCAACATTGGAGTTGGGCCATGGTACGCAGCAAGAAATGGGCGACAGGCTTCAACTGTTTTTCAAGACAGTGACGCAAATTGCATCGCGCTACGGCCGAACTGCAAGCTCTTTGCTGTCGGCAGATTTGAGATACGAGAATGGTTATGCGCTGAGGTTGCGGGGCGTGACAACTTTGGCGGTAGATGGTTTGCAAAAACCCTAATTGGCAGATTGAAGATTTAGATCAGAACGGTTGAACATATGGCAAAAGAATACAAAGATTTGGTAGTCGGTCTCGACATTGGAACTTCCAAGGTCATGGTCGTCGTGGCCGAGGTTATGCCAGGTGGCGAATTAAAGTTGGCTGGCATGGGGGTGGCTCCTGGCAATGGTTTGAAGCGGGGCGTGGTCGTCAACATTGACGCGACGGTGCAGAGCATTCAACAGGCTTTGAAAGAAGCCGAGTTGATGGCGGATTGCAAAATCACTCGCGTCAACACGGGCATCACAGGCAGTCACATTCGCGGCCTGAACTCAAGTGGCATGGTGGCGGTGAAGGACAAAGAAGTCACGCCGGCCGACGTGGCGCGTGTGGTTGAAACGGCGCGTGCCATCAATATTTCAACCGACCAGCGGTTGTTGTTGGTCGCTCCCCAAGAGTTTGTGATCGATGGCCAAGACGTGAAAGAGCCGATTGGCATGAGCGGCATGCGGCTTGAAGCCAAGGTGCACATTGTCACAGGTGCGCAAAGTGCGGCCGAGAACATCATCAAGTGTGTGCGCCGCTGTGGCTTAGAAGTCGACCAACTGTTGCTTAACCCCTTGTCTTCAAGTCTGGCAGTTTTGACGGAAGACGAGCGGGAACTCGGTGTTGCCTGCGTTGACATTGGCGCCGGTACCACCGATGTAGCTATTTTCACCAACGGCGCCATTCGCCACACCGCTGTCATTCCGATTGCCGGTGATTTGATCACCAGCGACATTGCCATGGCGCTTCGCACGCCCACCAAAGATGCTGAAGATATCAAGGTAGAAAGTGGTTGTGCCAAGCAGTTGCTGGCCGATCCTGAGGCGCAAGTGGAAGTGCCAGGCCTTGGCGATCGCGCGCCGCGCATGTTGTCCAAGCAAGCGCTGGCCGGCGTGATTGAACCGCGCGTTGAAGAAATTTTCTCGCTGGTTCAGCAAGTCATTCGCGAGTCAGGTTATGAAGAAGTTTTGTCGTCGGGCATTGTGCTCACCGGCGGTAGCGCCGTTATGCCTGGCATGGTCGAGTTGGGTGAAGACATTTTCTTAAAGCCTGTGCGCCGAGGCGTTCCCAAATACAACGGCGCATTGTCAGACATGGTGAGCCAACCTCGCGTTGCCACTGTCATGGGTCTCATGGAAGAAGCCCGATTGGCGCGTTTGAGAGGTTTCAAAGTATCGCAAAAGAAGGGTTCTATGAACAACGCCTTCACACGCTTCAAAGATTTCATCGTGGGGAACTTCTGATGGATTGGCGCAAACTTTACTTGGCAAGGGGGAGTCCGCATCGGCGATGTTGAAACCCAGTTATTCCAAAAAAAATAAAATTTTCAAAAATCAATTTT
>Ga0209552_1000493_pt1 | contig 12650 bp, 8 predicted proteins | sample LauGreFaBDMM15SD_2_FD_188214 | JGI IMG/M metagenome (GOLD analysis project Ga0209552, IMG submission 188214) | Freshwater lake microbial communities from Lake Michigan, USA - Fa13.BD.MM15.SD (SPAdes) (version 2) | ecosystem: Environmental > Aquatic > Freshwater > Lake | place: Lake Michigan, USA... | reverse complement strand
ACTATTAAGTATAATCTTTATGATCAAGAATATGCAAGTAGATTTACAAAAAATAATATTGTATTTAATAATAAATTAGATTCTGATGATATTTTTGAAATTCAATTGTATAAAGATGTTCAAACAAAAATTGAAATTCCAAATTATGCAAATGCTTCAGATATTTATATTACTAATGATATTCTTGATAATAGAAGTTTATTAATATTTTTCAATGGGCAAAACATCAACTCTGGACATTACGAACTACTTAATAATAATACTAATTTTCGCATAGATCAATCTAGTGATAGTATTAATGATGTGGTTTTATATACTATTTCAAATTTTTCTGATAATGACTCTTTTATATTCGATAATACTGGTCAGAATATAAATTCTAATTCATTCAAATATGTTGGTAAATTAAACAATAATATATATGATGTATATTTAAATGGTCAAAAATTAATAAGTGGACTTAATTATACTATATCTGGATCAAATAGCGGATTATATTTAAGAGAGCTATTACCTTCTGGAGAGGTGTATGCTGTAAGAGATAATTTCTTTCATAGAATTACTGGAAACAATTTTAAATATTATTCACCATCTGCAATCAATTATAATAATGAAAGAATTTGGGTAAACGGTCTTTATCAAAACAAAAATGAGAATTACATATTAACTTCATGCTTTAATAAATCTCTTTTGAGTAATGAAGACTTAACAACTAAAAATAATGCAATATTTACAGGAGATTATTATAGGTTTAATTTAGTGTAAATATATATAAGGAATAAGGTATGCCCGTTAAATCTATTAATAAGATTAAGATTGGAAATTATCCACAAGGTCAATTTGCTGGTGGATATATTTATTCTTTTCAAATAAGTCAAGGATTTGCAGAAAATATAAACGAAATAAAAATAGATATTGTTTTTGATAAAAATTTTGCAATTCAATTACCAACAAAAAGTTTAACTAGTTCATATAGAATTGAAATTGGGGATATAGTAATTCCTTACGCATATTTAATTAAACATTCTAAAAATATTTCTGCCACAGAAAATATTATATCTTGTACTTTTATTGATAATTCATTTATTTTAGACAGATATTACATAGGTTTAACTAATAGACATGGAGCAGTAGGGCGTGAAAAGAAAGCATTTAATGTTAATATTTATTGTCAAAATACGGCTACGAATGGAAACATTAATATAATAGAAACATCAGCGGAAGTTACTAGAGATGCAGCTTCTTCTTATCCACGCGGAGGAGATGGAAGAGGCGGGTTGATTATTTTAGGAAAAGAAAAATTTACAGAGCAAGCTTGCGATGTTCCTGATGTAGACTATTTATTTTTTGATTTATGGACTACTCTTCAAAATATAAAATTAAATAATAAATCAATACTTGATTTATCATCAGATTATCCAAATTCAACAGATCCTAATACGTATACTGGGACTTTAAGAGAAGTTTTATCAAGTTGGGGTAGCGATTTAGGTTTCTCTTTTTATTGGGATTTTTTACAAAATACATTAGTAATTATCGATTTAAGATCTGCAATAGACATATCTCCAGTACAAAAATTTATTGAAAATAATTTTAATTCAAATTCAAATTTAAGCATAGCAAATTATTCTCAAGAAGAATCTTTAGAGGGTACTTATTTCCAAGCTGGAGTAAATTACTCCTTAAAACCTGCTAGATCAAAAGAGAGACCTATAAAAGAATTCTTACCAATGGATTATTCTTGCGTTAAATTGCGACAAGCAAATATTAGAGCAAATACTACAACTTCCGTTTTGGCTAAATACAATCGACAAGCTTGGGTATTGTATAATTTGCAATTAGGAAATTTTTCAACAGTAGGATTTTTTTCAAAATATAGTGGCATTCCGCAATTTTTATTAGAAAAATGTTTTAGTAATGTTAATGAATTTTTATATAACCAAGGTCTTGGTGGAAGATTATGGTTTGGTTATTATGATGAAAATATTGGAAACGCTAATGCTGATCTTGAAGCTAGAAATTGTGATGATATTGGAAGATATTATATAAATGGTACAATTTATAATTTAAAAGAATTAACATGCCAAGATAACTATATATTTCAATATACTACAAATTTTCAACCTCCACAAATTTGGTCGCGGCCTTTTGCTTCTGCTGGCGGTAATTATATACCTCCTTTACCAAATAAAACTTGGTATATAGAGCGTAATCCTGCTTGGGATGAAGATGGAGAAATTAATCTCGAAAACTTAGGACCAATTGTTACTCAAGTTGAGGGTGATCTTGCAGACCAAGTCAGAGATACAATTATATTGAATAATCCTAATGATATAAATCCAGATAGATATAGAGGTTTAACCATGCTATGTTGGAAACCTTATTTAAGTGTCGGTGGTGGTCAAGCATATAATGAAGCAGAAGAAGAGTGGATCCCTGCTCAATTTTCTAAAGAAGACCAAGCATGTAAAACTAAATGCGATAAAAATTTAACAGAAGAGGTATGCGGTAAAGTAAATGAAGGATGGACCTTAACTACTCCAGCTAATGGATTAGTTTCAAAACTTGCAAATATTGTTACGATGACAAATTTTATAAACAACACATCAAAAATAGTTTATTTACCATCTGAACAACCATACATGGGATATTTAACTAATGAAGGAAGTTTTCAGTGGGTAGAAGAAGGTTCTGTATCAGTTCAAGGTGGAGATGCTCCACCTGATAACGTAATGTCTTATAATGTAGCAGCGAATGATGTGACAGAGCCAACCGCTTCTGCTGGACAAATTGTGCCTAAAAATCCAGATCCAGCTTTAACTGTTTCTCAAACTAATGAAAAAAAACAAATATCTCTTAAAGTTATTGGGGCGGAATATGGTGCATTAGAAGATTTCTTAAGTCCAGATTATGGATTAACAAATTTAAATATTTATATCAATGATAATGGAATATTTACAGATTTAACTTTCGAAAATCGACCAAATCGACCAGAAGGTAATGGAACAATGCGTACAGTGGGTCCACATAAAATAAAATTTACATACTAAAATGAAACTAAGTGGAAATAATTTTTTATCTATTAATACTCAAACTGGCGTTAGCTTCAATTTAGATTTATCTATAGATAATATAACAGGAAATTGTAATTTTGGATTTAGTGGCGAAAATAAAGATTTAACATTTCGATTAAATAAAGGAAATATAATTGATCCAAGCAATCAAATTGTTTACTCTTATAATAGTAATGAATTGATTAATATATCTGGTAATTTATATTCTTATTATATAAATAAACAGCCTTGCGTTTTAAATGGACCAAAAGATCTTTTTAATATAAGTGGTTTTTATTTAAATACACAAAATTGTTCTGCAGATTTAGATTTAAGTTTATATGGTAATCTTCCAAATTATGGAGTAGATTTTAATAATACTTTTTATATTACTGGAGATAATCCATTAATTGGAATTATTTCTAATTCTGGAGATTCTACTTTTAAGATTTTTAGTGGTGTTATTACTGCTCCTACAGGATTCTCTGTTAATGGATTTATTTTAAATAATACTCCAGTTAATAATACTGCTGAAATAAATAATAATACTTTTGGACAAATAAGCATTAGTCATTATTATCAAACATTTTATCAAATTGAAAATAGTAGACTATATAATATTCAATTGGATTTGTATACAAATTTTGGTAAAATATCAAAAACTATCCCAATAACTGGTTCTTTATCTGGATATATAAATATAGATTTAAATACTTTAGATATAATCTATCCTAGTTCTCAAAGTTTAATTGGAAATGAAGATGAAACTGATATCTTCTTGAATAATAAAATTACAACAGGAAGTAAATCCATTGAACTTGAACTAGATAAAAATCTAAATATAAAATTAGAATATCATGGAGGGAAAACTGGAATATTTTATGCCGATATACCAGGAAGTGGTTATAAATCTATAAATGTATCTGGATTCTTAAATGGAAGTGGATATCTTGGCCGAACAGATTTAAGATTAACAGGCTATAATTTACAATCTGGTGTTCAAATAACTGGTTATATGACAGGACTGGTAAGCGAACAATTTTTTATAACAGGAAATATTTTGAATGATATTAGCTTATTGAGTACTGGGTATTTTTTTGATATACCTTTTATTTCAAATAAAACTTATACGGGTATCACAGGGTTTACAAATAATGGTATAGTAAATTATAATAATCATTTAAATTCATCTTTTATTCAAAGAAAGCAAACAATAGAAAATTATACATCTCCTGCAAGCCAATTCAGTTTGAAAATAAAATCAAATGAATCTGGTTCAATAGTTCTTGTAAGCGCTGCAACTGAAGTTAATGCAAATTTTTCTACTGGAAAAGTTTACCTTTATGCTGGAAATCAAGGAAATTTAACTTTAGCAAAAACTTATTCTGGATTATTAGGGGATAGAAATTTTGGAAGTAATATTTATATAAATAAAACTGGTAATTGTTTTCTTGTGACTTGTAATAGATTTGGAAATCAAGGAGATAGTGGAAGAGTTTATCTTTTTGAAGACTATAATCAAAATATAAATACATCAAGAATAATTGAAGAATCTGGATTATATTTTGCAAAATCTGTAGCTATTAATACTGGGAATATTGTTTTTATAAGTAATTTTAATGGAACAAATAAAACTGGAGTTATTAATATATACGAAAATAATGGACCATCTTTTGTTAAAAGACAAATGCTAAGTGGGTATTCTCAAAGTAATAATTTCGGAGAAAGTTTAGATACAATTGATGATGGCCAATTACTAATCGTATCTGATCCTTTAGCTAGTTCTCCATCTGGAGAAGCATATGTTTTTACAGGTAATAATTATAATTACTCTTTACTTAATAAATTAGATCAAACTGGGATATTAAATGCTTTGTTGTTTGGATACTCTTTAAGTATAAATAAAAATGGAAATATTCTAGCGGCTGGTGCGCCATATTGTAATGTTGGTAGTGGAGCTTTTTTTATATATACTGGAGATCGGAACAATAACTTTAAACAAGTATTCGTTTCTGGATTTACTGGGCCAGGTCAATCTCAATTGGGGGGTCATTTAAAATTAAATAACGAAGGAAATACTTTAATTGCTGGTTTAGCTATTAAAGATCATCCAAGTGGTGAGATTCGTATAATAACTGGATCTAATGATAGATGGACTACTACTAATATTATTAATGAAAAGACATTAAATACATCTGCTCTAATTTTAGGTGTGCCAGTTAATTTATCGACTTTAAGTGGAAAAAATACATACTATGCTGGAAATTATATCTATCAAAGACTTCATACATTTAGCGACATAAATTTTTCTGGATACTTAGGATCTTTTATCGCCACAGGTTTGATAAATAAAACTTCTAATTATTTAATAACTGGATTAATTACAGGAAATAAATATAATAAAACATTTTCAAATACTTTTAATTTAATAACAGGATATTATTTACCATCAAGTGGAACATATACTGGATTTTTTGATTTTAAACAGAATAATCGTTTAAGCTTGGATGGAAAATCTTATTCAAATAGTAATCCTTTAATTACTACTGGTATAAATGATTTTTATATAAAAGTAAAAACAAAAAATTATTATGATGATGAAGCTCTCACTGGAAAATTAACTGTAGTTTCATCAACTTTTAATGATTTAAATACTGGTGTAATTTATTATTATATAACAGGAAAAAAGGTATAAATTTATGGGCGATATTAGACCTCCAGCTGGTGACCCTTTATTAAAGGCTGGATGTTTAAATCCATATAATAGACAATTAGGATTTGGTACATCTCGTTACTATCCACTATATTGTCCAAATGCTATAGGAATAAATTCATTTTTAAATCAGACTAATAGTAGTCCATATTTTACATCTTATATGGATACTGTAAGTATGAATTATTATTCAATGGAAAATCCTGATTATATAGCTAGTTTTAAATACTATGCAGATAGTATGAGCTTATATATTAATAGTTATCTAAATAGAATTGATTTGAGTTCTAATGATACTTATTCGTATATTTCTACTAGCAATAAATCTAGTAATATATCTGCAGAATTAGTTTCAGATGGTTATGGTGGTCAAGTTTATATACAATCTAATAATTCAAATACATTTGGCGCAATAGATGCATATTCTGATAACGTTAATATGCAATTAACTAATGGAACTTATAATATTCAAAATAGTATAACAAATAGTAATGCTATTAGTTATATAACTAATGGATCAACAAAAAGTGTTAGTATAAGTTTAGCAGATCTTGGTACAGACTCAAGTAATATAAGATTTAGAAATTGTGGGAGTGCTGGTAATCCATTATGGATTTTAACTAATAAAACTTTCACTACGGGTGCTGGAAGTGTTTGTTGGGCAAGTTATAATGATACCACAGACTATCTTACTATTGGTAATTCTGATTGTCCAGTTGTAGATTTTGCAGTTATAGGGAATGGTTCAGACGATGAAGGAGTTTTTCTCGAAAAGAAATCGAATTATAGTCAAGCTTCAGTTTACGATGCAACAAGCGCAAGACTTCAAGCCTATACTAGTACAAGTATAAAAGCTTACGCAGAAGCAACTTCAAATGCATCTACAATTGGTGCGCAAGCTTCCTCTACTAGTTATGCTAAAAATGTTGCAAATTCAAACGGAGGATATTTTGAAGCTTTTGCTGGAACGAAACAGATTCTTTTAAACGCAAATACTTTGAGTGCAAATCAAGCATTAACGTTAAGAAATTGGGGATCAGTAGCTGCTCCAATATATGTTGCATCAACTGAAGTAGTTAATTTATCAAAAGTAACAGGTCAAGCTTGCTGGGCAAGTTATAATGATGCCACAGACTATCTTACTATTGGTAATTCTAATTGTCCAGTTGTAGATTTTGCAGTTATAGGGAATGGTTCAGACGATAAAGGAGTTTTTCTCGAAAAGAAATCGACTTATAGTCAAGCTTCAGTTTACGATGCAGCAAGCGCAAGACTTCAAGCCTATACTAGTACAAGTATAAAAGCTTACGCAGAAGCAACTTCAAATGCATCTACAATTGGTGCGCAAGCTTCCTCTACTAGTTATGCTAAAAATGTTGCAAATTCAAACGGAGGATATTTTGAAGCTTTTGCTGGAACGAAACAGATTCTTTTAAACGCAAATACTTTGAGTGCAAATCAAGCATTAACGTTAAGAAATTGGGGATCAGTAGCTGCTCCAATATATGTTGCATCAACTGAAGTAGTTAATTTATCAAAAGTAACAGGTCAAGCTTGCTGGGCAAGTTATAATGATGCCACAGACTATCTTACTATTGGTAATTCTAATTGTCCAGTCCTAACCATGTATCAATCATATGATAATACAACAAGCAATGGCGCATATCTTACGACTCAAGCAGATCGTTCAGAAATTTATGTGCTTAAAAATGATACTTTTCAATGTACTATGCGTGCTGAAGGAGCATCTTCCTTTATAAAAGCTCAAGGTGGAATTGCTAGTCAATTTTCTCAAATGTATAGTGATGGTTCCTCCGCTACTGTATACGCTCAAGGATCAGCTTCAGTAAAATCAAGATTAGGAGCGACTAGCACAACTTCCGATTTACAAGTTTACAATGCTTTTGGTGGAATTTATGCTACTACTGAAGCAGAAAACGCTTACCTTAGAGTCCAGAACTCTTCTAGTTCAAAACAAATTAGCTTAAGTATTGCTGATTTTGGAACAACTGCAGCTACTACAGTTAAATTAAGAGAATTCTCTATTTGTGCAAATGGAGAAACTAAAAAATGTTTAATACTTGCTAGTGAATTTTATGTTTAATTAACTTTCTTTAAGTTTTGAGGCATAAAGATATTAATTAATTTATTAAACTCTGGCACTTCTTGTCCTTTTAAGTCTACTCTAGATATAAATTTATAAAAACTATTTACATCCTCTTTTGTTACTAACGCTTGGAATTTATCTTCAGTTACGTTTAATGTAGGTTGTTGATTATTGTTTTCTTCACTCATTTTTAGCTTTTATCCTTTCTATAAGTTCAAATATTTTACTTTTGGGTATATCTAATATAGTATTGAAATTCTCAGAATTTTCTAATTTTTCTTTAACTAATTTTTTCTTTAATTGATCAAAAGTAATGTTTTTATCTTTCATTACTTTAGCTAATAAAGCTTGAGGTGATGTAGGACTTTCTTGAGGACTAGAATCATCAATTAATTTTGCATCCCCAAGTTCCTCTTGACCAACAATATTAATTTTTAAGAAATTTCTCACACATCTAACAAAAGCTCTATTTTCAGCAATTGCGGCTAAAAAGAATCTAGCAAAACTTTTTGTATTATTTGAAGTAGCATCCGCAAGAGATTCAAATACTATTTCCTTACCTCCAGTTTCATAATTTGGAACCCATGTAATTCTACATGATGTAGCGAAATATGTTTCATTTGCAGCTACTACCTTATATTCTACTTTTGAATAGCCTCTAATTTGGGCTAATTCTTTAATTCCACCTAATAAAATAAGAAGGTCTTTATCTTCTAGCTTTGATACATCAGTTTCTTGTGTTTTTTGTCTATTTGGTACTAAATATTGCGTTTTAACCATACCGCGCCAATTAATTGTGCCATCCTCATTATAGATATAATTGATATTTTCATCTTCAATTAAACCATATTGGTTTCTATTAAATAATTTAGGTGGTTTATTCTTTGCTTCGACGGAAGGTGTTCCTTCAAAGAATTTAATATTAGGTTGAATAACTGTAGATTGTGTTGATTCTTTTTCCATTTAACTATATTAACTTACTTTATATTTTTAGTCAATAGAAAAGATATAGAAATTATCTACTTCTTTCCAAAACTCTATATTATCTATTACTTTGTTTTTATTTTTATTAATCCAGTCAAATTTAGAAGTAAATTGTCCTTCTGAGGAAATTAATATTGTTGATGATTTATAATAAAGATTATTTGGTAATTCTTTTAATTTAATTAAATCTTTTGTTGGTTTTTGTTTTAAATGAATTAATCCGTAATCCATATAGTTTAATTTGTATTTATTTAACTCTTCTTCTTTCAAGAAAGATATTAAAGTGAATTCTATTGCATTATTTTTTAAGAATTTAACGAATTCTGGATTATTGTTCTCATCAATAAAATATACTACTTGACTTATATTTGATTTGAATTGTCTTATAAGATTTGGATCTATTTCTTTATCTGTAAATATAATACATTTTTTAAACTGCAAATAAAAAGCTAAAACTTGTTCATTGAAAAAGTAATCCATTCTAATTATGGGATTTTCTATTGGTATAGATTTTGGATCTATAGCTTTATCTGGTATAATTTCTAGGGTTTTATTGTTGTAGTCTGGGCCAAAATATATAGTTTTTTGATTAATATTATGCTTTATATTTAATAAATTTAATATTGATATAGCAATTTCTTCTGGTTTAATATTATTAATATTTTTTGGATTTTCGCCAAGAGAGTAAGAAGGTTTTAAAGTCCTAAAAATTGGACTAATTAAACAAATATCTTTTTCATCTGACCAATATGGTTTTACATTTTCTACATTATTATTACTATATAACGCTACGATTTTTTTATTAAATCCAGAAGCAATATGGACTGCAAAGCTATCTGCTCCAAAATGCATAATTGATTTTTTAATTAAAAATGCTGCTTGAGAGATTGTGGTTTGTCCACTTACAGATATTGTTCCGTTAATTGGACGATCTTCTTTCGCTCCAATCTGAATAATGTCTATATTATTTTGTTTTAAATATGGTAGAATAATATCTACCACTTCTTGCCAATAATCATAATTTTTTGCAGGTTTACTAAATGGTTGAAATGTTATAAATTTTTCAGATGTAACAGGAAAATATGAATCATAAATATATGGTTTGCCAATTTTAACACCACATGAACTAGCGTATCTTTCTAATAAATGCATAAATTATCCTTTTAAATCGAATTGAATTTTTGTTTTACCATTATGAATATAGTCTAATATTCTTTGTGTGCCTATGAATGGTAAAAATGCAATTTCAAAATAACCTTTATGATCTCCCATACCTTCTAGCCATAATAATTGATCCATTTGAGATATATATTGAATAACTTTATGAATAGATGGATTACCTTTTAATATATCAAAATACTCTGGTTTTACTGCGACATATAAATTATATTCTGGATATTGCTTTTTAATATTATCAAAAAGCGCTGTGGACATGTAGATATCACCTATTGATTCTGGCATAACATATAATATCCTTTTACCTTCGTCATCTTTATCTAATAAATCAGTAAAATCTATTTTTTTATTTTTTTCATTTTCTTTAGATGCGACTTGTCTGAAGTAATTTTCAATATCTTGTCGTTTTGCACCTTTTGATATTTCTTGCATCCAATATTTATGGCCATCATCTTGACTATTTACTTGTTTCATTTTTAAAATATTGTGATACAAATAAGTAAGCCATTCTGAATTATCTTTTATATCTGGTACTTGAGCAAAAGCATCTTTTTCTTCTCCATCTATAGGAAAACTATAATCGGCAAAATTTGCTGAATCTATAAATTGTTCTATTTCTTTGCCAATATTTTCTACTGAAAAATTCTCTATAGTCCATTCTCTAGCCTTCTTGCCCATATCTCTTCTTTTTTGGATTGGCATATTGTATACTTTATTTAATTGTTTTGCTATAGAATTTGGCTTAGTCGAAGCTTTAATAAATTCTGTGCCGTGCTCTCTATATTCTGTCCATTCTAGCGGAAAACTATAAGCTTCATCTTTGCACATTTCTTCTCCACAACTATAATTTGTTACAAGAGTAATTAATTCTGTTAACTTTGCTTCTTGAATGGGTATTTCTTGACCACCACTTGTGAATGGATGGCAATATATATCCATTAAATTATATACTTCATTTAATTGTTTTTCTGATACTCCAAGGCCAACATTTGTGGTTGTTTGAGATTTTTCTGCACCACATAATCTACAGTTTACATCTTGTCCATGAAATGGTTTTATTTCATAGTTATGGCACTTTTTACAAATATATGTAGTTAGTATTTCTCTTAAATCTATATTGTATTCTTGAGCTAATTTATGTATATTCCATCCTTCACCCCAATGGGTATGTAATAATAGAAATGTATTTTTAATTTGTGGATTTGACCTTTTCCAAAGAGCATATCCTTCTAATAAATTTGGAACACTTTTTCTTAATTGATTTCTAAATACAAAACCAATAATAAATGCGTCTTGAGGTATATTAAATGTTGCTCGTAATTTGCCTCTTTCTTCATCTTTCAATCTAAAAAAATTAGAAGCCTCTAGTGGACCATGCATGGTTTTTACATGTTCATGTCCAAGTCTATGTAATTCTTGAGTAGCAAAATCACTCCAAATCCAATAATTTTTAATTTTTGGAGCTTTTTCTACTGCTGTTGGTAATATGGGCAAAGAGTCTAAAGTGGTCCAAAGGACTGAATTTATCTTATCAAACCAATTTTTATCAATAGCAAAATCTATACCCCAAATATCTTGAACAGCAATATAAACATCTGGCTTCTCTTCTTTTATAACTCTATCTAAATTATGTGCACCATAACTTGCTAGTCTAGCTAAATTAGGATCTCTATTTAGTTGTTCTATTTCTCTCTGGTCGTCTGGTAATGCTCCAATTGATTTCCATGGAGTCTTTTTTAATTCTGGATTTGAATATTGAATTCCACAGCAATAATTAACTATATCGTATTTCCCTGTTTTATATAAATAAGTTAAAAGGGCTCTTGTAGCTCTGCCAAATCCTGTTTTGGCCAAGCTATAATCCGACTGGTATAGTAATTTCTTTTTTCTAGACACAATTACCAAAGTTCGCCATCATCGCTATCTTCTGATGGTTTTTCATTTTGAAGTGGTTTTGAGTTTTTAATTTTCTTAATATTCTCGATTCTTTGAGATTCGAAAACAGTAGCTAATGAGTATGATAAGAATTCTCTTAAAAGTCTAGCTTCGTTACTATAAAAACCAATTAAATAAGATTGTTTATTTTCTATATTATCTTTGTTTTCTTTATTTACAGAATAAGAAAATCCGACTTGCTTACCATCTTTCATATAAGGTCCAAATTTAATTCTGGTAACTTGCTTATCTGAGGAATGATATGCAGAAAATTCTACATTTTTATCTAGTGATTCTAGCAATCCAGCGGCTTCTGTTAAGGAATATTTAATCCTAGCACTTTTTTGAGGATTATCTTTATTATCTAGGAATGATCCTGTCTTTGTTCCTTCATTCCAAGAACTTTGTTTGATTAATGAACTCCAGATTGAGCCATCTTTAGGGTTTACGCTAAAACTGCAAGCTGTTCCAGAGCTTTTACTATTTGGTTTATAAAATGATATCATATTTCTAATGATATTAAATATATATTATAATGTCAAGTATTTTTATCTATTTTCTTAAGATCATTTAATTTCATATAAATTTGGTGATCTTGAATAGCGACCAAATCTCCAAACACACAATCTTCTTTCTTTAAGCCCTTAACTATTACTATATTTCCTTCTTCAAAGTTTTTACT
>Ga0209552_1000483_pt1 | contig 12730 bp, 14 predicted proteins | sample LauGreFaBDMM15SD_2_FD_188214 | JGI IMG/M metagenome (GOLD analysis project Ga0209552, IMG submission 188214) | Freshwater lake microbial communities from Lake Michigan, USA - Fa13.BD.MM15.SD (SPAdes) (version 2) | ecosystem: Environmental > Aquatic > Freshwater > Lake | place: Lake Michigan, USA... | reverse complement strand
GGAGCGACTGGATGAAGGACTCGTTGCTCCTCAATGGGTTATTGTGGAGAACGCGCAGCCCGATCCGAAGTGGTGCCGTTTCCTGAAGAGATTGGGGTACGAGTTGCGGTTCTTTTTCCATGACGACGAGTATTACGAGCTTAAGACCTAGGTGGCTGATAAGAAAAAAATGAAGATCGCTTTTCACAGCTCCTATCTTGGTTACCGTGGCACTGAGGTTGCATTGATGGATTACGCTTGGGGCAACCGAGCAATCTTAAGCAACGAATCATTTTTTCTCATGCCGTGGACGGAGATAGGGGAAGGGCATCCTGTGGCAAAAAAAATGAGGGAAATTGCGCTTCTTAGGTTCTATCGAACGAGTGAGGAGCGAGAGGGAATTCTTGCAGAGGAAAGGGCGGATCTCCTTTTCTGCATCAAAAACGGGTTCAATGACGGGGTTTTTTCAAGAAAGGTTTCTACTGGAATCCATGCCATCTTTCGCGAGTCGGAGTTTCACGGGGATGTCTACGCCTACATTTCTCAATGGCTTTCCGACGTTATGACCTATGGCAAAGCACCCGTTGCCCCTTGGATGATTCGTTTAGACGAAAATCAGGATAACTTGCGGACAGAATTAGGAATTTCTCCGGAAGTTTGTGTCTTTGGGAGATATGGCGGCGACGATTCTTTTGATATTCCCTGGGTTCAACAGGTTGTTGTCGAAACAGCCCGAAAGAGCTCTGATATATGCTTTGTTTTTATGAATACTCGGAAATTTTCAGGGACAGGGGGGGTGTCCAATATCCGCTTTCTTCCAGCCACTTCGGATCCGATTCGCAAACGGGCCTTTATCAATACTTGTGACGCGATGATTCACGGGCGGCAACGTGGGGAGACGCTTGGCCTCGCCTGTTTGGAGTTTGCCAGTACGGGTCGGAAGGTCCTGACTTATTCGGGCTCCCCAGAGTTGGCTCATCTTGGGATTTTAGGGGACGCCGGGTTGCCTTATGCGAACGAAAGAGAGTTAAGGGAGATTTTAAAGCGACCGGCTGACAGTTTTCGGCATGGTCATAACTTCGAGCATTTTTCTCCGAAACCTGTGATGAGGCAGTTCCAAAAAGTTTTTCTGGGAATTTAAATATGATCCCGAAAATCGTCCACTACGTCTGGCTAGGGGGGAAGCCCCTGAATCCGCTTGGCGTAAAATGTCTGGCTAGCTGGAAAACATTTTTGCCGGGATGGGAAATCCGCAGGTGGAATGAGTCCAATAGTCCAATGGATCATCCATATGTTCACGCCATGATGAAGTCAGGTCGGATGGCATTTGCCTCAGATCTAATCCGGTTGCACGCCCTGCTTGCGCACGGCGGTCTGTATCTGGACACGGATGTAGAGCTGCGGGAAAGTCCCGATGAGCTTGTTGAGGGAAATCGAATGACACTAGGTTTCCACTCCGTGCAAAACCGTCTCCGAAAATGTGCCCTAGCAACTTGCTGGATTGCTGCCCCGCCGGATTTCCCGTTACTGCGAAAAATCTGGGGACGTTACGGGAAGCTCGGGCGTGCAGTGATCAACAACACATACTTCACAGAAGAAATACTCCCCCTATTTTCCGGCCAAGAGATTCCAGAAGGCGGCTTTAAGTATTTGGAGACTCCGCAAGTCCGTATTTATCACCGAGATTACTTTGGTGCCGAAACTGGGCGCAAGAGCCGAGTGGAGGCAGTGGCGATCCACCATGGAACGGGGGAGTGGGGCGGACAAGCCGATCCCCTGCCGTGGTGGCGGCGTTTCATGGATTTCAGATTGGATCGGAAGATTTTAAGACCAATGGAAAGAATGATGAAAGCGGTGAGACCATGAGTTGGAAACTCACAACGCCGGTTAGCGTTTTTTTCTACCGAAGACCCGACCATCTCCGGCAGGTGATGGCCAAAATCCGGGAGGCGCAGCCGGCAGTGCTTTTTGGAGTCTCGGACGGTCCAAAGCCCGGAAGTGAGGAGATCGAAAAAGGGGTAAAGGAGTCACGAGGGGTTTTTCGAGAAATGATCGACTGGCCCTGCCGATGGGAGCTCTTGGAAAGGGAGACAAATCTAGGATCCTATCTCAGCGTCTCTCAGGGACTTGACTGGGTGTTTGAGAAGGTGGAGGAAACGATTGTATTGGAGGATGACACCGTGCCCGACTTGTCATTTTTCCGCTTTATGCAGGAGGTGTTAGAAACCTACCGCGATGATCTGCGTGTAGGTGCGATTTGTGGAAATAATTATGACGACCCAAAGGATTGGCCTGGGGAGGAAAGTTACCGTTTTACGCGGTATCACCATTCCTGGGGTTGGGGAACATGGAAACGAGCGTGGCAGTGTTTCGATCGGGACGAAAAGCTCCTTTTAGAAATTCCGAGAATCAAAAAAGAGAATTGGATGAAACTGTCCCGCAGGGAGTGGGCTTATTGGGAAAGGTGTTTTCAACGAACGTACGCTCGAAAGCTAGATGCTTGGGATTATCGGTGGACCTTATCGCTATGGAACGAACATATGAACTGCATTATTCCTAGGGTGAACTTAGTCAGAAACATCGGTTTTGACGAACATGCTACCCACACGGTAGACAGAGATTTTGCCTCCTTAGAAATGCACAAAGTCGAACCCATAAGATTTCCTTTAACTAACCCTGAAAAAGAAGATTTCTTTGAGTCCCTCGACAAGCGCGTCTTCAGCGAACATTACCGAAAACTGGAGGGGCGAAGAGGCTTGTGGGAAAAACTAAGAGACAGGCTTGTCGGCATCAAAAGGGCATAAGCATGATTCCCAGAACGCTTCATTACTGTTGGTTTGGGGGACGACCCCTGCCAGACAAATTTCGGCCCTATCTCGATTCTTGGCGTCAGCATATGCCCGATTTCGAAGTTCGGGAGTGGAACGAGGAAAACCTACCAGTGGTCTCCGAATATGTGCGACAAAACCTCAAAGAAGAAAACTGGGCTTTCGTATCTGACTATGCCCGTTTTCAGGTTCTTTTCAATGAAGGAGGCATTTATCTTGATACCGACGTGGAACTGCTCCGACCCCTTCCAGAATTGGAAACGCAGGCGTTTCTTGGTTTCGAAAACGTATTAGACCGGGTTTCCAAGAATCCTTTGGGAACGGCTATTCTTGGTTTTCCCGCGGGGCATTCCTTGTGCTCAGATATGATGAAGGCTTATGATCGGTCACCGAATTCACGGCCTTTGGGGACCGATATACTTACACGGATGATACGGAAAAAGGGGTTGAGCGAGTATCGGCATCATCCCATTCAGTTTGAGTTCGTGCAGATAGCAGGGCTCCGTGTCTACCACAGCGACATCCTTTATCCTGATATGCGTAATCGGTTTCCCTCCCGAGATTGTTTGCCAGAGAATACCAAGGCCATCCATCACGTGGCAGGATCTTGGACTGCATCCAAATTAGACCTTCTTCCTTGGTGGCGGAGGTTTTATGATTATCGCCTTGATCGCAAGATCCTCAGGCCAGTAGAAAAAGTGATCAAGGGATGTCTCGGAAAAAGCTGAGGGGTTAAAGAGTTGAAGGCTTTTAAAGCGGTTTGGTGCTGCGATATCCGAAGAAGTAGGCGGGGCGGTTGAGCATTCTCTTTCTTCAAGATCACTTAAGAAGCGGCGGGGCGGCGCGTGCCGCAGGGAGATGGGCTCAAATGTTGGATCGGCAAGGCTGGCCGGCGCGGCAAATCGCCGGTGATGAAAAGCCGGACCATGGGCATCAGTTGACCGGCAAGCCTCCCCGAGGTTGGGGTCGGATTTATGAGCTTTGCAGGAGCCGGGGTCGCAAAAGACAAGCAGAGGCGGAAAAGCAGTTAATACAAATCCTGAAGGCGGAAAAGCCAGAAGTCATATGGCTCCACAACCTAGCTGGCGGTGGGAAGTGGGGGTGGTCTGAACAGATGGTCCAAATCGCACGGGAGCACGCCCCAGTCCTATGGACATTGCATGATATGTGGGCGTTAGGGGATGGTAATGAAAGTTACTTTGAGGAGACTAACGTACGGAATCAGATAAAGACTTCGAGGCTCCGAAATATTTGTGCGGCATTTGGCGGATATCCAGTCGCCTTGACCGCGCCATCTGAGTGGTTGGCGGATTTAACCACGGAGATAACCGAGCAAAAGTGCTGGCACTTGCCGAATCCAATGGACTTTCAAGTGTACTCACCGAGAGATCAGGCAGCAGCTCGCAGGAGGTTCGGCTTACCGGAGCAGGGAGTGGTGATTTTGGCCGGGGCGGATTCACTTCAGGATAAGCGGAAGGGCTTTAATCTTTTACTGGAGGCGTGGGGCCAAGGAAGAAAAGACGCCACTTTGGCTTTGTTTGGGCGGAATGGACAGGAGAGGGAAGAGATAGTGAACCTTGGATCCATTGATACCGATGAGGCCATGGCAGATGCCTACCGAGCAGCCGATCTGTATGTGCATCCCGCTAGACAAGAAAATGCGCCATGCACGATTCAGGAATCTCTGGCATGTGGGACGCCCGTGCTGGCGTTTGCGGTGGGCGGGATTCCGGAAATGGTTGTACCTAGGAAAACAGGGTTTCTGGTCGCCAGGCAATCCCCGGAATCGCTTGCCGAGACCTTGGCCTCAGCCTTGGCAGATCCAGAACAGCTGAGGGGAATGCGGGAGAGGTGCAGGCAACACGCCGAGGAAATCTGGAACCCGGAAAAGTTGATGAGGCAATTTGCAGAGTTGGCTCGTGAACTGATGGCCGAGAGCCGATAATGAGAAGGGAGTATCAGTGGTCGGTGGGCGGAAGGCGATGGTCGATGGACTAGCTTGGGCGAGGGAAAGCCGCCAACGTTTCGCTGATCACATAATCCCATAGCTTCGGGATCGTGTGGTGTTGAAGGACAAGTTTTCGGCCGGCCTCGGCCATCTGCGGTAGCTGAGCCTTCAAAGAAAGTGCGTGTTCCAAGCCTCGAGTGAGACCCCCGGGTTCGGGAGCAAAGTAGAAGCAGTGCTTGCCGTGGATTGGGGCTTGGTACTGAAGAATAGTTGGGTAGGTCATGAGCGGAACTGACCCTGCGAGCATAGCCTCGTAGTGACGGAAGCAGTCCCAGCCCATTCCTGGGGGGGAAAGGCAGAGATGGGATTCTGTAAGAGCTTTGTGGTACTCCGCAGGGTTCATACGATCAGAAATCAGGAAGTTGCAACGGTGTTTTTCAGCGAAAGCGCGTGCCTCTTGAGCGAGCCTCTGCCGAATTCCCTTTTCATGGAGGTCGCCAGCAAAAAAAAGGTCCCACTTTTTTTCGCTGGGGGAGGGGGAATCAAGATTAGTTGCCTCAGGTAAGCCTAGACTGATCGGCATCAATTTTGAGGTATCACGAATTTTTGGGGAGGAGGGGTCGAAGATTGAAAGAATACGGCGAGCTCGACGATTTGACTGAAGATTACCACCTGAGGCAGTGAAGATGTCTTTCAAGGCGATTTCCGGGAGAGGATGAAGTTCCCTGACAAAACAGCGGTGAGCTCGACGGTAGTACCATTCAGACCCAGGCAGGAGGCGACCGCAATCGGAGCGGTTGATGAGCGCGATCGGGATGTTTTTCTGGACTAGTTTTGAAAACATTAGTAACTGGGCCAGTTCATCGGGGCGGGATAGGAAGGACTTAAGAGATTGTCCCAAGCCCCGCATCCATCCTGCGCCTTCAGGGAAAAAGGATTTTTCCCGAAAGGAAATGATGGCCAAATCAAAAGATTCATTATCGAGACGTCGAAGAGTTTTGAATATCTCCGGCCATCGAGAGGAGGGGGAGGAGCGGGAATAAACGAAGGTACCTGCCGAACCGCGGGGGAATAAGTCCAGCGGTGATGGGCCAGACTCCAAGACAAAGATATTCATATGATTATTCTGTGAATGACATATTGCAGAGATTCACTAGGTTTTGAATACATTGAAATCGAATCAGTTAAAAGATCCGTTTCAAAGAGCTAAGATTGCAGTTTCGTTGGTATGGACGGCTCTTGCGGTATTTCTGGGCTGGCATCTCTGGGCAGTGAATCGCGGTTTGGAGATAACAGACGAGGTTCGCCAGCTTCTGATTGCTCTTAATTCGCGGCAGAATTGGGAACACGCGACCTTATACGGGCTCTTATCGCAGTTGCTTTGTAACTTTGAATATAGCTTGCTCAATATAGATAATAATAAAACCGCCCGTGAAGGAGGCATCTGGTAAAGTGCTCGCCCATTGAAAACACTGGGGATTTCCGCATTTTATCACGACTCTGCTGCTGCGCTGGTGGTGGACGGGCGGATTGTGGCCGCGGCGCAGGAGGAGAGGTTTACCCGGAAGAAGCATGACGATTCTTTTCCAGTCCGCGCGGTGGATTATTGCTTGGAGGAAGCCGGAATCGAAGCGAAGGATCTGGATTACGTCGCCTTTTACGAAAAGCCTCTTTTGAAATTTGATCGGCTTTTGGAAACTTATCTTGCTTTAGCGCCTGCTGGGTTCCCCTCGTTTCTTCGAGCCGTGCCAGTTTGGCTTAAGGACAAGCTGTTTCTCCCAAAAAGAATGAGAGAGCAGCTTCCTGGATACACGAAGCGGTTTGTTTTTCCTAGTCACCACGAGTCCCATGCCGCCAGTGCATTTTCCCCCTCCCCCTTTCAGGAAGCGGCCATTCTGACGATGGATGGAGTGGGGGAGTGGGCAACGGCCAGTATTGGAGTGGGACGTGGAAATCGAATCGAACTACTCAAGGAGCTTCACTTTCCGCACTCCTTGGGGCTTCTTTATTCGGCTTTCACCTACTTCTGTGGATTTAGGGTAAATTCGGGAGAGTATAAACTGATGGGGTTGGCGCCCTACGGGCAAGCGATCTACGCCGACTTGATTCGGAAGCATCTGGTCAAAATTTTCGACGACGGGTCGATTTGGATGGATCAGTCCTATTTCAACTATGCGGGAGGGCTCACGATGACCTCTAAAAAGTTCGATGGTCTCTTTGGTGGTCCGCCTCGAAAGAAGGAGTCTCCCATTGGAAAGAGGGAGATGGATCTGGCCGCCTCAATTCAAGTGGTGACGGAGGAGGTGATGCTGAAGATGGCTCGACATGCGCATCAGCTGACGGGAATGAAACATCTTTGTCTAGCGGGTGGGGTGGCTCTCAACTGTGTAGGGAACGGAAAGCTTCTGCGGGAGGGGCCATTCGAAGATATCTGGGTTCAGCCTGCATCGGGGGACGCAGGTGGGGCTCTGGGAGCTGCTCTATTTACCTGGTACCAACTCCTGGAAAAGCCTCGTACAGTGATGAAGGAGGATTCCATGCAGGGATCCTATCTAGGGCCGGAGCCGGAGGATCATTCAACCCGGTCTTTTCTAGAAAAAGAGGGAGCGAAATTCCGTCATATCCCAGATGAGGCCAAACTATGTGACGAGGTGGCTGGGCTGATTGCTTCGGAGAAAGTGGTGGGATGGGTGAATGGAAGAATGGAGTTTGGGCCGCGGGCTTTGGGCGCCAGGAGCATCTTGGGCGACGCCCGCAGTGAAAAAATGCAGATGCAGATGAATGTGAAGATCAAGTTTCGGGAGTCGTTTCGCCCCTTTGCGCCTTCCGTGATGGAAGAGAGGGCGGCTGACTGGTTCCAAATCGACCCAAAACATCGCAGTCCTTACATGTTGCTGGTCGCACCGGTTTTAGAAAAGCACAGGGAGCAATCATCCAGCAACGGAAAGATAGGATTGGATCGGGTGAAGGAGAGGAGATCCAGTCTGCCCGCCATCACGCATGTGGATTACTCCGCACGTTTGCAGACGGTAGGATTGGGGACGCGGTATCGGAAACTTTTGGAGGCCTTTGAAAGAAAGACAGGCTCCCCGGTGATTATTAATACAAGCTTCAATGTCCGGGGAGAGCCGATTGTCTGCACTAGCGAGGAGGCCTATCGATGCTTTCTAAACACGGATATGGATGCACTGGTGATTGGAAACTTTCTGCTTCTAAAAGAAGAAAATGCCACCGCCAGTGGCGCGGCTCGGGCGGAGTATCTCAAAGGATTCGAGTTGGACTAACCTATGATCGCAATTCAGTGGAATCCCTCAACAAAGCAGCTCAGGCAATTCGCCGGGATCTGGTTTCCAGCTTTTTGCGTATTGGCAGGCTGGATGGTGGGGAAAAAAACTGGTCATTGGGATGGAGTCCAGTTGGCATGGGCAGTGTGTGGATTGCAGGCGCTCTTGGGCATAATCTATCCGCCTGGTATTCGACAGGTTTTCGTTGGTTTGATTCTCCTGACATTTCCGGTCGGATGGGTGGTATCGCATTTGTTGTTAGGGGCGATTTTTTACCTAGTGGTGACTCCAATTGGTCTGATTTTAAGGATGAGTGGGCATGATCCTCTGCAATTGAAAAAACCAAGTGAAAATTCGGTCTGGAAGACCCCGGTTGGCAAAACGGACGCCACCCGCTATCTTCGGCAAAGTTAATGAACCAGAAAAGACCGTCCGATTTCGAAAAGCAGGCCGCCGAGGTCGGAGGCGGATTTTTCAGCGAATTCTGGGTTTTTCTCAAGGATAACAAAAAGTGGTGGCTTCTACCTATTCTCTTGGCGTTTTTGCTGATGGGAGCGCTTCTTCTGGCTGGTGGCACGGGAGCGGCGCCATTCATCTACACACTCTTCTGATACTTTTCGGTCAATATCTACGCTTCCCTAATCGTGAGCCCATCCAATCGAGCGCATAAGGGATTAGCGATTTTTCTGGGGGTAGTGGTTGCGCTGGGATTGGATTTTGGGGTTCGGCAGATTTATGTGAAGATTCGAAAAAAACCACCTGTGGACAAACCTGGGTTGAGAATACCTGATCCTCTCTTTCACCACGGAATTAAGCCAAGCTCACAGGGGGTGGATATTTTTGGCCCCTACTCTGCACCGTACTTTAGCAACTCGCTTGGATTACGAGATGCAGAAATTCGAAATGTTCCACTTGTCGGAGAAATTCCTAGAATTCTGTTTATTGGAGACTCTTTTACCGAGGCAGGGCCGATTCCTTGGGAGAAAACGTTTGTCGGCAGGGTTGCCAACGGGCTGAAACCGAAAGGTATCGAGGTCCTAAACGCAGGCGTGGCCTCTTACTGCCCTACTACGGAACGGGTGAAACTGCGGTATCTGCTGAGGACACAGGGACTGAAGGTTGATCGAGTAGTATTGTGCCTAGATATTTCCGACTTAAAGGACGAGTTCTACTATGAGGAGGGGGCGGATGGGAAGGTCCAGCAGGTTGCGTATGGACCTTTCCGTGAGAAAGCGAAGAAGCTGCAGAGGGCAGACGGAATCTGCGACTGGTTGGAAACTCGTGTAGAGAAGAATTTTGTTATTCTCGGCGCGATTATCAGAAATAGCCGGCTTACTTGGAGGAGACATGCCAGTTCCACAGGGGTGGTGGAGTACGATGCGATTCCCGACTGGGCCTATAACTGGCCGGACTACCGAGGACCGTATGAGGGATTGGTCGAGAAAGGCCTGACTCGAACCAAATCGGAGATGACCTTATTGGCCCAAGAGCTCAAGAAGTTGGGAGTGCCCTTGACGCTGGTGGTCTATCCTTGGCCGCAGCAGGTAAAAGCAGGGACTCGACCCTCTCGGTGCGAGACGGAGTGGTCACGCTGGGCTCAAGAGAATAACGCTCAATTCATCAGCTTGTTTCCTGTTTTTGTGAATCAAGAGCCAGCCGAGCAGGTGATTCGAAAGTACTATTGGAAGAACGATGCGCACTGGAACGAGGAGGGGCACCGGCTGGTAGCAGATGCCCTTTTGCAGCCAGAAGGAGGAATTCTCCTCCCCAAAAAGGGTGCGGTTGAATCAAAGCCCCAAGCGCGGAAATGAAACAAGCTGGGTCTTGGCTGGAGATTTGTCGGGAAAGAGCTCAAATCGGAGTTTGCAAGGGGGGAATGAGGCCACCTTTCAGAAGGTGTTTGAGGCGAAAAGAGAGTTTGGCGACCCGCATCCGAAGCGTTGTGCGATTTGCATCCGCCAAGGCGTTTGGCGATATCGGCTTTGTGCCAAGTGAAGCCGTACAGCCTACTGGCCAAGGGGATGGGGTTTTCGTCATGAGGGGCTGTGATCAAGCAACCCGCTCAGAGATGGACATTTGCTGAGAAAGTGGGAGAGTCACTTGATGCTGGATGCCGAGGTCGCGGTGGGAGGAGAGTGGGCGGAATGGTACCGCCTCACCCCAACCCAACGCTGGAGCGAGAGCCGAAAACTTTGGCAGCAGTACTTAGCGATGGGAGGAAAACTTGATCCCGAGCCCGATACACAAAGTCCTTTCTATTTTCCAGAAGCATCGGGTACGGTCCCTGCTGATGGGCGGACAAGCGTGCGTTCTATACGGCGCCGCTGAGTTCAGTCGCGATACCGATTTTGCAATCCTAGCTGACCCGGCGAATCTCCGACGCTTGGGCAAAGCCTTGCAGGAGCTGCGAGCAAGGCCAATCGCAGTCCCTCCTTTAGACGTAAAGTACCTTCGCAAGGGTCATGCGGTCCATTTTCGGTGTCAGGCAAGAGGTTGCGCGGGGTTGCGGGTGGACTTGATGGCGCGACTCAGGGGTCTATCGGGCTTTCCTATTCTCTGGAGACGACGGCAAATCTGGAGGCTGAGCAGTTCATTGGAGGTGGCGGGGCTTTCTCTGCCCGATCTGGTGCGGGCAAAAAAAACCCAGAGGGACAAGGATTGGCCAATGATTCGCCGCTTGGTGGAGGCGGATTACTTCACCTATCGGGGAAAAGCGGGTGCTAAGCAAATCGGGTTTTGGCTCAAAGAGGCTCGCTCCCCTGAAATCCTTATCGAACTAAAGAGGGAGTTTCCCGCTAAGTTCGCGCAGGAAGCGAAGAAAAGAAGAGTCCTTCGCGCCGTTGCCAAAAAACCGGTTCAAGAATTGGAAAAGCTGTTGCGTCGAGAGGAAGATCTAGAAAGGACGAAGGACAGGGCCTATTGGAGGCCATTACGAAGAGAGATGGAGCTGCTGCGAAAAACAAAAATACATTCCCGCAATTAGAGAGGCTGATCCCCAGTCTGTGGAGAAAAAGTTTAGAGTATATTTTCCTTTTCGCGGAATGTAACACCGCCAATGAATTTTAGCGGGTCGAGTAACGCCCAATTCATCAGTCTGTTTCCTGTTTTCGTGAACAAGGAACCAGCAGACCAAGTGATCGCTAAATATTATTGGAAAAACGACGCCCATTGGAACGAGGAGGGGCATCGGCTGGTGGCAGATGCCCTGCTTGAGGGCAACGGCGGGATTCAGATTCCGAAAAAAGCAAAAAACTAATTTCGAGAGGCGGCCAGCCCTCTTTTGAATTCTCGCGCCATTTTCAGGCGGGGCCATGCTTGCCGGCGAAGTTCAGCAAACCCGGAGAGTGTCATCGTTTCATAGTACAATATGCGGGGAGAGATGGTGGATCCGTTGATTAGATTTCGGAAGCGGTAGAGCAGTTTAGCAAACTTAACGGAAAAGGATTTTCGGTTCACGTCGGGATTGGGGTTTTCTCGTTTTCCGCCGATGTGGCGTGGAGCCAGCTGATCTTGGTGCCAAACAAAGATTCCGATTGGGCGCCGAACTGACGCAAGTTTCCATCCCTTGTGAAGCTGGCGGCGAATCCAGACATGATCGCCCGCCATGCGGAATTCCGAAGGAAAAGGTTCCCGTTCCCATATATGGCGGTGGTAGAGAAGGGAGCAGGTTTGGACGGGCATCTGGTAGTCGGCGTCGATCGGGCGGGGAATAGTGATCTGGTTGAAGAGATAGAGGAAATTTAGGTGTTCATCGAGCATGATGGTGGGGCCGAAGACGGCGTCGGCCCCAGTCTGTTCAAGTTTTTGAAGGGCGTGGGCTAGGCCCGCGCGGTCGTACTGTTCGTCGGCGTTTAAGTGCCCGAGGATCCGACCACATGCGGTAGCCATGCCCTTGTTGAGGGCATCGTACATGCCCCTGTCGGGGCCTTGAATGAGGCGGATATCTTTTTGTTGGTTTAGATAGTCGAGAGTTCCATCCGTACTACCCCCATCCACCACAATATGTTCGTAGTTTCGTCCTTTGAGGGAGTGACGAACCGACTGGAGACAGAGCTCGATCCAACGGACTGAATTAAAGACCGGCGTGACGATCGAGATATCCATCTGAGGTTAGTTAGAACTGATGCCTTGTTGGGCGGCCATCCTAGCGAAAAGACCTTTTTTGGCGATCAGGGCAGAGAAGGTTCCACGTTCCGCAATTCGACCAGCATCTAGGACCACGATTTCGTCCATATTGGCGAGGGTGGAAAGCCGATGGGCGATGCAGACGACGGTGCGACCCTCTTCAAGCTGGTCGATGGTTTTTTGAACTTCCGTTTCCGAGTCGGCATCCAGGGCGGCGGTGGCTTCGTCGAGGATGAGGATAGGGGCGTTCCGTAAAAACGCACGGGCTAGGCTGATCCGAGCCTTTTGGCCGCCCGAAAGCATAACGCCTCTCTCCCCCACTCGCGTTTCGTAGCCATTGGGAAGAGCTTTGATAAAGTCGTAGGCGAAAGCTTTCCGCGCCGCCTCCTCTATTTCAGCGCGGGTGGCCCCTAATCGACCCAGGCCGATGTTCTCCGCAACCGATACGTCAAAAAGGACTACATCCTGGCTGACCAAAGCGATTTGGGAGCGAAGATCACGAGAGTGAATTGTGCGAAGATCTCGATCGTCCCAACGAATATGACCCGAGGTAGGCTGGTAAAAAC
>Ga0209552_1000482_pt1 | contig 12739 bp, 9 predicted proteins | sample LauGreFaBDMM15SD_2_FD_188214 | JGI IMG/M metagenome (GOLD analysis project Ga0209552, IMG submission 188214) | Freshwater lake microbial communities from Lake Michigan, USA - Fa13.BD.MM15.SD (SPAdes) (version 2) | ecosystem: Environmental > Aquatic > Freshwater > Lake | place: Lake Michigan, USA... | reverse complement strand
ATTTTCTAACCATTAAAAAAATGGCTTATAGCCGTCCTGATTTACTCCATCACATTTTAAAAACAACGACAGAAGCAGTGACGCAATATTTGCACGCGCAAATTGAAGCGGGTGTTGATGCGATTATGATTTTTGATTCATGGGGTGGAGCACTATCTCATCAAGGCTATTTAGAATTTTCATTACCTTATATGAAAGTGATTTTGTCGAGCTTAAAAATGATGAGCGACAAAAAAATTCCATCTATTATGTTTACTAAAGGGGGTGGTCTCTGGTTAGAAGATCAAGTCTCAGCAGGATCAGATGCCTTAGGCTTAGATTGGCAAACCGATATTAAAATAGCAAGAGAAAAAGTGGGCAATCGCTTGGCCATACAAGGTAATTTAGATCCAGCCATTCTGCTCTCGAAACCCGAAGCTATTGAAAAAGAGGTAAAAAGAATATTAGATGGGTATGGGCATGGCCATGGCCATATATTTAATTTAGGTCACGGTATTACAGAGCACACACCACCTGAACATGTAGATGTCATGCTTACCACTGTGCGTGAATATAGTAAGCAGTTTCACACTCAATAATTAATTTGTATCTTGCTTAAGTCTAGCAATACGATCATCTAGGCTTGGATGAGTTGAAAATAATTCTTTAAGTCCCATCCCTTGTTCGCCTGAAATGCCTAATGCTGCAATTGATTTTGGTAAAGCGCTTGATTCGTATTGTGATTTAAGGCGTTGAAGTGCTGCAATCATTTTTTGGTTGCCTGCAAGTTGCCCGCCGCCAATATCAGCTCTATATTCGCGTTGACGAGAAAACCACATGACAACGATGGATGCTAAGACACCTAAAAGCAATTCTGAAATAATCATTGTGATAAAAAATGCAGGACCAGTGCCCTGTCTGGTCTTGAAAACGACTTTATCCACCGTATAACCGATGACACGAGAAAAGAATAATACAAAAGTGTTTACGACACCTTGAATTAAAGTGAGTGTGACCATGTCGCCATTTGCAATATGCGATATTTCATGACCTATGACTGCTTCTGCCTCATCTTTTGTCATCATTTCAAGTAAGCCTGAAGAAACAGCTACAAGAGAGCTATTGCGACTCATGCCAGTGGCAAACGCGTTGACGACGGGTGAATTAAATATGGCAACTTCTGGCATCTGAATGCCAACGGTTTCCGATTGTTTTTTAACCGTATTCATAAGCCAAATTTCATCAGGCGTTTTAGGATTTTCAATCGTCACAGCACCCGACATTTTTTTAGCTGACCATTTTGAAATAGCAAGAGAAATGAAAGCACCGCCAAAGCCCATGACGGCTGCAAAAATTAATAGACTATTTAAATTAAGTCCGTTCGCATTAAGAAAAGGCTCTACACCAAGCAGTCGCATGGTCACTGAAAGTACTAAAACAATTGCAAGATTGGTAACCAGAAAATAAAAGATACGCTTCATCTTAAAAATAAGCTTTCGTTAGTTAGTTTGATCAACAATTGCGTTCACTTGCACTGGCACCTTTTGACCTACACGGTATTTTGTTTCTGTTTCTTCTTCAAACTCATGACCGTTATATGAAAACACAGTGATATACCCTTCTTGAACTCTTTGGTAATTGTCACGTTGTGTGCAACGTTCAGCATTGCGAGCATCCGCCGTTATATCGTCATTTTGCATACGGTCACCTACAACTGCTCCGACTGCTGCACCTACTGCACCTGCAGCTACTTTTCCACTCCCTTTACCTACACGACTGCCAAGTAAGCCACCAGCGACACCGCCAATAATGGCACCTGCAATACCTTTTTCTTTTGGAGGAGCGGCTTCAGTGGTTGTTTGGCATGAAGAAATAGGACGATTGACTTCGATATAGCGAGGTGTCACTCGTTTAACAGTTGCCATATCAGAAAAATCAGCGGCATAACCTAAAGTGCTCGTAAGAAGTGATAAAACAACCGCGATTTTTTTCATGACATTTCCTTGTGTTATATATGAATAAGATAAATCATTAATACATTAAGTTCAACTCTATAAAAAATTAATCTTCTTCTACAATAATTTTTTCAGAGAGACGAATCATACGTTCAATGGGGGTCACCCATACCAAACCATCGCCTTGTTGGCCTGTATGTGCAACTTCGACAATAATTTGTAAAATACCTTCTACCAGATCATCAGGTGTTAGCATTTGAATGAGAATTTTTGGTGTGTAGTCTGTTAGATCTTGTTTTAAATCATCAGTGATTTTTTTTAAGCCGTGACCACAACCATCAACCTTGGTGACTGTCATGCCAGGGAAATTTTTAAGATTCCTCATTGCTGAGCGAATTTTAGGTAATCGATGAGGGGGAATGATTGCTTTAATTTCTTTCATAGTAGTTGTCCTATCAATTTAAGCTTCAATATTTTTTTCTTCAAATTTTTTATAAAGCGTCGGTAAAACAAGAAGCGTGAGAAGGGTTGAAGTAATAAGACCGCCAATGACAACAATAGCAAGGGGTTTTTGAACTTCAGAGCCAGGGCCCGTAGAGAATAAAAATGGGACGAGCGCAAGAAGAGCAACTGTTGCTGTCATGAGGACAGGCCTTAATCTTTGTTTACAACCTTCTCGAATCGCATCTACTTGAGACATCCCTTCTATGCGTAATTGTTGAATGCATGTGATTAAAACAACGCCATTTAAAACAGCAATACCGCATAAGGCAATAAAACCAACAGACGCAGGGACCGAGAGATATTCCCCTGTAACAGCTAGGCCAAATACTCCGCCAATAGCAGCGAATGGCAGAACAGTAATAATCATAGTGGCATAGCGAATTGAATTAAATAAAATGAACAGTAAGAAAAAGATTGCCAGAATAGTCACGGGCACAATGAGTGCAAGATGATTTAATGCACGCTGCATATTTTCAAATTGCCCGCCATACACAAAATAATATCCATCAGGAAGTTTTAATTTAGACTCTAATTTAGTCTGCAGTTCTGTTACAAAACCACCCAGATCTCTATCTCTAACATTCATAGCCACAACAATTCTTCTTTTCGCATACTCTCTACTGATTTGAGCTGGACCATCTTTAATTTCAATAGAAGCTAAATCTCTTAATGCAATTTTAGATCCGTTAGGAGAGGTAAGAAGTGTATTGCTAATAGTTTCGACATCACTACGATGATCTTCAGGAAACCTTACTGCGGCGCTAAAGCTTCTTTGGCCTTCAAAAACTCGAGTTGCAATCTTTCCACCAATCGCAGTTTCAATCAGATCATTTACGTCAGACGCATTGAATCCATGGCGCGCAAGAGCTTGCCTATCTAGATTGATATTTAGATATCCTTGCCCTGATACTTTTTCAATTTTAATGTCTGCCGCACCTTTAATATGTCCTGCTAATCTTGCCACTTCATCTGCCTTAGCTTTAAGAAGCTTTATATCCTCTCCGAATATTTTAACTGCTACGTCAGCTCTCACACCGGTAGACAGTTCAGCAACTCTTGCAGAGATAGGTTGCATCATGACAATTTGTGCTCCCAATAACGTTTTCAATTTACTTTGGATTTCTTGAGAGATAGTGTCTTGCGTCCAGCCTTTAGGCCATTCACCCTTATCTTTTAAACTTACCACTGCTTGTGATTCATTTTGTGATTGAGGATCTGCAGGACTTTCGCCCCGACCTATATTAGATACAACGCTTAAAACACCTGGGACACTTGTTATTTCTTTGGTCGCTTTTTTCTCCATATCAATGGATTCTTCCAAAGAAATATTGGGCATACGCGTAATGCTGGCCACAAGCGTTCCTTCTTTCATTTCAGGAATAAAAGAAGTACCTAAAAATGGTAATACAATAATAGATAGTACGAAAACACTTGCTGCAATCAAAATGGTTTTGACTTCATTATTCAATGATAGATCAAGCAATTTAAGATAAGGCGCCTTGATCACTTGAATAATTTTAGTATCCTCACCGCTACCCCCTTTTAAAAAATATGAGCACAACACAGGAGTGAGAGTGAAAGAAAGAACGAGTGAAATGAAAAGTGCTATGGCGATTGTGATTGCTAAAGGGCTAAACATTTTTCCTTCCATCCCAGTTAAAGTCATGAGCGGAATAAATACAAGAATAATAATGCCTACACCAAATAGAACTGGCTTACCTACCTCTGTGGCGGATTCCAATACCACACGAAGCTTGCTATTAGATTTGTCATGCCCCAGCCGATGGAACGTATTTTCTACCACCACCACTGAGCCATCCACCATGAGACCGATTGCAATCGTGAGACCCCCGAGCGACATGAGGTTTGCTGAGATACCTAAATAATTCATCGCAATAAATGTGATAAGTGGCGTTAAAAGTAAAGTCATGACCACAATTAAACTTGATCTCACATCACCTAAGAATAAAAATAGAATTGCAATAACGAGGATCACACCCTCAATGAGCACTTTAACCACAGTAAATAATGCAGAATCAACAAGCTTACTTCGATCATAGAACGATTTGATTTGAAGGCCACCAGGAAGCAATTTTTTTTCATTAATTTCATCGACTTTAGTTTTGATACGTGTCACAACTTCTTTCGCATTACCACCCCTAATCATCATAACGATAGCTCCGACTGCTTCGGTGTCACCATTTTTAACTAAAGAACCTACACGCACTTCATGACCTAATTTGACTTCCGCGACATCCTTCATGAAGACAGGTACACCATTGCGCTCCTTTAAAACAATAGAACGAATATCATCTAAATTTTGAATAAGGCCTACACCGCGAATTAGAAACTGTTCATCAAACTGAGGAAGAACCCCTGCACCACTATTGGCATTGTTTTTGGCTAACGCCACATAAACGTCATGTAGTTTTATTCCATAATGATTTAAACGATCAGGATCTACTAGCGCCTGATATTGTTTAATGAAACCACCAAATGAATTAATTTCAGCAACCCCGGGGACACTTCTCAACATAGGTCGCACTACCCAGTCCTGAATAGTCCGTCTCTCTGTAAGCTCTTCTTGAGATATTTCTTTGTTTTCATCACCTGGCTTATCCAGGGTGTATTGAAATATTTCACCTAAGCCTGTAGATACAGGACCTAAGACAGGCACAATACCATCGGGCATTTTTTCCATCACCTCCAGTAATCTTTCCATGACTAGCTGTCTTGCAAAGTAGACGTTTGTATTGTCATTGAAAACTAGCGTGATAATCGAAAGTGAATTTTTGTTGAGTGAACGCATGTCGGTCACGCCTGGCAAGCCGGTCAATCCAATTTCAATAGGAATTGTAATAAATCGTTCGACTTCTTCCGGTGATTTTCCAGGTGCTGGTGTTGCAATTTGCACCTGAATATTTGTGACGTCAGGAAACGCGTCTACAGATAATTTTTTGACACCAAAAAATCCTGCGACAAGCAGCGCAAATGCAAAGACTAAAACTACGAGTCTTTGCTGGAGAGATCCCCTGACAATTTTTTCAATCATAACTATTCAAGCTCTTTTTTCTTGCGTTCACTATTCAGATGAAAAGCGCCATCTGAAATAATGGTTTCACCTTCAGCTAAGCCGCTTAGTATGGTGATGAGATTTCCATCTTTATGCCCTAATTGAACTTCTCGCAATCTATAAGTTTTTGGACTGTTTTGAATAAACACATAATTTCGATCATTTTCTCTTACAATAGCTGCAGTTGGAACAGCAAGCCTTGAAACTTTCTTTGCTTGAATATACATTGAAGTGAGCATATCGGGCTTCAAAGATAAACTTTGATTGTCTATTTCAGTCCGAACCAAAACAGTACGAGTTTCTGGATCAACAATACTTCCCTCAAATATAATTTTTGCTTCAATTTTTTTATTTTCTAGCGCAGGAATTTCAATGGTCACGATTTCATCTTTTTGAATAAAAGAAGCTTGCTGCTCAGGAATGTTAGCAACGGCCCATAGCTTTGAAAGATCAGCTACATGGAATAAATTATCCTGAGGATTAACAATTTGACCTAAATTAATTGCGCGAGAGATAATAATGCCATCAGATCGACTAATCACGTCACCATATGAATTGATTTGACCTGAAGATTCTAATTTTTCTAGCGTCTTTTCATTCATACCCAACACCATAAGCTGATCGCGACTCGCCCTATAATCTGCTTTAACTGCATCAAGCTCATTTTCAATGCGTAGCATTTCAGCTTTACTAATGACATCTGCTTCGAATAGAAGTTTAGCTCGCTCAACTGCTTTGGTTTTTAGTCCAATGAGCTGCGTTGATTTAATAAGGGTCAGTTGTGTTTGAGTCAGTTCGATACTGTTTACTTTTGCAAGCACCTGGCCTTTTTTTACAACATCGCCAAGGCTGACATAAAGATCGCTCACTCTTCCTGTTATAGGGGAGCCAATTTTTACAAGCTTTCGATTTTGTGTTTCAAGGCGACCCGGAATCATTAGTGTTTCCCCGACATCTTGATACTTGACTACTTCATTTTTAGTTTGTTTTTGGATTTCTGGAGTAATCATAATCTCTAAGGGATCTAATTTTTTTTGCTCACTCACGTTCTCTGATTTCGAACAAGCCGAAAGCAATAATGTACTCACGAAAATTAAAAATAATAGGCTAACAAGTTTTTTCATTTAAATTTTATTCTCCAGGATATCCATACCTAATAGTTGTTCAATTTCTAAAATAGCTACAATGTAATCATATTTTGATGCTAGATAGTCTTTGCGAACTAAACGAAAAGTTCTTTGTGCATCTAAGTATTCGAGAATACCTCGCTCCCCATAGCGATAAGCTGCCTCAGCTACTTTTAAGACTGATTCTGCTTGACTCAGAAGGCCTGACTCAAAAGTTTTAACCTGCTGTTGAGCAATGAGGTAGCGCTGAAAAGCAGACTCAATGTCTCGCTTTAGAGCCAATTCCTGGTCTGTATATTGCGCTTGTAGTTCTCTATATCCAGCCGCCGCCTCGCCTATTTGTCCTTGTCTTTGATTCCAAATAGGAATGGGGATGCTTACGCCAAAACGATAGCTTGTAATATCAGGATCTTGATCAACGCCAGCATTAAGCGTTAATCCTGGATTGATAAGTTTCTCTTCTAATCGCAATCGATTTTCTGCAATATCTGCTGAGGCTTTGATTTGTTTTAATTTTGGACTTTTAGTAATTTCATTTTTTAATAAATCAGCGTTAAGATTAATATCACTCGGAGGAAGTGAGCCTACTAAACTAAATGAATCAGTAAGTGATTTACTGACCAAGCCTCTGAGATAAAATTTACTCTCAGAAATTCGTAATAACGCGGCATCCGCATCTCTTTGTGCTGCAACCAATTCTGTATCTGCTTTAATTAATTCATATCTCGGTGCTTCGCCAACCTCGACTCGGAGAGCAACCTTTTCGCGGATATTTTTTAATGCATCACGATCACCCTCGGCAATTTTTAAGACAGCTTCGTTTTGAAGTACATCATAGAAAGCCTTTTTAATTTGTAACGACAAATTAATCATTGTGGCCTCGGTAACAGATGAAGCGTAATTGACTCTGGATTCGGCAACCGCTTTTTTTGCACCACGAACGTTTGGAAACTCAAGAGGTTGGGATATATTCACCCCATAATTTCTTCGTTGATTTGCGGTAGAATTCGGCGTTCTAAAACGAGAGGGCCCTGTGCCAAGCTCAATTTCTGGATTAAGATAAGATTCAGCAGTCACAACACTTGATCTGGCTGCGTCCTCTTTAGCTTTAAGAACATCTAAAATAGGATTTTCCCTTTTTGCAATATCTATTAAGTCCTGCAAAGTAAAGTTGGGTGATGCAATTACTGAAATGCTTAGACTTAAATTAATTAAAGCAATATATAGGATTTTTTTTAGATTTTTCAACATGTTACAAAAAATTATACTAGGATTGATTGATTTTAACACTGATTCTCAAGGTTTTTAATCCCTAAAAAATTAAGGCTTATAACAACGAATCAGAATTAAATTTTGAGCTCAAAATAGGCATAAAAAAATTGCCCTTTTTATCTTGTCGACTTAATATCTCCAGACCGTTATTTAAGTCTAGCCAAGTAATTACACCTTATTTTTGAATTAAATAGGCTTGAGTCTAGTCTATTTGTCACACTCTCATGCTAAGATTTTGTCCATATGAAGCACTTAACAAGCTGTTTTTTAAAAAGATTTTAACATTTGAATTTTCCTCGTTTTTTTCTTACCTTTTCTTTATTAGGAGCCCTTATTCCAGCTCACGCGCTTGAATCAATATGGTATTCAGACAAGGATTTAAAAGAAGGAAATATTCAACTTATCCCAGATGGTTATATCGATTCATCAGGAGGTGACCCATGCAGTCAGAAGGCTTATGACAAACCTTTATCTTTGGTTGAAGTCACCGAAGCTGCACTTTGTCATAACCCTCAAACAAGAGAAGTTTATGCAAACGCTAAAGTTCAAGCAGCACAAGTTGGCGTAGCGCGATCACTCTTCTTTCCATCAGTGACAGATACATTATCCGCAACAGAAAATAAAAATAGGACAACGAACTATTCAAATGCTACAAACAGAATTGTTGCATCTTATCTTTTGTATGATTTCGGCAGTCGCGATGCTAATTTTGAAAATGCTAATCAGCTTTTAAAAGCAGCAAGCGCTACTCAAAATGCAATAGTCCAAACTGTTCTATTAGCTTCAGTGAATGCGTTTTATCAAGTCCATGCAAGTCGAGCAATTCTCAATGCCTCGATTGAGACTGAGCGCCTTTCCCAAGAAAGTTTTAAATCAGCCGAGGCTAAGTATATTGCAGGTGTTGCCACCCCTGCAGATAAGCTTCAAGCGCAAACCTCATTTGCTAATGCCACACTGACTAAACTTAGAAACGAAGGCACATTGAAAGTGGCTTATGGAAATCTTGCTAATGTCATGGGAGCGCCTGCAAATATTAATTTTCAAATTGCTGACAGCAAGCTTGATGATATTCCTGAATTAATAGATCAAGATATTGATGCTTTAATTGAGCAGGCAAGACTTCAAAGGCCTGACTTAATGGCTAGTGAAGCACAACTAAAAGCTTCATTAGCTAAAATTGAGTCCGTCAAAGCAGATGCTAAACCTAAAGTTAGGATTGACGCTTCCAATCAATATGATGAAAATTTATTAGGACAAACCTCTCAAAATACTTCGCAACTCGGCATTTTTTTAAGTATTCCTCTTTTTGAAGGATATAAACCTACTTATCTTATTCGTTCAGCTGAAGCCACTGCAGAACTGAATGCTTCAAAAAGAGACCAGCTAAAACTTCAGGTATCCCTTGATGTTTGGACGGCTTATCAAAATTTAAAGACAGCAAATGAATCGATTACTGCGTCTAATGTCTTACTTTTGAGCGCTGAAGAATCTTCGCGCGTAGCATTAGGACGTTACAAAGAAGGCGTTGGAAATATCATTGATACGCTCAATGCACAAAGCGCTTTAGCCAATGCAAAACAACAAAAAATACAATCGGTTTTAAATTGGAATATTGCAAGAACAACTCTTGCTCAATCGATAGGCGTCCTTGATAATGCAATGATTCAAAAATTGCCCGAAAAGAAAAGACAATAAAACATATGAAAAAATTAGCCACCCATTTAATTAATATTGCTTTAATTTTAGCTTTTCTATTTGGTGCTTATTATGTGTATCAACTCTCGAATAAAAAGAAACCTGAAGATTTATATCGACTCCAGCCAGTCACGATGGGCGATATTGAACAAAATGTGACAGCCAATGGTACGATCAATCCTGTGTCGCTTGTGAATGTGGGTACCCAAGTTTCAGGTCGTGTTAAAAAAATCTACGCAGACTATAACGATCAGGTAAAAAAAGGCCAAATCCTTTTAGAGCTTGAAGATGAATTATTTAAAGCACAAATTGCACAATCTCAAGGTAATGTAAAAAATAATGAAGCTTCACTCGAATTAGCCAAAGCGAATGAAGCAAGAATGCGAAACTTATTACAACAAGAATATGTATCTAAACAAGAGCTCGATCAAGCGATTCAAGCTCTAAAATCTGCCGAAGCACAATTAAGTACGACCAAAGCACAACTCAAACGTGATCAAACGAATTATGGCTATTCCATTATTAAGTCACCTGTTGCAGGTGTTGTTGTGGACCGTGTGGTGGATGTCGGTCAAACGGTGGCAGCAAGCTTACAAACACCGACTTTATTTAAAATTGCGCAAGACTTATCCAAGATGCAAATCGATACAAGTTATGCGGAAGCAGATATTGGCCGTATTCGAGTCGGCCAAACAGCTAAATTTAATGTAGATGCATTTCCTAATCAAAATTTTGAAGGTATGGTTAAACAAATTAGACTCAATCCAACAAATACAGCGAATGTTGTGACTTATGACGTCGTGATTTCAGTGGACAATCCAGATCAACTTTTATTACCAGGCATGACAGCGTACGTGAATATTAATTTTGCAAAACATGACAATGTTTTATTGGTACCTAACGCGGCTTTACGTTATCGACCTAAAAATGAAGAAATGAAATTAGCCATGAAGAAAGATAAAAAATTAGATGACAATAAAGCTAAAACAAAGAACGACGGTTTAGGTTCTGGCAAAGTTTATGTCTTAAGAAATAACAAGCCTGAAATGATTAGGGTTAAAACAAGCATTACGAATGGCAAATATACTGAGATAGTGACTTCAGATATTAAGCCTAATGAATTTGTGATTACGGCTGACATGTCAACAGATCAAAAACCGGGCGGTTCAAATGCACAAGGCCCTAGTCGTCCGCCACGAGTCTTTTAATCTATGACAAAAAAAGTCATTGAGATTCAGGGTCTTTATAAAGATTACGATACTGCTGCAGGCGTTTTTCCTGTTCTCAAAGATGTGAATCTTGCGATTGATGATGGCGAATATGTTGCAATCATGGGCCCTTCAGGCTCAGGTAAATCAACTTTCATGAACATCTTAGGTTGCCTAGATCGGCCTACCAAAGGGGAATACATGCTCGATGGACATTCTGTTAAATCTTTAAGTAGTAATGAGCTAGCAAAACTTCGTAACAAAACCATTGGGTTTGTTTTTCAGGGATTTAATTTACTTGCGCGATCAACATTAGTTGAAAATGTATCATTGCCATTAGTTTATGCTGAAGATCAAAAAGAATTAAGAACAAAGATAGCTAAAAATATTTTAGAAAGAATGGGGCTAGGCAATTATTTTGATTCCAAGCCTAGTCAAATTTCAGGGGGACAGCAGCAGCGAGTCGCTATTGCAAGAGCTCTTGTTAATCAACCGCGCATTATTTTGGCTGATGAACCTACAGGTAATTTAGACAGTAAAACGAGCGATGAAATTATGAAAATATTTGATGAGCTTAATCAAATTGGAAACACCATTATTATTGTTACTCATGAAAACGATATTGCTGATCACGCGAGCCGACAAGTGCGTTTCTTAGATGGAAAAATTGTAGAAGATCACCGCAATAAAAAAGAAAAGGTAGAGGCTTAAATGTTTTTTCCCATGTTGAGCGAGGCCTGGCATGCCATGGGTGCAAATCGTCTTCGCACATTCTTAACTATGTTAGGTATGGTGATTGGTGTAGGCGCTGTGGTATTGATGATGGCCATCGGGGAAGGCGCTCAACAATCTATTAAAAGATCGATTGATTCGATGGGTAGCAATCTATTCGTGATTTTGTCGGGCTCTTCAAGCGCCTCAGGCTCGAGAAGTGGGTCAGGCAATTCTTCAGCGCTCAATATAAATGATGCAAATGCTGTTGGGGACTTGGAAGATATTGCAGCCATTGCTCCGATAAGTACCGGCAATGCACAAATCATTTTTTCAGGGAACAATTGGAATACATCGATTATTGGCACTTCCCCTACCTACTTTTCTATTCGCGGATGGAATGTCGATAGCGGAGAATTATTTTCAGATGCTGATATTCGCTCTGCAAATCGTGTGGCACTCATTGGAAAAACAGTTGCTGAAAATTTATTTGGTGATGATATAGATCCTATTGGTAAAACGATTCGTATTAAAAAAAGCCCATTTATGATTTTGGGTGTATTAGAAAGTAAAGGACAAAGCTTCGATGGCCGAGATCAGGACGATACTATTATTGTCCCCATCACAACAGCGCAGAGAAAATTATTTGGTAATCAAATTCCAGGAAGTGTTCGTATGATCATGGCGCAAGCCAAATCAGAAAAATATATGGGGGTTGCTGAAGATGCGATTAACGATTTGATTCGTCAGCGACATAATATCCGTGAAAATGCAGAAAGTGATTTTTCAGTGAGAAATTTAACGGCTATGGCCAAAACTGCAAGTGAAACTGCAAAAACGATGTCGATGTTATTGGGAGCCATTGCTTCTATCTCGCTTCTTGTAGGTGGCATCGGTATTATGAATATCATGTTGGTGTCGGTCACTGAGCGCACACGTGAAATTGGTATTCGTATGGCGATAGGCGCGCGTGAAAAAGATATTCTGCTTCAGTTTCTTTTAGAGGCGTGTGTGATTTCTATTGTAGGTTGCGTGATTGGAATTGCGCTTGGATTGGGCGGTGCACTTCTTGTAAAAAAAATGGTGGGTGCTGAAATTTTAATTTCAATGCGATCCATCGTATTAGCTTTTTCAGTGGCCGCGAGTGTGGGCGTCTTCTTTGGTTATTATCCAGCAACTAAGGCCGCCAAGCTTCATCCAATTGAAGCTTTAAGA
>Ga0209552_1000479_pt1 | contig 12792 bp, 10 predicted proteins | sample LauGreFaBDMM15SD_2_FD_188214 | JGI IMG/M metagenome (GOLD analysis project Ga0209552, IMG submission 188214) | Freshwater lake microbial communities from Lake Michigan, USA - Fa13.BD.MM15.SD (SPAdes) (version 2) | ecosystem: Environmental > Aquatic > Freshwater > Lake | place: Lake Michigan, USA... | reverse complement strand
CCAGAAAATCCTGGCACCAATCCACTTTATTTTGAAGCGATTCGAATTTTTTCCTGCAAGAAACCCATCGTTGCGGCCATTCAAGGTGCCGCTGTTGGCGGCGGCTTGGGTCTGGCTTTGGTGGCCGATTTCCGAGTGACCTGTCCGGAAGGCAGGTTCACAGCCAATTTTAACCGACTCGGATTCCACCCAGGGTTTGGCTTGTCAGTCACACTGCCCCGTTTGGTAGGCATCCAAAAAGCCAACCTGCTTTTTTTCACGGGTCGGCGCGTCAATGGGCAAGAAGCGCTGGACATGGGGCTGGCCGATTTGTTGGTCCCGCAATCCGAGGTTCGTGAGGAAGCCATGAAACTTGCGAAAGAAATTGCTGTTTCAGCACCGCTTTCTGTTCAGTCAACTCGTGCAACGATGCGTGAAGGATTGGTTGAAGCACTGCAAAAAGCTGTTGCGCACGAGAGTGTTGAACAAAATTGGCAATTCAAAACGGAAGACTTCAAGGAAGGTGTGAAAGCCATGACTGAGCGCCGAGAGCCGCATTTTCAGGGCCAATAATTCAAATCCAATTTCAAGGCTTAAAAAATATGCATGACTTGATCATTCGAAATGCACAAGTATTTGACGGCAGCGGACTTCCGCCAGTGCTAAGTGATGTGGCCGTTTCTAATGGGCGCATCGCGCACATAGGATCCACTGCCGAAGCTGCGCATGAAACCATCGATGCTAAGGGGCTTGCCCTGATGCCGGGTATTGTCGACTTGCACACCCACTACGACGCACAAGTCACGTGGGATCGCACCATGTCGCCATCGCCTGCACTGGGAGTCACAACAGCGGTTATTGGCAACTGCGGCTTTGGCATAGCGCCCTGCCCTGCGCCTTTGCGCGAGACCATGTTGAAGAATCTTTCTGTGGTTGAAGGCATGGATTTGAACGCCTTGCTCACCGGTGTCAATTGGGAATTTGAATCATTTGGTCAGTACATGGATCAATTGCGGCGCATTGGCCCCTACATCAACACAGCTGTTTTTGCGGGTCACTCTGTCATCCGGACTGCTGTGATGGGTGCGGACGGATCGAGCAAGGTCGATCCCAGCCCTGAACAAATGCAGGCCATGCAAAGCATGGTGCGAGACGCCATGGACCATGGTGCCATTGGTTTTGCATCCTCATTCTCACCAAACCACAGTGGCTTCGGCGGCATTCCAATGCCATCCACAATTGCTTCAGAGACCGAACTGCGAGCCTTGACCTCGGTTCTGGGTGAGAAGAAAAAAGGCGTCTTCATGATGGCAACGGGTACAAGGGGAAGCCCAGACATCATGGAATCTATCGCAGAAGATACAGGACGCCCAGCTTACATCTCAACGGTCCTGACCATGTACAACGAAGGCAACCCACTACTAGGCGCCACCTATTACGAAAGATGCGCACAAGCCTTGGAGCGAGGTCATGAGCTGTATATTTTGACCAGCTGCCAGCCCCTGTCTTTTGATTTCGGCCTCACTGACCCCTACGTTCTTCTCAGTCATTCAGCTTTTGATGTTGTCAAAAGCGCCACTCCCGATTCATTGCCTGGCGTGTACCGCTCAGTCGAGTTTCGCGATGCTTTTCGAAAAAACCTGAAGCACCCCAAAGAAGGTATTTTGTTTTTAGGAAACTGGCGTCATATCGAAGTTGGACAAACAACGCATCTCGAAAATCAAAGGCTTGAAGGACAGAACATTCAGGCTCTTGCAGATCAACAAGGTTTGGACCCCGTGGATGTATTTTTAGATCTGGCGCTGTCCGAAGATCTTGGGACGCATTTTGTGGGCAAGTTTTTCAACAACAACGATGAGGGCGTTGCACCCTCACTGAAACACCCGGCAAGCGTGATCACTTTGTCTGACGCAGGTGCACATTTGAGCTACATGTGCGATGCAGGATTTGGTCTGTACTTTCTGTCGCATTGGGTCAGAGACACCGGACATTTCACACTCAGTGAAGGCATTCGCAAAATCACCAGCGAACCGGCTGACCGCTTCAGAATTCCCGAGCGCGGTAGATTGCAAGTCGGTCTACCGGCTGATATGCTTCTATTTGACCCTGCGACCGTAGGAATTTCAAAACCATTGCCTCGCCAAGATTTACCAGGTGGTGGCTCTCGCATGATTCGAACAGCCACTGGCGTGCATGGTGTTTGGGTCAATGGTGTCAAAGTGCACGATGGTCACAACTATGTAGACCATTTTCAAGGACCCGGTCAGGTTTTGGATCACTTCAATTCATAAGGCAAAGTCATGAAATTCTCTATTCGATTGGCAGTTGGTTTTTTTCTGGCATTAATAACCAGCATGCTCTGGGCTCAAAGTTGGCCCACCAAGCCTGTCCGCATGATCATCGCATTTCCACCTGGAGGGCCAACCGATTTGGTCTCTAGAGTTCTAGCGCAAAAATTGTCAGAGCAACTTGGACAACAAGTGATCGTGGACAACAAGCCAGGTGCAGGCGGCAACATTGCTGCCGAATTGGCGGCCAGAGCCACGCCTGATGGTTACACCATCTTCTACAACACATCGGCCATCGTGATCGGCCCTGCGTTGTATGGCAAGGTGAACTATGACACGCTAAAAGACTTTGCGCCCGTTCTCCTAACGGCCAGCGTGCCCATGGTTTTGGTTGTCAATCCCCAGTTGCCAGCGCGATCGGTCAAGGAGTTTGTAGACCTTGCCAAAACACGTTCAGGCGCTCTCAATTACAGCTCATCTGGTACAGGAACCATTACCCATTTGGCCAGTGCCATGATGTCAACACAAACTGGCATACAGACGCAACATATTCCCTACAAAGGAAGTGCACCCGGCCTGGTTGACCTAGCCTCAGGCCAGACTCAATTCATGATTGACACCATCAATACCGTACTGCCCTATGTCCGAGACAATCGACTGCGCGGCCTTGCGGTGACCAGCGCCAAACGTTCACCACTGTTACCCGACTTGCCCACTCTGGCAGAAGCCGGTATCTCAGGGTTTGAAGCCGCAGCCTGGCAAGGCATTGTGGTGCCCACAGGCACACCCAATGAGATAGTTCAAAAACTCAATGCCGAAGTGAACAAGGCATTAATGCACCCCGACATACGTTCACGTTTGGCGGCACAAGGCGCCGATATTTTGGGCGGTACACCTGCTGAATATGCGGCTTACTTGCGATCCGAAATGCCCCGCTGGGCCAAGGCTGTAAAAGACTCTGGCGCCAAAGCGGAGTGATTTTATCGATTGGTTGCGCCAGAAAACTGCAAGGCTTCAATGGCCTTGCGATCAAAGCCTGCCTCAGTTAAAACCTGCACACTGTGCTCTCCCAACAAAGGTGCAGGCTTTTGAACGGACAAACCCGGCGAGCCTGAAAAACTAAAAGGCACACCAATTTCTAACATCCGCCCCTCGCTTGGGTGTTCCACATGCTGAAGCATGCCCACTGCCAAAAGATGGGGGTCCTTTAGCAAACTGTCAATATCATGCATAAGCATGCAGGGTATATCAGCTTGATCCAATCGTTCGATCCAGTTCTGCGACGTGTCAGTCGACATGGCTTGAGCCACCATGGCATACAGATCATTGATGTGGATTGAACGCGCGCCGATATTGGCAAACCTAGGATCCTCCTTGAATAGCTCGGCACGACCCATTAACTCTAAAAATTTTTCCCAATGGCGATCGGTGTAAATCAAGACGCACAAATAACCGTCGAGGGTACGGTACGGACGCCTCTCTTTGACCAGTAAGCGTGCATAGCCCGTGGGCCCTAGCGGCGGATCATAGGAAGCACCTGACATGTGTTCTCCCAGCACATATTGGGTCAAGGTCTCAAACATGGGAACTTCTACTGATTGGCCCACGCCGGTCTGGTAGCGCGAGACCACAGCAGCCAAGATTGCATTGCAGGCCATCAAACCCACAGTGCGGTCAGCCATTGCCAATGGCACATAGCGGGGTTCGCCACCACTGGCCTTGCTCATCAAACTGGGTATTGCCGCCACACCTTGAATCAAATCATCGTAGGCGGGTTTTCCGGCGTAAGGCCCTTTTTCACTGTAGCCGTAAAGTCCTGCATAAATGATGCGGGGATTGATGGCTTTGAGTCGTTCGTAATCAATACCCAGCCGAGCCATGGCTTGAGGGCGAATGTTGTAAGCAACGACATCGGCTGTCTCGACCAACTTCAAAAAGGTCTCCAAGCCTTTGGGATTTTTAAGATTCAATACCAAACTGCGTTTGTTGCGATTGACATGCAAAAAATTGGAGCCCATACTCGGATTTCGCATCGGACCAATGCCTCGAACGGTATCACCAGTGGGAGGCTCTATTTTGATCACATCAGCCCCCATGTCCGCCAAAAGCTGTGTGGCAAATGGCCCCATCAGCACACTGGTCAAATCAAGGACTCTCAATCCATTTAAAGCACCACTCATGTAGCTCACCTTTGGTATGATTTATTTGTTAATCTCAAGCTAATTATGTCTGTTTGAGATGATTTGAAATATTGTCAAGTACAGTCTATGCGCGATCTTGAATTCTGACTGCAAGATAGGTCTCTAATTTTTACGGCTCACAATGTACTCCTTCAACTATCAAAAAGCTCAGTCTGTTGCACAGGCTGGTGCGGCTCTAACCCGCAGTGATGCATCACGCGTCATATCTGGCGGTATGACCCTCATTCCATCCTTGAAGCACCGCCTAATTCAAGTTGATGAACTCATTGACATCACGGGCTTGCCTGGATGGCGAGATATTCGAGTTGAAGAACATCAGTTGTGGGTCGGGGCAGGCGCAACGCACCAAAGCGTTTCGCGGCATTCCGAAGTGCGCACATTCAGCAACGGTCTGTCAGAACTGGCAGGCATGATTGGCGATCCACAAGTGCGTGCCAGAGGCACCATTGGTGGCTCGGTGGCCAATAACGACCCTGCTGCAGATTACCCTGCCGCTGTGCTGGGGCTCAATGCCACAATCAAAACCCAAAAACGTGAAATAGTTGCCGATGATTTTTTCTTAGGCATGTTTTCCACTGCGCTGGCAAGTGACGAAATCATCGAAGGTCTGCGCTTTAACAAGCCACTGAAAAGCGCCTACGCCAAGTTCCGTCATGCCGCTACCGGTTATGCCATGGCAGGGGTTTTTGTGGCGCAAATTTCAAAGGACCAATGGCGTGTCGCAGTAACAGGCGCAACAGACTGTGTTTGCCGATGGCAAGAGGCAGAAGCCGCTGCAGGCACTGTGCCAAAAGACTTGAGGTTTGCTCACGATAACGTGCTAGATGACATTCATGCCCCAGCAGCATATCGAACTAACCTGGTCCATATTTTGTATGCCCAAGCCGTCTCTCACTTAGCCTGACTACTGAATTGAACACCATGAGCAAAATATCACTGAATATCAATGGACACGTCCACAACGTAGAGGTGGAAGATCGTGCTTTACTGGCAGATGTTTTACGCGACAATTTGAAACTAACCGGCACGCATGTAGGTTGTGACACCAGCCAATGCGGTTGTTGCACCATCCTCATGAACGGGGACGCAGTCAAATCATGCTCCATGTTGGCGGTCCAAGCCAACGGTACCCAGATAACGACCATCGAGGGCTTGGCCAATGGCCCTATCTTGCATCCCATTCAAGTTGCGTTTTCAAATTGCCATGCACTTCAATGTGGGTTTTGCACGCCAGGAATGATCATGGCCACAGCGGGCTTGCTTGCAAACAATCCTCAGCCTACAGATGCGCAAATCCATGAAGGCTTGGCCGGTAATTTGTGCAGATGCACGGGTTACATCAACATTGTTGAGTCTGTTAAACAAGCTGCCAAGGTCATGCAGGAGAAACAAGCATGAATGCTCGATTCACGCCCTCACGCCAAGAAGATTTGTCTCTGATTACAGGCAAAGGTCACTTCACCGCTGACCACAATTACCCTGGCATGTTGCACGCTTATGTCATCAGATCCATGCATGCACATGCCCAAATTAAGCACCTCAATTTAGATGCCGTTCGCGCATACCCTGGGGTACGTTGGGTGGCATGCGCTGAAGATTTAAAAGCCTTGGGTGCCGGCACCATTGTGAATGCCATGACGGCCAAAGGCAAAGAGGGTGAAGAACAAACACTGGCACTCATGCCCCTCTTGGCAGAAGGCACAGTTCGATTTGTGGGTCAACCTGTTGCAATGGTTTTTGCCATATCGGCCCTTTGCGCGCAAGATGCAGCCGAACTTGCTGAAATCGAATACGAAGCTCTTGAGGCCAGTGTCGATCCAGAAAAAACAACGCTCTCATCGTCGGTTCAGTTGCATGCCAATGCGCCTAGAAATGTGTCTTTGCATTTTGCGTCGGGCGATGCTGCGCAGGTTAACGCGGCATTTGCCAAAGCCACTTACGCCAGCCAACTTCGGGTGTTAAGCCAAAGGCTCATGGGCGTTCCCATGGAGCCCAGGGCAGTGGTTGCCATCCATGACGCAGACGCTGGCATCACAACAGTGCACACGCCCCATCAAGGTATTTTAGGGATGCGCAATTTTTTAGCAATGGCATCAGGCGCTGCGCCTGAATCATTGCGCATTGACGCCAACGATGTAGGGGGATCTTTTGGACTGCGCGCCGGACCTTACACCGAGCACGCCACTTTGGTGCTGGCTGCGCGCCACCTTGGCTGTGCGGTCAGTTGGGTTGGCTCTCGAAGCGAAATTTTTCTAAGTGATTGGCATGGGCGCGCCTTGATCTTAAATGGTGAAATTGCACTCGATGCAGAAGGTCACATATTGGCCATTCGATTCAAGGACCGCGTTGATTTAGGGGCTTACAACTGCATGATGAGCACCTTTATTGGTACGCGAAATCTTTCTATCACCATGGGCGGCGTCTACCAAATCCCAGCGCTCTATATGGAGTCGGAGGTGGTCTACACCAATACCACGCCAGTGTCGGCCTATCGCGGCGCAGGGCGTCCCGACATTGCCTATGCCATCGAACGATTGGTTGACTTTGCCGCGCACGAACATGGTTTTGACCCAGTTGTTTTACGACGCAAAAATTTTATTTCAGAATCTGCATTTCCCTACAAAACAGCCAATGGCAGCACCATTGATACATGCTTGAGCGAAAAGTTGCTTGACCGCGCACTAGAGATTTCTAAGTACGCAACATTTGAAGAACGTCGCGCCCAATCATTAAGCCAAGGCAAATACCGAGGCATTGGCCTGTCTACATTCCTAGAAGCCTCGGGTGCTGGTACCGCGCCAAAAGATCAAGCTTGGGGGGAATTCAACGCCAATGGTTATTTGTATGTTTACGGCGTCACGGGGCCCTCTGGGCAAGGTCACTCAACTTCGTTTGCCAGCATCATCGAGAAAGCCTTGGGATGGCCGGCAGACCGTGTGAGATACGAAGCAGGCAAAGCAAATCAAAAATTGCTGGGCAACGGAACAGGCGGATCGCGCTCCTTGTACGGCGCGGGCAGCGCCATCTTGGCCATGTGCCATCAAATGCTTGAATCTATCAAACCGCATGCCGCTAAGAAGTTGGGTGTCGAGATCGATCAGGTGCATTTTAAAAATGGCGTTTGGCTAGCAAATGGGCTTCCCTTTTCAACGGCTCAAATCATTGATGACTTGGCAAACGAAGAGAAAACCTCGCTCAATGCTTTGGGTGAAGCAAGCTCTGGCGCAACATATCCAAATGGTTGTCACATTGCTGAAGTAGAGATCAACCCCTCAACGGGTGAAACTCATTTGATTCACTACTATGCTGTGGATGACTTAGGACAAGTCATTTCTCCGCAACTGGTTCGCGGGCAAGTGCATGGCGGTGTTGTTCAAGGCTGGGGACAAGCATTTTGCGAGCAGGTGGTGTATGACAAGCAAGGCCAGTTGCTGACCGGCAGTTTCATGGACTACGCCATGCCGCGTGCTGGTTGCGTCCCCCACTTAACGAACGAAACGTACGAGGTTAGAACTCAACTTAACCTGCTGGGGTCCAAAGGCGTAGGTGAATCAGGCTGTACTGGCTCCTTGCCTGCATTGGCCAATGCCGTCATGAGTGCTTTGCGTCCTTACGGTATCGATCAAATGGACATGCCATTTACAGGGCCCAAAATTTGGGCTGCTTTGCAAAAAAATAAACTTTAACGAATTGATCGTCTAAGCACTCAGTTCACTTTATGACAAATTCAAAAGTATGTTTGGTCATAGGGGCCGGCGATGCAACTGGCGGTGCAGTAGCCAAGCGGTTTGCGCGCGAAGGTTTTGTCGTTTGCGCCACCCGCAGAACCCTTGATAAATTACAGCCCTTGCTGCTCCAAATACAGCAAGCCGGAGGCCATGCCCACGGTTTTGCTTCAGATGCTCGGAAAGAAGAAGAAGTCATTGCACTCATTGATCACATAGAGTCCAACATCGGACACATTGAGGTCTTGGTCTTCAATATTGGCGCCAACTCACCCAACAGCATCTTGACTGAGACTGCGCGGCGCTACACCAAAATGTGGGAAATGGCTTGCTTGGCTGGCTTTTTGAATGGCCGCGAAGTGGCCAAGCGAATGGTGTCAAAAACACACAATAACGAACAGCACGCCAACGGTGTCAGTCAAAAAGGGACCATTATTTTTACTGGCGCCACGGCCTCCTTAAGGGGCAGTGCAAACTTTGCAGGATTTTCAGGCGGCAAAATGGCCCTGCGTGGATTGGCTCAAAGCATGGCACGCGAACTGGGGCCCTTGGGTATTCATGTGGCTCACACCATCATTGACGGCGCCATTGATACAGAATTCATTCGCACACATTTCCCCGAACGCTATGCATTGAAAGATCAGGGTGGCATCTTAAATCCAGACCACATTGCAGATGCCTATTGGATGTTGCACCAACAACCCAGAGACGCTTGGACGCACGAACTTGATTTGCGACCCTACATGGAAAAGTTTTGATTCACCTTTCAAAGAAATATCATGGCAAAAACATTTGATTATTATTTTGACTTTGGCAGCTTGGCCACCTATTTGGCGCATACGCAAATGGGCAAGATTAAAGCTGAAACTGGCGCCAGTCCCATTTACCTTCCCATGCTACTAGGCGCGGTGTTCAAAGCTACTGGCAACGCTTCACCCGTGAGTGTGCCCGCCAAGGGCAAGTACATCTTTGTTGATTTCAAGCGGTTTGCAGACAACTACGGCGTGCCTTTAGAAATCAATCCTTTCTTTCCGATCACCACCACCACACTCATGCGCATGCTAACCGGATTGCAAATGCGCTCAGATGCTCGGATGCATGAATTCATGGACCTGATTTTCAAAGCAATTTGGGTGAATGCACTGAATCTGAATGATCCGGAAGTGGTAGAGCGCGTTTTGCGGGAGTCACACTTTGACCCTACTGAACTGCTTCAATTGGCAAACGAGCAAGCCTCAAAAGACAAGCTCAAAGATGTCACAACACAGGCCGTTGAGCGGGGTGTCTTTGGGGCTCCAACTTTCTTTGTAGGCGAGCAAATGTTTTGGGGTCAAGATCGCATTGAACAGCTTAAGTCAGCGCTCAAATCAAGTTAAGGTCTAGCCAATTACTTAAGGAATAACCGTGGCTTTACAAAAATTGAGCGCTCTAGAGATTGCACAACAAATGCCATCTTTGCAGCTTTGGCACGTCGATGCCAAGCTGGGTTCAATCACGCGAGAATTTGTGCTGCTCGACTTCCTAAGAGCATTTGAATTCATGACGCAGATTGCCATTGAAGCGGAAAGTCACAATCACCATCCCGAATGGCGCAATGTTTACAACAAAGTCACCATCACTTGGACCACACACGATGTTCAAGGCTTGAGCATGAATGACATTGAGTTGGCACACATCTGTGACGCCATTTTTGAACGCTACTCTTAACAAAGGTTTTTGATGACGAATCCAACACGCCCCTTAGGCAAATCAGGCATTCCTGTTACCAGCATTGGATTGGGCCTCATGTCTTTATCTGGAATCTATGGTGAATCGAGCGATGAAAATGGCGTTGCCGTCATTCAGCATGCCATTGACCAAGGCATTAACTTCTTAGATTCAGCCGACATGTATGGTTGGGGCCATAACGAAACCCTTCTTTCGACCGCTTTAAAGGGTCGAAGAGACAAAGTGGTTTTGGCCACAAAATTTGGGCAAACCAAAGGCGAGGCTGGCGGCAACGGCGTGAACGGCAAGCCCGCTTATGTCAAAGAGGCTTGTGAGGCCAGCCTAAAGCGCTTGAACCTGGATGTGATTGACTTGTACTATGTGCACCGAATCGACCCCAACGTTCCAATTGAAGATACTGTGGGTGCCATGAAAGATTTGTGTGTTGCAGGCAAGGTCAGGTCAATTGGTTTGTGCGAAGCCAGTCCAGAGACCATCCGCCGCGCTCACAAAGTTCACCCTCTTGCGGCAATTCAGACCGAATATTCTTTGCTGTACAGAGAACAGGCTGAAGAGACCCTGAAAGTCACCCGCGAGCTTGGCATCTCTTTTGTAGCCTATGCGCCATTAGGCAGAAGCATGTTAACGGGCACTGTCAAAAATTCATCTGACTTTAGCAATGACAGGCGCAAGGATCATCCACGCTTTCAACCAGGCAACTTAGAGCGTAATCAACAATTGGTGGCGGCGATCATTGAGATGGCAGATCAGAAACATTGCACCCCCAGTCAGTTGGCACTCGCATGGCTACTTGCACAAGGAGACGATATTCTCGCCATACCAGGCACCAAACAAACAATTCGATTAGATGAAAACCTTGACGCACTGAAAGTGACACTTTCAAATCAAGATCTTGCATTGCTTGCCCAGGCTTTTCCTGTAGGCATCGCCGCAGGAACGCGATATCCTGCAGGGGGCATGAAGGGCGTTTTTATTTAAATGGTTGGATGCAACACGTTAAAGGAATTTTTCCATGGCTAAAAAATTAAAGCACGATGACGCGAATTGGTTTGAAGCCTTGAAATGGCGATGCATTGGGCCTCCTAGAGGTGGACGTGTTGTTGCAGTTGCAGGCGACCCAAACGACACCATGACTTTTTACTTTGGCGCTTGTGCCGGAGGCATATGGAAGACCAATGACGGTGGTGTTTACTGGCGTTGTGTTTCAGATGGTTTTCTAGACAGTGCCGCAATTGGGGCAATTTCTGTTGCTCAGTCTGACTCTAATATTGTCTATGCAGGAACGGGCGAAACAACCATCCGAGTTGATGTTTCGTATGGCGATGGTGTTTACAAATCAACAGATGCAGGTCGAACTTGGAAATCTTTAGGATTGAAAAATACGCGGCATATTGGGCGTATTTGCATTCATCCGCAAAACCCTGAGCTGGTTTATGTTGCCGCCTTGGGAGATGCTTTTGCGGCCAATCAAGATCGTGGCGTTTTCAGATCTTCTGACGGCGGAGCAAGCTGGGAAAAAATTCTCTACCAAGGAAAAGATGCTGGTGCCGTTGACTTGTCGATAGATCCGAACAACCCCAGAATTTTATTTGCGGCATTTTGGCATGCTCGCCGAAGTTTTTGGCACCTTAAAAGTGGCGGCCCAGGCAGTGGCCTGTTTCGCTCAATGGATGGCGGCGACACATGGAAAGAGTTGTCAGGCCTGAATGGCTTACCGGGTGGCTTGCTAGGCAAACATGGCGTTTCAGTTTCATCGGCCCAATCTGGAAGGGTCTACGCCTTGGTTGAAGCAGAAGGAGACAAGACGGGTCTTTACAGAAGCGATGACTACGGCGACAACTGGATTTTAGTTAGCAACAATCGTGACTTGATGCATCGTCCATGGTATTACACACATGTGTTTTCAGATCCCGGGCAAGCCGACACAGTTTATGTGACCAATCTGCAAATGTGGAAATCTACAGATGGCGGCCGAAACTTTGTTGAAGTGACCACGCCTCATGGCGACAACCACGATTTATGGATTGCCAGGAATAACCCCAATCGAATGGTTCAAGGCAATGATGGCGGCGCCTGCGTCTCCTTTAATGCAGGCCTTACTTGGAGTTCAATTTACAACCAAAATACGGCTCAGTTTTACCGCTTAGATGTAGATAATCAATATCCATATCGTGTCTACGGGACGCAGCAAGACAATACGTCCATCAGCGTTCCCAGCGCATCAGAGTGGGGAACTATTGGCCTGGGAGATTGTTCTTATCCAGGCACAGGTGAAAGCGGCTTTATTGCTGTGCATCCAAAGGACCCCAATATTGTTTACGTTGGCGCTGTAGGGTCAAGCCCAGGGGGTGCCGGCGCACTGCAGAGGTACGATCATCTGACCAAACAAATTCGTTTAGTCAATGTTTGGCCAGAGAGTTCGCGAGGCATTGCACCTCGCGATTTGAAATACAGATTTGCTTGGACATTCCCCTTGGTCTTTGCACCTTCTGACCCAAAAACCTTGTATGCAGGGGGCAATCGGGTCTTTAGAACGCAAGACGAAGGAGCGAGTTGGACTGCAATTTCACCAGATTTAAGTTTGAACGAACCCAACCGGCAAGGGCACTCTGGCGGTGAATTGACGCATGACACGGCAGGCGCCGAGGTTCACGCCACTTGTGCTTGCGTTGCACCATCTCCTCACCGTGAGCAAGAGATATGGGCATCCACTGACGATGGTTTGGTGCATGTAACACGCAATAGCGGCCAAACTTGGAAAAATGTAACGCCAAAGGACATGCCTAAACTTGCTTATGTAGGTTGCATCGAAATATCACATCAGAATGCCGACTTAATTTATGTCAGTGCCACTCGCTACAAGCTAGGTGA
>Ga0209552_1000468_pt1 | contig 12899 bp, 13 predicted proteins | sample LauGreFaBDMM15SD_2_FD_188214 | JGI IMG/M metagenome (GOLD analysis project Ga0209552, IMG submission 188214) | Freshwater lake microbial communities from Lake Michigan, USA - Fa13.BD.MM15.SD (SPAdes) (version 2) | ecosystem: Environmental > Aquatic > Freshwater > Lake | place: Lake Michigan, USA... | reverse complement strand
GCCAGCATTTTTATCAACGGTTTTCTGCAAAACATCTTTCACGATGCCCAAAAGCTGTCCTTCGCCTATGACTTCAGCGCCCGCTTTCATACTCTTGATGTCATTAGAAATGACGGAATATGGATACGCCGAAATTTCCTTGTCAATGAACTGGCTGACCTGATCAAAATATTCAGGCGTATTGAGAGCACCTGTTTTTTTAACCGCAGCCAACATGGCGCGCAAACGCAATGCCGAAAGCAGTTTGTCGGCAGGTTTCTCTTCTAATGCTCGGACCTTTTCTGAAGTGACCAAAGCTTGGTCGTAATTACCAAGCAAAAAGTCCAACAGCATCAAGGTCTCCAAATATTGGCGATGCGAGGCCTTATCTGCAATTTCATACTTGTCTAAAACGCTTTCGATGTCCGAGCGAATTTTGACGGTCGTTTTTGCAAAAAGTGCCTTGTCTTTGACAATCTTCTCCAAAGGTTCACTCAGTTTGTAACTGAATCTAGGCAGGTCAGTCTCTTTTTCAATGCGCTGCTTTTCTGAAGCAACGGACACACCCATTAAAGACATTGAAATGATCAGTGTTGCAGAAACTTTGAAGCATAGAAATAAGGACATTGAATTTCCATTGAAAAATGTTAAAAAAAAGACAATTGACAACTAATTAATTTTACTTCGAGGACCTGATAAAAGCATCGACACAATTGACGCAATGCCATTCTTACTGTGATCTTTAAAAGCGCCACCCCACCACCAACTGTCGTGTAAAACGACACCTGATCTTCACGACAAGCCACGAGCACGAAGCCAGCACGGAAATCAAACCTGGCTAAACGATTTTTTCGCAGCGGGTAAAAATGGGCTAGATACTTCAATCATGTTGTCTTTTGTGAGTTAACATTTAAAAATCAGGAGCTCATATGTTTTCAATTTTTAAATTTCTTTATCTCGTTTATCAAAATGGGCGTAGCCTATTAGATCCAAACCTAAATCCCCTGAGACACGCACCACCTTATGTTCGATATTTTGCAACCGTACTTTTAGCTTGTTTTTGGTGTTTGGCTTTCGGTTTGTACTTTAAAGATTATTTCTTTATTGGGGTCAACATGCTTGGCCACATTGCTGTGATTACTATGGCTTTTATTACTTGGGCTGTATTTAAACAATCGCGCCGTATTTATGGGCCAAGGACAGGGACAGAGGAGTGGCTTCGCATGTCAGACAAAGGCAGTCGTTGTGACGAGATGACTGAGGAGCAAAGGCTGGCAAAAGTAAAAGAGCTGAATAAGTAGTTGATCAACTGTCATTACCCTTGCACAAGTTGTATTGAGCCCAGGTATACCCGCAGAAAACAAACCTGACTTGCTGCATTTCATACGCAGCGGGGTAAAAATGGGTTACATCCTTCTAGACCCCAAACTTTATTCAAAAGTTCTAACAGTTGCTGCCGATTTAAAATTGGTGTTGACTGGACCGTTCAGGATTAATATTTGTTCATAGAACCTGGTATCGCTTTAACAATAATTGCGCAGGCTAATCGAGGACCTGCATTTCCTGTGGGCTGTGTTTTGTAATCGTCGGGATCTCTGTGAACAATTAATCCGCGACCAACGATGTCTGCAACGCCAGAACCAACAGTAACTGCCGAAGTTTCAAAAGATAACTTTGCGTTCCCGTTCATATCAGCAACCAAAGAAGGTAAGTCACCTGCGTGATTAGCGCCGCTACCGTGAGCACCATGTGGTTTTCCATCAGGATTAAAGTGACCACCCGTGCTCATGCCGTCACCGCTTGAGCAGTCGCCTTTTTCATGAATGTGAAAACCATGCTCTGCATTTGGCTTAAGTCCACGTATTTCAGCAGTTATTAAGACCTTAGATCCAATAGTTTTAAAAGTTACTTCACCAGTTGTCGCGTTGCCTTTGGTTGAAAGTAAACGGGCGTTTGCCAAAGCCCCGTCAAGTTGTGTGGCACATCCTGAAAGCAAGATTAAAGCGCCAGAAAAGATTAACTTATTCATATAGTCCTCTTGTAGATAAGTTTATTTTGTCACATTGGGTACAAAAAGGTTTGATAAATTCATACATTTTGGTCAGTAGTAACTTGCACACATGAATTATTTGAGTATCAAAGCTCACCTTTTAATTAACCTTACATTTATACAACATTTAAATTACGGATGGTGTAGCTTAATATAAAAGGTCGTACATGTTTTTAGAAGGAATGAAAATGACAACCCAAGAACGCGAACTACTTGAGATTTTCTTGCAACAGTTAACGCACACGCAACTCGCGCAAAAAGATTTAGAAGCAGATACTCTGATAAGAGAAGCCACGACAAAGCAGCCTGATGCCAATTACCTGTTAGTTCAACGTGCAATGGGGCTCGACATCGCTTTGCAAGCGAGTCAAGCAGAGGCAGCAAAATACAAGTTTGAATTGGAAAAGCTTCGCAATAGTTCCAATAGCAGCCTTCTGTCTAACGCAAGCGCTTGGGGACGATCACCCACCCCAAGTCCTGCATTTAGCGGGAAAACTGATCTTCCCATGTCTTCGCAAGCAGTTCCTCAACGCTCTGTGACCTCAGCAGCTCCCGCAAGCTCATGGGGCTCAGGAATGCTGGGTGCGGTCGCAACAACCGCAGTAGGAGTTGTTGCAGGATCATTTTTGTACAACGGAATACAAAGCATGATGAATGATCGCGACAAGTCATCAAATGCTGACGAAAAGCTTTCATCATCAGAAGGTAACCAAATCACGGCAAGTAACGAAGAATCGAATATTCAACACGAAACAAATTATTTCGCAGATGCAGGCGAATCAGATTTTGACTCTAACGACTTTGCCTAATTAAAGCGATGCTTGCCCAAGCTAAGGTCATTGATCGTGGAAGTCAACATTAAGCACATGATTTTTGCTCATGGTCTAATTATTTAATGAATAAAGAAATATACCCTTCAAAGTGCCCCATATGCGGCGAACCTAACCAGTGTGCCCAAGAGATTGCCAAAGCCACTGGAAAGTCGCCTGAGAGGTGCTGGTGCATGACTGCGACCTTCTCGTCAGCGCTTCTTGATCGGGTGCCTGAAGAGGCAAAAAACAAGGCTTGCATTTGCTTAAAATGTGCAAGTTCGTCGGAGTAAAGTACTTCTGGGCAGCTTATCTCAACACGTTGTGGCTATATTTCATTAAATACAAGTACTAAGGAAGAAAATGCAAGTTAAAGAAAATATAAAAGAATCTGATCGTTGTAATTGCGGTCGTAGTCCAACAGGTGAATGTATTGGTTGTTATTTTTTAACTGGTGCAGAGTTTGAGACTAGGCTCGCGGACTATCTAGCAGAACAACAACACAAGAACCAAGCAGTGGGGTACGACATAGATCGACACTAAGTATGTTTCCTAAATCAAATCAATCGATCCATTTACCGTAGCACAAGAAATCTCTGACTTCTGACATAGCAGCGTCCTCCGCTTGCAGAGCTTGGTTTGCTATGTTGAGAAAGCGTTGCTCGTCAACTTCTATTGAAGCCATCGACCAGTCAGTGAAGTCACGAGCCACAACAGCATTGAATCTTAAAAGAAGGAAGTCCGAATGTCGAGGGCTTGTATTGAATCGGTAAAAGAGGATGTCATTTCTCAAACCTTTAATGTGAAATTAATTCTTCTGATATTCAAACAGATTTAGCTTTACAGTAAAAGCATTGAATATTCTCTGTAAATACTTTTAAATGAACAAAGGCGCATATTGCGCCTTTGTTCATCTTCAATCGGCTAAGGTACAGAAAGTGATCTGTAGCTTGTGGAGTTAAGGTTTGATGTAATTCGTAATCTTGGCGGTAAAAGCAGACAATATACCTGGCATCAACGCGTACTCACTTGTTAGAGTTACTGGCGTTGAATCAGATGTCTTAAAGCAGTTGGCCTTAGTGCCAATCGGGCACTGGATGGAAGAGGCATAAGGGTCAGCATCTGCAAAACGGAAGAACACATCGTATTGAGTGCCGCTGCTGGTCTGAGTCACGCTGTAGTCGTTATCAGTTCCAACTAACACCACATAGCTGCCATTTGCCAGTTGCGGGCCAATGGCCAGACCTTCCCATTTCTCGGGTGACTTGTTGCCTATGGCTGTCAAAGTGTTGGTAGCCAAGTCCATCACCTTGTCACCTTTAATAACCGCACCTGCAAACACATCCGTAGTAGGCAACATGGTGCTGGTAACGTCTACTGCGCCGGCCAGGTCGATTTGGTAAACCTCTTTGTCGGCGGTGGCCAAGGTAGCCCCCGCGCCAATGCCTCGGTTGTTTCGCTCAAGCACTAAAAATTTGTCATTACCTAAGGCCATCAAGGCCGAAATGCCCTGCCCCTCACCTGAGCGTTTCATACGGTATGCATACTGCGCTACAGCGGTACCGGTGCTTGCGTCAAATTTAACAATGCGATTGTGAACCCCATTTCCGCCGCCTTCGTTCAACATCGCGCTTTGTAACATCGCGTAAACAAACAGACCGTCAGGGCTTATGGCCAAGCCTTCAAAGCCCCTGTTGGTACGTTTACCAGCGGTATTGCCTGTGTCGGCAGCGAAGTTTGCAACGCCTGTCGCTGCAGTGCGAGGGATCAAGCCTGCGGGAGTCGTGAAGGCGCGAACAAACTGACCGGCACGGGTAAATTCATATAGAGAAGGTCCGTATTCGTCGGACACCAGCAAGTTGCCATTTTTAGGGTTGATGACAATGCCCTCAGGATCGAAGGCATTGCCCAATGCAGTGGTTGGGCTGGGTGCAATTCCATTAAAAGGCTGAGTTCCGCGCATAAACTTAACGGTCTCAACGACACGGAAGTTGCTGATCGAACCGGTAGCACTGATGTCAACTTCAAAGCGTTGCACGCGTGTTTCATAATTCAATAAACCACCACCAGGCCCCCTATCCGACAAACCCCACCACTCTTTGCGAGTTGCATCGTAGTAGATGTCGGAGAAATATCCCAAGCGGCGATCAGCCGCTGTGCCAGTTGACAAATCTACTGCATCACCAGCTAGGGCCAATCCATTTTGAAAAGTGGCTTCAGAGAAGTTTGTGACTTGCGGGCTGCTTCCTCCGCAACCGGTTAAGGCAACAGCTAAAGAAGCTGCGCCCGCCAAAGGGATCCAGCGAACGAGGGTTTTGACATTGAGCATAGAGTCTCCTATTTGTTGGAGCATCTTGACTGAGTAAGATGAACTTTTTGTGACAAGTGTGGTGTCTAAAATTTTCGAATAGCAGTAGGGTCACAAGCTGTATGTGAAACGCTTTGCAAAAAATCGAAAATGACACTGCCAGCACCACCAACTGGCGTGTAACACGACACCGGATCTCCACCAGAAGCCACGAGCACGCTAGCCCCGCCAAAATCAAACCTGACTCAACGATTTTTACGCACAGTTTGTCCTTTAAAAGGACATCATCCCTTAAAATTAAACGACAAATGCCATGGCTGATAGATCGTCGCGCCTTACTTCATCTTTTCTCCACTCTGTGGCCACTTTATGTAGGTCGTGAATTAATGCAGAAGCATTGGTATCGCGATTGTTCTCAATCAATTCCATCAAACGCTTAGGACCAAAAGCAATGTGCTTTGGGCCACCTGGCTGGTCTAAGATGCCATCAGACACCATAGTGAAGAGTTTGAAGTCGTCCAAAGAAATTTCGAATTCTTCAAGCGCTTCGTAGGGCTGGTTCCCCGGGTAGCCCAAAGCTTTCCGTTCACCTGGTATGCGCAAAACGCTTGTGGCGCTTGATTTGGGTGTGACGAAGCAATTAGTTCGTGCGCCAGAGAAAATTACTTTGTTGTTGATTAAGTCTACTTTGCACAAGCCGGCATCAAAGCCATCGTTCGACTCTGAGTTTTCTTTGTCTTGGTTCAATGCGGCACGGATGATGTTGCCTAGTTTCGCCAATGCAGCACCTGGGTTGATGTTTTCGTTCTCTGAATAGATGCGGTTTAAATTACTCACCACCAACATGGACATCAAGGCACCAGGCACACCGTGTCCTGTGCAGTCAATCAGGCCCAAGGTAAAAAAGTCTTTGTTGTTTTCTTCGCTGCGCCAGTAAATGTCGCCCCCCACAATGTCGCGTGGCTCCCAGATCACATCGATGGTGCTGAGATTGTTGTGCAACAATTTCTTGTGGGGTAACAAACCACCTTGAATGCGACTCGCGTATCTGACGCTATCTGTCATTTCTTCGTTAAGTTTGGCCAATTCCCGAGCACGCAAATTGTTAATATTAACTAAGTAGCTGAGTGTGTCGGTGTTCACGCCCACGCCCACATAATGACCATTGCGTGTGACTATGAAGCCGCCTTGGCTTAAAGAAAAACCTTCGTTTATGAGTTGGTTTACTACCAAGTCGATACTCGTACCTTCATCAAAGCGCATATAGCGGTCTTGCATTAAGTTACTAGCACTTCTATTTTGCATTACAGAATAGTGCAAAGGGTTAGATGCAACAATCAAGGCAGCATTTTTGTCAATCAGGCCGATTGGATCTCCTGCTTCATCAGTGACTGGCACCACATACACGGACGAATCTTTACGCAAGGCTTCGATCACAGCACCACATTTTTCAGATTCACTGACAGACCATTGCTCACGGCAAATGGTTGAAACTGTATTTTCAATCATTGTGATTTCCTTCAAGTTTTTTAGTTACGTATTTCAGTTCTTGAATCAATGCCAGTCTTTCAGGCATGGTCATTTGTGAACTTTTAATTCTCAGAGGTTCATGGTTTGGCAGTAAGATTTCCAGAGTCTCATCTTTTATGTCGTTTTCATTTAATAAGCGATTAACAGCATAAGTTTTGACGGGGCGCAAAATTCCTTTAAGAGACACAACCTCTCGGGGCTCAGCCTCCACATGGTCTTTAACCAAGGCATATGTTTCATAAGACATCAAAACGCCGCCGGGTTCGCACTTGCTTTCAATGCGGGCTGCCAAGTTCACCTCACCTCCAATGATGGTGTAGGCCATTCGATCGGGGCACCCAAAATTCCCAACATTGCACCAACCCGTATTGATACCAATACGCGTAACGAAAGGGTATTCGAGACCTTCATTTTTCCACTCTGCATTCAATTCAAACATCTTCGTTTGCATCTCTACAGCCATGCGAACACAAGCCAATGCATCTTCAGCTTCGCCTTTGGATTCAGGGTCACCAAAGAAGATCATCATGGCATCGCCAATGAACTTATCGATGGTACCCCCGTGCTTATCTGCAATTTCAGACAGCGCAGCGAAGTACCTGTTGACGAAAATCGTGAGGCTTTCCGGTTGCAACATTGATGAGATATTGGTAAAACCCTGAATGTCAGAGAAAAAGACAGTCAGAAATTTTCTTTGCGTCTTAATTTCTTGCGTGCCATCGCTAGAAAAGATGGACTTGTATATTTGCGTAGGTAAATATTTGGCAAGTCTGTCAGCAATACCTTGAATCTTTTCTTGCTCTTTAGATAATTGATTGGAGATGGCTAGCAGTCGGCTTTCGCTCTTGTCGCCGATACGCATCAAACGCAACAAGCTCTTTTGAAGTTGCACATACGAATCAGTCAGTTGCATCAAGTGCTCAGAGTCAACTTTACCGTTGGATTCCTCGGCAATTTGCTTGTACTTCGAAATGATATCGTCTTCTTTGGAACCGATAGAGGAATTCATTTCGAAGCCTGAATTCAATGAATGTGATTAGGCAACGCTAACCAGCTTGAACTCAGCTTGGCTTAACTCTTCTGAAAATTCTTCACCCAGTTCGCGCATGTTGTCGTCGTCTTCTGCGTAATGCCACTCAATGGTGAGCTTGTTGCCACGCTCAGCTGCAGTTTCAATGGCCATGAACAAGTCAAGCAGTACTTTGGCTGAAGAAGAGTTGAAGTATTTCAATTTGAACTGGCACACTACATTTTCAGGGTGATCAATTTCCAAGTACTTGTGAAGGGTGGACATGGGTACATCGTAAAACTTTCTCGTATCTTCTGGATAGGACTCACCTTCAAGAACGATAAGATGGCTTTCGGCGTTGAGCATCAAATAAGGCGTTCTGGGGCTTGCTTGGATTTCAAAATTCATAATCTTGCTTTCAGAAGTGTGCTTCAAAACAGAAAAAATCAAACTGATCGGTAACGTTTTTGATGATGTCGTATTCCCAGTTACCGTTGGCTTCACGGGCAATTGAAATGAAACCCACGCCAGCGCCTTTTGAGCCTTCAGGCGGACTATTTCTCAATTGTTCGCGCATTAGTGTGCCCAGTTGTTTTTTGTCTAAGCCCTTAATCGAATCAAGGCTGGTCGACAACTTTTCATAGTCTTTGGAGAGAATCATGTTGCAGCAGGCAATAAAGCGAGTGCCGTCTGGATATTCTCCAATCGTGACCATGCCGTAGGGCAGGCTTTCATGTTCTGCTAAGGGGTCTGCATCATCGAGTTCATCACTTTCTATTGGCGATTTCTCGGCTGAATAGCGAATCACGTTTTGTACTTGCTCAACAAACGCAGAAAACAAACCGCGTGAAATTTTGGCGTCTGTTTTGTCGATCACCAATTTGGTGCGCAGTGCATTGCCAATACCCGTCAAGATATCTTCGTTTAAATAGCCACTGTAAGAAAACACAATACCTCGATTTTCGAGTTCTTTTCTAAAGCTCAAGTGCGAGCTTCCTTTGAGACGCTTTGGCATGTTTATCATTTCGACTCCTGTCATGAAGAACTAGTTCCTATTTAAAGCTTAAGAAAAATGAGGCCGCTCATACGTGGGCTTCAAAGCAGAAAAAATCAAATTCCTCTAAATCGTTACTAACAATTTCGTATTCCCAATTACCATTGACTTCGCGGGCAATAGAGACAAAGCCAAGGCCTGCACCTTTGGCGCCTTGGGCTTGAACGTTTTTCAACTGCTCACGCATGATGGCGCCCAATTGTTTGCGGTCTAAGCCGCGAATGGATTCGAGTTGGGCAGTTAGTTTTTCGGTGTCGGTGTTGCTGATCTTGTAGCAACAAGCCACAAAGCGAGTGCCGTCGGGATATTCGCCAATGGTGACCATGCCGTAAGGCAAGCTTTCGTTTTCATGAACGTGGTCTTCACCATCGTCATGGTGCTGCTCTTCTCCAATGACAGCGTTAGTTTCTGCAGAGTAACGAATGACATTTTGGACCTGTTCTACGAATGCAGAAAAGATGCCGCGTGAAACTTTGGCATCTGTTTTGTCAATGGTCAATTTGGTACGCAAAGCATTGCCAATTCCGGTCAAAATTTCTTCGTTGAGAAAGCCGCTGTAAGAAAAGATAATCCCTCGCTTGACGAGCTCTTCGCGGAAGCTGAGGTAAGACTGCCCGTCAAGGCGCTTGTTTGCTTGTTTCATGGAGCTAGATCTATTGGTCGGTGGGACAGGCAGCGTCAAAAAAAGTTTGCAGATCAGGCGGATCTTGCAATGCTTGTACAAGCACGTTTGTTAATCATTAAAACTTTTACATTAGCAATATGACAATATTGTGAATTTTTTCTACAACATAAAAAATATTTTTTTGAATGATGCATTATTTTTTAAAAGAATATCTTAAATTTATTAATGTTTGTATTCAGATAACGAGATTTTTTTAATAACTTATGACTTAAGCATTGAGGTTTTATGAAGGCAACTTCTTTAAACGGCTTTTTGGTTCGCGATCAACAAAATTGGCATCAGTGCTTGGAAAATTCAAATGACGCACTCAGATGTTCATGGCATGGCCATTGGGTGGGCTTGCCTTTAGTAGTAGCTGAATGCGTTAGGTTCTTGGGCCTTAACGATCAACACCTTTCTAAGCCCGCTGCAAACATGCTGAAGGCCGCAGAGCAGGTGGCACAAGAGATAGAAATTATTTTTGCCCATGATGGCATTAAAACCGAGCCCTGTTATCACAACAGGCTTCACTTTGCTGATGCCATTACCACCATGAGTGTGCAAGTAGCCATTCAATCGCATTTACAGAATGAATCAAATCCTGAGTGGAGTGCATGTGCATTGCTTACTTGCATTGCACACGACTTGGGGCACAGCGGACGAGTCAATAATTTTGAGTCTGAACTTGAAATGATCTCTGTTGCTTTACTTCGCCCCATCTTGGACGAATGTGACGTCACAGGTAAGTGGCGTGAGTGGGTAGAGCAGAGCATCATTCAGTCTGATTTTTCTATCGTTCACAAAAATCACACCGCAGTGAAAGACGTACCCTTTGAATGGGATTTCAAGTGGTTGAATGTGTTTTTGAATGAAGCTGATGTTATGGCCAGCGCCTCCACCAAATTCGGCACTAGCATGGGCGAAGCCTTGGCGCGTGAGTGGAAGAAAATCGGTTTCGTGGCCTACAAAACAGTAGCTACACCTGCAGGCCGCAAAGGCTTTTTAAAGAACATTAAGTTTTCCTCGCCGGCTTCTCAAGTGCTGGGCATACAAGCTGCCATTGCCAACGAAATTAACACCATTCTCTAGGATCTCACGAAAACTTAAAGGACATCCCTAGACACCAACTGTCGTGTTAAACGACACCTGATCTCCACGAGAGCCGACAGCACGGTCAACCCGCCGAAACTAAACCTGACAGAACGATCTGTGCGCAGGGGACAAAAATGGGCTACTTCCTTCTAGACCCCAAACTTTATTTGAAGTTCTCGGAATATGTGAGTTGTTACTGGATCAAAATTTAAACAGAATAGTCTTTTTAAATAGTTTAGATTCGCTTGAAAATTTTCTTCAAAGTTGCTCAGATTTAAATACTATTCAACAAACAGTGATTACTTATTCTATTAAAGTAGTCACCGTCCACTACTTTTCGAGGTTAAAAATGATTTCACAAAAAGGTTTACGACAAGGTTTTCTTATTGGTTGCTTGGTGATTGCGGGCATGGGTTCCTGCGCTTTTGCCTCAGAAGCCGCTTTGCAACCCGAGATCGTTCAACTGCGTCTAAGCTTTTCCAACATGTACCTGATCAAGTCCGAAAAGCCAGTCTTGATTGACGGAGGCAGTAATTCAGATATGGCCGCGCTGACTAAGGGGCTTGCCGCACAGGGATTAAAACTGAAAGACATCAATTTGGTGGTGATTACACACTCCCATTCCGATCATGCTGGCATGGCAGCAGAACTGCAACGAGCAGGTGTCAAAGTAGCGCTGGGTGAGGGAGATATTCCGATGGCGAAGGCCGGCCACAACGACAACCTGAAGCCTACCAATTTCACCGCCTTCTTGCTCAAGCACTTGGCAGTCAAGCCCAAATTTGAACCCTACACACCTGATTTCGTAGTTAAAGATAGGTTCGATCTTCGGCCATGGGGAATCAAAGGGCACGCTCAACAAATGCCGGGTCACACACCAGGCTCACTGGTGGTGCAGCTTGAAGACGGTCGAGCTTTCGTGGGTGACATGTTTCTTGGAGGCTACTTAGCAGGACAGATTAGCCCTCATAAAGCTGGCGAGCACTACTTCCAGGCAAATGAGGAGCAGAACTTCCGGAATATTCAGACCTTGCTCAAACAACCGATCAAGACTTTCTACCTTGGTCATGGCGGCCCAGTGGACAGGGCGTCGGTTGAAAAGGCATTTGGGAAATGACACCCAAAGCCAACTTCAATTTTGATACGTATCCCTGAAATAGCGTGGGCTTAACAAAGACTCAATCATTCAACTGTCGTGTAACACGACACCTGATCTCCACTTGAACCCGACAGCACGGTCAACCCGCAGAAATCAAACCAGACTCTGCAATTCATACGCACCGCCTGAACACCCGACTAGCAAAGTAAACCCAAGGTCCCAAACTTTATTCAAAAGTTCTCGCAATTGAACCCAATCGTTTGCTCAGTAAATGTTCCGAATTAAACAAAGGAGCTAAATACCGCCTTTGTTTGTTGATCGTTCCGTTGCTAGACGATAGATCAATTGACTTCCACCACCAAACGTCGTGAATCATCAAGGTCAGTCATTTAAGTACTTAAAGTGACCGAGATTTTGCAACTATTGGGCTGAATAGCAAGTTATCAGCGCATTAAAACTATAAAAATAGCTTTGAGGATGTAGCTTTGCAGAATTACATTGAGGCTTGAAATTCGTTTCTTTTTCGTTGTAAAGCATTCTGACGATCATCGAACCTTGAGAATTTCTAAAGGTATCCCATTGAACGTTGGCTGAAAATGGCGCTATTGACTCGCCTCGCCAAGCACTGCTTGCATATGAATAATTTTGATTTAAAGGCAAGGGTTGAGTTAAAGCGGGAATTTTTAAAACATTGGCAAATGGGACGATTATTTCTGCATGCGTAAATCTCAAACTTGCACCTGCCCGCAAGGTACTTTGATTTGTTTTTTGAATTTGCTCAAAAAAATCTTTTAACAAACCCTCTGCCATTGCATGGTTAACAGGTTCGTCTTCAGCAATGCCGGGGCCCTTTACGTAAAAGTCTTCAGCGTCATTGGCCTCAGCCAAAATCTTGGCTTCAGAGGGGGTGAAATAAGCCTCAAAATTAAACCCCAATTCGTGCTCAAGACTGGGTGCAATTTCATAGACAAAAGACAAGGCTAAAAGAGCGTCAATGGGTGTGCGAATTTGACTTCGGCCATCACCCTCCAATTGCGCTTGGTACAAACCATCTTTTGTTTTGAAGCTGAATTTACCAGTATTGGATGCACTCAATTTTCCATTTTGCAGAGACTCCAAAAATGCCGGCTTAAACAAGCGCAACAAAACGGAATTCGCAGTTGATCGCATATCGTTGGAGTTTTGAATTGAATCTACTTTGGAAGATACGCGAACACTTTTGCTATAGGCTTGATACGCTTGACTGTATCTAAATGTCTTGGCATCTTGATCAGACACTTGGTTTGCACTATCTGTGCGTTCATT
>Ga0209552_1000458_pt1 | contig 12974 bp, 15 predicted proteins | sample LauGreFaBDMM15SD_2_FD_188214 | JGI IMG/M metagenome (GOLD analysis project Ga0209552, IMG submission 188214) | Freshwater lake microbial communities from Lake Michigan, USA - Fa13.BD.MM15.SD (SPAdes) (version 2) | ecosystem: Environmental > Aquatic > Freshwater > Lake | place: Lake Michigan, USA... | reverse complement strand
CGACCAAAGGATCGAGCTGACGGCTTGTAGAGTCCAAAGGATCAACCGCAGGGTAAATGCCCAAAGAGGCGATGTCACGAGACAACACCACAGTGGAGTCCAAGTGAGCAAAGGTGGTGGCGGGCGAAGGGTCGGTCAAGTCATCGGCAGGCACGTAAACGGCTTGGATGGAAGTGATAGAGCCCACTTTGGTCGAGGTAATACGCTCTTGCAAACGGCCCATTTCTTCGGCCAGTGTAGGCTGGTAACCCACCGCTGAAGGCATGCGACCCAACAAAGCGGACACTTCGGTACCGGCCAATGTGAAGCGGTAAATGTTGTCCACGAAGAACAACACGTCTTTGCCTTCGTCACGGAAAGATTCGGCAATGGTCAAGCCTGTAAGGGCTACGCGCAAACGGTTGCCTGGTGGCTCGTTCATCTGACCGTACACCATGGCCACTTTGGACTCTGGCAGGTTATCCAAATTCACAACGCCTGAGTCAGCCATCTCGTGATAGAAATCATTGCCTTCACGCGTACGCTCACCCACACCGGCGAACACGGACAAGCCGCTGTGCGCTTTGGCGATGTTGTTAATGAGTTCCATCATGTTCACGGTTTTGCCCACACCGGCACCACCGAACAAACCCACTTTACCGCCCTTGGCGAAGGGGCAAACCAAGTCAATCACCTTGATGCCGGTTTCCAGCAACTCTTGTGATGGGCTGAGTTCGTCATAAGCAGGCGCTCTGCGGTGAATGGACGCAGTGAGTTCTTGGCTGACCGGGCCGCGCTCGTCGATGGGCGTTCCGAGCACGTCCATGATGCGACCCAATGTGGCTTTGCCAACGGGCACCGTGATGGGGTTGCCGGTGTTGGACACCACCAAACCACGGCGCAGACCGTCAGAGGATCCCAGCGCAATGGTTCGCACTACGCCGTCTCCGAGTTGCTGCTGCACTTCCAATGTGAGGGCAGAACCATCCATTCTCAGCGCATCATAAATCTTGGGCATTTGATCGCGTGGAAATTCCACGTCAACCACGGCACCAATACATTGAACAATTTTTCCTTGGGCTTGCATTTTTCGCTCCAATAATTTGAATTAGCTAAACTGTCTTAACCGTCTTAACCGCTGATCGCCGCAGCGCCAGAAACGATTTCGGACAATTCTTTCGTGATGGCTGCTTGACGGGTTTTGTTGTAAACGAGTTTGAGCTCGCCAATCACATTGCCCGCGTTGTCTGTTGCAGCTTTCATGGCGACCATGCGAGCAGCGTGCTCGGAGGCCATGTTTTCTGCAACAGCTTGGTAAACCAAAGCTTCCGCGTAACGAACCAACAAGTCGTCAATGACGGCTTGTGCATCGGGTTCGTACAAATAGTCCCAACCATGCTGCGTGCCAGACGCCTTGGTTTCAGCTTCCATCTTGTCGGCCGACAAAGGCAACAACTGATCGATGGTGGGCTGTTGGGCCATGGTGCTGATGAATTTGTTGTAGCAGAGGTACACCGCGCTTAACTCACCATTGGCATACGCATCGAGCATGACCTTGACGGGGCCGATGAGTTTTTCCAAATGGGGCTTATCGCCCAAGTGAGTCACGTGCGAAATAACCTTGGCACCCACGCGGTTGAGGAAACCCAAACCTTTGCTGCCAATGGCCACAGCCTGTACAGTTTTGCCAGCCGATTGCGTGGCACGCAATTGGGTGGTGACTGCACGCAACAAATTGGTATTCAAACCGCCGCACAAACCTTTGTCGGTGGAAACCACAATGAAGCCAACAGCTTTGCCGTCAGAGTGCTTCATGTAAGCATGCACGTATTCAGGGTTGGCTTGGCCGAGATGGCTCGCGATGCCGCGAATTTTCTCGGCGTAAGGACGCGCCGTGCGCATGCGCTCCTGCGCCTTGCGCATCTTGGAGACAGAAATCATCTCCATCGCTTTGGTGATCTTCTTGGTGTTTTCCACCGATTTGATCTTGGTGCGTAGTTCCTTGCCCGATGCCATTAGTGGCTCCTTTTGGTCAGGTAGAAATTAAGCAAAAGATTTCTTGAAGGCGGCCACAGCAGCGTTCAACTCGGCTTCGGCGTCTTTGTCCAAAGCTTTGCTCTCTTCGATCTTGGCCAACAGGACGGCACATTTGTCTTTGAGGTACGCGTGCAAACCACTTTCGAAGGACAGAACTTTCTTCACGTCCACATCGTCCATGAAGCCTTTGTTAACGGCGAACAAAGAAGCGCCCATCAAGCTGATGGACAAGGGGCTGTACTGAGCCTGCTTCAAGAGTTCTGTCACGCGGGCACCGCGGTCGAGTTGTTTGCGTGTGGATTCGTCCAAGTCGGAAGCGAACTGGGCAAACGCAGCCAATTCACGGTACTGCGCCAAGTCGGTACGAATACCGCCAGACTGACCCTTGATGACTTTGGTTTGAGCCGAGCTACCCACGCGAGACACAGAAATACCAGCGTTAATCGCAGGGCGGATACCAGCGTTGAACAAGGAAGTTTCCAAGAAGATCTGACCGTCGGTAATTGAAATCACGTTGGTTGGCACGAAGGCAGACACGTCGCCGGCTTGCGTCTCAATGATTGGCAAAGCTGTAAGTGAACCTGTTTTGCCTTTGACAGCGCCTTTGGTGAACGCTTCAACATAGTCAGCATTGACGCGCGCTGCACGCTCGAGCAAGCGGCTGTGGAGATAGAACACGTCGCCAGGATAAGCTTCGCGGCCTGGTGGGCGACGCAAGAGCAATGACACTTGACGGTAGGCAACAGCTTGCTTAGACAGATCGTCATAAACGATCAATGCGTCTTCGCCGCGGTCGCGGAAATACTCGCCCATGGTGCAACCAGAGTAGGCTGACACGTATTGCATGGCGGCGGATTCAGAAGCGGAAGCTGCCACCACAATGGTGTAAGCCATGGCGCCAGCTTGTTCCAACGCGCGAACCACGTTTTTGATGGAAGAAGCTTTTTGACCAATCGCCACATAGACGCAGGTCATGTTCTGACCTTTTTGGTTGATGATGGCGTCGATGGCCACAGCTGTTTTACCAGTCTGACGGTCACCAATGATCAGTTCACGCTGACCACGGCCCACGGGCACCATGGAGTCAATAGACTTCAAACCTGTTTGCATAGGCTGATCAACTGATTTACGCGCGATCACACCTGGCGCAACCTTTTCGATCACGTCGGTCATCTTGGCATTGATAGGGCCTTTGCCGTCAATGGGCTGACCCAAAGCGTTGACCACGCGGCCAATGAGCTCGGGACCAACGGGCACTTCCAAAATGCGGCCGGTACATTTAACCGTGTCGCCTTCAGAGATGTGCTCGTATTCGCCCAAAATAACGGCGCCGACGGAGTCGCGCTCTAAATTCAAAGCCAAACCGTAGGTGGCGACACCCGCGGCTGTAGCAGTGAACTCAAGCATCTCACCTTGCATCACGTCAGACAAACCGTGCACGCGCACGATACCGTCAGTGACAGACACCACAGTGCCTTGGTTGCGAATGTCTGCATCAGAAGACAAACCTTGAATTCGGCTCTTGATCAGCTCAGAAATTTCTGCTGGATTGAGTTGCATGACTCTTTCCTTCTTTCTTTAAATAGGTCCGGCCACCAACAGCATCAAGCTGTTAGAGCCGCTTTCATTTGTTCCAGACGGGCCTTGACGGAAGTGTCTAGCACCTCGTCCCCCACGACCACGCGAACGCCACCAATCAGTGACGCATCGATCACAACGCTGACGTTGAGTTTGCGGCCAAAGCGTTTTTCAAGTGTTCCAGACAGATCAGCCAAAGCGGCCGCTTCAATGGGGAAAGCACTGTGAACAATCGCATCGGCTGTGCCGCCTTGTGCATTTTTCAATGCGCGAAATTGGCTGGCAATTTCGGGCAAAGCCACAAGTCGGTGGTTTTCAATGGCCAAACGCAAAAAGTTTTGGGCTGCTGCTGGCAACGTGGTTTTCACGACGCCAGAAATCAACTCGAACACTTGAGCGTCGGACACCTTGGGATTTTCAGAAAATTGCAACAGTTGCGAATTGCTCGCAACTGCGGCAAGCTCGTCGAGCCAAGCTGCAGTACCCGCGAGGTCAGCTGATTGCGCTTTGAAAAGCGCATCAGCATACGGGCGGGCGATGGTTGCAAGTTCTGCCATGGTCTTCTCGGGCTGTTAAGTTTTACAGCTCGGTCTTCAGACGGCTCAACAGATCAGCGTGAACACCGGCATTGACTTCCTTGCGGAGAATCTGCTCGGCACCCTTTACAGCCAATGCCGCAACTTGCTCGCGCAAAGTTTCACGGGCATTCACCGTTTGTTGCTCTGCTTCAGCTTTGGCTGCAGCAATGATCTTGTTGCCCTCTTCAGTGGCACGGGCTTTGGCTTCTTCGATGATCGTCAAAGCACGGCGCTCGGCGTCAGCCAAGCGAATAGCCGTTTCGTTGCGTGAGGTGGCCAATTCGGCATCGACGCGCTGGTTGGCAGCGGCGAGTTCTGATTTGGCTTTGTCAGCAGCGGCAAGGCCGTCGGCGATTTTTTGAGCTCGTTCATCCAATGCGGCTGCAAGGGGTGGCCACACGAATTTCATCGTGAACCAAACCAAGATTGCAAAAACAATGGCTTGAACAAACAGCGTTGCATTGATGCTCACGGCAACACCTTTCTTATGGTTGTTGCAGGAATTACTTCAGAACAAACGGGTTCGCGAAAGCGAACATCATGGCGATACCAACGCCAATCAGGAAGGCCGCGTCGATCAAACCAGCCAACAAGAACATTTTGGTTTGAAGTTCGTTCATCAACTCGGGTTGACGAGCAGCTGCTTCGAGGTATTTGCTGCCCATGATGCCGATACCGATACAAGCGCCAATCGCGCCCATACCAATGATGAGACCAGATGCCAAAGCGACGTAACCGAGGACGTGTTCCATTTAATTGCTCCTATGGATGAAAAAAAAGTTAAGAAAAAACCTGAATTAGATGCTCAATGAGCATCGTGCGCTTGACCGATGTAGACCAGGGTCAACATCATGAAAATGAAGGCTTGCAAAGCTACGATCAAGATATGGAAGACGGCCCAAATAGAGCCGGCGATCACATGACCAATTGGCAACAAAATGCCAGTCAATGACATGGCGGCTGTGCCACCCATCAAAGCGATCAACATGAAAATCAGTTCGCCGGCATACATGTTGCCGAAGAGTCGCATGCCGTGGGACACGGTTTTGGCGACGAATTCAATCATTTGGAACACAAAATTGAAGGGCCACAAAATGGGGTGCGCACCGAAGGGCGCTGTGGTCAACTCATGAAACCAGCCGCCAATGCCCTTGATTTTGATGTTGTAGTATACACAAATGAGCAAAACAGAGACAGACAGGCCCAGCGTGGTGGACAAGTCGGCTGTAGGCACAACGCGGAAATAATGGATGCTGCTGTCAAGACCCGTCATGACAAACAAAGAATGGAACAAGTCAACTGGCAAAAAGTCCATGGAATTCAACAAGAATATCCAGACAAACACGGTCAGCGCCAAGGGAGACACCAACTTGCGGCTTTCGGCATTGTGAATGATGCCTTTGGCCTGGGTGTCTACCATTTCAAATAGGATTTCGACCGCGGCCTGAAAACGACCGGGAACACCTGAAGTGGCCTTGCCGGCCGCCTTCCACAATAAGAAGCTGCCAACAACACCCAACAAAATACCCCAAAAAATGGAGTCAATGTTGAAGACGGAAAAGTCAATCACACCTGACATCTCTTTATTTTGAAGATGCTTCAGATGGTGGCCAATGTATTCACCGGCGCTGGGAGCGTTTGCAGCTGACATTCTCTAGGCTCTTTATGAAATAACTTTTAACTTTTTCAATTCAATTGACTGGGTGAAACACTTTGCGCCATGCAAACACCACCCAATAAACCTTCATCGTGATCACAAGGCCCACCAACATGGCAGGCCAACTTAAATCTTTGACAAGCCAGATTGCCGCATAAAGCATGGCAACCGTGAGGCCGATCTTCACCATCTCCCACAGCAAAAACGCAAAAACCGCAGTTCCTGAGTTGATGGTGCTGGTTTTGCTGGTTAATCCCCGCGCAAACAAGGCTGCAGGAACCACCACCGCCAAAGCACCATACGCTGCCGACCAAGCTGCCGAAACCCGCCCCGTGAAGAGCCAAGTGAAAGCCGCAACGGCCAAACCAACCACAACTTGCGCCAAGACCACACGCCAAATGGAGAGCAGGGGCTGCTGAAGTCTTAGCTTTTGAGCCTCTTCAGCTGTCAAGGGCCTGAAATAATCAGAGCCGTTGGCATCACCGTCTTCATCATCATGTAGCGGTATTCTGGCCATGATTGTTTACATCCAGGTTACAGATACCCTCGGTACCGCAAAGCTCATGATTATAGGTGAAAACCCATACACCTGAAAAGGCTCACAATACATCCGGACATTCAGCCCCCTCTTGCCATCGAACCGGTCATTCACTATGCACGAAATCATTAAATTTGTTCACCTCGCAGCCGCCATTGTGTGGATGGGGGGCATGGCACTCATGATTCGGGCAGTGAGGCCCGTGGCCATTGAACAGTTGGAACCCATTCAACGCTTGCCTTTGTTAGCAGGCATCTTGTCGCGTTTTTTCCAAATGGTGGGGCTTTGCGTGCTGCTGCTGCTGGCAACGGGCGGCCTCATGCTGATGGGCGTCGACATGCGGCTTGCACCCAAAGGCTGGCACGCCATGCTGGGCATTGGCCTGCTGATGTGCCTGATTTTTGGGCACTTGTACTTTGGCCCCTTTCGCAAATTGAAATTGGCTTTGGCCAACGAAGACCTGCCTGGTGCTGGCGCTCAATTGGCCAAAATTCACCGACTTGTTCTGATCAACTTCAGCCTTAGCTGGTTGGCTGTAGGTGCTGTGGTCATTTGGCGTTGATCAAACCCGCGTCACCCTCTTTGGCTTTTCAACATTCAATTTTATGAGCGCCTCTTCACAGCCCCCCATTTCCACTGACGCCCAGAGAGAATCGCTGATTGAATACCCCTGTGACTTTCCAGTGAAAGTCATGGGCGCAAGGGTGGACGGTTTTGCAGAAGCCATGTGCCACGTTGCCCAACAATTTGACCCCAGCTTCAATCCAGCCACCCTTGAAATGCGGCCGAGCAAAGCAGGCAACTACCTGAGTGTGACGCTCACCATCAGGGCCACCAGCCGAGAACAACTGGACAATCTTTACCTCGCCCTCACAGGGCATCCCATGGTCAAAGTCGCTCTTTAATTCAAGCCTCATTTATGTTGGTCAAACACCTCGGTCTGGTACCCTACCCGGACGCCTACCAAGCCATGCAAGACTTCACTTTGCAACGCACAACAACTACGGTAGATGAGTTGTGGCTGTGCCAGCACCCTCCTGTATTCACCCAAGGTTTAGCTGGCTTGGCCAGCCACGTTCTCAATCCCAGCACCATCCCGATCATCGCCACCAACCGTGGCGGCCAAGTGACCTATCATGGGCCCGGACAAATCATGGCCTATCCCTTGCTAAATTTGAAGCGTGCGGGATACTTTGTCAAAGAGTACGTGTACCGACTTGAAGAGTCGGTCATACGCACCTTGGCTCATTTTGGTGTCACGGGCCACCGTGTTGCCAATGCCCCAGGTATTTACGTGAGACTGGCCGACCCTTTTGCGCACACCGCGTTGACAGGGCCCGTGTTGCCAAACGACCCCTTCAAAGGCTTGGGGAAAATCAGTGCTTTGGGCATCAAAGTTTCACGCCATTGCAGCTACCACGGACTGGCACTCAACGTGAAAATGGACCTTGAACCCTTTGACCGCATCAATCCTTGCGGCTATGCTGGTTTGCAATCGGTCGACCTTTTTACAATCGGGGTGAACACCTCTTGGGAAGAAGCGGCAGACGTATTGGCGCACAAGCTCGCCGCACTGCTGGCACCCTGACACTGAAAGAATGCAATGACCAAAGAATTAAGCGCCTCAGGCCCTGTTGTGCGCGAGGCGCAATCGCAAGAAAACTACGATCCTATGGCCAAGCAAAAAGCTGCCGCCAAGTTGTCGCGCATTCCAATCAAGGTCATGCCCGGCGAGGTGCTGAAAAAGCCCGACTGGATTCGTGTCAAAGCCGGCTCGCCCACCACGCGCTTTTATGAAATCAAGGACATCCTTCGCAAAAATAAATTGGTCACTGTTTGCGAAGAAGCCAGCTGCCCCAACATTGGCGAATGTTTTGGCAAAGGCACGGCCACCTTCATGATCATGGGTGACAAGTGCACTCGGCGTTGCCCATTTTGCGACGTCGGTCATGGCCGCCCCGATCCATTGGATGTCAATGAGCCCAGCAGTTTGGCGCGCACCATTGCCGACTTGAAGTTGAGTTACGTGGTGATCACCAGCGTTGATCGCGACGACTTGCGAGATGGCGGCGCTGGCCATTTCGTTGATTGCATTCGCGAAACGCGTGCACTTTCACCGAAAACTCAAATTGAAGTTTTGGTGCCCGACTTTCGCGGTCGCGACGATCGCGCGTTGGAAATTTTGAAAGCGGCGCCGCCCGATGTGATGAACCACAATTTAGAAACCGTACCGCGCTTGTACAAAGAAGTTCGCCCGGGCTCTGACTATCAGTTTTCTTTGCAGTTGTTGAAAAAATTCAAAGCACTGTTTCCGCATGTTCCAACCAAAAGCGGCTTGATGGTGGGCCTTGGAGAAACTGACGAAGAGATTTTGCAAGTCATGCAAGAAATGCGCGATCACAACATCGAAATGCTCACCTTGGGGCAGTACCTTGCGCCCTCCACCAGCCACCTGACCGTGAAGCGCTATGTTCATCCTGACACCTTCAAAATGTTTGAAGAAAAAGCCTACGCGATGGGCTTCAAACATGCAGCAGTGGGTGCCATGGTGCGTTCAAGTTATCACGCCGACCAACAAGCGCACGATGCAAGTTTGGCACGCTGATGCAGCCTAGCCTTCGAGCCACTTGCTTGGCCTTGGGCGCCATTGCGCTGTGGGCCACATTGGCGCCGGTAGGCGTGCGCTTGTCGCACTTGCCACCTTTTTTAACAGCAGGCTGCGCTCTTTTAATTGGCAGCTTGGTGGCATTGCCTTGGTCTGGTTTTCGATGGCGCCTGGCCATCGTGCCCGCTCAAACTTTGGCACTTGGCATTTATGGTTTGTTTGGCTATCACTTTCTTTTGTTCTTGGCATTTCGCACAGCGCCAGCCGTTCAAGCCAATTTGGTGAACTATTTGTGGCCTTTGTTGATTGTGGTCTTGGCGCCTTTGTTTCACAAAAATAGCCGCCTCCATCTTCGGCAAGTGTTAGCGGCAATGGCCGGTTTAATGGGCGCCGTTTTGGTCATGACGAACGGCCAAGCCATTGCAACCGATTTCAATTTGGGCTACTTAGCTGCCTTAGCGTCTGCCTTCATTTGGGCCACCTACTCACTCATGACGCAGCGCGTTGCCGCCTTTCACACAGCGGCCATTGGCTACTTTGGTTTTGTCTCGGGCATCTTGGCTTTGTTATGCCACTTTTTGCTTGAAACCCCTGTGGCGCTTAGCTTGAACGATGCGGGCTTGCTAACGTGGATGGGCCTTGGCCCTTTGGGCCTGGCTTTTTATTTATGGGACGCCGCATTGAAAAATGGCAATGCCCAACACATCGGCTTGCTGAGTTTTTTAACGCCACTTTGCTCGACCTTGTTGCTGTTGATTGACAGGCAAGAGGCACTCACCAGTTTGGTGGCCTGGGCCGGTGTTTTAATTGTGGGAGGCGCTTGGTTGGGGCGACCTCAGAATGCAAATGAAGCCGCCAACGATCCTCAATTTGAAATCAAGTCAACCCATACTTAGTGGGTCATCGATCTAGTTGTTCATTAAGCTTGCTGGGTCATCAGACTCCAGCACTTGTTGCGCAAAGGCTTTGAGCTTTTCTGCGTCGGATCGCAAAATTTGCTGTTTAACCTGCAGCACTTGTGAGGGGTGCATGGAAAAACTTTTGAGGCCCATGCCCAACAACAAACGGGTCATGCTGACATCACCCGCCATCTCGCCGCACACCGACACACTCTTGCCCTGGGCCGCACCCTCGGCAATGGTGTCTGCCACCAGTCGAAGCACCGCAGGGTGCAAGGGGTCGTACAAATGAGCCACACTTTCATCAGCACGGTCAATGGCCAGCGTGTACTGAATGAGGTCGTTGGTGCCAATCGACAAATAGTCAAAGTGCTTTAAGAACAATTTAAGCGACAAAGCCGCGGCCGGAATTTCAATCATGGCGCCCAGTAGAACAGGGCCATAGGCAACGCCGCGCACATCCAAATCGTGTTGCGCCTGCTTGACCAAGGCCACGGTCTGATGAATTTCGCTGGCATGCGCCAGCATGGGCACCAGCAAATTCACTTTGCCCAAAGCAGCGGCTCTCAAAATAGCCCGCAGCTGGGTTAAGAACATTTCAGGGTCGGCCAAGCTCCAGCGAATGGCACGCAAGCCAAGTGCGGGATTTAAATGGGCCGCATCGTGCCGTGCTTCATCTAAAGGTTTGTCTGCGCCCACATCGACTGTGCGAATGGTGACGGGCAAGCCCTTCATGCCTTCGACGGCACGTCGGTATTGCTCGAACTGTTCTTCTTCATCTGGCAAATGACCTTGCCGGCCCATGAACAAAAATTCACTGCGAAAAAGTCCAACCCCAACAGCACCCACCAACAAAGCGGCGCTGGCATCTTCAGGCATTTCGATGTTCGCGAGCAATTCAATTTTTTGGCCATCCAAAGTGACCGAGGGTGTGTGGCGAAGTCGTGTCAGGCGCTCGCGCTCCAAATCACCTTGTCGCTGCTTGAAACCATACTCCGCCAGAATGATGGAGGAAGGGTCGACAATGACCACGCCCGCATCACCATCAATGATGATCCAGTCGTCTTGTCGAATCAATTGGCTGGCGCTGCGCGCACCCACCACCGCAGGAATGTCTAAGCTTCTGGCCACAATGGCGGTATGCGAAGTTTTACCGCCAACGTCGGTCACAAAACCAGTGAAGACACTTTGCTTGAATTGCAGCATGTCGGCAGGCGACAAATCATGGGCTACCAATATCAAGGGCACGTCCAAGGTGTCGCCCAATTGCAGCTCTTGTTGGGGCCTTGCATGTGGCTTGATACGCACAACATGCGCGTTGCCGCCTTTTAAAAAATGCAACACACGTTCTGTGACTTGCTCGAGGTCTGACTTGCGCTCGCGCAAATAGGCGTCTTCCATTTCGTCAAACTGGCGGCCAATCACTTCCATTTGACTACTGAGCGCCCACTCCGCGTTGTAAAGCCGCGTCTCTATCCAATGCTTCACGCTCAATGACAAGGTTTCGTCTTCTAGCAACATCAAGTGAACATCTAGCAAAGCCCCCAACTCGGGTGGTGCATCGGAAGTCAGTTCATTTTGTAGCTTGGTTAACTCTTGGACAACGGCATTGCGGGCTGTTCGCAGACGGCCAATTTCTGCGTCAACTTGATCAGGCTGTATGAAGTAGTGGGCAACATCGACGCGGCTCGATGCCACCAGCACCGCGCGTCCAATGGCGATGCCTCTTGCAACCGCTAGGCCATGAATGCTGAAGGTCATTCACCCTCACCAAATTTATCAGCAATCAATGCCAGCACGGCATCCAATGCTTGTTGGGCTTGATCGCCCTCGGTGTCAATGGTGACTTCACTGCCAATGCCGGCTGCCAACATCATCACACCCATGATGCTTTTGGCATTGACTCGGCGTTCGCCTTTGGCCATCCAAATTTCACAGGGGAAACCACCCGCCAACTTGGTCAATTTGGCGGAGGCACGTGCGTGTAATCCGAGTTTATTGCTGATGGTCGTGGTAGCTTGAAGCATTTCTAGGTCCTGTTTGATTTTGCGGAGCAGTAGAGCCGACGGGCATGATGCCTTGAGAGCCGCCCGCTTGCGCTCGCGCGGCCAAAGCATCTAAAGTTTCATGGCGATAACAAACGCTTCTAAGCAGCATGGGCAAGTTCACACCTGCAAGCATTCTGGTGTCAATGCCATCGTTGAGTTTTTGCGCGACATTGGAGGGTGTGGCGCCAAACACGTCGCTTAAAAGCAGTACTTCTGTGGTGTTCAGTTGGGCCATTGCGGCTTTGGCCAGCACCAGGCTTTCTTCAGGGCTGACATTGGGCGCTATGTCCAAGGCCTGAACTCCCTCAGCACATTCGGGAAAAACATGCAAAGCGCAATCGCGCAAGGCAGAAGCCAGCGGTGCGTGTGCGACGATGAGAATTCCAATCATGCTGAATTATCGCGGTTTGCCAATTGAAAATAAACATAGGACGCCACGGCGCACAGGCCAAAGACTGAAAAAGCAGCTTGAAAGGCCAAAACCGGCGGCCATCCAAACGACTTGAACAGGTCAATGCCCAATCCGATGCCCCACTGAACCACAAATACACCGCCGAAGATCACGAGGTTGTAGGCAGACAGCGCGCGGCCTGCCAAATGGGATGGAAAGGCCATGCCCACGGAGGGTTGCGCCAAAGAAACAAAGGTGCTGCTGATGCAAAACAAACTCAAAGCCCATGCTGTGTTGTCGCCCAACTGTGGCCCCGACACAATGATCCAAGCCAGCACCACGAAGCTAATGGGCTGACCCCATGCAATGATTTGATTGGGCAAAAAACCACGCTTTGCCAAACGCGGTGTGACCAAACCCCAGGCCCAGAAAGTCAACAGCATGGCGAGGTTAATGGCAAACAAACCTGTTGCGGCATCCAGTGGCGAGTAGCCTCCCACCACGGTCATCCATGGCGCGGCCCAAAGTGTCTGAAGGGCCAACAAACCACCGTAGCAAAAAAAGCCAATGGGCGCCATTTGCCAAAAATAGGCGCTGCGCCAAATGGGGCCGTAGCCCTCTTCAGTTTCAATGGCTTTGAGTTGCGGGTCTTGTGGGTCTGTTT
>Ga0209552_1000440_pt1 | contig 13247 bp, 13 predicted proteins | sample LauGreFaBDMM15SD_2_FD_188214 | JGI IMG/M metagenome (GOLD analysis project Ga0209552, IMG submission 188214) | Freshwater lake microbial communities from Lake Michigan, USA - Fa13.BD.MM15.SD (SPAdes) (version 2) | ecosystem: Environmental > Aquatic > Freshwater > Lake | place: Lake Michigan, USA... | reverse complement strand
CCGCGTCCCTCTGCGTCCAATGGTCCCCCCGATTTGGACGAACTTTGGCGCGAACTTAACCGCAAATTGAATAAATTCTTGGGTCAAAACCGCGGAGGTGGTAATCAACCCCCCGGTGGTGGTGGTGGTGGCTTCAACCCTGATTTCAAGCAAGCCCGCGGTTTGCTGGGCTTGGTGGCCGCTGTTGTGGTCTTGATTTGGTTGGGAACAGGTTTCTTTATTGTTCAAGAGGGTCAGCAAGCCGTTATCACCCAATTTGGGCGTTACCACAGCACTGCAGGTGCAGGTTTCAATTGGCGCGTTCCCTACCCTGTTCAACGCCATGAAGTGGTGTTTGTCACCCAGATTCGCTCCCTCGACGTTGGGCGCGACACCATCATCAAGGCCACTGGTTTGCGTGAATCAGCGATGTTGACTGAAGATGAAAACATCGTTGAAATCAAGTTTGCGGTGCAGTACCGACTCACCGATGCGCGTGCTTATTTGTTTGAAAGCAAAAACCCGACAGATGCGGTCATGCAAGCCGCCGAAACTGCAGTGCGTGAAGTGGTGGGCAAGATGCGCATGGATGCTGCATTGTCTGAAGACCGTGAACAAATCGCACCGCGTGTGCGAAAAATCATGCAAACCATCTTGGACCAGTACAACGTGGGTATTGAAGTGGTGGGTATTAACCTGCAACAAGGCGGTGTTCGCCCGCCCGAACAAGTGCAGGCCGCTTTTGACGATGTGCTTAAAGCCGGTCAAGAGCGTGAACGTGCAAAAAATGAAGCCGAGGCTTATGCCAACGACGTGATTCCTCGTGCAGTGGGTTCTGCTTCTCGCTTAAAGCAAGAGGCCGATGCCTACAAGTCCCGCATCGTGGCGCAGGCCCAAGGTGACGCGCAACGCTTTAAGTCTTTGTACTCTGAATACCAAAAAGCGCCTCAAGTGACACGTGACCGTTTGTACATCAATGCCATGCAAGAGATCTACAGCAGCGTGACCAAAGTGCTGGTTGAATCCAAGCAGGGTTCCAATATGTTGTACCTGCCGCTCGACAAAATCATGCAACTCAGTGGCACGCCTGCCAATGCTGCTGCCAACGCCGCGGTAAACGCTGGCAACACGCTTGATGGCAATGGGTCGGTTCCTAGCCCCGCCATGCCTTCTTCCTCCCCAGAAAACCGTGGTCGTGACAGTCGTCAACGCGACCGCGATTTGCGATGAATTGCCAGCCATGAACAAACTAGGTCTTTACATTTCTTCCGCCATGCTTGCGTTGCTGCTGCTGAGTTCAACGATTTTTGTGGTTGATCAACGCCAATTTGGTGTGGTCTATTCATTGGGTCAGATCAAAAAAGTCATCACCGAACCTGGTCTGAACTTTAAATTACCCCCACCTTTCCAAAATGTCAACTTTATCGACAAGCGTCTGTTGACTTTGGATAACGTGGACTCTGAGCCCATGCTCACGGCGGAAAAGCAGCGCATGGTGATCGACTGGTATGTGCGCTGGCGTATTTCCGACCCATCGCAGTACATTCGTAACGTGGGCTTGGATGAAAAAGCCGGCGCTCAACAGCTCACACGCGTGGTGCGCAATGCTTTCCAAGAAGAAATCAACAAGCGCACTGTGAAGGATCTTTTGTCGCTCAAGCGCGAGGCCTTGATGGTGGACGTCAAGCGCGAGGTGCTAGAAATTGTCAAGGGTGAAAAGCCTTGGGGTATTGATGTGGTGGACGTTCGCATCACCCGTGCAGACTATGTGGACACCATCACCGAGTCGGTTTACCGCCGAATGGAGGCTGAGCGTAAACGCGTGGCCAATGAGTTGCGATCGACCGGTGGCGCTGAAGGCGAAAAAATCCGTGCGGATGCCGATCGCCAACGTGAAGTCACCTTGGCCAATGCTTACCGTGACGCACAAAAAATCAAGGGCGAGGGAGACGCCGAAGCTGCACGTTTGTATGCAGAAGCGTTTGGAAAAGATCCACAGTTTGCTCAGTTTTACCAAAGCATAGAAGCCTACAAAGCCAGCTTCAATAAAAAATCGGATGTGATGGTTTTAGACCCCAGCACCGATTTCTTCAAAGCCATGCGCGGTAGCGGTGCTGCTAACGCTGGCGCTGCCAAAAAATAAATCGTCCGGTTCAGATGGACAGCCACACCTTGTGGGTTGCTCTGGCTTTGGTGCTCATCATCGAGGGTTTGTTTCCCTTCGCCTCTCCGCAGGCGTGGAAGCGTGCATTTTTGGCCCTTATGCAAATGGACGACGGTCAGGTTAGATTCATTGGATTGAGTTGCATTGTGGTGGGCATGCTGCTGCTTTGGTGGCTGCTCTAGTGTCCCAGTAGAATCCTTTTTTTAACAGCCATCCCCCTCATGACTGCTTGGGTCTTGCCAGATCACATTGCCGATGTTTTGCCCTCTGAAGCCAGGCACATCGAAGAGCTCAGGCGTTTGTGCTTAGACACTGCGCGTGTCTTTGGCTACGAGCTTGTCATCCCTCCTTTGATAGAGCACATTGAATCTCTTTTGTCTGGCACTGGCAGTACGCTCGATCTGCAAACCTTCAAGATGGTCGATCAGTTGTCTGGGCGCACTTTGGGGCTCAGGGTCGACACCACGCCACAAGTCGCTCGCATTGACGCGCACTTGCTTAACCGTGCTGGTGTCACCCGTCTTTGCTACTGTGGCCCCACGCTGCACACCCGTGCGCCTGGCCCATACGCCACCCGCGAGCCTTTGCAGTTAGGCGCCGAAATTTACGGCCATGCCGGTTTGGAAGCCGATTTGGAAATTTTGCAACTGGCCTTACAGTGTTTGCAGGTCAGCGGTATTTCTTCTTTCCATGTCGATTTAAGTGACGCCCGTATTCTTCCCGCGCTGTTGCGTGGGCAGGGCTTGGCGTCTTCTCAGCAAGAAGCGATTGGGCAAGCCTTATCGGGCAAAGACATCAGCGCCATGCGCCGCATTGGCGCTTCATTGCCTACTTCTTTATGTGAAGCATTGGTGGCCTTGGTACAGCTTTACGGTGGCCTAGATGTTTTAGATCGCGCCGAGGAGATCTTTAAGGACTGGCCAGAGGTCTTGCTAGCCCTTTCGCAGATGCGCTGGTTGGCCACACACATTCATGGTAATCAAGTCAGTATCGACTTGGCAGATTTGCGCGGAGCCACCTATTACAGCGGCCCACGTTTTGCTGTGTTTGTACCTGAAGCCAGTGATGCACTGGTGCGTGGTGGTCGCTACGATGAAGTGGGTGCATTGTTTGGGCGTAAACGTCCTGCTGCAGGCTTTAGCCTCGACATCAAAGCCTTGGTTAGTTTGATTCAGCGCCCCGTTCCGCAGGCCGCGATTCGCGCCCCTTGGGGAGAAGATGAGGGATTGCATCAATCCATCACCCAACTTCGTCAACAAGGCCACACAGTGGTTTGCATGCTGCCTGGACACGATAGCGAAGTGGATGAATTTCACTGTGATCGAGAACTGGTTCTCCTCAAGGGTCAATGGACTCTCCAGCCCTTAGCCTCAACTTGAATCCCTAAACCATGAGTAAACAACACGGTCGTCATGTCGTCGTCGTAGGCACCCAGTGGGGCGATGAAGGCAAAGGTAAATTGGTCGATTGGTTGACCGAGTTTTCGCAAGGCGTGGTGCGTTTTCAAGGTGGACACAATGCCGGTCATACGCTGGTCATCAACGGCGTAAAAACCGCTTTGCATTTGATTCCCAGTGGCATCATGCGAGCAGGTGTGAAGTGCTACATCGGTAACGGTGTGGTGTTGTCTTGCGGAAAATTGCTGGAAGAAATCCAAGGCTTAGAAAAAGCGGGTGTAGAGGTCCGATCGCGTTTGCGCATCAGTGAAGCCTGCCCGCTTATTTTGCCTTTTCACGCTGCTTTAGATATTGCACGCGAAGCTGCCCGTGAACAAGGTGGGTCTGAAAAAATTGGCACCACAGGGCGAGGCATTGGTCCAGCTTATGAAGACAAAATTGCGAGGCGTGCTTTGCGTGTGCAAGATCTCAGGCACCCCGAGCGCTTCGCCAGCAAATTGCGTGAACTCCTTGATCTGCACAACCATGTGCTGACCACGTTCTTGGGTTCTGAAAAATTTGTATTCCCTGACGTACTTAAACCATTTATCCAAAACGGCAAGGTGCAATACCAGCCTGTGTTTGACGAAGCCATGGCCCATGCGCAGCAAATTTTCCCCATGGTGGCGGACGTCTCGCGTGAGCTCAATGATGCTCACCATGCCGGTTCTAATTTGTTGTTTGAAGGCGCACAAGGCACTTTGCTTGACGTCGATCACGGCACTTACCCTTTTGTGACTTCCAGCAATTGTGTCGCTGGCAATGCCGCCGCTGGTTCTGGGGTTGGTCCAGGCCTCTTGCATTACATCTTGGGCATCACAAAGGCCTATTGCACCCGTGTAGGCGGCGGCCCTTTTCCTACCGAACTCGACTGGGATGTGGAAGGAACACCAGGCTGGCACATGAGCACCGTAGGTGCTGAAAAGGGCACCACCACTGGGCGCTTTAGGCGTTGCGGTTGGTTTGATGCGGCCTTGCTCAAACGCAGTGCGCAAGTGAATGGATTGAGCGGTCTGTGCATCACCAAGCTCGATGTGCTGGATGGTCTGACTGAACTCAAACTCTGCACCGCTTACGAATTAGACGGCACTAACACAGACATATTGCCTATGGGCGCAGATGACATCGCCAGATGCAAGCCTATTTACGAAACCATGCCAGGTTGGAGCGACAGCACTGTGGGCATCACCGATTACGCCAAACTTCCCCCCCAAGCACGGGCGTATTTGGAACGCATTGCGCAGGTCACTGGTGTCCCCATCCATTTGATTTCTACCAGCCCGGACCGTGACCACACCATCATGGTTCGTCATCCTTTTCACGACTGATCGCCCCAAGAAAGTACAACCATGTTGACTGAAGACGGCAAGCATTTGTATGTGTCATATGACGAGTACCACAATCTCATTGAGAAGCTTGCCATCAAGATTCACCAATCTGGGTGGGAGTTCGACACCATTTTGTGCTTGGCGCGAGGCGGTATGCGTCCAGGTGACGTGCTTTCACGCATTTTTGATAAGCCTTTAGCCATCATGTCTACCAGTTCATACCGCTCTGAAGGTGGCACTGTTCAAGGTCATTTAGACATTGCGCGCTACATCACTACCCCTAAGGGTGAAATAGCCGGTCGCGTTTTGCTGGTCGATGACTTGGCTGATTCAGGCCACACTTTGAACGCTGTTATCGATATGCTGCGCAACAATTATTCGCCCATCACAGAACTGCGCAGTGCAGTAATCTGGACCAAAGGTGTATCGAGCTTCACGCCAGATTTCTCCGTGGATTATCTGTCCACCAACCCTTGGATTCACCAGCCTTTTGAAGCTTATGACACCACGCGTCCAGAAAAATTGCTGGAGAAGTGGCGGGTTTAGTGCATGAAGCCAGTAACTGCGCTCATTCACCATAGCTACAAAGCGCCTTCAGACTTTACTGCGCCTCAAATTGCAGTACACAAAGCCTCGACGGTTATTTTCCCTAACGTACAAGCCATGCGTGAGCGCACATGGCTTGATAAAAAAGGCTATACCTATGGCCTTCATGGAACACCCACAACTTTTACCCTTGAAGAGCGCATTGGTCACCTAGAGGGCGCTCAACACGCCATATTGGTGCCCAGTGGTCTTGCTGCAATCGCCTTGGTAAACATGGCCTTGCTCAAGCATGGGGACGAAGTTTTGTTGCCTGACAATGTTTATGGCCCTCACAAAGCATTTGCCGAGGGAGAGTTAAAGCAATGGGGTATTAGCTACCAACTTTATGACCCGATGGATCTGGCTGATCTGTCATCGCGCATCACATCACAAACCCGTTTGATTTGGATTGAAGCTGCAGGGTCCGTGACCCTTGAATTTCCCAATATTGTCGAGATGGTTAGATTGGCGCGCAGCAAGGGCATCTTGACCGCGCTGGACAACACTTGGGGTGCAGGTTTGGCTTTTGCCCCGTTTGATCTTGAGCCAGCACAAGGCGCTATGCCACTAGGCGTAGATATCAGCGTTCACGCTTTGACAAAATTTCCCAGTGGCGGTGGCGATGTGTTGATGGGCAGTGTCACCACCTGTAATGACCAGCTGGCTAAGCAGCTCAAACTCAGCCATATGCGCATGGGGTTGGGTGTGGGGGCAAATGACGCCGAACTGGTTCTGCGTTCATTGCCCAGTATGGAGTTGCGTTACAGGCAACAAGACGCAACGGCCAGAGCGCTTACCGCTTGGTGCTTGCAGCAGCCTGCGTTTGCACAGGTGCTGCACCCTGCTGTCGTGTCTTCACCTGGCCACGCGCACTGGCGGCGCCTGTGTGCAGGCGATGAACCCGCGCAAGGGCCAGTTCACTCTGCAGGTTTGGCTGCAGCTTTGTTGAGCTTGCGTTTCGATCCGGCCATCAGTCAAGTGCAACTCGATACCTTTTGTGATTCACTAAGGCTATTCAAATTGGGCTTTAGCTGGGGCGGCCCCATGAGCTTGGTGGTTCCTTACCATTTGCATGAGTTGCGCCTCTTTTCAAATGAATCTTTGTTGCAAGGCGGCTTTGTGCGTTTATCTGTCGGCTTGGAGGCTGCCGAGGATTTGATTGACGATTTGTCGCAGGCGCTTACTCAAGCAGGTATCTGAGCTGTTTGCGCAACCAACTGCTTTGCCAATGCTTGCAGTGATGCTGCATGATGGTCTTTCAACTCGACCTTGAGGGCATCAGGCCAGCAGCGAAAATTGCGCTCTACTGACCGCGCATAGGTGGGGTCATAGTGCTGTGACAACAATTCTTGAACCACTTGGCGAATGTGGCCAGAGCGAACAAGTAGCTGCCATTGCTCAATAAGCACTTTGCCGCGTGCTTCTATCAGTGTTGTCAGTCTGTCGCAAAATTGTTCAGGTTCTTGTGCAAAAAACGCATAGTCCTCCATCAACAGTTCCACTCTTTCCTGCAATGGCAATGTCAAGTCGATGCATTCGCTTGCTCGCATGGTCTCAATCAGAGATTCGGGTACGCTGACATTGCCAACTTTTTTGCTTTCTGCTTCGACATAGACCACTTGGGCAGGGTCAAATTGGCGAAGCGTATTCCAAACACGCATGTCAAATTGTTTTTGACTGGGTTGCGATTGACCCGGAATACGGCCCAACACCGAACTGCGATGCACTGCCAGCGCTTCAAGGTCTAAAACTTGCGCGCCTTGCGCGGTTAAGGCATGAAGCAGGCGAGTTTTGCCTGAACCGGTGGGGCCAGTGATGACCTTAAATTGAAGGCCCAGTGCCAATTGACTGGTGTGCTGAACAACTGCCGCACGAAAGGCCTTGTAACCACCTTCAATGACATTGACCTTGAAGCCAATTTGTCCAAGCACCAAGGCCAAAGAGCCGCTACGCTTTCCCCCGCGCCAACAGTAAACCAATGGCCGCCATGTTTTAGGCAGGTCCATCACATGGTTTTCAATATGTTTTGCGATATTGGCAGCTACCAAAGATGCGCCAAGTTTGTTGGCCTCGAAAGCGCCTACTTGTTTGTAAAGTGTGCCTACCTTGATGCGTTCTTCATTGGTCAGAGACGGCCAATTGAACGCCATGGGTAAATGGTCTAGGGCGAACTCATCTTCGCTGCGGGCATCAATGATGCAACTCAAACCATCGTTGTGCATCATCAAGGCCATGGCCTCTTCTGCGCTGACAAGTTCAACAGGCATCAGAGCAATTTCTTTAACACTGGCCACACATTGGCGAGCATCAGCGGGTGTGCGGAGGCCTTGGGGTGAATACGATCCGCTTGAAACCACTCGGCTGCATTCGGTACGTCCGCAATGCCTTTCAGTAAAAAAGGAACCACGGCAGTTTTATGGGCCTTGCTCAAACGGATGAAGACTTGTGAAAACTGTGCAGCGTAGTCTGCCCCATAGTTAGGCGGAACTTGCATACCAACTAACAAGACTTTTGCTTTGATCGCTTGGCATGCCCTGATCATCTCTTGCAAGTTATCCTCTGTCATCTTCATTGAAAATCCCCGCAAGGCATCATTGCCACCCAATTCAATAATGACAATACCAGGTTGGTGTTGTTGTAAAAGCGCAGGTAAGCGGGACCGGCCGCCTGCTGTCGTGTCTCCACTGATGCTGGCATTAACCACTTGCCAAGTTAACTTTTCTTGAAGCAGTTGTTGCGCCAGCAAAGCGACCCAACCGCTGCCCCGAGGCAAGCCATATTCAGCGCTGAGGGAGTCGCCAACGACCAACAGCTTGCGTTCTTTCGCCAATGCCAAAGGGGCAAATACACCTTGCGTCAACAGGCCCAAGGCCAGCAAGTTAAAGTAACGTCGTCTCCACAATGGCACTGTTTATGTCCTCCAGCCTGATTGCTGTCTCTCATGTCTTCAAATCTGTCACAGATGCCACCGGCACCCTCGACATTCTCCGCGATATCAATTTCTCTTTAAACGCCCGACAAACCTTGGCTATTGTGGGCGCTTCTGGTTCTGGCAAAAGTACTTTGCTGGCCATCATGGCTGGTTTAGATACCCCCACCCAAGGCACGGTACATATTGCTGGTCAAGACCTGTTTGTTTTGGATGAAGACCAACGCGCAGCTTTGCGAGCCAAGCACATCGGTTTTGTATTTCAAAGTTTTCAATTGTTGGCACCCTTGACGGCACTCGAAAACGTCATGTTGCCCTTGGAGTTGTCGGGTCACCCCAACCCCAAACCTGTAGCCAAAGAGATGCTTACGCGTGTGGGCCTGTCAGAGCGACTCAACCACTACCCCAAAGTCATGAGCGGTGGCGAGCAGCAACGTGTGGCTTTGGCACGGGCTTTTGTGGTTAAGCCAGATGTCTTGCTGGCGGACGAGCCAACAGGCAGTTTGGACCATGCCACTGGCGAAAAAGTCATGGCGCTGATGCTGGACCTCAATCAAGAATTGGGCACGACCTTGGTATTGGTTACCCATGATGTGGCTCTCAGCCAGCGCTGCGATCAGCGCTTGTTGATAGAGGCTGGACAGGCACAACTGATCGGTTAATCAGCGGGTACGGCTCTTCATTGCTCGTTCAACTTCGCGCTTGCCTTCACGGTCTTTGATGGTGTCGCGTTTGTCATGCTCTGCCTTGCCTTTGGCCAAGGCAATTTCGCACTTGATGCGTCCATTTTTCCAATGCAAGTTCAGGGGCACCAAGGTATAGCCTTTTTGCTCCACCTTGCCAATCAGGCGGCGAATTTCTTCTTTGTGCAGCAGCAGTTTTCGAGAACGTACAGCGTCAGGGTTGACATGGGTAGAGGCTGTTTTCAGGGGGTTGATTTGGCAACCAATCACATACATCTCGCCATTGCGAATGACCACATAGCCGTCGGTGAGTTGCACCTTGCCTTCACGCGCGGCTTTGACTTCCCACCCTTCCAAGACCATCCCAGCTTCTAGGCGTTCTTCGAAAAAGTAGTTAAACGCCGCTTTTTTATTGTCGGCAATACGAGTTGATGCGTCGGTTTTGGTGGCCATAAAGGGGTAAATAGAGAAAGGCGAGGACTTTACAATCGCCACAACCGCCAACATGGCAGAGCCCCCATTCTATGAAAACCATCGAGAAGTCTGTCATTATCTGGTTTAGCGCACAAGAGATGTTCAATTTGGTTGTTGATGTCAAGAGTTATCCTCGCTTTCTGCCTTGGTGCGACAAGACCGACATACTTAATGAAACACCAGACTCTATGACCGCCCGCATAGGGATGACATTCGGCGGACTGCACAAAAGTTTCACTACCCACAACACCCATGTCGCGCCCCAACAGGTGCGACTCGATTTGGTGGACGGCCCTTTCAAGCACTTGCAAGGGGAGTGGAATTTCATCGCTTTAGGAGATGAGCGTGCTTGCCGAGTAGAGCTGAAACTTTCCTACAGCTTTGACTCCGTCTTTGGTGCTTTGGTAGGTCCCGTCTTTGACCGCATAGCTGCCACCTTGGTTGACTCTTTTGTGAAACGCGCAGAGGTGGTCTACGCCTCATGAAAATTGAAGTCGTGATCTCCATGGGTTCGCGCCAAGTGGTTTGCGCGCATGTGGACTGTGAACCGGGTTCGACCGCTGCGCATGCAAAAGCCCTCGCCCTGCAGCAATTGGGTTTGAATGCAGAAGGATTTTCACCATGGCGAAGCGCCGTTTGGGGTAAAGCTGTGCAAATGAACACGCCACTTGTGCAGGGTGACCGCCTTGAGTTGCTGCGCCCCTTGTTGGTCGACCCCAAGGAGGCGCGAAGGCTTAGGTTTACACAACAAGGCAGCAGGGCAACCGGTCTCTTTGCCAAGCGCCGCAAAGGGGCCAAGGCGGGGTATTGATTATTTCTTATTGCAACTAAAGAGCAGTCGCTCTTTGGCCTGGATGGCAGTGCCGGTATGATCGCGCTTTTGGAGATATACCATGCGTCTGCTTGGCAAAGCGCTGACCTTCGACGATGTCTTGCTGGTCCCCGCATATTCACAGGTCCTGCCTAAGGACACCCAACTTTCTACGCAGTTTTCACGCCATATCGCTTTGAATTTGCCCTTGGTGTCGGCTGCCATGGACACAGTCACAGAGGCACGCTTGGCCATTGCCATTGCTCAAGAAGGCGGCATGGGTATCGTGCACAAAAATCTGACCGCTGAGCAACAGGCGGCAGAAGTCGCCAAAGTCAAGCGTTATGAAAGCGGTGTTCTGCTAGACCCTGTGGTTATCACACCTGACCACACGGTGCGTCAAGTCATGGTCATGTCAGAACAGATGGGCATTTCAGGCTTTCCTGTGTGCGATGGTGGCAAAGTGGTGGGCATCGTGTCAGGACGCGACTTGCGTTTTGAAACACGCTATGAAGTCAAGGTCAAGGAAATCATGACGCCGCGCGAGCGTTTGATCACGGTGCCCGAAGGTACGACCCCCGAACAAGCCAAAGCCCTGCTGAACAAGCACAAGTTGGAGCGCTTATTGGTGGTCAATGATGCGTTTGAACTCAAAGGCCTCATCACCGTCAAAGACATCACCAAGCAAACCAGTTTCCCCAATGCCGCGCGGGATGCTTCAGGACGCTTGCGGGTCGGTGCTGCGGTGGGTGTGGGTCCTGGCACCGAGGAACGTGTGGCCGCACTTGTCAAAGCGGGTGTGGATGCCATCGTGGTCGATACAGCGCATGGACACAGCCACGGTGTTATTGAGCGTGTTCGCTGGGTAAAGAGTAACTATCCCCATATCGATGTGGTGGGTGGCAATATTGCCACTGGTGCTGCGGCATTGGCCTTGGTGGAGGCGGGTGCTGATGGCGTGAAGGTGGGTATTGGACCAGGCTCCATCTGCACCACACGCATCGTTGCAGGTGTAGGTGTTCCACAAATCACCGCCATTGATAACGTGTCAATTGCATTGCAAGGCACTGGCGTTCCTTTGATTGCGGATGGGGGCATACGCTACAGCGGCGATATCGCCAAAGCCATTGCCGCGGGTGCTTCTTGCGTGATGATGGGCGGCATGTTTGCTGGCACCGAAGAGGCGCCTGGCGAAGTGATTTTGTACCAAGGACGCAGCTACAAAAGCTACCGAGGCATGGGGAGCATTGGTGCCATGCAGCAGGGCAGTGCAGACCGTTATTTTCAAGAAGCAACCACCGGCAACCCCAATGCCGATAAATTGGTCCCCGAGGGTATTGAGGGACGGGTGCCATACAAAGGCTCGATGGTCAGCATCGTCTACCAAATGGCAGGTGGTGTTCGTGCGGCCATGGGTTATTGCGGTTGCGCCACTATCGAAGACATGCGTAATCGTGCCGAGTTTGTTGAAATATCCACCGCTGGAATGCGTGAGAGCCATGTCCACGATGTGCAGATCACCAAAGAAGCACCCAATTACAGAGCTGAGTAATTTTTTTTAAGCCTTTAATCAGGCCAATACCATGTCCCACGACACTATTTTGATATTGGATTTCGGCTCGCAAGTCACTCAGCTCATTGCGCGCCGCGTTCGTGAGGCCCATGTGTATTGCGAAGTGCATCCCTGTGATGTCAGCGACAACTGGGTGCGCGCATACGCCAAAGACGGCAACCTCAAAGGCATCATCCTCTCCGGCAGCCACGCCAGTGTTTACGACGTAGATGACCGGGCACCCGAGGCAGTGTTTGAATTGGGTATACCCGTTTTGGGTATTTGTTACGGCATGCAAACCATGGCCCAGCAGTTGGGTGGCAAGGTTGAAGCGGGGCAGACTCGGGAGTTTGGCTATGCCGAGGTTCGTGCCCGAGGCCACACAGACTTACTCAAAGACATTGCCGACTTCACCACGCCTGAAGGTTATGGCATGCTGAAAGTGTGGATGAGCCACGGTGACAAGGTGACCGAATTGCCCTCAGGCTTTAAGCTGATGGCCAGCACCGACAGTTGCCCGATTGCCGGCTTTGCTGATGAAGCACGCCATTTTTACGGTGTGCAATTCCACCCTGAAGTGACCCACACAGTGCAGGGCAGGACGATGCTCAACCGCTTTGTTTTGGATATTTGCCAAGCCTCACCCGATTGGGTGATGGGTAACTATGTGGAAGAGGCTGTCTCACGCATACGCACCCAAGTTGGCGACGAAGAAGTGATTTTGGGCTTGTCAGGCGGAGTCGATTCGTCTGTTGCTGCTGCACTGATTCACCGTGCCATTGGCGATCAACTTACCTGTGTGTTTGTCGATCACGGTCTTCTTCGTCTGCATGAGGGTGACGCAGTCATGGAGATGTTTGCAGGCAAGCTGCACGCCAAAGTGATACGTGTCGATGCCAGCGATTTATTTTTGGGCAAACTCTCAGGTGTGTCTGACCCTGAGGCTAAACGAAAAATCATCGGGGCAGAGTTTGTTACTGTGTTCAAACAAGAGGCAGCAAAACTCAAAGCCGGTAGTGGCGGTCACAAAGGTGCCACCTTTTTAGCGCAAGGCACTATCTACCCCGATGTGATTGAAAGTGGTGGAGCCAAAAGCAAAAAAGCGGTCACCATCAAAAGCCACCACAACGTAGGTGGATTGCCTGAGCAGCTGGGACTAAAGCTGCTTGAACCCCTGCGCGATTTATTCAAAGATGAGGTGCGTGAACTTGGTGTGGCACTGGGTTTACCGCATGACATGGTTTATCGACATCCTTTCCCAGGTCCTGGTTTGGGTGTTCGTATCTTGGGTGAAGTGAAAAAAGAC
>Ga0209552_1000439_pt1 | contig 13249 bp, 13 predicted proteins | sample LauGreFaBDMM15SD_2_FD_188214 | JGI IMG/M metagenome (GOLD analysis project Ga0209552, IMG submission 188214) | Freshwater lake microbial communities from Lake Michigan, USA - Fa13.BD.MM15.SD (SPAdes) (version 2) | ecosystem: Environmental > Aquatic > Freshwater > Lake | place: Lake Michigan, USA... | reverse complement strand
GCTGGATGCCTTGCAGGCTAACAACCCAGCCGCCAATGCGCAGGCCTTTGACGCCACCCAGCGCGCCGTGATTGCGCTGGCGCAAGCGATGACGCGGGACGTGCGCGTGGATGACGCCGTGTTTGCTGCGGTGCAGGCGCTGCTGCCGGACGCACAGCAACAGGTGGAGTTGGTTGGTGTGATTGCCAGCTACAACATGGTGTCGCGCTTTTTGGTGGCCCTGCAAGTGCCCATGGAGGCCAGTGCCCCTGCTGGCCAATAGGCCGGGTGCCGGCGCTGTGCTCAGCGAGAGATTCTGACTTCCGGCACCACCACGATGGGGGTGCTTGTGACGGGCTCGACCTGAACCACGCGCTTGGCCTGGCGTGAGGCGCTGGAATAGGCCATTTCAATCGTCATGATCTCCATCTTGATCTGGTCGTTGTTGCTGATGGATTTGTTGCCCACGCGGGACATCAGCGCGTACAAATCCTGGGCCATTTTCAAGAGCGGCAGCTTCTGTGCATTGCGGTCAGGCACCTCGTTGGAGGTTTCACGGAAGAGTTTTTCGGCGCATAGCTTGGCGTCGCTGGCCAGCTTGGCAATGGCCACACATTGGTCCCAATGCGCGCGGGCCGCGTCTGCCGCGTTGGAGTACTGCGCCTGGGCCACACCGGCATACAAGAGACACAACAGGGACAAAAAGCTTCGCATCATCGTCACACTGTAACTTAGGCGGTATCCCGGGCACCCAGCGCCTGCTCGCGGGCCCGCGCAGCAGTCTGCCGCGCGGTGTACACACCAAACGCCACCACCGCAACTGTGACGACCAGCATCAACAAAGCGGCAGCAGCATAAATAGACGGGTTGATACCCCGGCGGGCGTAGCCAAATATCACCTGGGGCAGCGTAGTCACGCCGGGGCCGGAAAGAAATTCTGAGATCACCACATCGTCAAACGACAGGGTGAATGTAAGCAGCCAGCCAGCGGCCAGCGCCTGGGTCATATTGGGCAGCATCACCAGAAAAAACACCGACTCGCGCCGGCACCCCAGGTCCATGGCCGCCTCCTCCAGGGTGCGGTCCAGCTCCCTGAGCCGGGACTCGATGACCACCGCCGCATAAGCCATTCCCAGCAGGGTGTGGCCCAAGACAATGGTCAGCGCGCCCCGATCGGGCCAGCCGACCATGCGTTCAAAGCCAACGAATAAGAGCAAGAGCGACAAGCCGATGATCACCTCGGGCATCACCAGTGGCGCATTCAACATGGCCGACATCCAGGAACGGCCGCGAAAGGCACCGGAGCGCACCAGCGCATAGGCGGCCAGTGTGGCCAATACGGTGGCCAGCGTGGCACTGCTGAGGGCCACCTTCAGCGACAGCAAAAAGCCGTCCACGATCCGGCTGTCTTCCATCAAGGCGCTGTACCAGCGCAGGGAAAAACCGGTGAATATGGCGTCCTGGCGGGTGCTGTTGAAGGAAAACACCACCAAGAAAGCCAGGGGCGCGTACAAGAACGCGAATACCGCGCCCAGCCAAACGGCGGAAATATGCCGGTTCAGCCAGCCGCTCATCGCATCTGCTCCGCAGCAGTCTTGCGCGCAACCCGCTGGTTGAACCAGGCCAGGGGCGCGATCACCAGCACAATCATGGAGATCGACAGGGCGCAGGCACGGGGCCAGTTGTTGCTGCTGAACATTTCGTCCCACACCACCCGGCCAATCATGATGTTGTCGGCCCCGCCCAGCAGAGAGGGGATGACAAACTCGCCGAGGCAGGGAATGAAAACCAGAATCGAACCCGCCACAATGCCGGAGCGCGACAAGGGCACGGTGACCAACCAAAATGTCTTCCAGGCGCTGGCACCCAGGTCCTGCGCCGCCTCGACCAAGCGGGTATCCGCCTTGACCAGGTTGGCGTACAAAGGCAACACCATGAAGGGCAGGTAGACGTAGGTCATACCTATCAGCATCGAAAAGTCGTTGTAGAGCAACTGCACCGGCTCGGCTATCAGCCCGAGCGCCATCAGCAGCTGGTTGACCACGCCCTGGTCGGCAAGAATGCCTTTCCAGGCATACACGCGCAGCAAAAACGAGGTCCAAAACGGCAGCATCACCATCAGCAACAGCAGGGCACGGTAAGCCGGACGGGCGCGGGCCAGAAAGTAGGCGAATGGGTAGCCCACCAACAAACACAGTGCGGTGGTTAAAAACGCATAGCGCAGCGACAGCGCGTAGGAGTCCAGGTAAAGCGTATCGAACCAGCCGTCATCGGGGCTGCGCAGCAGGGAGATAAAGCTCTGGACTTGGACGAAGACCCCGAGTTGGCCGTTGACCGTGCGCAACAGCGAAGCAAATGGGTCGAGCTGTTCGCCCATGTCGGTGATGCTGATACGCAGCAAAATGACAAAAGGCAGCGCGAAAAAAACCAAAAGCCAGGCAAATGGCAAGCCCACAACCAGCGGCCGCATGCGCCCCCACACGGAGGGATTAGGGGCAGGGCGGGAGGACATCAGGTCATACACACAGAACGCGGGCGGCGCAAGCCCAAGGCCGCACCACCCGGCTGTAGCTCAGACTATTTGCCCTTTTTGAACTCCGTGTACACGGTGGTCATGGACTCGCGTGCCGCATTGCCCAATGCGTTCGGTGGAACCATGGCGTTCAGGGTGGCGGCGTCCGGGAAGATGGACTTGTCTTGCGCCACTTCGGGGGCCAGCAAGGCGACACTGGCTTTGTTGGCCGTGGGGTAGCTCAGCTCGTTGGTGTTGGATGCCGACACCTCGGGCTTGAGGAAGTAGTTGATGAAGGCCAAAGCATTGCCGGGGTGCTTGGCGTCTTTGGGGATGGCCAAGTTATCGAAGAAGATCAGGCCGCCGGTGCTGGGTAGCAGGGCTTCGAGCTCGATTCCGTTCTTGTTCTCGATGGCACGGCCACGTGCAATATTGATGTCGCCCGCCCAGCCCAAGGCCACGCAGGCTTTGCCGCCTGCCAGATCATCGATCATGGTGCTGGAGAAGAAGCGCACATCCTTGCGCACCTTGGCCAGCATCTCACCGGCTTTCTTGTGGTCTTCCGGCTTGTCGGAATAGGCATCGAGACCCAGGTAATGCAGAGCCGGTGGCAGCACTTCGGTCGGGGAGTCGAGGTAGGCGATACCGCAGGACTTGAGCTTGGAGGTGTACGCCGGGTTGAACACCAGATCCCAGGCGTTATCCGGCATTTTCATGCTGCCCAAGGCCTTGGCAACCTTGACCTTGTTGATGCCGACGGTGGTGAAGCTCCACGCCCAGGGAATCAGGTGGGCGTTGCCGGGGTCGACCGTCTCGAGCTTGGCCATAAGGTCCGGATCCAGATTGACCGCGTTGGGAATCTGCGCCCTGTCCAGTTTCAGCAGCAGGCCGGCGTCGATTTGCGACTTCGAAAATGTGGACCCGGGTACCACGATGTCATAGCCGGTATTGCCCACAACCAGTTTGGCCTGGAGTGCCTCGTTGCTCTCGAAGGTCTGGTAGTTGACTTTGATGCCGGTTTCTTTCTCGAAATTGGCCACCATGTCTTTGGCAATGTAGTCCGGCCAGTTGTAGATGTTCAGAACCTTTTCCTCCGCCGGTGCCGCCGCTACTGCAGGCGCTGCCGGAGCCGCAGCCACCGGCTCTTCTTTCTTACCGCAAGCCACCAAAACGGCCGCCAAAGCGCAGCCTAGAAACCATTTTTTTTGCATCACAAATCCCCAAAAAAATTAGGAAAAACTGGCCTTGGGCCACCCACCGTTGAATGCACTATGCAGCCCCCAAACGGACAGCGGGAAGATAGCAGAAAAACTCGGAAAAACCTGACAGATCTGGACTTCAGCGCGCCCGCGTTCCAAAGGCTGCGGTCAATACCAGTACTCCAAATGCGGGAAGGGGTTGCGTTCGGTGTGCTTGCGGTAGTTGAAATGGACCAGGAAGGTAATCCGGCGGTCCTCTTTTTTGCCCACCTTGAATGGCAGCACCCCGTGCGGCATGAAGCTGTCAAATATGAGCAGCTTGCCGACTTCGTAGGCGATCCGGTGCCGGTTGGCCTTGGACTGAACCTGGATTCCGTCCTTTTTGTAAAAGTCGTCCATTTTGTCGGCCGTATAGCGCTCCTGCCAAATATGCAGATCACCGCCGTTATTTTCTTTATATTGGGCCGTTCTTTTAATGGAAATAATACAGGAGTAAGCGCGCGTTTTTATATTAAATATACTCTCAGGGTATTGCAGCAAACCCTCGGTATCCGTATGAATATTATATAAATTAAAACTTTTTTTCTGAATTTTGAAGCCGGCGACCAAAAAGTATTTCTTATCTCTTGGAACTACGGGTATTGAATCAAATACCAGCCCGGATTTCTCAAGGATACATTCCCCCATCTGGCGAATCACACCTTTGACTTCGGGAAAGTTTTTTAACAGAAACTGATTATGTTTTTCGGCGAAGCGGTAATAACTTTCATTCAAACCGGCTTCGATCATTCCGTAATAAGCCGCCATTTGCCCGTATTTGGGTGCCATATCGGGCCCAAATGTATCTAAATTGTCAAAAACACGCCTTTCCCAGTCCGCACAGATTTCAGGGCTGAGAAAGCCAGGCTCCTCAAAAAATTGATTCGTGAATAATTTTTTCATGGTGCGGTCGGCGGGGAGAAACCCCAGTCACCCACGCTAGCACTAAACCCCGGCGGGTGCAAGCGGACGATTGGGACACGCTGCTTGCCACACCCCAGTGGCACAATGGCGAGCTTGAAATGTTATTTCCAACCCAGCCCCAGAGCCGATATGTCCAAAATCAAAGAACAATTACTTGCCCATCTTCAAAATGAAGTTTTCTGCCGCTTGGGTGTGTCCACGGTTCACGGGATCGGAGTATTTGCAATACGCACCATACCCATGGGTGAAAACCCCTTGGCATCAAGCTTGAGCTTCAAGGAAGTTAAATTTTCACACGCGGAATTGAAGAAGCTTCCGCGCGGGGTACGCAAAGAGATTGAGATCTTTTGCTACTACGACAAAGACGCTGTTTTCGTGCCTGAAATCGGCTTGAATTCCATGAACATGTCGGTTTACCTGAACCACTCCAAGGAACCCAATGTGCGCTACCGCAAGAACGGGAAACTGAAGGCTCTAAAGGACATCGAAGCCGGCGAAGAACTCTTTCTCGACTACGACCAGAGCTACGGCGAAAAGCACACCTTCAAGTAGTGCTGCGCGCCAGTGGATTACGGTAAATCTGGTTCCACTCGGAGCGCTTGAAATCGGTGTGCAAGGGCGAAGTTTCATCCAAGACCAAAGCGTGATTCAAGTCCGTGAGCGCCAGACCATAGATGGGCTCAAAGTCCGTGACAAACAGCGCCTTGTAACCATAGTCTCCGACCGGCCCCAGGTTGTAGTACTGGTAGTTGTTTTTGGCTGTCCAACGGGCGGCCAGCAAGCAGGCGTAAATGCCGGGTGATCGGTTACGGTACTCCGGGTTCCATTGGCAAAAACTGCCATAGACCTGGTTGCGCTGCGGCAATACCACAGACACGTCATGGAGCACCACATCACCGTTGGGTGCAGTGACCTTGATCACCACCACATCAAGCTTGCGGACATAGTCCACAAAGCCTTCGATTTCACGGTCATGGATATCGTAGGAGGCGAAGTGCACCTCGCCGATTTCAAACAGGTACTGGGCCGTGATCTCGCGCCCGGGGATCACCATTTCGGTGACCTCAAAACCGCGGAACATCTTGTCGAGTTCGCGGAACTTGCGCTCGCGCCGCGCATCGACCCAAAAGCCCGGTGACGCCACATCCACCAGACCATATTTGTCGTTAATGGGCACGCCATACGGGCCTTCCGGCGGAAGCGCATACACAATAAAGGGCTTGCGCGCTAAGCGCAACATGTCCGGGTTCACGTCCACATAGGGGCACAGCGCATCCCAACGCGAGGTGAAGTAGCGCGTTTCTTCGTGAAAGCTCTCCACGCACAGGTTTTCTTCCGTCCAACTTTGGTAGCCCAACTCGCAGGCTCCCGGCTCGGGCGCTGTTGATTCGGCGACGGCTTCCGCCAACTCAGACCATGCAGAAGAAAAACTGTTCATAGCGTGCCTTCCTTTGGAGCAGAAACGGTTACGAGGGGTAGCAGGTCAAAGTAGTCCTTGTCGACGGCGAAATTGCTGCGCAAGAACTTCGGATCGGTCTTTTCATGCAAGTGCACCGCCTCGGTGATGCGCGACAGGTGTGCCCGGGCCTCGCTTCCCGGCTGCGCCAACTGGCGCTGGTACTCGGGCATCAAAGGGCAGTCCTGGTCGTATCGGAAAGTGCGCGCGCGGGGGTCGTAAGAGAGGGGGTAAATTTCGCAGCTCAAAGGCTTGGCGCTACCCAGCGTACATCCCTTATCGCCGAGCAGTTCGCACCGGGTTTCGATGCAAATGCTGCCGTGAATTTTGCGCTCCTGGGCTGTGAGCGTGACTTCCAAAGCAGGGTATCCCGGATCGATATTGCAGCAGCGCTGGCACTGCGCGCAATGGTCAAACAGCATCCGAAGCACCGGTTGGCAAACCCATCACAGCACATGCGACGAAGCGAATGGCTTGGCAGGCATCGCGCCGTGTTCCAACGATTTCTAAGCTCTTCAAATGCATAGCTTGTATTCTTTTTGTATGCCGCCGCTCCTACTGCTTTGGCTTCGAGGCCGTACTCTAGCAGAGTCATCGATTGGTCATGCACCTTTTTTGAAAAAATGAATGCCCAAAAACGCAGCCGGTATCGCGTGCTGCGAGAGGTCCTCGGCTTCATCGATACTCGGGCTTTTGCAAGAAGGAACACCATGCTCCGTCCGACCATCTTGATGCACTTGGCTCGCGCACTGCGGGCTGTGGTGGGACGTGAACTGAACAAGTTTTTGCGCCAGCCATCGCGGCTGGCTTCCTCGCTGGTGCGCCCTCTTTTATGGTTCGTCGTCTTCTCGGCTGGCTTTCACAATGTCTTTGGCGTGGCCATCATTGCGCCCTATGAGACCTATGTGGATTACAAGGAGTACATGCTGCCCGGTCTGCTGGGCATGATCGCTTTGTTCAACGGCATGCAAAGCTCGCTGTCCATGGTCTACGACCGCGAGATGGGCGTGATGCGCTTGCTGCTGACAGCCCCATTGCCACGGGGTTGGCTGCTGGGCTTCAAGCTGGCCGGCAGCACCGCCCTCTCTTTGGTACAAATGCTGGTTTTCATGGCGGTGGCCTGGGCTTTTGGAGTGGACGCCACCTGGGGTTGGCTGGCCGCCTTACCCGCCATGCTGCTGTGCGCCACCATGCTCGCGGCGCTGGGGCTGATGCTGTCGGTCCACATCCGCCAATTGGAGAACTTTGCGGGCACCATGAACTTCGTGATCTTTCCCATGTTTTTTATCAGCACCGCGCTGTACCCGCTGTGGAAATTGCGGGAGTCCGGCGCGCTGTGGCTGTACCAACTGGCCCAGGTAAACCCGTTTACGGCGGCCGTGGAGTTGATGCGTTACGCGCTCCAAGGCCAGCTCAATATCCAGGCGGCAGCGATCGTCGCCCTGACGGCAGCGCTGTCCTTTGCGCTGGCCTTGCGGGGCTATGACCCGCAACGGGGTTGGGTGCGACAGAGGGGCTGAAACGTGCCAAACACCCCCACCCCCACCAACCCCGTGCTGCAAGCCCAGGGCTTGCGCAAGTCCTACGGGCAACGTGTCGCTTTGCAATCCGTGAGTTTGCAATTGCACGCCGGCGAGATGGTCGCCCTGCTGGGTCCCAACGGCGCAGGAAAATCCACACTGGTGCAACTGCTCAGCGGCTTGTTTGTGCCGGACCAAGGATCCATCCAAATCCTGGGCCACGATATGCGCACCCAAGCGCCACGCGCGCTGGCAGGTTTGGGCGTGGTCTTTCAACAAAGCGCGCTGGATGCCGACCTGTCGGTCCAGGCCAATTTGCTGTTCCACACCGACTTGCACGGCATCCCGCGCCGCGTCGCACTGCAGCGTATCGCTGAAGGCTTGGCCCAGCATGGGCTGCAGGCCGAACGCCATGCGCCGGTGAAGGCGCTCTCAGGGGGCAACCGGCGCAAGGTTGAATTGGTGCGCGCTTTGCTGCACGAACCCGCTTTTTTGCTGATGGACGAGGCCACGGTGGGACTGGACCCGGCGTCGCGCAAAACGTTGGTGGACTCGGTCTACGCACTCACCCGCAGCGGCGCGGTGGCAGCCTTGTGGGCCACCCACCTGGTGGATGAAGTGGAACAGGCCGATCGGGTAATCGTCTTGAACAAGGGCTTGGTCTTGTTTGAAGGCACGCCCGCCGGGCTGTCCGAGCGCTGTGGCGGCATCAGCATGGAGAGCGCATTTCTGCAACTCTGTGCCCAAGCCGGGCCCGGCATCTGACCCTTACGCTTGTGGCTAGAATGCGCCGGTCAGGAGAGAGTCGCAAGACCGCCGAAGGCTGAACGCTCAGGCAAAAGGACTGGCATATTTATTCTGTTGGAGAGTGGCGCACCGCAGGGCGGTCGCCCACCGAAGGGGCAAACCGGCTGCCATTGCAGGCGGTGAATCTCTCAGGTAAAGCGGACAACAGGGTTCCCGGCCCCCATGGTGGGTGGCCGCACGCATGGAGCCCTTTTTGACCGACACCCCTACCCGCACCGCCAGCCCCGAAACCTCCCTGCTCCGCACCCCGCTGTACGACCTGCACCTGGAACTGGGTGCGCGTATGGTGCCCTTTGCCGGTTACAGCATGCCGGTTCAGTATCCGGCAGGCCTGATGGCCGAGCACCTGCACACCCGCGCTGCAGCCGGTCTTTTTGACGTCTCCCACATGGGGCAGCTCAGCATCTCCGGCGGCGACGCTGCTGCGGCGCTGGAGACGCTGATGCCGGTGGATGTGATCGGCCTCGCCCCCGGCCGTCAGCGCTACGGCATGCTGTTGAATGACAACGCCGGCATCCTGGACGACCTGATGTTCACCCGCCGCGCGACGGACTTTCTGGTCATCGTCAACGGGGCCTGCAAGGTGGCAGACACTGCCCATATTCAGAAACACATCGGCACCCGTTGCCAGGTCACGCCGCTGCCCGATGCAGCGCTGCTGGCTTTGCAAGGGCCGCTCGCCGTTACGGCGTTAGAACGCCTGGTACCCGGCGTGGGTGCGCTGGTCTTCATGTCTGGCCAAAGCTTTGTCTGGCAAGGGCACGAGCTCTTTCTCACCCGCAGCGGCTACACCGGCGAAGACGGGTTTGAAATCTCCATCCCCTCGGACGCGGCGCTGGCCTTTGCCCGCGCACTCCTGCAACAGCCCGAAGTCAAGCCCATTGGCTTGGGTGCGCGCAATTCGCTGCGGCTGGAAGCCGGCTTGTGCCTGTACGGCAACGACATCGACAGTGGCACGACGCCCGCGCAAGCCAATCTGCTGTGGGCGGTGCAAAAAGTGCGGCGCACGGGCGGCGCGCGCGCCGGTGGTTTCATCGGTGCACCCACGCTGCTGGCACAAATCGACAGCGGCTGCGCCCGCGTGCGGGTCGGGTTGCGGGCGCTGGAGCGCGTGCCAGTGCGGGAACACACGGCTTTGCATCTGCCCGGCGGCGCGGCGGTGGGCGAGGTCACCAGTGGCCTGCTCGGACCTAGCGCCGACGCGCCGATCGCCATGGCCTACGTGGACGCAGCGCACAGCGCGCCCGGCACCCGCTTGGATGCGCTGGTGCGCGGCAAACCGGTTCCCATGCAAGTCTGCCCCATGCCCTTTGTGCCGCACAGCTACCACCGCGGCTGACGTCTTCCCTTTCCTTCTTGTCCCTCAACCCCACACCATAGGATTTTTTATGAGCCTCAAATACACCGTCGAACATGAATGGGTCGATGCAGACCACGCCCTTGCAACCGTTGGCATCACCCACCACGCGCAGGACGCGCTGGGCGATGTGGTCTTTGTCGAACTGCCCGAAGTCGGTAAGAGCTTTGCGCAAGGCGAGGTCACTGGCGTGGTCGAGTCGGTCAAAGCCGCTGCGGATGTCTATATGCCGGTATCCGGCGAGATCGTGGAAGTCAACGAGGCGCTGCGCGATGAACCGGCGCTGGCCAATACCGATCCGCTGGGCGCAGGTTGGTTCTTCAAAGTACGCCTGAGCAACAGCGCCGAGCTCGACGCGCTGATGGACGAAGCGGCCTACAAGGCCTTGACCCAATAGCCTCACTCAGCCGCCCCGCGCGCTTCAACTTACCCCTACAAGGACACACCATGCTGATGCACACCCCATCTGAAACCCTGTGGGCCGATTTGGAAAATCCAGCCGAATTTGTTGCCCGCCACATCGGCCTGACGCCCGCTGATGAGGCGCACATGCTCAGCGCGATTAGCGAGGCCTCTCGGCGCAGCCTGATTGAAGGCATTGTCCCGGCCAGCATCCGCCGCGCCACGGCGATGCAGATTCCAGATGCCGTCACCGAAGCCGCAGCCTTGGCAGAGCTCAAGGCCATGGCCGCGCACAACCAGGTGCGCACCAGCTGCATAGGCCAAGGCTATTACGGCACCCACACGCCTGGCGTGATCCTGCGCAACATCCTGGAAAACCCGGCCTGGTACACCGCCTACACCCCCTACCAGGCTGAGATCAGCCAGGGGCGCATGGAGGCGCTGGTCAACTTCCAGACCATGGTCTGCGACCTGACCGGCATGCCGATGGCCAACGCCTCCATGCTCGATGAAGCCACCGCAGCAGCCGAGGCCATGACGCTGGCGCGGCGCAGCGTCAAAGCCAAAGGCAATGTGTGCATCGTCGCCGGCGACTGCCACCCGCAAACCATTGACGTGATCCAGACCCGCGCCGCGCCGCTGGACATCACGGTCAAGCTGGTCCACTCCAACCAGGAATGGCTGGACGCGATCGCGCAGGACGACTACTTTGCCGCCATCAACCAGTACCCGGCCAGCAGCGGCGCTCTGGCCGATTGGCAGGCCTCGGCGGACCAGATACACAGCAAGCAGGCCGCGCTGATCCTGGCCGCCGATATGCTGGCGCTGACCCTGCTCAAGCCGCCAGGCGAAATGGGCGCTGACATCGTGGTCGGCAACACCCAGCGCTTTGGCATGCCAATAGGCTGCGGCGGTCCTCACGCCGCCTACCTGGCTTGCCGCGACGAATACAAGCGCTCCATGCCCGGACGCTTGGTCGGCGTGAGCATCGATGTCCACGGCAACCCGGCCTACCGGCTGGCGCTGCAAACCCGCGAGCAGCATATCCGCCGCGAGAAAGCCACCTCCAATATTTGCACCGCACAGGTTCTGCCAGCCGTGGTGGCCAGCATGTATGCGGTCTACCACGGGCCGCAGGGCCTGACCCGCATCGCGCAACGCGTGGCCAGCTATACCGCCGTGATGGCAGCGGGCCTGCGCACACTGGGCCTGGTGCTGGTGCACGACAGCGCGTTTGACACGCTCACGCTGGATCTGGGCAGCGCGCCCGCAGCCGACGCCTTGTGCACCCGCGCCGAGGCGCAGGGCATCAACCTGCGCCGCTTCACCGGCGTCCGCGCGGCCTATGTGGGCATCAGCTTGGATGAGACCAGCACCCGCGCGCAGATCACCCAGCTCTGGTCGCTGTGCGCCAGCCCCGGACAAGCGCTGCCTGCGTTTGAAGGCCCGGGTCCGGGCGTCACCACGCTGATCCCCCAGGCGCTGCGCCGCAGCAGCAGCTTTTTGACGCACCCGGTGTTCAACAGCTACCACTCCGAGACCGGCATGCTGCGTTACATCCGCCGCCTAAGCGATAAAGATCTGGCGCTGGACCGCAGCATGATTCCGCTGGGCTCCTGCACCATGAAGCTCAACGCCACCAGCGAGATGATTCCGATCACCTGGCCGGAGTTCGCCGACATCCACCCCTTCGCGCCCGCAGACCAGCGCCAGGGCTATGCGCTGCTGGATGCGCAACTGCGCGCATGGCTGTGCCAGGCCACGGGTTACGCGGGCATCAGCCTGCAGCCCAACGCGGGCAGCCAGGGTGAATACGCGGGGCTGCTCGTGATCCGCGCCTACCAGGCCGCGCACGGCCAGGGCCACCGCCATATCTGCCTGATCCCGTCCTCGGCCCACGGCACCAACCCGGCCAGCGCGCAGATGGCGGGGCTGGACGTGGTGGTGACCGCTTGCGACAGCCACGGCAATATCGACATGGACGACCTGCGCGCCAAGTGCGAACAACACAGCGCCAACCTCGCGTGCGTGATGATCACCTACCCCAGCACCCACGGCGTGTTTGAGATACGCGTCAAGGAACTGTGCGCGCTGGTGCACAGCCATGGCGGACGGGTGTACGTGGACGGGGCCAATATGAACGCGCTGGTCGGCGTGGCCGCACCCGGCGAGTTCGGTGGCGATGTCAGCCACCTCAACCTGCACAAAACTTTTTGCATCCCGCATGGCGGCGGCGGCCCCGGCGTCGGGCCGGTGTGTGTGGTCGAAGACCTGGTGCCGTATTTGCCCGGCGGATCCAACGCTGCAAGCGTGGGGGCCATCTCTGCCGCCCCGCTAGGTAACGCGGCGGTGCTGCCGATCAGCTGGATGTACTGCCGCATGATGGGCGCGCAAGGTTTGCAGCACGCCACCGAGGCGGCGATTCTGGCGGCTAACTACATCAGCCACGAACTGCGCGACCACTACCCCACGCTCTATGCCAGCGACAACGGCCGGGTGGCGCATGAATGCATTTTGGATTTGCGGCCGCTCAAAGAAGCCTCCGGCATCAGCGCGGAAGACGTGGCCAAGCGCCTGATGGACTACGGTTTCCATGCGCCCACCTTGAGCTTTCCGGTGCCGGGCACATTGATGGTGGAACCGACCGAGAGCGAAACCCTGGCCGAGATCGACCGCTTCATCGCTGCCATGGTTGCCATTCGCAATGAGATACGCCAGGTCGAGGCTGGTGTCTGGCCGCGTGACGACAACCCGCTGACACATGCCCCGCATACCTCTGCCAGCGTGCTGGCCGACGACTGGACGCGGCCCTATACGCGCGGCCTGGGCGCGTTCCCGCTGGAGAGCCTCAAGCACCACAAGTACTGGCCAGCGGTGGGGCGTGTGGACAACGTCTACGGCGACCGCCACCTGTTTTGCAGCTGCGTGCCCATCAGCGACTACCAAAGCTGACGTCCGGCGGCCAGGGTCGGACAGCGGGCGCTCAGTGGGCCCTGTGGCGCGCCACCACGTGGCGTGCGAAGTTGTCCAGAATGGCTTGCCAACTCTCGCGCT
>Ga0209552_1000433_pt1 | contig 13346 bp, 12 predicted proteins | sample LauGreFaBDMM15SD_2_FD_188214 | JGI IMG/M metagenome (GOLD analysis project Ga0209552, IMG submission 188214) | Freshwater lake microbial communities from Lake Michigan, USA - Fa13.BD.MM15.SD (SPAdes) (version 2) | ecosystem: Environmental > Aquatic > Freshwater > Lake | place: Lake Michigan, USA... | reverse complement strand
CCGGGCATGTTGGCCGCCTACCACCTGCGCCCGCTGCTGGAAGCCGCCGATGCGCAGGGGCAGATACGGGGCGAAGTGGTGCTCGTTCCCATGGCCAACCCGGTCGGCGCTGCGCAAAGGCTGCAGCACAAACCCATGGGGCGTTTTGAGTTCAACACGGGCGAGAACTTCAACCGCCATTACCCGGACTTCTTTGCCCATATCAGCGCCGAAGTGCTGCCCACATTGGGCAAGGACGCGCAGGCCAATGTGGCCCTGGTGCGCCAGGCCATGCGGCGCTATTTGGACCATTGGCAAACGGACACCGAACTGGCCAGTCTGCGCCGCCAGTTGTTGCTGCTCTCCTTTGATGCCGATTACGTGCTCGACCTGCATTGCGACTGCGAGGCGGTGCTGCATTTTTATTGCGAAGAAAGCTGCTGGCCGCAACTCGCACCCTTGGCCCACTACCTGGAAAGCCGGGCGATTTTGCTGGCTAAAAACTCCGGCAGCAGCCCCTTTGACGAAAGCCTCTCGGGCGTCTGGTGGCGGCTGGCGGAGGCGCTGGCGGCCAGCGGATCGACCGCGCCGCTGCCCCAAGCCTGCCTGAGCACTACGATTGAGCTGCGCGGCGAAGCGCAAGTCGAGCATGGTCTGGCCGCGCAGGACGCGCAGGCTATTGCCAATTACCTGCGCCACATCGGCGTGTTGGGTGATGCGCCCGCTGCAGCCGTGCCAACGGCTGCGTGTGAAGCCACGCCACTGGCCGGATCGGAAACCCTGTACGCATCGGTGCCGGGTCTGGTGGTGTTCGCCGCAGAGCCGGGCCAGCACTTGCGCGCGGGCGACCTGGTAGCCGAAGTGATAGACCCGGTAGCCCACACCGCACAGCGCGTCTGCGCCGGCGTGGACGGCGTCTTATACGCCCGAATCCGGGACCGCTATGTCACCACCGGCTGCGAACTGGCCAAGGTTGCCGGTGCGGTGGCCTTTCGCAGCGGGGAGCTGCTGGGCGCTTAAATTGTGATAAGCCATCTTTTATGAGCACCCCTGCCCTGAAACTTCAGATCGACGGCATCCATAAGCGCTTTGGCGCAAACGAGGTGCTGCGCGGCGTTTCGCTGCAGGCCGCAGCGGGCGACGTGATCGCCATCATCGGCAGCTCCGGCTCGGGCAAAAGCACGCTGCTGCGCTGCATCAACCTGCTGGAAAAACCCAACGCGGGCAGCATTACCGTGGCCGGTGAGGCCCTTGCGCTGGTGCCGGATAAGAACGGCGAACTCCATGCCCGGGACCCGCTGCAACTGCAACGCCTGCGCACCCGCCTGGCCATGGTGTTCCAGCATTTCAATTTGTGGGCCCATATGACGGTGCTGCAAAACATCATCGAAGTTCCCATCCACGTGCTGGGCGTACCGCGCGAGCAAGCGGTGGCCACGGCCCGGCGCTACCTGCAAAGGGTGGACCTGACCGGCATGGAAGACCGCTACCCGGCGCACCTGAGCGGCGGCCAGCAGCAGCGGGTGGCGATTGCCCGCGCGCTGGCTGTGGAGCCCGAGGTCATGCTGTTTGACGAACCCACCAGCGCCCTGGACCCCGAACTGGTGACCGAAGTCCTGCGGGTCATGCAGGCGCTGGCCCAGGAAGGCCGCACCATGCTAGTGGTGACCCATGAGATGGGTTTTGCGCGCGAGGTCGCCAACCACCTGATTTTTCTGCACAAGGGGCTGATCGAAGAGCAAGGCGTGCCACGCGAGGTACTCAGCCAACCAAAAAGTGACAGGCTGGCGCAGTTTTTGTCCGGAAACCTCAAGTAATACATGAATAGTTTGCCGGTTGCTGCAAGCAGCCGCCGCGTTTAGCGCGGGTTTTCAAAAAACACGTAATTGGTCGCGTAGTCGCTGATCTCGAAGTAGACCTTTTTCTCGTTGGGGTCGACTTGAAAATTCAGGTTTTCATCCAGATAGCCGTAACCATAGCGGTAGGGACGCAGCTTGTTGTCATCGGTTCCCATCGCCGTGGTCATTTTGTCGATCTGGATAAAGCGGCGCACCAGTTTGTCACCCGCGTACACCTCCAACACACCGCTGGTGCCGGTCCAGTTCTGGATCTCCCGGCCAATTTTGTTCTGCTGTTCCTGGGTACAGGCGGTCAGCAGCGCAAGCCCTGCCAGCAGCAGCGCGATACCGCCCCCGCGTGTGCGTCGATCAAGTGGGTTCATACAAAGTCCTTATGGGATTCAAATCAAGCCACGCGTGTGCGCTGGCGCACTGCCTCAAACAAACAAACGCCACTGGCCACCGACACGTTCAGGCTCTCGACCGCGCCCTGCATGGGGATACGCACCAACTGATCGCAGGTCTTGGCCGTGAGCTGGCGCATACCGTCGCCTTCTGCACCCAGCACCAAGGCGACGGGGCCGCGCAGATCGGCGTCATACACCGTCTGCGTGGCAGTATCGCTGGTGCCGATGACCCAAATATTGCGCTCTTTCAATTCGCCCAGCGTGCGCGCCAGGTTGGTCACCATGAAATAGGGCACGGTCTCAGCCGCGCCGCTGGCCACCTTGGCCACGGTCGCGTTGATACCGGCAGCATGGTCTTTGGGGGCAATCACCGCGTGGGCACCGGCACCGTCAGCCACCCGCAGGCAAGCGCCCAGGTTGTGCGGATCGGTCACGCCATCGAGCACCAGCAGCAGCGGCTGCACGCGCTGCGCCAGCGGCAGATCCGCCTGGCTGGCTTCCATCCTCTCCAGCAATTCGTCCAGCGAATGCGTTTGAAGAAGGGCCTGAACCCGCGCCACCACACCCTGGTGGCCGTGGCTGCCGCACAGCTTGGCCAGGCGCATGCCGTCGGACTCGATCAGGCGGATACCAGCTTCTTTGATGCGCTCCACAAACTGGCGCATGCGGGCGTCACGGCGGGTGGGTTCGATGTGGATTTCGAGAATCGACGCGGGTGCGGTTTTGATACGCACCCCGATGGCATGGAAGCCGAACAAGGTTTTGGCACTGGACATAGGCCATTATCCCGCCGCAGCGGTGGCAGTTCCCTCCAGTTCGGCCTGCGCACTTTCACGCAATCGCCCGGCTTCCATGGTGAAGACGCGGGAACAGCGGGCGGCGATGCCGCGGTCATGCGTGACCAGCACCAGCGTCGTGCCCTGCTCCTGATTGAGTGCCAACATCAGCGCCATGATGGTCCCGCCCGTGGCGTAGTCCAGGCTGCCGGTGGGCTCATCGGCCAGCAGCAGCACCGGCTGCACCACAAAAGCCCGCGCCAGCGCCACCCGCTGCTGCTCGCCACCGCTGAGCACCTTGGGGTAGGACTTCAAGCGCGTACCCAAACCCACGCGCTCCAGCATGCGCGCCGCAGCGGCCCGCGCATCCGGGCGACCGGCCAATTCGAGCGGCAGCATCACGTTTTCAATGGCGGTCAAGTTGCCGAGTAATTGCAAGCTCTGGAACACAAAGCCCACCGAGCGCGCCCGCACCGCAGCACGCGCATCTTCATCCAAGCTGAACATGTCGGCACCGGCAATCCGCACCGTGCCGCTGCTCGGCACATCCAGCCCCGCCAGGATGGAGAGCAGCGTGCTCTTGCCCGAGCCGGAAGCCCCGACGATGGCTGCGGTCTCGCCGGCGCTTAGCGCAAAATCAACATCACGCAGGATTTGCAAGCGGCCGGTCGAGTCTTCGACGGTTTTGCACACTTTTTCGACTGAAACAATGAAATCTGACATGGGGCCTTCTGTGAATCGACGCGACTGTATCTTAGGCTGCCTGACCGCTCTGAGCTCTTTTACCGCAGGCTTAACCCCAGCCCAAGCGGTGCCACCCGCGCTGCTGGTGCTGGGCGATTCGCTCAGCGCCGAGTACGGGCTGGCCAAGGGCAGCGGCTGGGTGGCTTTACTGGAGCAGCGCCTGGCGCAGGAGAAGCGCGCGCTCAAAGTCCTTAACGCCAGCATCAGCGGCGATACGACCTCGGGCGGCTTGGCGCGTCTGCCGCCCCTGCTCAAACAACACACGCCCGCCATCCTGGTGATCGAGCTGGGGGGCAATGACGCCTTGCGCGGGCTGCCCCTGGAGATGACGCGCGACAACCTGCGCGCCATGGCCCGGCTGGCGCGGGCTGCCAAAGCCCAGGTGCTGCTGCTGGGCATGCAGGTGCCACCCAATTACGGGCCGGATTACGCACAACAGTTTGCTGCCAGCTTTGCGACTGTCGCCAAAGAACAGAAAGTCGCGCTGGTGCCGTTTTTTCTGAAAGACGTGGCCGATGTGCCCAACGCGGCTGATTTTTTCCAAAGTGACCGGATCCACCCCACGGCGGCGGCGCACCCGATTTTGCTCAACAACGTTTGGCCGGCACTCAAGCGATTGCTGCCATGAGCCTGACCCTGATTGCTGCCGCAGATGCGGTGCACCAACTGGACCGGTTCGACGCCGTGGTGGACGCGCGCAGCGAATCCGAATTTGCCGAAGACCACCTACCCCAGGCGCTCAACTGGCCCACGCTGAATGACGCTGAGCGCCAGTTCATCGGCACCACCTACAAACAGGTCAACGCCTTCGAAGCCAAAAAACGGGGCGCGGCACTGGCTGCGCGCAATATTGCCGCGCACATTGAACGCGAGCTCATGGAAAAGGCCCGCGATTGGAGCCCCCTGCTCTATTGTTGGCGCGGGGGCAAACGCAGCGGATCGCTGGCGCTGGTGCTGGACCAGATCGGCTTTCGGGTGAACCTGGTGGAGGGCGGTTACAAGGCCTTCCGGGCCGCGATGCTGCAAGATGTGGAAGCCCGCGCAGACGCCCTGCGGTTTCAGGTGGTGTGCGGCACCACGGGTTCCGGCAAGACCCGGCTTTTGCACGCCCTGCAACGCGCAGGCGCGCAGGTGCTGGATCTGGAAGCCTTGGCGCAGCATCGCAGCTCGGTGCTTGGGGCGATACCCGGTGTACCGCAGCCCAGCCAGAAGCGCTTTGACAGTCTGGTGTGGGACGCACTGCGGGGTTTTGACACCACGCGCGCGGTGTTTGTGGAAAGCGAGAGCAAGAAGGTGGGCAATGTGGCCGTGCCCGAGCGGCTGATGGATCGCATCCGCCAAAGCCCCTGCATCAATCTGCAACTACCGATGGCCGAACGGGTGCAGTTGCTGCTGGAAGATTACGCGTACTTTGTGGCCAATCCAGCGCATTTTTGCAACCGCTTGGAAGTGCTCACGGCGCAGCGCGGCAAGGCGGTGGTGCAGGCCTGGAAGGAAAGCGTGGGGCGCGGCGACCTGGCGGCGGTGGTGCATGACTTGCTGCTGACCCACTATGACCCGGTGTACCTGCAGTCCATGCAGCGCAACTTCAGCCAGTTTGCCCAGGCCCTGGACATCACGCCCGACGGACGCAGCGCTTGTGCAATGGACGCTGCCGCAGCGCAACTTAAAGGTTTGGCGGTGTGATCTGGGGATACGCGGGAATTGGCACTGCATCCGGCGCCGTATCGCCATCAGAGGCCGGTTCACTGCCATCGGTGCGGCGCTCGGTTTTGCTTTTGAGCTTGTCTTCCTTCTTGCGCTTTTTCGCCAGCTCTTTCTGCCGTTTCTCGTAACCGTAATTGGGAGTTGCCAAGTTGTTCTTTCAGTGAGGTAGACCGCACTTTAACACCCGCCGCATGGGGAGCAGCCCCGGCCAGAACTAGGTTCGCAGCAGCACCAAAGCCTGCGCCATATCGGCCTGCAAATCCTGCGGGTCTTCCAATCCCACAGCAAAACGCACCACCGTACCCCGCGCAAGCTGCGCGGGCCAGCGAGTACGCGAACGCGCCAGGTCATAGGGCACGACCAGGCTGATAGGGCCAGCCCAGCTGTAGGCCAAACGAAACAGGCGCAAGGCGTCCACAAAAGCGTCGACCTGCGCCTGGCTGAAACGGGTGTCCAACACCACCGAAAAGAGACAGGCGGCGGCATCGGTGGTGCACAGGCTGCGCCAATGTGCGTGGCCGGGCGAGCCGGGCAAGGCCGGGTGCAGGACCTGGGCGAATTCGGGCTGGTTTTGGCACCAGGCCGCCACAGCGCGGGTGCTGGCGTCATGGGCACGGTAGCGCAGGTAGATGCTGGGGAGCGCGCGCAGCACCAGTTCCACATCATTGGAGCCTACGTTCAGCCCCAGCCGCATGTGGGTGAGCTTGAGGCGCATATGCAGCGCCGGGTCGCGGGTGATCACGCTGCCCATCAGCACGTCGCCGCCGCCGCTGGGGTATTTGGTCAGGGCCTGCGTGGAAATGTCGACACCAAGCGCCGGTACCACGCCGGGCAGCAGGTCAAAGGGATTAAAGGCAATGCCCGCACCCCAGGTGTTGTCCAACGCTGTGCATATGCCTTTGGCTTTGCACAGCCGCACCATGGCCGGCAGATCGGGGAACTCCAGGGTTACGGAACCGGCAGCCTCCAGCCAAACCAGCCGTGTCCTGCTGCTGAGCTTGGCTTCCAGATCCTGTAAATCCATGGGGTCGTAAAACTGGTGCGTGATGCCCCAATGCTTTAGCTCCGCTTCGACCAGCGATTTGTTGGGCTCGTAGACGTTCTCGGGCAGCAAGACCTCGTCGCCACCGCGCAGCATGGACAAGGACACCAGCGCCAAAGCGGCCAGACCGCTGGGCGCCAGCACACACTGCAAGCCGCCCTCCAGGGCGCACAAACGCTCCTCCAGCGTGTAGCTGCTGGGCGTGCCGTGCAGGCCGTAGGTGTAGGCGGTTTTATCTTTCCACTCGCGGCTGCGCATGGCTGCCACATTGGGGAAAAAGACCGATGACGCTTTGAAGATGCCGGGCTGCGGCGAATCAAAACCCTCCGGCGGCCGGTAGGGGTGGTGGATCAGGGCGGTGGGAGCCTTGGTGGCCATGGTGCGCCGCGCGCTAAACGCTCCACTTGTGAATCAGCTGCTCTGGGCGCATCGCGTCGTAGCTCTCAAAGGGCTGGTGGATCCACGGGTTGGTGGGCAAATACTCCACCGAGTAATCGGGGCTGAAGGTGGACAAGGCCTTGGTCCAGATCACGGCGCTGCGCAGTTCCGTAATCGGCTTGTAGTTGGTGCGCAGTTGGTGCATGACAGCGCTGAGCGTGTGGCCGGAATCAGCCAAGTCGTCGACCAGCAGCACTTTGCCCGCAATTTCGCCCTTGGGTGTGGTGATAAAGCGGGCGATATCCAGGTTGCCTTGTACCGTGCCGGCGTCGGAACGGTAGGAACTGGTGGACATGATGGCCAGCGGCTTGTCGAACACGCGCGACAAGATGTCACCGGGGCGCATGCCGCCGCGCGCCAGACACAGAATCGTGTCGAACTCCCAGCCGGACTGGAAAACCTTGATCGCCAATTTTTCGATCAGGTTGTGGTACTCGTCATAGCTGACATACAGGTGTTTGCCATCTTCAGTCAACATGCGGAACTCCGATTAAAAATTGGAAATCAGGGGGCTAAAAAGGGGTCGCGCATCAAAATCGTGTGGTCCCGGTCAGGGCTGGTGGAGACCATATGGATCGGTACGCCGGTGATCTGTTCGATGCGCTCCAAATAACGCCGCGCAGCCGCAGGCAGAAGCGCGTAATCGGTAATGCCGACGGTGTTATCGCTCCAACCTGGCAGGGTCTCGTACACCGGTTCGCACAAGGCAATGTCGTCAGCACCCATAGGCAGAATATCAACCAGTTCGCCGTCCAGCCGGTAACCGGTACACAGCTTCAACTCGGTCAGGCCGTCCAACACATCGAGCTTGGTAATACACAAGCCCGACAAACCGTTGACCTGCGCCGAACGTTTGAGCAGCGCGCCATCAAACCAACCGCAACGGCGCGAGCGACCGGTGGTGACACCTTTCTCGAACCCCACCGTGCTCATGTGGTAGCCAGGGGTACCGGGCTTTTCCCATTCGAGCTCGGTGGGAAACGGTCCGCTGCCCACCCGGGTGCAATAGGCTTTGGTGATGCCCAAGACGTAGTGCAACAAACCCGGACCGACCCCAGCCCCAGCCGCCGCGTTACCCGCCACGCAATTGCTGGAAGTGACGAACGGATAGGTGCCGTGGTCCACATCGAGCAAAGTGCCCTGCGCGCCTTCGAACAGAATATTGTCGCCCCGCAGGTGCGCCTCATTGAGCTCGCGCGATACGTCGGCCACCATGGGCTGCAAGATGGCGGCGTGGCGCATAGCTTCATCGAAAACTGGTTGAAAAAGAACCCGGCCGTCTTGCATATACGGTGCCAAATGCGGCCCGAAATCAAATGCCGCAGAGCCGAGGTAGGTGGTCAATACATGATTGTGCAGATCGAGCAGATCGCGCAACTTGGCGGCGAAACGCTCGGGGTGCTTGAGGTCTTGCACGCGCAGGGCGCGGCGGCCGATTTTGTCTTCGTAGGCCGGGCCGATTCCGCGCCCGGTGGTGCCGATTTTTTCGCTACCACCCTTTTCGCGCGCGGCTTCGCGCGCCACATCGAGTGCCGCATGAAAAGGCAAAATCAAGGGGCAGGCTTCGCTGATGCGCAGGCGCGAGCGCAGCTCCACGCCGGCCTGCTCCAGGCCCGCCATTTCCTCCAGCAGTTTGGCCACTGACAACACTACGCCGTTGCCGATGTAGCAACGGACCCGCGCGCGCATGATGCCGCTGGGAATCAAATGCAAAGCGGTTTTGACACCATTGATCACCAGCGTATGGCCGGCGTTGTGGCCGCCCTGGAAACGCACCACGGCCTGCGCGCTTTCGGTCAGCCAGTCCACCAGCTTGCCCTTGCCTTCATCGCCCCATTGGGTTCCGACCACGACGACGTTTCTGCCCGGTTTAGTATTCATGTGTAGTTCTACAAGGTTGTCAGGGTCCAGCCGCCGGCTTGCAAAACCAGCGCACGGTCACAATGGAATTCGTCGACTTCGCTCTCATGGCCCGGGAGAACGCACACAACCGTGTGGCCCTCGGCGCGCAAGCGCGCGATGGCGGCGCGCAAAGCCGGGTCTTCACCCCAGGGCGCACGCACTGCCGCATGCAGGGCCGGCGCGGTGACCGCACGGACCAGCGCCTTCAGATCCAGACTGAAGCCCACCGCAGGACGGTCCCGTCCAAACGCAGCACCCACGGCGTTGTAGCGCCCGCCGCGCACCAAGGCATCCGGGGCCTTGTCGGCAAAAATCGAAAACCGCACGCCGCTGTAATACGAGTAACCGCGCAAATCCGATAAATCAAAGGAAACCTGGACGCCTGGCGCATGCGACTGCACGTGACCCGCAAGCCAGGCCAGGTCATCCAGCGCCTCGGCGATCAGGGGCATGGCGGGCAAGTGCGCACGCGCATCCGCCAAGACCGTGCTATCGCCATAAAGTTGCATCAGCGCGGCAAGGCCGGCAGCCACATCCGGCGGCGCTGTCGCGGTCGCATCGGCCAAGGCCTGCGCATCTTTGGCAGCCAGCGCCTGGTACACCGCCGCCAATTGGCCGGCAGCCAAGCCGGACTCGGCGAGCAAGGCGTGAACGATGCGCGCATCGGCAAAGTCGATGGTGCTGCCCACCACATCCGCCGCCGTGAGCGTGTCCAGAGCCAGCGTGAGGATTTCCAGGTCAGCCTCCAAGCCGGCATGGCCATATATTTCTGCGCCAAACTGCAAGGGCTCGCGGCTGGCCTGTGGGCTGGCGGGTAAGGTGTGCAGGACCGGCCCGCAGTAACACAGGCGGGCGACGCCGCGGCGGTTGAGCAAGTGGGCGTCAATCCGGGCCACCTGCGGCGTGCTGTCGGCGCGCACACCGAGCATGCGGCCTGAGAGTTGGTCCACGAGCTTGAAGGTTTGCAGGTCCAGCCCCTGGTCGCTGCCGCAGAGCAAAGACTCGAGGTGCTCCATCAGAGGCGGCATCACCAGCTCATAGCCGTAGCAGCGGGCCCTATCGAGCAGTTTGCGCCGGATGTCTTCGATCTGCCGCGCCTCCGAGGGCAGAACATCGGCGATGTGGTCCGGCAGGACCCAAGCTGACATGCGGCGCGCCTTAGCGTTTGGTAGCCGCAGCACCACCGCCTGCGTTGCCGCCGTTGCGGAAGGTCTTGAAAAACTCAGAACCGGCCGGATCCAGCACCATCACGTCACTCTTGTTGGCAAAGCTGGCTTTGTACGCGTCCAAGCTGCGATAGAACTGTGCAAACTGGGCGTCACGGCCGAAGGCCTCAGCGTAAATGCGTGACGCTTCGGCGTCACCCTCACCCTTGATTTTCTGGGCGTCGCGGTATGCGTTGGCGATGGCGACTTCACGCTGGCGATCCGCGTCGGCGCGGATTTTTTCGCCTTCGGCAGCACCGGTGGAGCGCAGCTCATTGGCAACACGCTTGCGCTCTGCTTCCATGCGGCGGTACACCGACTCGGTGATGGCCTCGACATAGTCGACGCGCGTGATGCGCACGTCCACCACATCGACGCCCCAGGGCTTCTCGCCCCGCACTTTTTCAAGCACTTCGGCTTTGACCGCGGCCATCAGCGCTTCGCGCTTTTCCGATAACAACTCTTTCACCGTGCGTTTGTTAATCTCTTCCTGGAAGGCATTGCGCACCACCCGGTTGAGTTGGTTGGCACCCGCGCCTTCATTCAAGCCCACATTGCGGATATAGGGCGCTGGATCCGAAATGCGCCAGCGCACATACCAGTCAATCACCACGCGCTGCTTCTCGGCCGTGAGCATGGGCTCGGAGTCGGTGCTGTCCAGCGTCAACAAACGCTTGTCGATGTAGCTGACATTTTGAAAAGGCGGCGGAAGCTTGAAGTTAAGCCCCGGCTCCGTGATGACGTTTTTGATTTCGCCCAACGCGTAGACCACGCCAAACTGGCGCTGATCCACCACAAACAACATCGAACTGCCGATGCCGAAAACCAGCAAAATCGACGCGACGATAAATCCAATACGGTTCATTCCATGCTCTCCTAGCGGGTATCGCGGTCGCGGTTGCGCGAGGTGTCGCGGCTGCGGTTATCCAAGCCGTTGGACGGCGCAAGCGCTGGCGTGGCCGGCTGCACAGGGGCGGGATTGAGCGCCGGGGTCAGCGCATCGATACCGTTCATTTGCAGGATTTTTTCCAATGGCAGGTTCAGCAGCGTCGCACCCTGGCGCGACTCCACCAGCACCTTGGTGACATTGGTGTAAATCTGCTGCATGGCGTCCAGGTACATCCTGTCGCGGGTCACCTGCGGGGCTTTTTGGTATTCGTTGTAAACCGATTTGAAGCGCTGCGCGTCACCCTGCGCCTGCGCCACGATACGGGCCTTGTACGCGTCGGCTTCTTCCTTCAAGCGGGAAGCCGAACCCACGGCACGGGGGATCACGTCGTTGGCATAGGCCTGGGCCTCGTTCTTGGCGCGTTCACGCTCCTGACCGGCTTTCAACACATCGTCAAACGAGGCTTGCACCTGCTCGGGCGGGCGAACCCCGCCTTGCTGTAAATTGATACCGACCACCTCGATACCCACCTTGTAACGGTCCAGAATGTCTTGCATCAGCGTGCGCACGCGGGGGGCAATTTGGTCGCGCTCTTCGGATAGCGCTGCGTCCATTTTCATTTTGCCGATCACTTCGCGTACCGCCGTTTCAGCAGCCTGCACCACGGCTTCGCTGGGGTTCTTGCTCTCGAACAAGTAGGCCCGGGCATCGCTCAAACGGTACTGCACGGCAAACTTGATATCGACGATGTTTTCATCGGCGGTCAGCATGGCCGACTCGCGCAAGCCGGTTGCCTTGAGCACGTTGTCGCGGCCAATGTCCACCGAGCGGATTTGTGTGGCGGAAATCGTCTCATGGCGCTGGATCGGATAGGGCAGGCGCCAGTTAAAACCGGCACCCACCGTGTTCTTGTAACCACCAAACTGCGTAATCACCGCCTGCTGGCCCTCTTGAACGATGAAGAAGCCGGTTCCCAACCAAATCACGACCACGATGGCCGCGATCACCCCGGCGCCCAAACCCGCGTTTTTCATATCCGGCGGGCCCATGGAACCGCCGCCGTTACGCGGTCCCTGCGGCCCGCGTGGGCCGCCACCGAACAGGCCATTGATTTTTTTATTGAAGTCGCGCCATAACTCGTCCAGATCCGGGGGGCCATTGCTCGACGTGGGGCGCGGGGCAGATGTGCGCGGCTCTTGCGGGGGATTAGGTGCTGCCGACGGCTCGTCGGTTTGGGGGGCTTTGGGGTCCTTCGCAGCGTCGGTATCGGAGCGGCCCCAACGGCTGTCATTGAGGCTCCATACCGGTCGCACCCAGCGCAAAATCGCGGCTTGGAGAGTGGAAAACATGGCAAAACGCATACGTCAGCTTTCTTACGGGAATGGGGGATGTTAAGCGTTCAGCGGCACGCGGGTTTGTGTAAGCCCTTCGGCCTCGGACAGAACAGCCGGTGGCTGCGCGCTGTTCCCGCTTGCGGCTCGCGAGAGGCAGTCACGCAGGCCCTGCAAACCGGTCATGGCGCGGGCGCTGATAAAGACCCGCGGGCACTGCAGCCCATCGACTTCGTAGGTGTCGACCATACGCACCGGTTGGGCATCGGATGGCAAAGCGTCTATCTTGTTGAATACCAAAATTTGCGGCACCTCCGCAGCACCGATTTCCTGCAAGACAGCCTGAACTTGCGCGATTTGCTCGGGGAAATTGGGGTTGGATGCGTCCACCACATGCAGGAGCAGGTCTGCATCAACCGCCTCCTGGAGCGTGGCCTTGAAGGCGTCGACCAGACCGTGGGGTAAGTCGCGGATGAACCCCACGGTATCGGACAGGGACACAGAGCGCCCCAAGTCACCGAGGTACATCTGGCGGGTAGTCGTATCCAGCGTAGCAAAAAGCTGATCAGCCGCGTAGGCGCGGGCCTTGACCAGAGCATTGAACAAGGTGGATTTCCCGGCGTTGGTGTAACCAATCAAGGAGATGTTGAACGCCCCATTGCGCTCCCTTTGACGCCGCTGGGTGCTGCGCTGGCGCTGGAGCTTGCGCAGTTGCTCTTTGGTGCGAACGATGTTGGAGGCGATCATGCGCCGGTCCAACTCGATTTGTGTCTCACCGGGGCCGCCGCGTGCGCCGATACCGCCACGCTGGCGCTCTAAATGCGACCAGCGCCGCACCAAGCGGGTACTCAGGTACTGCAGCCGCGCCAACTCCACCTGCAACTTGCCTTCATGGCTTTTAGCCCTTTGGGCAAAAATCTCCAGAATCAAAAATGTGCGATCCGTCACCGGCAATTCCAGCAAGCGCTCCAGATTGCGTTGCTGACCCGGGCTGATCGCCTGGTCAAACAGGATTTCTCCCGCACCCAGCTGGGCCGCCAAGTCTTTGATTTCCTGGGCTTTTCCGCTTCCAACGAACAGGGCTGCAT
>Ga0209552_1000426_pt1 | contig 13443 bp, 11 predicted proteins | sample LauGreFaBDMM15SD_2_FD_188214 | JGI IMG/M metagenome (GOLD analysis project Ga0209552, IMG submission 188214) | Freshwater lake microbial communities from Lake Michigan, USA - Fa13.BD.MM15.SD (SPAdes) (version 2) | ecosystem: Environmental > Aquatic > Freshwater > Lake | place: Lake Michigan, USA... | reverse complement strand
ACCCATCCGCAATTTTCGAGTTCGTAGGGCCGGTACAGCGCCAGGTTGGGGGCCATGCCCGTGCCCTGGTGCTCCGCAATCAGGCCGCCTAGGCGGTCCGCCAGATGCTGCAATTCAGGGGGGATGCGAACTTCCGGGTCGGGGTCCAGGTAATCCACCTGCGCCATCCACACGCCCAGCGGACCGCGTTCGACCGCACCCACCTGGAAACGCAAACCGCCCTGGCAGTCAATGCGAAACAAGGCCGGCTGCAAGGTTTCGAGACGCCTGACAAATGCCATACAACCCCAAGGATGCAGACGCGGCGTCTGGCCAGGCACTTGTACTTCCTGACCCTCGACCAGCCAGGCAATTCCAAAAGGGGTGTTGTCGCGGTGACTGCGCTTGATGAGATCGAGGTAACGGACTTCGAAAATATGCAGAGCCAATGGCCCGTCCGGAAATACGCCCTGCTGCAGGGGAAACAGCGGAATAGGATTTTTATCGGGCACGAATATGAAATATTTTTGTACTAAATTGCTAAATCTATTTTATTTCCAAACGGTTGTAATATCTTTAAGTTATCCGACTTTAATCTGAATTATGCACTTATTGTTGCCAGCCAATGCGCATAAAAAGTCATTTAAAGGGGCCCTGTACTCACTCCACCCAGATCACCCAGCCCCACCAATCAGTAGCCAATACCAGTAAGCCGAACACGATACGGTAGTAGGCAAATCCCGTAAAGCTGTGGGTGGAAATGAACCGCAGTAACCAGCGCACACACAACCAGGCGCTGCCAAACGAAAACAAGAGCCCCACTGCAAACAAGGGCACGTCGGCCAGACTAAGCAGCGCCCGTTCTTTGTACAGGCTATAGGCGCCGGCTCCGATCAGCGTGGGGATTGCCAGAAAAAAGGAAAAATCCGTGGCCGCTTTGCGCGACAGCCCCAGCAACATACCGCCGATGATGGTCGCGCCGCTGCGGCTGGTGCCGGGCACCATGGCCAGGCATTGGGCCAGCCCGACTTTGAGTGCGTCCAGCGGCGTCATGTCGTCCACGGTGGCAACCGCTTGCGGGTAGGCCGAGGGATCGGCATCGCGCCGGGACTGTCGCCGCTCGGCCCACAAAATCACCAATCCGCCGGCAATAAATGTGCTGGCCACGACCACCGGGGTGAACAAATGGGCCTGGATCGCTTTACCGAACAGCAAGCCCAAAACCACCGCCGGTAGAAAACCAATGAACACATTGAGGGCAAAGCGCTGCGCATCCAGGTCTGCGGGCAACGCAAGGACGGTGGCGCGGATTTTTTCCCAATAAACCAGAATCACCGCAAAGATGGCACCGGTCTGGATCGCAATCTCAAACACCTTGCCTTTGTCATTGGCAAAGCCCAGCAATGAGCCCGCCAGAATCAAATGTCCGGTGGATGAGATGGGCAAAAACTCGGTAACCCCTTCGACCACACCCATGATGGCCCCGTTGATCAGCATCGACACATCATCCACACGCAATCCTTTGAAGTATGGGCCGATTATTCATGCCGCAGCGCTGCGATCGGCAGCATCTGCGATGCCCGGCGCGCTGGGTAGTAGCCAAAAAAGATACCCACCAGCCCGGAGAAGCCCACCGCCAGCAGCACCGCGCCCGGACTCAGGCTGACCTGCCAACCGGCCAGCGTGCCAATCAACCAGGTCGCCGCCGCGCCCAGCACCACGCCGAGCGCGCCGCCAACCAGGCTCAGGGTGATGGCCTCGATCAGGAACTGCGCCAGGATGTCGCGCCCGCGCGCACCCACCGCCATGCGCAGGCCGATCTCGCGGGTGCGCTCGGTCACGCTGACCAGCATGATGTTCATGATGCCGATGCCGCCAATCACCAGGCTGATGCCGGCCACGGTCGCCAGCAGCAGCGTCATGACCCGGCTGGACTCTTCCTGGGCGCGCAGCATCTCGGTGAGGTTGCGCACGCTGAAAGGGTCTTCCGCACCGGGTTGCACCTTGAAGCGCTGGCGCAAGAGTTCCTTGACGCGCTCTTCCACCGCGCCCATGTCCTGCCCCTCGCGCACCTTCACCGAAATCGCGCCCACGCGCTTCAAGCGGCTGGTGGCATCGCCACCCCACACGCGGTTGCGCAAAGTGCCCAGCGGCAGCATGACCACATCGTCTTGGTCTTGCCCCATGGAGTTCTGGCCTTTGGGGCTGAGCACGCCCACAACGGTCATCGGGATGCCGCGCAGGCGCACGGTTTGCTCCACCGGGTCCTGGTCGCCAAACAACTCGCGGGCCACGGTTGCGCCCAGCCACACCACTTTGGCCGACCCCGCCAATTCGGCTGTGTCAAAAGGACGCCCGCTGCGCAGCGGCCAATCGCGCGCCTCCAGGTAATCGTTGTTGACCCCCATGACGGTGGTGCCCCAGTTGCTGTTGCCCCAAACCACCTGCCCGGTGGCGCGCGAGGTGGGTGCAGCCACCTGCACCTCGGGGATTTCCAGGCCGATGGCCAGGGCGTCTTCTTCGGTCAGGCGCTGGCGGGTTTGCGCGCCCAAACGCACGCCCGCTTGCGAGACACCGCCGGGCACCACCAACATGATGTTGGAGCCCAGCGCCTGCATCTGCTCCTGCACCCGGTCCGTCGCCCCCTGCCCCACCGCCACCATGGCAATCACAGCCCCCACGCCAATAATGATCCCCAGCATGGTCAACACGCTGCGCAGCGCGTTAGCAGCCAAGGCCCGCCACGCACTGCGAAACGCCGCCCACGCACTCATGCTGCTTCCCCCGAAATCGGGGTCAGATCCCGATTGTTCCGATTGTTTTCATCGGCCACCAAGCGCCCATCTTTGAACAGCAAGCGCCGCCGCGCCCACGCCGCCATGTCGGCCTCGTGGGTAACCAAAATCACTGTGATGCCCTGGCGGTTCAGGGTATCGAGCAGTTGCATGACCTCGGCGCTGGTTTCAGAATCGAGCGCACCGGTGGGCTCATCGGCCAAGATAAGCGCGGGCTCATTCACCAGCGCCCGCGCAATCGCCACCCGCTGCTGCTGCCCGCCCGAAAGTTGCGCCGGGCTGTGGCTGCTGCGGTCACCCAGGCCCACGCGCTGCAGCGCTGCCAAGGCTCGGCGGCTGCGCTCGGGCTGGCGCACACCGGCGTACAACAAGGGCAGCTCCACGTTCTCCAAGGCCGAGGTACGCGGCATCAAGTTGAACTGCTGAAACACAAAGCCCATGCGCCGGTTGCGCAGTGCGGCCAGGGCATCGGCATCGCGGTCTTGCACCGGCACACCATCGAGCACATAGCTGCCGGACGTGGGCGTGTCCAGGCAACCCAGAATATTCATCAGTGTGGACTTGCCCGAGCCCGACGCGCCCATGATGGCGACAAACTCGCCCGCTGCAATCTCCAGGTTCACGCTACGCAATGCGTGCACGGTTTGCCCGGCCGAATAGAACTTGCTGAGATCGCGCAGCACGATCAGCGGCAGCGCAGTGCTTGGGGCGTGCACGGCGCTCAGAAGTGCGGGCGTGCGCCTGCGGGCTTGGGCGCGGCAGCAGGCGGGGTTTTCACAGCCACCAGCACCTCGGTACCGGCTGCCAATTCGGCGCCCAGCGGTGCTTGCGGGTCGTCCACCAGCTCAGTGAGGCTGCCGTCGCTGATGCCCGTGCGCACCGCCAGCGCACGTGGTTTGCCAGCAGCGTCCAGCACATACACCCGGCCCAGCCCCTTGCCTTTGACGGCAGGCTCCACGCCGGCAATCCGCAGGCGAAGCGCGCCGTTGGGCACGCGCAAAACACCAGGCCGTTCCTGGGTGACCACGCGCACATTGGCGGTCATTCCGGGCAGCAAGCGGCCATCGGTATTGGCGTAGCTGAGCACGGCCACATAGGTCACCACATTGGCCACATTGAGCGCCGCCTTACGTACCTGGCGCACCTCGGCGTCGAAGGTTTGGCCGGGAAATGCATCCACGGTGAACGTGGCTTTTTGTCCGACCGTCAAGCGGCCCACATCGCTCTCGTCAATCGCCGCCTCCACCTGCATGTCGCGCAGGTTCTTGGCGATGATGAACAGCTCGGGCGACTGCAAGCTGCTGGCCACGGTCTGGCCGCGCTCAATAGCCCGCTTGATCACAATGCCCGCCACTGGTGACGTGATGCGCGTGCGCCCCAAATCGATACCGGCCTGGGCGAGGGCCGCTTTGCGCTGCGCCACGGTGGCCTGCGCCTGCTTCACTTGCGCCTGCGCCACACCCACCTGCGCCTGCACGGCTTTCAGCGCCTCGGCGTTGGTGCTGGCCAAAGCCCGCACCCGCTCGCCCTCGGCCTGCGCCACAAACTGCTTGTCGACCAAGCCCTGGGTGCGCGCATCGTTGCGCTGCGCCTCGCGCAGATCCACCTGCGCGCGCGACACCTGTGCTTGCGCCGCCAGCGCATTGGCCTGGGCCGTCAGCACCGCCGCTTGCGCCGCCTCCAAGTCCGCCTGGGCGGCGCGCACGCGGAAGTCAAAAGTCTGCGGATCGATTTGCGCCAGCAGCTGCCCGGCCTGCACCTCGTCATTGAAATCCACCAGCACATCGCGAATCTGCCCGCTAACCTGCGTGCCCACGGTGACCAGCGCCACGGGATTGACCGCGCCGGTTGCCGCCACCACCGCCTGCAAATCCCCCCGGCTGACCGGCGCGCTGCGGTATTCCACACCCGCAGGCGCGCCCCGGTACCACCAACCGAACGCCAAAGCCAATGCCAGAAGCAAAAAGCCGCCTGTCCACACAATTTTCTTCATGCGGGGATTGTAGGAAGGGGGTATGACCCCCGTCTAAAATCCCCTGATGACTGCCCCCTCTCCCGCAAAAACCTCTGAAACCAACAAACCCAGCAACTTTTTGCGCCAGGTGATTGAAGGCGATCTGGCACGCGGCACCTACGCCAGCCGCCGCTGGGCCGGTAGCCCCGGCGACGCAGCCCACCACGCAGCCGGCGTGCCTGATCCGGCCAAAATCCGAACCCGTTTTCCGCCCGAGCCCAATGGCTATTTGCACGTTGGCCACGCCAAAAGCATTTGCCTGAACTTCGGACTGGCGCGCGATTACGGCGGCGTCTGCCACATGCGCTTTGACGACACCAACCCGGAAAAAGAAGACACCGAATACGTGAACTCGATCCTGGACGCGGTGCGCTGGCTGGGCTTTGGCTGGGATGCCAACGGCACGTCGCACTTGTTCCAGGCCAGCGACTACTTCGACTTTATGTACCGCGCTGCCGAGTATTTAATCGAAGCCGGCCACGCCTACGTGGACGAACAAAGCGCCGACGAAATGCGCGCCAACCGGGGCGACTTTGGCAAGCCCGGCGTTAACAGCCCCTTCAGAGGCCGCACGCCCACGGACAACCTGGCCCGCTTTCGTGAGATGCGCGATGGCTTGCATGCCGATGGTGCCATGGTGCTGCGCGCCAAGATTGATATGGCTAGCCCCAACATCAATATGCGCGACCCGGCCATTTACCGCATCCGCCGCGCCACGCACCACAACACGGGCGACACCTGGTGCATCTACCCGATGTACACCTACGCGCACCCGCTGGAAGACGCGCTGGAGCAAATTACCCACAGCATCTGCACGCTGGAGTTTGAAGACCAGCGCCCGTTTTACGACTGGGTGCTGCTGCGCCTGGCCGAAGGCGGCCTGCTGGCGCATCCGCTGCCCCAGCAATATGAATTTGCGCGCCTGAACCTGACCTATGTGATCACCAGCAAACGCAAACTGGCCGCGCTGGTGAACGAGCACAAGGTCAATGGCTGGGACGACCCGCGCATGCCCACAATAGTCGGCCTGCGCCGACGCGGCTACACGCCCGAGAGCCTGCAACTCTTTGCCGAACGCATTGGCGTGACCAAGAGCGACAGCTGGATCGACTATTCGACCTTAGAGGGCTGCCTGCGCGAAACCCTGGACGGCAGCGCCGCGCGCGCCATGGCGGTGTTGGACCCGGTGAAATTAGTACTGACCAACTGGGACGAAGTCATGGGCGCGGGCACGCTGGACTCCTGCAGCGCGCCGGTCCATCCGCACCACCCCGAGCTGGGCAACCGCCAGTTTGTGATTGGCAAAGAGGTCTGGATCGAGCGCAGCGACTTTGAAGAAACACCGCCACAAGGTTTTTTCAGGCTCTTCCCCGGCAACAAAGTGCGGCTGAAATACGGCTACATCATTGAATGCACGGGCGCTGCCAAAGACGCCAGCGGCCGCGTCACCGAAGTCCACGCCACGCTGATCCCCGACACCAAAAGCGGCACGCCGGGCTCGTCCAGCGTCAAGGTCAAAGGCGTCATTACCTGGGTCAGCGTACAAGACGGCCTGACCGCTGAAGTGCGCATGTACGACCGCCTGTTCCTGGACCCGCAGCCCGACGCCGGCGGCAAAGACTACCTGGAAAGCCTGAACCCCGACAGCCTGAAAATCGCCACCGCCATCGTCGAGCCCTCACTGGCCACGGCGCTGCCGGATGCGAAGTTTCAGTTTGAGCGACTTGGCTACTTCGTGGCGGATCAAGTGGACCACTCGGCGGGCAAGCCGGTGTTTAATTTTGCGGTGGGGTTGAAGGATTCGTTTGGGAAGTAGCGAAGGCGAGGAATAGTTCCGCCACTTGACGACTTAGTCATTAGCAACCAAAATGGTTGCCAAACGGTTGGAGCCCCTGTTGACCACCACACTCACACTGAAAAACATACCTGACGAGGTCTATGCGCTATTACGCGCGCAGGCCACCAGCAACCGCCGCAGCCTCAATAGCGAGGCCATCGTCTGCCTGGAAACCGTGCTGCGCGTTGGCACGCCCAACACCGAAGATCGACTGAAGCAGATCCGCGCCTTGCGGGCCAGCTTAGGCAAAACCAAATTTGCCGCAAGCGACATTGACAAATTCAAACGCCAGGGCCGCGCGTGATCGTTGTAGATACCAACGTCATCGCCTACCTGCTGATACCCGGCCCTTGGACTGAGGCGGCGGAAGATCTGCTGCAAGCCGAACCGGTATGGGCCGCACCCCCTCTGTGGCGCAGTGAGTTCCGCAATATTCTGGCCGGCTATCTACGCCGTGGAACCCTCGGCTTTGAGCAAACGCTGGCGCTGCAATCCACCGCAGAAAGCCTACTGGCAGGCCATGAAACTAGCGTGGACTCGCGGGCAGTGCTCGAGTTGGTGCGGGGCAGCAACTGCTCTGCTTATGACTGCGAATTCATAGCCCTTGCGCGTCAAAGCGGTTCGGTTCTTTACACCTTGGACGCCAAATTACTGGCTACATTTCCGGATACTGCTAAGCCATTGAACAAGGGCAAGAGATAAGGCTTTGAGTTACCAGTTGGACGTAGTTTCCGCAATCCTCGGCCTATCAAACCCCATCCAGGCGAAATCTCGCGCCACTCCTTGACCTAAAGCAAAGACCAACAGGTGCTGCCATGCCCCAATGGCGCATCCACGGTGCGAGGCACTTCTTCGAAGTCACGCCCTCCCACGCGCCATCCGAAAGTTCACCATGTCCAACAAAAATGTCACGGTCACGCTGCAACAACAAGCGGACTACCGCTTCGCGATTTGCTTTGATGAGGCCATGCCGATTTTGGTAGGCGACGAGCCCGCGCCTTTGGGGACTGGCTTGGGGCCGTCGCCCGTGCAATTGCTGTGCGCCGCCGTCGGCAATTGCCTGAGCGATTCGCTGTTGTTTGCATTCCGCAAGTTCAAGCAAAGGCCCGATCCCATCCACTGCACGGTATCGGCTGTGGTGGGCCGCAACGCGCAAGGACGGATGCGCGTTTTGCATATGAGCGCCAAGCTGCAACTCGGCACCCACGCCTCTGAAATAGAACATGCCGAGCGCGTACTCGCCCAATTCGAAGAGTTTTGTACGGTGACCCAAAGCGTCGGGCAAGGCATCCCCATCCATACCCGGGTGGTCGATGCGGCAGGCACGGTGCTCAAGGAATGAGCAAGCGCATCGGCTAATTGCCGTTGCCCGTCTTAAAAATTTCTTCACTCCAACCAAAATCTTGGGCAAACACCTGCGCCAAGCTCCGGTAACCGGCCGGCGTGAAGTGAATCAGGTCGCGCGCCATGAGCGGCGGGTTTTTTGCAGCCCAGCCATAGCTGCTGGCTTGGCCACCCATGGCATGCTGCATGCTCCAACTGCTGCAGCCCCATTGCTCACCAATGCGCATCTGGATGTCGTTGATTTTTTGGTGCACACGGGCGTACTGCAAGAGCACACTATCCGGCGGGCGTTTTGCGGCGGGCGACGGTCGCACGGCAGCCTTGGATTTTTTGTTCTTTACCTTGGCATTCGCCCTGGCCTTGGCCTTGGCCTTGGCATTCGCCTTAGCCTTAGCCTTGTTTTTCTTTTTGGCTTGACGCAGGCTGGACTTGCGCACCAGCACGCCACGGTCACCCGGCCCGATCAACAGGCATTGCGCCTGCGGAAACACGGTTTTGAGATTCTTCACCGCCTGCACCAAACCATCTTCATAGGCGCTGGCGTCAAAATTTTTCTGGTTGCCCTCGTTGGTACCAAAAGCCAGGGCCACGACCTGGTAAGGGTTATTCGGAAACCATTGGGCCAAGTATGCCAGATCGGTCTGTTGCCAGGACCGCACCGTAGCACCCGGAAACGCGAAAACATCGAACTGCAGACGCGTCGTTGGCAAGGCATCCAGACCCAGGCCGTGTACGCGCAGGCTGCCGCTGATCAGCCGCAGCGCCAGCGTGGACAAGGGTTGGTCGGAGCGCAGTTCCAGCACAGCGGGGCCTTGCTCGGCGCTGAGGCTTATGATCATTTCGTCCCCTTGGTCAACCGATAGGGCGACGACGATGGGCTGCGCGGTTTGGTGGAACATCAGCCGCAGCTTTTTGTTTACCGCCACAGCGTCAGCGCTTCGGACGTCCCACTGCAAGAGCGCGCCCGGCTCCTGCGAGACCAGACTCACCATGGCCGGGCCCGGTGCGTCGGCGGCCTCTTTGCCCCGGTACGCCGCGTCATACGACCAACCCGCAGATACGCAGGTCTTGCGCGCTGGTAGACGCACGCCAGGCCGGTTCATGGTGGCCGGAATCACCGCGCTTTGGACCTGCTCAGGCCGCAGCCCGGACAGGGTGATGAGCTCTTGCGAAAAAAAGGCGGCCGCCATATGGCTGTCGCCCCATAAGGCGATGCGCAAGCCCTGGCGCTCGTCTATGGCGCGCCGGAAAAAATCAGCCCCTTGCCCGTCGGGAGGCCGCAGGCCCTCGGGCTCGTCTGTCGCGACCTCCAAGCGCGCGGCTTCAACCTCTTCCAGATCCGGCTGCACCAGCGGATCGTCCGTTGGGGCGGCTGCGGGGGCTGTTGGGCTGGGCAGGGGCTTAGGGCGGCAGACCAGATCGGACACGCCGGCTTGCGCGGCAACATCCAGCGTGATCACGGTCATGGCCTGGGCCTGCAGCGCCAAACAACACGCGAGCGCGCATGCCAAGAGCCTATGCGGGTACATCAATACAAGCCCCGGTGAAAAAACATTGACATCCATTGGCGTTCATTCCTTCTCAAGTGCCGGGCTGACCGGCGGCGCAGCCACCGCCTCCGGCGGGCTTGTGCATGCGGGCCGCAGCGCACCGGAATCGGCGTCAGCGCAGGCAGCGGCCAGTGCTTCGGGTTCCGCCGCCTCCACGGGCTCAGACCCAGGCACGACGCTGGACGGTGCCCTTCTCTTTTGTGTTTCTGGAAGTGGCGCACCGGTGAGGCTGAGGCCCGCACCAATCGCGTTGACAAAGCGCCGCATGCCCTTGGACGATAAATGCACGCCATCGGCCACAAAGTAGGCGGGGTTCTCCTGGCCCATGGCACTCCAATCGACAAGGTAGACGTTGTCGAAATCCGCAATGACGCGCTGAATCAGTTCATTGTTTTGCGCGGTCCAGCGCCGGTCTGCGTAGTTGTTGACCACCACAACCCGGGTGGAATTGCGCAGAAAGGTCAGGATTTGGCGGAAATGCTTTTCGTAGATATAGCCATTGGTCCCCAAATGGAGCACCACAAAGTCGGGCGTTTTGTGCTTTGCGAAAAATTGTTGAAGCACAGTGAGCCCCTCGCTCGCCTGTCGCCCCACTGCGGCATCGACATACATATTGGGGAACGAGCGCAACAGCGCACCGCGCGCACCCAACATCACCGAATCACCCAGAACCAGTGTGCGCTGCCCGTAGGTGTCAAACCGCGTGTAGCTGGCGTCAAGCCCTGCTATACCGTGCCGTGTAGCCTCGGCGGGCTCTTCGGATACGGGCCCCACATTCTGCCCAGCGTCCGGCGCGCTGGCGGCTTGGGGGTCCGGCACATAGGTGTTGACGGCATAGCTTGCGCTCAGTACAAAGGCGAGCGCCAGCGCGACACTGCGGCGCTTTCGGCTGCCCGGCGACGCCGCATTTTTCCATGGTAACTCGGTGAGCCGGTAAGAACATTCGGCTGCGAAACCGGTCACCACCAAGCGTTGTGCGGCCACCCAGAGATCAGAGGCATCCTCCGGATTGATCCAGATAAAAACAGGCCAATGCCACAGGTAGAGCGAATACGAACGCGTGCCGACCCAACGAACCAGATCGCGCGCATGCTCCACCATGGGCCATTTGAATTGCACAAGCGGAGCCGGGTCGGTCACCAGCACAACCATCAAGGCGCTGCAGCAGGAAAACAGAGCGAATCCGCCCAGGTAAACAAACGGAATTTGGTCGTGCCAATTCCACCCCATCCATAGCAAGGCACTGAGGGTCCACAAGGCCAAGGGAATGCGTACGCGGGCATCACGGCAAAACGGCAGCGACCCGCCCACGTGGGTTTTGGGGTTCCAAAAACACGCCAGGCCAGCGCCTATGAAAAGACCCATCACATGGGTATCCGATCCAAAGTACACCCGGCTCGGGTCCGCGCCCTCCATCTCGTAGGTGTACCAATAGGCCATCAGCAGGGTGCTGAGCAGCGCCAAAGCCAGGCATACAAAGCCCAGTACCTGGCGTGACCCACGGCGCAGCAGCGCAATCAGCAAAACAGGCCATACCAGGTAGTACTGCTCCTCGATCGCCAGGGACCACAAATGCTGGAAGATGCGGGGGTTGTGCAGACCTTCAAAATACGATTGCTGCGAATAGATTTGCCACCAGTTCGACAGATAAAAGGAAAAAGGCAGGTCGGCGATCAACTGGGCATAGGCCTTGGGGGCCAGGTGCGGGGTCAGCCAAGTGCACACCAGCACCATGGCCGCAAACGGCGGGAACAGGCGGTGAAAACGGCGCACGAAAAACGGGATCAGCGCAATCCGTCCCGTCTCCTGGTGTTCTGCCAGCAGCAAAGACGTAATCAAAAAGCCCGAGATCACGAAAAACAGATCGACCCCGAGAAAGCCGCCGTTTGCGATACCGGCCAGATTCAGGTGGTACACCACCACCATCAGAACCGCCAGCGCGCGCAAAGCGTCCAGACCAAACCAACGGCTCTCAAGGGGCTTGACCTCTACACGGCTGTTCACGGCGAACACTGTTATGACTAAAAATTATTTGGCTTGCAAAGCCGGCCGTTGAATAGCAGCGGCAAACAAGCGCGCACTCTCGGCATAGCCCTGGCTGGTGAGGTGCATCCAATCGGGCTGGGCCAGTGGCTCGGCGCGCTTTGCCCAGGCGGCTGCGCTTTTGGGGCCGCCCATGGCTTTTTGCCAATCCCAGTGTGCGCAGCGGAACTCCGGACTCACCCGCGCCTGCACTCTGCTGATCGACTGGTGGCGCGCTGGATAGTCAATTGATTTACCGGTCTGTGCCAGTCCAACGCGGTCCGGCGGGCCGATCACCACGCAGCGCACCTTGGGATACATCGCGCGAAATTGCCGCAATTCCTTGCGCAAAGCCGCTGCATAGTTGTCGGCTTGGTAACTGTCACTGGGTGCCTCGTTGGCACCGTATTGGAAGACGACCATGTCGTAGTGCGCGCTGACCGGTTTGATTTTTTTCTGCGACCAGCCCTTGGACTGTGCGCCGGGGGTGCTGAAAATATCGAACAGCAATTTGGGGGTGCTGCGGTACACCGGCTCAAACCCGGTGATGTCCAACACCCCGGCGATCAGGCGCAAGCGCACGGTTCTGATCTCGGTCTCCGGCATGAGCTGCAGGGCCTGCACCGCGCCCTCGAGCACCAACGGGGCGGCTTCCGGGCCGCCATTGATGGAGATGCCCAGAATCAGGTTGGCATCGGGGTCCGGTTGATGGAGATGGATGTTGAGCCATTGGGGCGCGGGCGCGCCATCGGCACCGGGAAAATCCAGCACCAGCATCTCATCGTTGGCCTCGGACTTCAGCTTCACCAGCGTGCTGGTAAAGCCGGTCTCTCGCGCCGAACTACGGTAGGCAAAATTCAGATTCCATCCCTTGCTCAGGCACGCCCTGGCAATACCGAGGCGTACGCCCGGCAAGCCGATAGCCGGCTGTATGAACCCAGCCCGCGCGCCCTCTGCGGGGAAGCCCCAAGCCTGCAACATGGCGTCCACAAAACTACCCGACGCAGTATGGCTGTCTCCCCAAACACCCACGCGGATGGCGGAGGGGTACTGCGGGGAGGCCCGCCATGGGGCGGACCCATCGGTTGCGGTGGTGAATTGCACATCGGCCGGGCCGCGGTCTTTACTGGTCAGCGCGGTTTGAAACAGATCATCGCAACGCCGATTCCGATCGGCCGCCGCCACAGTGCCCGCATCAGCCAGCGCCGGAAGCACCGGCAATAGAACGCAATACAGGCATGCGTAAGTCCAACGTGTCATGACGAATCCCAATCAGAACCTCAGAGCGTAGCACTGCCTTTTCGCAGCGGCAGCGCGGTCTTGTAGCGCACCTGTTTGAGGGCGAAGCTGCTGCGGATTTTTTCCACGCCGGGTATGGGTGTGAGTTGCTCCAGAATGAACTTCTCCAGCGTGCCCATGTCGGCAATGGCCACACGGATCAGATAGTCAGAGTCGCCGGTCATCAGGTAGCACTCCATCACCTCGTCGTGCTCCGCAATGCGGCGCTCAAACTCGGCGAGCGCGGCTTTGGATTGCTCTTTCAGGCTGATGGAGATGAACACATTCAGCCCCAGGCCCAGCGCCTGCGGCTGGGTCAGCGCCACATAGCGCTGGATCACGCCGCCCGCCTCCAACGCCTTGACCCGGTTCAGGCAGGGCGAGGGTGACAAATGCACCCGCCGGGCCAGCTCCACATTGGTCAGCGAACTGTCTTCTTGCAGTTGCGCCAATATTTTGTAATCCACGCTGTCCAAAAGCATAAAAACTTTCAATTTATGAATTGACTTTAATTTTATGCTCTCAAACGCCATTTTCAAGTCATAAAAAAACAGCACATGCCGCGTCCGTCTGCCTATATTCAAGTCATGAATCAACCACGCCATGCCACCGACCATGCTGCAA
>Ga0209552_1000418_pt1 | contig 13530 bp, 9 predicted proteins | sample LauGreFaBDMM15SD_2_FD_188214 | JGI IMG/M metagenome (GOLD analysis project Ga0209552, IMG submission 188214) | Freshwater lake microbial communities from Lake Michigan, USA - Fa13.BD.MM15.SD (SPAdes) (version 2) | ecosystem: Environmental > Aquatic > Freshwater > Lake | place: Lake Michigan, USA... | reverse complement strand
GTCGCGACCCGGACTTTATCGAAGAAGACTAGCGACGCTTCTTGGCCGACTGCAGCTGCAGCACCACCTCTTGAAGCGAATCACTTCTGCGGTTTGCCTTGAGCATGGCGCGTTCCGAGGCCAAACGCTCTAAACGCCAAACGTCCCGCTGGCTTGCATTCTTAAGCACGCGCTCCTGGAGCGAATCGGCGCGGACTTGCATGGCAGCAAGCTCCTGGGTCCTTTGCTCCAGTTCCTGAGCGAGCTCAATCAAAGCCTGCTCCGACTGTCCAGCCCATGAGTCTAAGGTTGACAGGCTATCCCTGACGGCATGGAGACGTTGGTCCGCAATAAGACTGTCGCTGCGCAGGCGGCTGGTCTGCACGACCTGAGCCTCATAGGCATCCTTGGGCACCCCACAGGAGGCAACAAAAACCAACATTCCGAGCTGTACTAGCGTTCGCACAGGCTAAAGGTAGGGCGCATCGTACCTTTGCTCCATGCCCCTTTTTGACGTTCGAAGCCCTTCGGAGTATGCCTGCGGTCACGTGCCCAGCGCTGTTTCAGTCCCCTTGTTTAGCGACGAGGAACGCGCTGAAATTGGCACCGTCTACAAGCAAAAATCGGAGGCCAAGGCCCTCCGGCTGGGTTTAAAGTATGCCGGACTGCGCATGGCAGACCTTGTGGCCCAAGTCGATGCCATCGCCAAACGCGACCAGAGCCCAGTGGAAGTTTACTGCTGGCGGGGCGGGCAGCGAAGCGGATCCGTATCGTGGTTGCTGCGCACTGCAGGCTATGAGGTTCTGCAATGGCCCGGGGGCTATAAATCCTACCGGCATGGGGTGCTGGAGTCATGGGCAAGCCCTAGGCCCTATGTGGTGCTAGCAGGGCAAACTGGTACGGGCAAGACCGAGGTACTTAGGGCCATGATGGCACAAGGCGCTGCCGTGCTCGACCTCGAGGGTTTGGCCAGCCATAAGGGCTCGGCCTTTGGGCAAATTGGAGAGCTTCCCCAGCCCAGCAGCGAGCAGTTTGAGAACAATGCAGCCCTAAAATTGGCAGAACTCGAGGGAATTCCGCGCATTTGGATCGAAGACGAGTCGCGATCCATCGGTCGCATTTGGCTGCAGCAAAGTTTTTTTGCCCTTAAAAAGTCCGCGCCAATTGTGGTTCTGGAGCGCAGTCTTGAAGAACGCATTGACCGACTTGTTGTAGCCTATGGCGAGGCTTCAAGCGAGGAGCTGGCCGGCAACTTCCGCCAAATATCAAAGCGACTCGGGGACCAAAGCGCCCGAACGGCTATTGAGTTTGTCAATCAAGGCAATCTCGCGGATGCGGCACGAATCGCACTGCACTACTACGACCGCACCTACTCCGAGAGCTTGGCGCTCCGGCGAGGCAGCGTTATTGACACCGTGAACGGATCTGGGCTAAGCGACGAAGAAATTGCACAACGATTAATTGATAGGGTATGAAGCTGACGGAATTTAACCCCGGATCAGGCTGCGGCTGCAAACTTGGCCCGGATGCCCTGCAGGGTATTTTGGGAGCAAGCGGCATCCGCGCCGACGATTTTTGGCCCCTACTTTGGGTGGGGCACGAGCATTCCGACGACGCCGCGGTGATTGACCTTGGCGACGGGCGGGGGCTGGTTCAAACGGTAGACTTTTTTACCCCCATTGTCGACGACCCCTATGACTTTGGACGCATTGCCGCTACCAACGCATTGAGCGACGTCTATGCCATGGGCGGCCGACCCATTTCGGCCCTTGCCCTGCTGGCCTGGCCTATTGAACGACTGCCTGCTGCGCTAGCTGGACGCGTAATTGAAGGAGCTCGTGACGTATGCAGGGCCGCGGGAATTCCCCTTGCTGGGGGGCATAGCATTGATATTCCTGAGCCCCTTTTTGGTCTGAGCGTTAGCGGTTTGGTCGATAAGGCTGCCCTGAAGACGAATTCCAATGGCCGGGCGGGCGACCTGCTCTTTTTAACCAAGCCCTTGGGCCTTGGCATGCTTGCTACAGCAACCAAGCGATCGACAGCGAGCGACATCGACCGCGCTTGGGCGTTAAAAACCATGCTTCGGCTTAATGATGTTGGGCCTAAGCTGGCGGAGCTGCCCGGACTGCACAGCATGACCGACGTGACTGGATTTGGGCTTGCCGGGCACCTGCTCGAAGTAGCCAAGGCCAGCGGCCTTCGCGCGGAACTGAATCAAAGCGCAATCCCAACCTACGACAGCGCGCGACTGCGCGAACTCTACGGGCAGTTTTGCTTGCCCAACCTGACCACGACCAACTATAGGGCCGTTCAGGCGGAGTCCAGCCCAATGGACGGTTTTGCGATGTCGGTACTTTGCGACCCCCAAACCAGCGGCGGATTGCTGCTTTTTGTAGGGCCAGAGGACGCGGAAGCCGCAGTAGAAATCCTCAAAGGCGAAGGTCTGGAGCATGCCTGCATTGGGCGAATGGCCAATTATGACAAGGACCAACCGAGGCTAACAATTGTATCGTAATATTGCAATATTGCAATACTACGTTTATGGGAAGCAGCCACACCGAATCCTTTAATGCCGAGCACCTTGCCCTGGCAAACCTCTTTAAGGCATTAGGCCATCCCGCGCGTTTGGCCATTGTCCAGGCACTTGCTGCACAGACCGCATGCATTTGCGGAGAATTTGTAGAGGTTACTGGGCTTTCGCAGGCTACGGTTAGCCAGCACCTCAACGAACTCAAGGTCGCCGGCCTGATTCAGGGCAGCATTCAGGGTCCCAAAACATGCTATTGCTTGGCTCCGAAGACCTTGGCCTTCCTTAGTGCGTCCATTGCACAGCTGCAAAGTCCCGAAATGTTGTGCTGCTAATTCCTGCAAAAGATACCCGTGAAGCGGCCGAAGCTTTGAGTCGTGAATTGGCCAAAGGGCCGATCCAGCTCCTTTTTGTCTGCACCCATAATTCCCGACGCAGCCAGCTTGCAGAAGCCTATGCGGCATGGCTCTGGCGGGGCAATCCAGCCATTACCGTGCGCAGCTGCGGGACCGAGCGCACCGGCTGCCATTCTTCTACGGCGAGGGCGCTTGAAGATTCAGGATGGGTCGTTAAGCCCGAGCAGGATGGGTATTATCGCATCCAAAAAGACAAGGTCGACCGCCTGCTCTACTCCAAAACCCTAGAAGAAATTCCGCGCGACCTGCCCATAGTTGCCATGATGACCTGCGCCGAGGCAGACGAGGCTTGCCCAGCAATTTTTGGTGCCGCAGCCCGCATTCCTTGGCGCTACCCCGACCCTAAAGTGGCCGACGGAACCGCCGAGTCCGCTGCAACCTACCTCCGAGTGGCCAATGCCATAGAGGCCGACCTCCAGGATCTTTTTAACCAAACCAAATCCGCACAGTGAAATTTTTAGATAAGTACCTAACCCTTTGGATTTTTGCCGCAATGGCCCTGGGTGTCGCCTTGGGCGCATTCACCAACATTGAAACCCTACTGGACGGTCAACCCGGGAGCATTCACCCTGGCTTAGCTATCGGCCTGATTGCGATGATGTTGCCTCCCTTGGCCAAGGTGAACATGAGCCAGCTCCCGCGCGTTTTCAACAACACCCGACTGCTTGGCACCTCCCTGCTGCTTAATTGGGTCGTCGGTCCGATTTTTATGTTTGCCCTGGCTTGGATTTTTGTACGCGACCAGCCGGCCTACTTTAACGGACTCATTCTCATCGGACTCGCCCGCTGCATCGCCATGGTAGTGGTTTGGAACGACCTCGCCTGCGGAGACCGCGACTATGCGGCGGGTTTGGTCGGGCTCAACAGCCTGTTTCAAATGTTTTTTTATGCTGCTTACGCTGCTTTTTTCCTCAACGTAGTTCCTCCCTGGGTCGGAATGGCCCAGCAGTCCCTGTCGATTGACACCATGCTTGTAGCCCAAAGCGTCCTTCTTTATCTGGGCCTTCCCTTTGCGCTAGGCCAGGCCTTGCGCTGGTTGAGCATCCGCTTGCGGGGCGAGAAGTGGTTTACTGAGGTCCTTGCCCCGCGCATCTCGCCGATCACCTTGATTGCCCTGCTTGCTACGATTGTTCTCATGTTTTCGCTCAAAGGCGATCAGGTCCTCGCCCTTCCCATGGACGTTCTTCGCCTGGCCCTTCCCCTGCTGCTGTACTTTCTCGGCATGTTTTTCTTTACTTTTTGGCTGGCAAAACGCCAAGGTGCGGACTATCCAACCACGGCAGCCCTGTCGTTCACTTCTGCAGGGAACAATTTTGAATTGGCCATCGCAGTGGCCATTGCGTCTTTTGGACTTGGTTCGGGCGAGGCCTTTGCAGGGGTAATTGGTCCGCTCATTGAGGTTCCTGCCCTAATTATTTTGGTGCAAGTTGCCCTGCGCGCCAAAAAGCGCTTCGTAGCTTAGTGGCTATGGCAAAGTTTATAAGTACCTATTTGGGCAGCATGCGCTGCGAGAACCTTCACGAGCAATCGGGCACGCGCATTTTGACCGATGCTCCGACCGACAACATGGGTCAGGGGTCTGCATTCTCCCCCACCGACCTTTGTGCCCTGAGCCTGACGACCTGCATTATTACCACCATGGGAATTTATGCGGCGACCAAGGATTTTGCCATTGCTTCCGCCGAAGCAAGCACTATCAAGCATATGGCCAGCGACCCGCGACGCATTGCCTGCATTGAAGTCGAATTAGTGATAACCCTCGCACACGATGCCACTGAGCGGCAAATTGAAGGGTTGCGTCGAATCGCTTCCACCTGCCCTGTGTCGCGCAGCCTGCATCCGGACGTTGAGCAAAAGGTTAGCGTGATTATTGAGCGCAGGAGCGCTCAATAGGCGAAGGCATTTTAATTTTCACCTCTAGACTGCTTGAAGCGGTTTAAACTTTTTGTGTATACCGCAAATTGCAAGTATCTTGCTCTTTCTAATATTACCTCAAAGTAAACACCATGCTACGAAAGCTACTTATCACCTCCTCATTTTTGGCCTTTGCCCTTCAGCTTTCTGCTCAAGTGTATACCATTGGCACGGGCACGACACCTACAACAGGGTCTACCGTAACCCCGTACAAAACATATTGGCACGACGGCCGCAGCCAGTATTTAATCCTTGCCTCCGAGCTCCTTGCCGCAGGCACCGGCCCAGGCACCATTACCTCGGTGGGCTTTAATGTCACCTCCACCCCGGGTCAAGCCATGAGTGACTTTACTATCAAAATAGCGGGCACCTCTGCAACCGTGCTTGGTTCCTCCTTTTTGAGCCCAACGAATCCAACCACGGTGATGGGCCCCACAACCGTCACGATTTCGACGACTGGCTGGTATACTCACACCTTTGCCACCCCTTTTACTTGGAACGGCAGCGACAACGTTTTATTAGATATTTGCTTTGATAATACAACGTGGACCACCGACGGTCATGTAATGTCGTCCACTACCTCCTTCGTTAGCACGACAGGCCATAATACTGACAATGCTGCAGGCTGTAGCCTTGCAGGTACCGGTTTCTCCGGTACGCGACCAAACATGCAGTTGAGCATTACTCCCGCCACAGCCTGCGTGAGCCCTGTCTCCGGCGGCACTTCAGCGGCATCGTCTACCAGCGTTTGCCCCCTTCAGAACTTCAACCTATCGATTAGCGGACAAACCCTAGCCAGCGGCCTCACCTACCAATGGGAGTCTTCGACCACGGCCACTGGACCATGGACCGCAATTGCTGGAGCAACTAACTTGTACTTCACCACTTCGCAAACCAGCGATAAGTACTACCGCTGCATAGTGAGTTGTGCTTCTGCCTCTTCAAGCGCACCCTCCACCGCCGTTCAAATCACGACCCTGCCTAACCTTGCGGCCGGCACCTACACCATCGGCTCGGGCGGAACCTATGCCTCCTTTACTTCAGCTTTTGCCGCGGCGGCCTGCGGAGTAGCGGGCCCGGTAGTGTTTCAAGTTTTAGCCAACTCCGCTCCCTTTGTCGAGCAAATTGAAATTGGAGAAATTCCCGGAATGTCTGCGACCAATACCATTACGGTTAAGGGCAACGGCAATACCCTGTCTTTTACCTCAGCCAACACCAACTCCCGCCACGTACTCTACCTGAACGGCTCCGACTACCTGCGCTTTGAAGACCTGGTTATTCACGCAACTGGAACCACCACCACCGAATACGGATGGGCGGTACGTTTAAACAACAATGCCGACTTTAACACCTTCAAGCGCTGCGTTATCAAGACGAACGAAACCCTTACCAGCTTAAACTATGCCGGACTTGTACTTACGCCATCGCCAATATCTGCCACGACAACGGGAGCTACAACCGCCTCCAACCTAACCGTGGACTCCTGCCAAATCCTAGGCGGTTACTACGGTGTAGTACTGAGCGGTAACAGCAGCATCATGACGGCACGCCCGTCAAACAACAAGATAATAAATTCGACCATCGCGGACTTCTACATCTACGGTTTCTACGTCAACGGCCAAACCGATTTGGTTCTGGAGTACAACAATATCAACCGCGCTACTCGATCTACCGTGAGCACGTTCTATGGGATTTATGCCATCTCTAGAAATCCTGGTCTAAAAATCAACGCCAACAGAATCCATAGCCCCGGCGGAATCGCTGGAACGACAAACTTCTCGTGCTACCCCATCTATGGCAGCAGCCTCACCGGAACAGCCGCTAACCCCGTAGTGATATCTAATAACGCGATCTACAACATCAATAACGGCACGACCCTCGCCAGCTACGGCTTGGCGTCGTTCTCTGGCGACACCATGAACGTGTACCACAACACCATTGACCTGGGCACGCTTGCCTCAACGGGAACGGGAACTGTTTACGGGGCCTACTTCTCCTTCGCCTTTGGATCTACTGCGTCGAGCGTAAACTTCCACAACAACATCATAAGCATCTCCTCTACAGGAACCGGAACCAAGTTTGGTATTTACAACAGCTCTATTACCAACCTCATCAATTCCAATAATAATGCAGTGGTCTATTCTGGAGCAGGCGGGTCGGCGAACTGGGCCGCAGGACGGAGTTCCACGGTGACCTACAGCACCCTGGCAGCCTGGAACACTGCCACTGGTCAGGATGCAAATTCGGTCTCTTCTAGTCCCCTATTCCTAAATGCAGTTGCTGGAGATGTTACGCCCAATTCATGGGCCTATAAAAATGCCGGCAAGAACGTGTTTAGTGTTGTTCCTGTGGATTTGAACAAAGCTGCTCGCGATACCACCCCCGATATCGGTGCAGTAGAATTTACGCCTACAGGATGCCCTGCTCCTTTTAACGTACAGCTTTCTAATGTGCGTGCGACCACAGCGTCTTTGAGCTTCAGCAGTCTCTCGCCGAGCGTAGACCTTCAGTGGGGTCCAAAGGGATTCACCCCCGGAACCGGACAGGGAACAACCGTAACGACCACCACGACCAACATCACGTCCTTGACCTCTTACACGGCATACGACCTCTATGTCGCGGGTAACTGTGGCAGCGGCTCGACCTCGGTTTGGGTCGGACCCTACAGCTTCACTACGCCCGCTCAAGTAGGCTGGCTAGAAACGTTTAGTGGCAGTGGCGGCTATAACCCCACAGGAGCCATTGTGAAGCCTATGTCATGGACCGAGTTCAATGCCCTAGCTGCGAACCCAACACCTGCAGGCCTTACGACCTCAGCCTGGACCGAGGACGGCTACCTCAACGTGGGAACGACGGGTGCCGTTCGCAACAATATGCCGCTGGCATCCAACAACACACAGGGCTGGACCATTACTCCTTCTCTGGATCTAGGCAGCGTGGCTCATACCACCTTCTTGGAATGGGACATGGCCAACACTCTAGGCAGTGGAACCTCAGCGGGTGTCATGGGCAATGACGATACCCTGTTTGTCATGGTTTCGACCAACAACGGAACTACCTGGAACCGCAACCAAGCGCTAGCTAAGTACCACCGAATGAGTGGAATTAGCCCAACGGGCGGACGCTACTCGCTCAACCTTAGCGCCTACACGGGTCTGGTTAAGGTAGCCTTCTACCTAGAGAGCACTGCTTCGAGCGTTACCCACTCCGCAACAGACTACGACATGTTCTTAGACAATGTCGCCCTATCGGTCACTCAAACTCCTTGCGCGGTGCCCAACATAGCCTTCAGCGCCACAAGCAGCACTGCTACCCTTGGTTGGACCCTAAACGGCAGCCCTGTAACAGGCGGTGCACAAATCGCATGGGGTCCCTCAGGCTTTACCATTGGTTCTGGAGGATCTGGCGCCAGTACTGTAGCAGCTACAACCAATCCCTACACCCTTACTGGCCTGGCTCCAGGCACGCAATACCAGGTTTACCTGCAAACCCCATGTGCTGCGGGTTTAGGCCAGTGGGTTGGTCCATTAACCTTTTCTACGCCATGCATTAGTGCTTTGAGTGGTGCCTACACCGTCGATTCCAACGGCACTGGTGCGACCAACTTCTTGACCCTTGCGTCGGCAGTTACCGCACTCCAAACTTGTGGAGTTTCTGGCCCAGTTACCCTTACCCTCGCCGGATACGTGCACCCAACCGGGCTCTCCCTGGCGCAAATTCCTGGAGTCAGTGCTACCAACGTGGTTACCTTCCAAGGCAATTCAAACGGCAATACCGAAATCAAGGGTGCGGGCGGTCAACCCGGGGCTGTGACATTTATTGGAACCAAATACGTAAAAATTCAAAACCTACGCATCAATGCACCGACGATGTCGGGCGTGGTTTTGACTGACAACGCACAGTTCATCACCCTGCACAACAATACCATTCTAGCCGATACCGTCGGCACCTTGAGTACCATTTGTGGGATTTTATCGACGAGCAACCTGACTTCATCCTTTGGCTACGGCAACAACGCCAGCAGCATCACCATTACCAATAATGTGATTAAGGGCGGATACTATGGAATACGCCTCAACGGCAATACCACAACAAGCTACAGTTCCGGTTTTGAAATCTCTAATAACCAGATTCTCAAGCCCTACTACTACGGTGCCTACTTCTACTACATCAATGGTTTAACGATGCACAATAACACCATCAAAGACTTCCGATATACGTCTAACTACGGTATTTATGGCTACTACATGAGTAACGTGAATATTCAACGCAACAACGTGCCGAATCCTTCTTCCTCTGGATTGAGCATTGGATACCTTAATAATAATAATATTCCGAAACCGGCCATAAAGAGCGTTATCGCCAATAACATGTTTGGATCCACAGGAAGCTATGCCGCTTACCTTCCCTACCCGCGTCACGTCGACCTGCACTACAACACGTTCGGAGGATCCAGTTATGGCATCTACATGCTTTCAAGTACGACTGCGACCTTGGCGGCTAAGAACATAGACCTCCGCAACAACATCTTCAAGGGTGGCACTAATGCCTACTACCAAAGCGGAGTAGTTGATTCTTTGACTTTGAACTACAATTTGTACCAATCAGGCGGCACGAACCTCTGCTACTTTGGCACAAGCAATTACGCTTCGCTCGCTGCGTGGCAAACGGCTTCACCCACACTCAACGTTAATTCTGTGCAGGTAGCCGTAGTGTTTGCCTCATCCACTGACTTGCACGTCGTGAATGGTGGACCAAACAACCTTGGTGCCCCACTTGCTGCCTTCACAACCGACATTGACGGAGACGTTCGCTCAACGACCACTCCTGACATTGGTGCCGACGAATACACGCCGATTAACAACGACATGACGCCGGAGTCCATCGACGGCATTTCAGGCTGTGGAGATTCTACTTCGTTCTCTAACGTCATTGTTAAAAACAAAGGAAACCTAGTCGTCACTTCTTATTCTGTGTCGGTTGAGGTTACGGGTCCAAGCGGAGTGCAGCTTCAAACGGTCAACCTGACCGGCCAGAATCTTGCAAACTTTGCGACAGATACCGTCGTGGTGGGTCCGTTCAATACCTACGCAGGAGGAAGCTTCAGCGTGCGCGGTTGGGTAGTTCTAGCCGGCGATCAGGTCACGAATAACGATACCCTGGCCTACGCTTCGGCCCGCAGTGTCACTCCCTTTGCTCCCGCGGCCTTGGCGCTTGACCCTACGTGCTTCAACAGCACGACTGGTTTGCTTGTTGCCCAAGACATTCCGGGTGTACGCTACGCTTGGTACACGTCCCCTACCGACACTACCAAGCTGAGCACCAACGACACGCTGTCGGTACCGGTGAGTGGAACGACCTACTACTTAGGCTATACCTCGTCGCTGGATACCTTGATTACTGGAACGGGAACCCTAACTAGTACCGGTACCAACATTACCCCCTACAAGACCTTCTACATGGACGGACGTGCGCAGTACATCATTTACCCTGATGAACTGCAGACCTTGTTAGGCAGCAATGCTCCTTCGCTCATCAGCGGGGTATCGTTTAATGTGGTCGCTGCAGCGGCTCAGGGCATGGGCAACTTCACCATCAAGGCGGGTAATGTCGCAACGATCCCAACCTCTGGGTTCATTACGAGCACTGCATTTGCTACGGTGTACACCAATGCCCTTTATAGCGCGACTCCTGGCTGGAACCTTCACAACTTCACCACCCCGGTGTTGTGGGATGGCGTGAGTAATCTAGTTATTGAGGTATGCTACGACAACTCGTCGTACACGTCCAATTCCACCGTTTTGTACGAAACGCTCACAAGGACTGGTACCATTGACGGCTTTAGTGATAACACCACTGCTGGAGGCTGTACCCCAGGAACGATTATTTCTGCAACCTACGGATTCAGTCGTCCAAACATGAAGGTTGTGGCTGAGGCTCAGGCATGCTCCAATGTGCGAACTCCGGTGGTCATGAACATTGACTCTACCAGTGCAGACGCGGTGGCAAGCTTCCTCGAAGTCAATGCCGCGACCGGAACCTTTGAGTTCTATGCTGGTGGATCTACAGGACAAACCTTCTCTTGGACCTTTGGCGATGGTGGCTCAGCGACTGGAGACACGGTGACACACTCCTATGCTTCGGCTGGGGTCTTTACTGCGGCTTTGACTGTTACTGACTCCACCTGCAATACCACTGACGTGTTTGGATTCGTGGTAACCTCGCACATTGGGCTTGGTGAAAACATCCTGAACCAGCAGATGATGGTGTTCCCTAATCCTAACAGCGGAACCTTCCAAGTGCGCATCAGCGGTGCAAGCGAGTTCGAGGGTCAGCTTGAGGTGATGAACCTCATGGGACAGGTTGTGGCTTCAATCCCCGTGGACAAGCGCAGCAACGTGCACGAAGTGGCCATGGATTTGACCAACTACCCGAAGGCAGTCTACATGCTACGCCTCAGTGGAACCGAAGGTCAAACGGTGCTTCGAGTTATCGTTCGCTAAGACTGATTCCTTAGAATCAAAAAGGCCGCCCCTTCGGGCGGCCTTTTTTGTTTGCGTCAAGAAGCAAAAACAGAGAAACTAAAAAGCCTTAACAGCGATTTAAAGAAAGGGATTGAAGCGAGGGCTGAGCTTCTCTACCCTGCCCTGCTTGAAATCTACTCCGTACATGGCTGGTATGGTGCGCGAGGTATGGCGTGACCATAGGGCGTAGGCGTTGGAACCGGTTCCGAGCAGAAGCATTTCGTCTCCTTCTTGAAGCGCTGACAGTTCAAGGCCCTTCTCAAGGTAGTCCCCTGCGAAGCATAGCGGACCCGCCAGGTCGGTTGGCACCGTACCGCTGGGTAAGGCCAGGCCAGAGCGCATCGGGAGCCAAGCGATTCCGCGCGGACGCACGTAGGCGTCACGAAGCAAGAAGTCCGCACCCAAATGCAGGTAGGCCACCTGACGACTGCCGCGTTCCAAGACATACTCGACGTCGCTGAGGGCGTAGCCGCTGTGAAAGTGGGTCCATTGACCAAACTCGGTAACTAAGTCAAAGTCCGTCCAAAGTTCCGGGAGTTCCGACCTTAAGCGCGCGGTATAGGCATCCATTTTGGGAGCACGGCCTTGCTCGAGCAGTTCGGGCAGAAGACCTCCGCCCAGGTCTAAGGTGGTAATGCGGCGGTCTATTCCATGGTCTGCTAGCGCAGCATTGGCTTCGATCGCGAGGCGATAAACACGAACAATGGCGCGAATAGCCCCCTCAAAATCCTTGATGGAAGAGCCGGAATGCACGTGAAGCGCTACAATGGGATGGGCTACAATGGCTTCAATTATACCATCTCGATTGGCAATGGCCTCGCCAAATTTTGATTCATCGCCGCTAACCTGGTAGACCGAGGGAGCGTCGGTTTCAACCATCGGATTGATGCGAAGCCCGATGCGCAATTCCCCAGCAAAGGGCAGCAAACGCTTAAGCTCTTGTATGCTGTTGGCGTTGACCAGCAAGCCTGGATTATTTTGTGCACAGTCCGCAATCTCATGCACTCTTTTGACCGGAGAATCAAAAACAATGCGTTCCGAAGGGCATCCAGCGGCCCGAGCCAGCCAAACTTCTTCGATGGTGGCCGCCTCCAGCCCAAATCCACGGCCAACAATGTGCTTGAGAATCGACTGGTGTGGCTGGGATTTTATAGCAACGGCATGATTGATCCTCGAGTGGCCCCAAGCAAGTTTTAGGGCGTCCAGCTGGGCATCCAGTGCGTTCCAGGAGACAAACAGCAGGGCGGAATCCTCGGGGCCTCTCCCCTTTCGGGTCTGATTAGCCGCCCAAAGGGCCTCCTCGTAGAGTGGATGCTTCATGGAGCTTCAAATAATTCCCTGGCCTTCTCGTCGATCAAATCAACGAGCCTGAGGTCGTTAAAGGGGTTAAAGCCCTTTGGACTAAGCATCTGGCGTATCGAATACGAGCCAAGGGCAAGGCGAATGAAGGAACGTGGTCCATACCGAACGGGTTGCCCTAAAAACACCCGGTCAAAGCCAACAAAGCCTTCGAGATTGCTGAGAACTAAGGTATCAAAGAGCATTTTGAGCTCGTCGTAGCCCAACTCCCGGCCACCGGCAAATACGGTGAACGAAATGATGCTGTCGTTGGTAAGCTCCATGTCGGGCATCATTCCAAATCGGTCGTTAAGGGCCAAGCGACCAATCACAACCCGATTCCATCGTCTAATTAGTGCGTCGGATTCGTCTTGGCTGTACAATAAAAAAGCCTCCATCTCGTCTAGGGCAATCTCCCAGCGCAAGCGCAGACCAATGTTAGCGAACTCCGGCCAAATTTTTTGAAGCTGGGGCAGGTCGTCGGGAGCATCAGCGCCAGCAAACAGACTACCGTAGGCGCCTAAGTGGTCGGCTGGCTTGCCCCTGAGCTTCCTGGTCCAAAACTTGGGTACCAGCAAAGCCCCGCAAAATGGCGGAGCCTGAAAAAACTTAGAGCCGGTAACCATTAGAAGTACCCCCTTGGACAGCAGCGCTTTTACCAAACCAACATGATTGCGGAACTGACATAAGTCCACAACCCACATTACACCCTCTTTAAACTCATCGATGATGTCTAAATCGTCCTTGATTCCAGACTTTGATCCAAAAACGAGGTTGCAGATAATGGGCTGCCCTGGGCGTTGGGCAATGACGTCGCGAATGGCTTGCTTGC